>Ga0208031_1000010_pt1 | contig 197358 bp, 254 predicted proteins | sample MalvirAntarct_38_FD_184252 | JGI IMG/M metagenome (GOLD analysis project Ga0208031, IMG submission 184252) | Marine viral communities from the Global Malaspina Expedition - Malaspina viral metaG Antarct_38 (SPAdes) (version 2) | ecosystem: Environmental > Aquatic > Marine > Oceanic | place...
CTTATATACCCCCCCGTATGCCCCCTCAGAAATGGGGGTCGGACCTATAAATAAAATTTTATATTTTTTTAAATACTTGAAAAGTCGATTTTAATATCTATGCCATTAATAGCTGTCAAAATTTTTTTTAGAATTTTTTTTGGAATATATTTGGTTATATGGATTATTCGTTGTATATTTGCATAAAGAAATAATAACTATTATGAATAGATTAAAATATATGTGTACCGTATTGGTATGTATTTTTATGTTAAGTTGTAGTGAATCTACAAATAACACATCAGAGAAAAAACCTGAGCCTGAACCTAAAGTTCTTACTAATGTATTACTTAATCATAGTGGTATGCGATATATCAATCGATATGATTTCGAGGAAGCTGGAATGCGTTATGTGGTTTACCGAGAGGTTGATGGTGGTTTGATTATAATTAATATGACCAAGGATAGTTTAGAGGTGGAACATTTACGAAATTTAAAAAACTACTAAGCTATGAAATTTGGGATACAGAGTTATACGGATTACACGCAGAAGTTTAAAGATAACGTAGATAGTTTTATGTCTGCGAATGAGATATATCAAGAGGATATACTTTCTATTACGACTTCTAATTCACAAACCACCTTATGGTATTGGGGTATTTAAAAAATTAAAAATATGTATACAAAAAAACGAACAATAAAAGTAATAATAATAGCCTTTATCATAATGATGATAGGTTGTAGTATATCGGATTGGTCTATGGGAGTAGACCTTCAATGGGGATTAAATTTAATCATATCTTTCTATCTAGTTGGTCTAGGCTCTTTATTTGGAGGTCTTGTTAACTTAATCCATAAGACCAAATGAAAATAAAGATATTATATCTTTTGATAGTGGTTGTTATATTTGGATGTGTTAGCACATTTCAATATTTTAACTATGGGATTGAAAACATAACATGGGGATTGAATGTTCTATATGGATTTGTAGGGTATTGGATTGCTGAATATATAATTGATTGAAATGATAGATTTTATAATATATATTGTTTTTGCTATTGTGGTGGATATGCTTACGCCTCATCAATTAAGGTTAAGGTCAAATAGGGAGTTAGGAGCCATAGGAGGTTTGTTGATACTAATAGTTTACACAATTATATATTTCATTATCTTTGTAATCTTTTTGGATTGGATTGATTTATGGAATGCAATGGATTTCACGATGGCTGAGAAGACAATTAATTTTAAATAACGTACTATGTTTAGATTTTTTAAGAAGAAGGATAATGGGGTTAAAGTCACAGTAACTCGAATAAAAGTGGACCCTAATAAATGTATTTGTGATTTGATAAGGGAAGGTGTTATCACATCTGGATGGTGTCAAGAACATCATACTGATTGGACTTAAATTTATAAAAAAGTAGATGGAAACTAATAGTCAAATAGAATTAAAATATTTAGCACCTTACTTACCTTATGGTTTGAAGTACCTTTATTTAAAAAAGGGTGAGGGTATTTGGATGGACCCAGATAAAAATCATTTTCACACACTTTTAAGTTCTTGTGAAAAGGGATATCATTCCAAGTCAGATAAAGGGGTTATAATGTTTTACGAGAATCCATTTAATAAGAAACTAATACTTAGACCGATATCAGATTTAAAAAACGAAGAATTTGAAATGGATTCGATATCGAAGGGTGCTATAATGTTTTTAGATGAAACGGCAAATTTACCACACAATAGTAGGGAGTCACATATAGGTAGCATTCAGTATAAGGATATGGTTTTTTTACTTGAGAATCACTTTGATATATTCGGATTAATCCGAATGGGTTTAGCAATAGATATTAATACAATAAAAATTTAAAGATATGGATGGAGATTGGGTAGATTATTTTTTGGATATAGCTAAGTGGGCTATAATAGTAATAGTAATAATAGCCTTTGTAGTAGGCGCATTAATTTTTTAGATATGAGAGAAAGATTTGCAAGTTTTGTAGTAGGGATTTTAATTATAGGTGTTTTCTATTTATTCATCTTGGCAGCTTCGTTGCCATCATATGATTATTTATGTAAGGCTGATATAAATGGTAATGACCATTGTTTTCATTCTGATGATGGGAGATATGTCCAATACTTCACTAGGAATATAGGTATACATAACCGACAAGGAAGTTTCATCAACTTAGATGAAACACTTGCTGATGACATTAAAAAGATTGAAGAAGAAAGAGAATTTATTAATAAATTAAAATGCGAATAGATATGAAGACAAAAGAATTAGCTGTGTACAGCATACAAGTTAACATGTTACATGTTGAAACTGATAATAACGTTTGTAAGGTTTTACTTGCAAATGGGAATCATTTACTAATTACATGTGGGACAAGTAAAGATGCTAGGGAGGTTCAGAACACCCTAAATTATTACCCAATCTCAGGTAGGGATAATAATGCACTTGAGTTTTATTTTGAATTTGAATTAACTTATGAAAAACAATAAATATGTTACCATCACAAAAAAGAGATATAATTAGTAGGGTTAAGTTCATTCATTCTAATAGGGCTAAGTTGAAGAAACTTGAGGAAGACAAGAACGAACTTCAGGAGAAGATTAATACACTTGCACAGGAGACCAATCATAAGTTAGGGAAGCTTCATGGTGATATGGGTGAGCATAATGAGCTTAAGATAAAGCTTGGTGATATATATTATACACTACTTAAGAAATCAACTGGAGTGGAGATAAGTAAATTTTCAGTAATAGACGAAAAAAACATATAATTATGAATTTAAACAAACTAAAAGAATTTTTAAACACTTTAACCCCACAAGAGTTAGAGGGAAATTTAATTGTAACAAGTAGATACACTAGTAGTGCTATTGAAGAAGTTAAAAGGAGTGAATCGAATTTGTATTGGTTAGGAGATGATGACCCTTCTGAACTAATTGATGAAGCAGCAATGAAACTCAGAGTTGAAGAAGAAGGGGATGATTGGGAAGATTTTGATGAAGACCCATATATAAATAAAGGGGATGTTTTATTAGTAACCAATTAAAAATAAAATTATGAGTAAGATACAGAAAATATTTTTCGGAATCCATATCGGATTAGTAGCTGGTTTTATCATAGGTGGAGTTGCCGCATCACCAATAGCTGAAGGTATGCCATCTATATTATTAATTGTTTTATTCTTTGCAATGATAATGTTTAGTATAGGGGTATACACTGGGGATATTACCTTCAGGAAGAAGATTATAACGACTACCAAAGGTGAATGGACTGATGAGCAGCATATACGATGGATTTTTAATCGTTTAAAGCATGTTCATAATAATGATTTTGAATGGGCATATGAAAAGATTATGGTTGTTGATTTGCAATGGGCATACGATAGGATGTGTGATGTTCATGGTGAGAACGTAAATTACGATTACATGATACGTTTAAATAAAATAATAAACAAAAAAAAATATGGAAAATAGAAGAAATTGTTGTGCCGTAATTGCTAATATGCTTTTAGAAGTACCGTTAACTGAGGAATCTTTAATTGCTGACCTTGAATGGAATCTTGACGATGCAAGTTATAAGGCACCAGAGCAAACGATTCAATGGGTTCGAACCCATGAGACTTTATTAAAACACATTCCAAAGCCAACTGAAGAATGGCATTTTAAGGTCTTGTCAATTTTTTCTACGATGAGTGTAGAGGATATTAAGAAAGACGTAAATGATTTTAAAGTAAGCTAATGAAAATAAATGTGACTGAAATAAATATAGGGCAAAGATTATTAATTAAAAATAGATATCAGTGTTATCGAATTATTGAAAAGATTAGTGAAACACCAAAAACAATAACTTTTAAAGTAAAACATTTCATAAATGATATTAGAAGTATTGGTGATTTTGTTAATAAAAATGTGACGTTCAGAAAATCTACATTTATTGAAAGTCGAGAAGATTTTATTGGAACAAAGTATGGACAATTACATAGAATAAAATCAGAAAGATTAAAAGATGTTATTGATAGAGGTTTTGATTTATATAAAGTAAAATCAAAACCAATATATAAATGGGGTGATGATGGACTAGAAATTGGTGATTATGTGTTTGCCATGTTTAATGGTATTAATTATGAAACTGAAACAATATTAGATGATGGTAGAATAAATTCAATACCACCATCAAAGAATTCAAATAAACCACAATTATCTGGATGGAATAATAAAAATGGTGGGTTTGAAGATTATTATGAAAAAGTAGATATAAATATAATAAGGGATAATATATGAGTTGGAAATATGTATACAACACGCATCACATGAGGGGATTTAAATATCTAGCTAAAGCGTTACATTTAGCTAGTGAATGTGGATACGATTTTATTTTATGGAAAGGTGAAGTTTTATATATTAAATCGGCAGAATCAATTGGAATTAAAGAAAGTGAATTATTTTAAAAATATCATATGGCAACTAAATTAATAAAAAATATCGTTAGGGAATCCACGGAAGTTATTGATGGGAAAGAGATTACGATAACCTTAACGTCAGACCAAAAGATTGAATTGAAATTAAAAGGTAAAAGGGGTAGTGGTGAGACTATTTATATTAAAGATTTATATAATCAGTTATATGGTCTTGAAGGAAGTGATGGTGATAAAAAGAAGGGTGTTGTAAGTATTTCTAATACTCCGAAGAAGCGTGGTGGTGGTAAGATGATATCTTTAAGTGATTTAAGAAGTCACAATGCTATATCGATGTTAGATATTCCTACGTTAGCTAAATTCGACCAGATAATAAAGAGTGTAATAGATAGTCCATGAAACAAATTAAAGGTATAGTTGAACTTCACGGTGATGAGATTCAATTAAACGAAGGTAACAACGAAATATCAGTTGTAATCGAAAACTTAAGCCCCTACGATTTCGAGGGGGTAATAATGAACCAGACCAACACTTGGAAACTGGATTTGATAAAAGATTTATGTGAGGATGTCGGACTTGTTAAGATAGCAAAGAAAATTGACGGCTTATATACAAAAGCTGAAATGGAGGATTGTTGGTCAAAGGCTGCTAACTATACAGATGAGGTAATTCGCATCACTAGTGGACGCTCTAACTTTTCTACACCAATTAGGGATAGTAAAGATAAGTTCTTTAAAGACAAGAAGTAGTTTAAGTGTATATATTCATCGATTAACGGCAATATTATTGTGAGGTTTTTCTACGTAAAAACCTCTGAATGACTTTTGTTATATTTTGACATATTTATTGATATGTGCAACGTTACGATAGCTAAGTCAAAATTACAACTATTAACCTCACGGACCGAGAAGGACCTATATGCGTTACGGTATGAGTCAATGGATTTTTTACCTTTAAACGAAGATACTTACTTTAAGGTTAAGATGGTATGTAATGATAATAGCTTAACTTGCCCAATCTACAAATACGCTGGTAGTATTAAATTCAGGAAAGTGGAAAAAAATGTTTTTAATGTTTTAAACACCCTAGCTACCGAACACAGTCTTTACTTAGACTACAAAAAGATTTCTTAATAATTTAAATACATTAAAATGAAATTCGAAGTACTAAAGAGTTTACAGCGAAAGCTTATTAACATACTTAGCAGTGTCCAAGATAGGACGTTAGGTATAGAGGTTGGTAAGGAACTAATCACCAATTTATTTCAGAAGTATGAAGAATCTGAAAAGATTATGTTATTAGAGCAAGACCTTCAGAGTGTAAGAAATTTCATACGTTCTAAACATTTATCCGCTGAATATGATGGTTGGTTAATGCGTGAGATAATGGCTGAGAAATTACCAGATAATTGGGAAGATAAGTGGAACGATGACCAAACACAAACGGGTCAAGAATAATTATTTCTTTTTAACTGGACGTTTCTTTTTAGCAGCTTTTCTTTTCTTGACGACTTTCTTTTTCTTCTTACGTTTCCACGTAGGTTGACCTAGAGTTTTCTTTCTTAGACCTTCATCGATGAGGGTTTTTTTTACGTCAAATTTTTCCGTAAGAATACTTACATTTAGTTGCCATTTAATCTTAGAACGTTCTTTATGTTCTTGGAAACAGAATCCTACATATGCTTTTACTTCATCTGGCTTCCATTTATTAACTTTTCCTATATGTGCGAAGACTTTTTTCTTAAGTCCTACCATAACGCTTCTACCGATGTGTTTCACTTGGTGACATCTAGGGCACAGTGATATAAGACCTGTTAGGAGTTGTGTTCCATCTTTCTTATAGGTCCAAATTTCGTGACATTCTAGTGCATGTTTATAACCTTGGTCGAGTCCAGAGCCTTTACATATTTGGCATTTAAATTTTGCCTTTGCGTATGAATCTTTTCTAAGTCTATCCCATTCTGATGTTGGTAATATTGAACGTACATTTTTATAGAAAGACGTTGAAGGGACTAGTTCAATTGTTAATTTAGGTTTTACCATTTAACATAGTTTTTTTAACTTCTTGCATTGACCAATTTGCACCTTCAAATATTAATTGTTTAAGGATATCAATTGATATGTCTTCAACTTCATTTGCTTTTTCGGTTGCAAATTTGTCTAATTTACGGATATATTCTTCTTCTGTCATAATTATTTAGTGATTTTATCAAATGTATTTGAGTTATATATTAGGAAATCTTCAGTAAATTTCCATCTTGGCACGAGCCATCCTTTGGTATTTGAGCCTTTATCACCAGCATCTTTTTTAAAGAAAAAGTTTTGTTTATTTTCTTCTATTAGTTTAAGGAAATCTGGTGTTTTAATATACCAGATTTCATTCAGATGTTTATAATAGGTTACGAACCATTGTGCTTCGGTTACCATAATCCCAGATGCTTTGCCTCTACATTCCACTTCAACGAATATATTACCAGAATCATTTCCTAGTTCACAGAAGACATCTGTCTTTATTTCATATTTTATAGATTTTCCATTTGCTTCTATAATGGCATCATATCGATTATCATTATTTTTTGATATCAGGGTGCCACCAAGTTTTTTTAGATGTTCTATCACGAGGTTTTCCCCGTTATTACCCTCGTTTAAATCCTTTCTGAAATTGTAGTGTGCCATGGCATTAAGTTTGTTCAAAAATAACGGTTTTTCAGAAAAAGTCAAGCTATTTATAATATAAAGAAATCTAAAAACAATAACATCATGACAAACCTAAAATTCGATTATGTAACATTCTTCTATAAAATGTTTATTGTATTTTTAATCGTAGCCCAAGGCTACGCTTTAGTCTTTGGTGTGGTAAATTTATTCACATTATTTGTGAATTACATCACGATGGGATATTTGTTATTTAGATTTTATTTATTAGTTAAATTAAGTAAAAAGGCAAAGAAAGTTTACATGACCTTACCAGAATTTTTGGTAAAGCGTAATGTTAAGTTTGAACATTCTGATAAGTGTAAGAATTGTGATGTTAAGTGTCCTGAATGTTAAATCTTAATAGATTTAAGGTATTTGGTCACGATTACGGACACATCTTTTTGGTTAAAACCAAACATATAAGAAACTGTTTCGATGATGTCTGAGGTGATATCCTCAAGTTTTAAATGAATACGGCTATTAATAGGGTAAATTGTTTTATCTTGTCTAACGTAGCCTTGAGGGATTATAATAGCACGAATCCATTTGTTCCTCTCGTTTCGAACTTTCCTGATTGGAAACTCCTTTTTGATATAGCTGTTAATAAAATTATTGGTATTTTCGCACATAATATTGTTTAATTAAAAAATAAGTAGTATAATTGTAAATATGAACAAAGTTCCTTTAAGTTATTATATTAATATATTCATTACAGAAAAGTGTATTGAGATATATGACGTTGACAATAAGAAAACGTTAAGTGAATATTACAGTCATTTCTCATATTTGGGAACATATTTTAACAGTGCAACAACAAGCCGTCCCGATTCGGTAAATTATACGTTTTGGGGATTGCTAAAAGCTATTGGGAACATGTATGGATTCGGTCCTGAACTAGCAACTAACTTCATTTCTAAGTATTTTAGAGATGATAAATATAAACAATATCTAGATTATGTGATTATGTATAATCAGTATCTAGAGTATAAAAACTAAACAATTATGAATTTAGAAATTACAAGTAAAAATTTTGATTCACTTCTATCAGAAAAAGAAGTAGTCGTAGTAGACTTTTGGGCACCTTGGTGTGGACCATGTAGAACGCTAGGACCAATCGTTGAGTCGGTAAATGAAGCGAATACGGATGAAACGGTAGCAATCGTAAAGGTTAATGTCGATGAGGAAGGTGATTTAGCTAAGAAATTTGGTATTAGGAGCATTCCTACGATGATTTATTTCAAAGCTGGTGTAGAAATACGAAAAACTTCTGGTGTTAAATCAAAAACAGATATAGAAAGTATAATTGATGGGTTAAAATAAACCTATTAACTTTATAAAAGCCCTCTATTTGAGGGTTTTTTTAGTTTACAACCATATTTATAGATATGAATAAAAAATTAATCATAAATAAGAGACAATTGGGGCTGATTAAAAATCACGTCAATGAGACTACTGCTAACGTCAGGTTAAGAAATAAGATACAAGATTTCTTAGAAGCTGATTATAAGCCGAGTGGTGGTGTTGAGCGTATGGGTAATGAATTTTACACTAAAGCGTTCATTGAGAAAAAGATTGATAAGGAAATGATTACACCGAAAGCATTGTATGATTATCTTCAACATAAATTTGTTGGGGTTGATAAAGCTACGCTTAAAGATTGTATAGAAGGTTGGTATTCGGGTGATTATAATAGAGAAACTGGTATGAGAAAACGAAAATAAAGAATATTTTTTTTTTATAATAGACCTATCATCTCAGTATTAGAATGATAGGTCTTTTTTTGTTAAAAATTGTGTTAAAGTTAGTAGGTTTGGGCTTGGGATGAACTATTTATAGTAAGATTAAAGAAGTAAATTATGAAAGTAAGAAACTACGACCTTACTGCATTAGGAGATAAATTCTCTGGCAGAATACACAACGCTTTTAGAAGCAGTTCGATAAATAAATTTTACACCAACCTTGAGATTGACCGTATGATAACCTATAATGAAATATTAGGTGAATTCATCGATTTAGGATACCAAGATTTGTATAATGAATTTGAAGAAAGAATTTGTGTCGGGGAAAACCCAAATATAATTTTAGAATCAATTATAGTTAGAAGTGACTATAACAAATCGACCTTGGGTTACCTATTGGGGATGATTCAATATTATATCGATAAAGATATTACAAAATTATTCTTATAAAATTGTTTTTCTAGATTTTTTTTCGTATATTTGCATCTAATAGAGTAAATTTGGGAAAAACTAAGTCACCTGTAAAGAGAATTGAATTTTTGGCTAAGATGTTTGATGTGTTCACTGAAGAAGATTTGGGTAACATGTCAACCAACGAGCTGAGTGATGATACTATCATATATAACACTGACGATTCTGGCGATGAAACCATTTATGCGGTGCATGATTGGAACAAGCGTAAGTTGAAGAACGAGAATTTGTATGTAGTAGGAAAGGTGAGGGTTTACGAAGATGTCTTCGTTGAAATGGTTCAAGCTGACCCCACGGAACATAAGGAATATGTTCAATGGATGTTAACTACCTTTGTGAGATTTATCAAGCAAGATAAAGGTGCAAAAGCGATTCATTTTAGCGGTGAAGATTTATTTAAAGCTTCTGAGTATTTGGAAATATTCCATGCTGAGAAACACAAACCTAAATTTAAGGCTCTCTGTAAGAGGAATAAGGCATTTAAAGATATATCAGACCCGTCTAACATCAATCAATATAGGGATTTATCTCAATTGTATGATGCTGTTGACCCTTATATCATTAGGAATCCTAGTAAACTTGAAAAGGAAATTAGGATTGCAAGTAAATTGGGTGATGGGAAGATACCTTATGAAGATAGGAAGATGATAATTTTCATTCCTAAGAAGTTAAGGGGTAGTAGAATATTCAGTAAGTATTCCAATTGGTGTACGTCTTCTAAAAGTGCCTTTGGTGAGTATCGTGGAGATAAGAGTTCAAAGAATGCGAAATCAGATTTATATATCTTGATTCCAAAAACGTTTTTATTAGCGGATGGTGACCCTGAAAGGACTAATGAAATTTATCAATTTCATTTTGAACGTAGGATGTATATGGATAGGTCAGATAGAAGTGTTACGGACCTGAGTATATTTGTTAAGGATAACATTGGTTTAGGTCAATATTTTTATGATGAGTTAATTAGTTTTGCTAGGGCTAATCATAGGAATTATCAAAAGAATGTTTATGTTGACGCATTGAAGAAGTTTGGTTTTATAGACTTGATGTTTGATGTGTTACCAATAGAAACTAAAAAAGTACATCTCATTAATGAGACCATATCTAACTTGGAAGGTATTAATAAGTTTAAAGACGCTTATGCTTTATCTCTAAGGGATTGTAAGCTTGTTGATGTACATCCTAATATTGGTGACTTGGTAAAATTAACTATTTTATCATTACCTAATAATAAAATTAAGAAACTTCCTAGTAGTATAGGTAAGTTAAAGAATTTAACAGTAATAAATGTTTCTGGTAATCCAATTAAAGAGATATCAGAAACGATAAAAGAATTAGACACGTCTAATGGTGGTAGTTTGGAATACTTTTCATATGGTAAGAATCAACTTAGTGATAAGTTGATTGAACAACTTGGAGAATGGTTACCGAATGCTACGTTAAACGAGTTTAGTAAACTTTAACATCTAGAAATGTTCCCTTTATATTTCTATGATGTTAATTATATTAATTAATAAAATTATAGAAATGGAATTAAAAAACATGGAATGGAGAAGGGTAAATCATGGTCCAATCGGAATGCCTTTAATTGATTATTTAGAAATAATAATCGATGAACAACATGAATTAGGTAATAAAATTAAAGTTTGTGTAGGAACAGATTCACAAAAGAAAGGTAAAGGATTTAAGTATGCTACAGCTATCTTGCTTGAAATGAAAGAACCTACGGGAATCAAGATTCAAGGTAAAATGACCTATAAAGGGATTGGGGCGAAAGTTATTTCAGGTGTATTCATCGAAAGAATCAAACCTTCAATCAGACAAAGAATGCTTAAGGAAGTACAATTATCAATTGACGTATGTTTTCACATTGTTGATTTGATAGATTTGTATGACATTGATATGGAAATTCATGCCGATGTTAATCCTAATCCTATGTGGGCATCTAACGTTGCGTTAAGCGAGGTTGTAGGTTTCTGTAAAGGGATGAACTTCACATATAAAGTAAAGCCAGAAGCGTATGCTGCATCTAGTGGCGCAGACAAGCTATGCAATGGTGGTTAATAAATATAAAACACCCTTAATTAGGGTGTTTTATATGTTTTGTTTATATTTATAATAAAATAGATTAATCATGAACAATAAAAAAAATAAAGTAGTACAAGTTAACGAAGCAATCTTGGTTGATTTAATTAATGAAATAGTTGAAAAGACTATTGCTGAAAGAAACTTAATCCAAGGTCCTATTCTTAAAAAGACACCTAGAAAACTTACCGTAACAGAATCTCAATTAAGAAAACTACAAGCTAGTGGTGCTAAAATTAATAGCATCGTTAAGAAAAGTAAGTAAAAAAAAACCAAAAGGTTAACCTTTATTTGTTTACATCTACCCCACATTTCATATATTCATTATATGAAAAACATAATAGAACAATTAGAACGAAGTAAAGAGGCTCTTGTCTCATCTGTCATCTATGATAAACACATACAAGCCGCTGAAAAGGCTTTCGATTGTATATTTGATGGTACTTCTAGTTTCTATCCATGGGAGAAACCCCAATTAATTCCTAAAGAGTTTAACATAGGTGTAGTCTATGGCGCATCTGGTAGTGGTAAATCTACCTTACTAGGACAATTTGGTAGTCCGAGTGTCCTAGTATGGGATAACACCAAAGCAATTGTATCACATTTCGACACTCCTGACGAAGGAATCAACAAATTAAGTGCTGTTGGATTGAATTCTATTCCAAGTTGGTACAAATCTTACGATGTCTTATCTACGGGTGAGCGATTTAGAGCCGATTTAAGCCGTTCAATTAAAGATAATGCCGTGATAGATGAGTTTACGTCTGTTGTTGATAGAAATGTAGCTAAAGCTGCTTCTATGGCATTATCCAAGTATATTAAAAATAACAATATTAAAAATGTGGTAATTTCGACCTGTCACGAAGATGTTTTGGATTGGTTGGAACCAGATTGGGTTGTAAACACGAATAATGGGGAGGTATATGACGGAAATTTTACCAAAGACCAGACATCAATATCGATATATATCGAACAAAGTATAGTGTCTGGTCAATGTTCAAAAACCATCACTATTTAAGTGGTGAAATATCTAAAGCTAGTAGGTGTTGGGTTGGTGTTTGGAATAATCAGATAGTTTGTTTCGGTGCCAGTATGACAATGCCTTCAGGTACGCTTAAAAACGCTTGGCGTGGTCATAGGACTGTAGTGTTACCAGATTTTCAAGGAATGGGTATTGGTATGCGTTTCTCTGATGCTCTTGCACAGATACATATTGAGGATGGTAAGAGATATTTCTCTAGAACGGCACACCCACGTATGGGTTATTACCGAGAAAAGTCTCCATTATGGAAACCTACATCTAAAAACAGAAAGTTAAGAACAGATATTACACACAAGAATATATTCAACAATCATTATGCTGATAATAAACGTGTGTGCTTTAGTCATGAATATCTTGGGAACTTTAAATAGTTAACGTAACGTCATTAGAATTAACTAACGACTTGAAATTACCTCTTCGAGATAAATCCCTAGCGTATTCTCTAGCTCTTGGCAGAGTTGGGAATTGGACCTTTAAAACATCCCCTTCCACGTTCTTATTAATTTTTTTCTTCTTTACAGTGTAAAATCTCACTGGGTTTCTCGTTACTGCGCTTGTACTCATAAGTTTTATTTATTAATTATTCTTTAGATTGTAAATATACATAATATATTTGACATTACCAAATTTAATTACCTGATTCTAGATAATATTTTGTTTCACATTCTCCACATACGTGGTACTCATCCCAATAATAGAAATGTCCCCAATCAGTACAAGATGACCTATAGTTATATATCTCAGGAAATTTATCACCTTCATGGAAATAAGGTGAGTCGGGAATACATGATTCACAATTAGGACAACAATCTTCACTTAGTAAAAATATTTTATCATACCCTTCTGGTGTTGACTTTGGTGTTTCAAATAAATGTTCATTTTGCATTAGTAAATCTGTTTTAAAATACCTAACCCCTTTAAACCGTATTGATATTTACATTCATTACATTTTCTAATGGAATTGATAACATCAACAAATTTGGTTTTTGGGACATCCTTAATTGTAATATCCATTATAACTTCACCTGAAGTATTACATTCACCACATCTATAAATATTTACTGTTTTTTTTGTTGCCATAATTAGTTATATTTTTATTCAGATGGTATTGTGGTCCATCTCTTAACATCACCTTTTAAGGAAGTTTCCCACATATCAGTCCAATTCTGTTTATCCCAATGACACATTTTAATATACGCATTATCCATTCTACATAAATAATCACCCTCTTTTGTAGGGTTTTTTGTTTTCCAATTTTTCATATTAACTATATTGTATTATTTCATCTAAATCCTTTTCAAGTTCGGATTTATCCTCCATTGTATTATCATACAATTCTGGTTCATGTTTTTTAAGGCAAGGTTCGCACCACCATATACCATCCACACCAAATTCATTTACTCTTTGAAGTACTTGTCCATTATCTGCTTTACATTTATCACATTTCATTATCACCAAATTATAGATTTATACTTACTTTCAATTTTATTATGTAAAGCATTTGACACTTCCATTTTATTTCCAAGTGCTTCGTTTACACATTCGGCAGCAAAGCGTTTAGCAACATCTTCAGCGTAAACTTGCATTAGTTCTTCTGTTGTTAAAATTTGTTTATTCGTAAAGGGAGCCTTTACGAATTCTTCAGCTGTTTTTAATTGGTAAATTTTCATATTAGTTATATTTTTCAACAATATTAACCCAAGTATCAAAAATTTCTTGTTGAATGTCTACGTCTACATCATCTAAATGGAAACCTTTACGACCAGTTAAGTCATCGAATATTTTTTCTACCGTATCAAATGCATTAGTCTTTTCACTTTTTTTACTTTTAACATCGTACCTACATTCTTTAAGTAGATTAACAAAATCATTGAAACGTCTCTTAACACAACCTATAATATCTTCATCGTAGTCATTCGCAATATCGTATGTATCAAACTTTGAATCAGGTCTTTCGGATAACCATGCTTGGCAATCCTCAGAATCCCATAATACATGTTCGTTAAACTTAATACATTCGTACCAACCATTGGTTTCATACGTAAATCCGTAAAGGTCCTCTGTTTTCTCCGTGAAAACGTGGTTTAACTCAAATACTTGCTCAATTGTTTTTTTATCTAACATCTTTTAAAATTTTATAATCAGTGTGCATACTACTAAACCATTCCTCTAGAGAACCCTTATAGTTACTCTTTTCCATATCCATTAATGATGTGGCTAAGAAGGTTCTACTATATTGGTCTATTATGTAATCAGTGAATGTCATTAATCTTGTATTAAAGCCAAGTTATAATCCTTAGCTACTTTATTTAATATTATTTTCAACTTACCTATAACATCGTCAATCTGAGTACCATCGTTTTTACCAGTCATAAAATAACGTTCCCATAACCAACCTCTTAATTCACTTAAGTTGTCAAAGTCATGTATTATTTTATTTTTCTTCGGTATATTATTCAATAAAAGTTCTGAATAATTAGTAATGTTCACAACAGAACTTAATTCAACGAATGAATAACCATCTTCTGTTTTAACCCATACTTCTAGGTCTAATAGGTTTCTACCCTTTTCATTTCTAAGATATAGTGTCATTATTTGCTTGGAATTTCATAAAGGATTTTAATAATCCAGTCATATTTTCAACACCTGAAGGATTAGCACTATGGCAAACCCAATTAGGTAGTTCAACGTTATTGTCCATACAATATTCTGTCAACCATTTAACACAATCCATTCCAGTTTTCTCTTGAAAGTCTTGAGAATCAGCCCAATCATTGTAATCTTTCCATCTATCTTGCGGTGCGTAATGCTCATCCGCTAAGTCATGGTCAAAAGCAATCTTACTTGGTAAACCATTGTTGGTAATCCATTTGACAAATTCGTTGTAGGATTTTACCCACACAATTTTATATGCGCTATTGTCAGGCACGTACTTATTTAAGAACGGACTTGTAGCTGGGTCTCTATAATCGTCTAACCAAAGTAGTGTTTTTTTCATGGTTTAATTGAATTAATTATCTCTTCTTCAGTTTCAAAAACGTCATATTCATACCGCATATGTGGTGTAGATTGGTAATCACCATCTTTAGAAACTAAATCTAAACTATATCTAATTCTCATCCTTTCAAATGGATAATCTTTATCAAAAATTGTAATTACTTTATCAATTATTTTTTTAGTTAAATGGGTAGCAAGCCTCTTTGTTTGTACATCAAATTCTATTCTTGCTACAATACCTTTTCTTATTTCATTTTCATACATAAAGTAAACCACTTGCCCTACTATATATCTATATTCAATTTTTAAACTTCTCATTTCTTCTTATTTGGTTTAATAAACATTATCATTTTTCTACCTTCCATTGTTGGTAACGCTTCCGTTACCCCAACTCCAGCATCTGAAATATCTACAGATATTTTAAGTAATAATTCTCTACCTATATCCCTAAACATATTCTCACGCCCTTTAAAGAAGACATAAGTTTTAACTTTGTGACCTTTTTCTAAGAACTTGACAATCGATTTAAACTTAATGTTCATATCATGTTCACCAGTATTAGGACCAAATCTAACAGTTTTTAACGATGGTGTTTTTTGTGGTTTAATAACTTTATCTTTCTTGAAGATGAATTTATTATAATCCATTATCTTACAGACTGGTACATCACCCTTACCAGCACCTACCATTACCAAATCCATTTCTAAATCTTCGGCAAGTTTTTTTGCTGCGTCAATTGAATAAGTACTTCGTTCAACATTATCACCAACCAACATCACTTTTCGATATCTAATTTGGTTATTAATTTTATGTTGTTGTTTAGCCACTATTTTTTAGTGTTTTCTTTACCATTCGTGTAAGTGGTCACTTTAATCTTTTGAAGTTTGCTTTTTGATAAACTTCTAAACCAATCACGAGTAGTTTCAATTCCTGTTATCGTCATATTATTCTATATTTTTTTTAATTAATTAATCCAAGCTTCTAATTCTACAAAAGTTAAATTAGAAAAAGATTTTATTTGATTTTCTGTATAAGGTTCGTCCCAATATTCTATTAATTTACCTTCTTTTGTTGTAAATGATTTCCATATTTTAGGTTCTCTTGTTGTCCAATCTTTTATTTTTTCATCGTCTTCGGTTCTTATACTTAACCCTATTCTGTGGTCAGAGTGTCCAAAGTAATTTTTATTATTAACTTTTCTATGTAAATGCCAATACCCCAGTAAAGATATTATCTTAACCACATCATTACCTAATTCAGGGTTATCCATTATTCAATAATTTTAATACTATTAAGGACATCTTCAACGGTGTCATATAAATCACCTACGTTGTTTGTTCTAGTTATTCTCATTTCACCTTTAATCAACTTAAGACCGTAGGTTTCTTGAGCTTCGGGGAAGCCTTTTGTACTTCCACCCTCGATTACTTCCGTTTTAGTAATGGTTTCAATCTTAGCCTTATAAATCCTCTTGTTATGTAAGACATAGACCTCATCTTTTAATTCATATTTAGTTTGCATAATACTTTTTTAATGTATGGGTTGACCTACAATATAATGTCTAGTTGCAATATCATTATTACCTCCATCTTCCCAACTGATTAAATAAAATTGACCCTTTTCTGTGTCATAGTATACTATGTTGTCTCTATTGGGAATCATCCCCTCTGGTAAATTCTTCATTATCTGTAAGTTGAGTTAGAGAAGTAAGCTTGACTTGTGATATGTGATTTATCCAATACATATTCATCAAATTCATCTCTCGTCAATTCAACTTCATTTTTAACTTCCCATTCGAATAATTTAATATTCTCATCATAAGTTTCAGAGTTGTCGATTGGCGTTACCAAGTCCAATCTGATATCTATAGCACCGCCTTCAATACGAAGTTTAAGTCTTAATAATTGCTTTAAACCTTCTTGTTTATAGGCGATTACAGCTTCGTTATAATCCTTAATGTGTGCTGCCTTATTTTCTTTAAGGGCTTCTAATAAATCTAATTTCTTAATTGTTACAGTTCTGTTCATTGTACTTATTTTTGCAATATAACGCAAAAAAAACGATATAAACAAGTTTATACCGTTTTATTTTAAAATAATTAAGTTTTAATGACCTCTACTTAGAATTAAGTATTCAGGTGATATTCTATTGAACCCTAATTTGTTCCAGAAGCTAATACCTTCGGGTTTTGGAGCAACAATTAAATCGTTGGTTTCTTTAAACATTCCCCAAAGTGATTTAACAGCTTCGTTAAGAATAAATACTGTTTCGTAATCTTTTTTAAATTTAACACCTACTATTTCTAGGGTATTATCAGCGTTAGCTTCTGCAATCATGATAATACCAGCGTTTCTATCGTTATATTCTACCAATATCGATATTGTATCTGGTGATTCATCAGTTATTTGTAAGTTTATTTCTTCTCTAAGAAATCTTTTTATGATGTTTTTATTTTCTGTTATATTTTTTGGTGAGTTAACATGTCCACATTCATGACAAGTAAATAAATCATCACCTCCATCTTTGACTTCCCAAGACCATTCGCAATTAGCGCAATTAACTTTAGGTTCTTTAGTATCTTTCATTATTCATTATTTTTATATTTTTAGGGTCGAATACCATTCTAACCGTTGATTTAACGTTACCACCTTCGTAAGCATCTAAAACACCTACAACGTCAATATAATCAAAACCAAACCACTCACCTATTACAGCAACCACATCAGTTTTCAATCCTTTATCGTTATTTTGATAATAACTAAATTGTTTTATTGCCTTGTTGACATCATCTTCTGGGACACCAGCACTAACAAAACCTCTTATTACTTTATTAACATCAATAAACCTAAATCTATCACCAGTTGCTACAATTGTAACTACCTTACCATCGTTAAGATGGGTCGTTAATACCTTTTCTTCAGCACCTTGATAATCCATTGACCTTCTAGGGTTTGCATATGTTTTAGCGATGCTTCTAACATTGGTTAAAAATACTGGTTTTCTCATTTTAAATTGAGCTTTCAGTTTAGGTACTAAATCTAAATATCTAAAATACGCATCTTCATCACCACTTTCTCTACTTACTTTAATTTTATTTTGTAATTCGTAATACTGAGTTAAGTCGCTGATATAGTCTACAGAAATAGTTCTAGACGAAAACCCACCTTCTTTTTCTAAATTTCTAACATCAGGTGTCCCATGATACCAAACATTATTTAAACCTTCGTTTAATAATCTTTTAATAATCTTTTTACTCATATTAATAAATATAAAAAAAGCCCTAAAAAGGGCTTTTAATTTAATTGGTTACTTTAGTAGTAATCCCATCCTTAGTATTGTAGGATAGTTTTATAGTTCCACCCTCTTTTAGTTTACCATCCATGACGGCATCCGTGATAGGGTCTTCAACATATTTCTGTATCGCTCTCTTAAGAGGTCTAGCACCATATTCTTTATGGTAACCTTCTTTAGCAATGAAATCCATCGCTGATTTATTTACGACCATCTTGTAATTTAATTCAAGGATGCGTTCTTTAACCTCTTTGATTTCATTCTTGATAATTACGTTGAGATTTTCTTGTGTTAAAGGGTTAAAAATGATAGTTTCATCAATTCTATTCAAGAATTCTGGTTTGAATTTATCCTTAAGTGCTTTTTGTATAATACTTTTAGCCCTTTCCTCTTCATCAATAGAGGTGTTGTTACTTCCGTATCCAATACCTCTACCAAATTGTGATAATTCTTTCACACCTATGTTAGAAGTCATAATAATTAAAGCGTTTTTAAAGTCCACTTTTCTATCATTACTATCAGTTAAATGACCTTCATCTAATACTTGAAGTAAAAGGTTGAAAACATCTGGATGTGCCTTTTCAATTTCATCAAAAAGAATAACTGAATAAGGGTTTCTTCGTACAGCCTCAGTGAGTTTACCACCTTCTCCGTAACCGACATAACCTGGAGGTGCTCCCACCAATTTAGACATCGAGAATTTCTCCATGTATTCGGACATATCCATTCTTATTAGTGAATCATCATTATCAAATACGTGCTTAGCAAGTGTTTTAGTAACGAATGTTTTACCTACACCAGTTGGTCCAAGGAATATAAAGGACCCAATTGGTTTATTACTATTTCTAATCCCTAATCTACTTCTTCTAATTGCTTTAGAGATTTGTTTAACCGCTTCGTCTTGACCAATAATTTCCTTTTTAAGTTCTGCTTCAAGATTTTTAAGTGAGTTATTCTCTGTTGTTGTAACTTTGGTTAACGGAATACCAGTCATAGTTGAAATAACCTTCTCAACAATCTCTTCTGTAATTATAGTTTTGTCTTTAAGATTACTATCTTCCCATTTCTCCATCATTTCTTCCAACTTAGCTTCAAATTCTTTACGTTTATCACGCATCATTGCCGCATCTTCGAAATCTTGTTTGTTTATGATTTCCTTCATTTGGTCTTTAAGAGCTTGAATTTTAATTTTCAGTTCTTTGATTTGCACTGGTAACTTGATATCAATATTTGTTGATGCACCAGCTTCATCTAGGATGTCAATGGCTTTGTCAGGCATCGCTCTATCAGAGATGTAACGATTTGCTAACTTAACAATGTATTCAACTACGTTATCGTCATAACTTACATTATGATATTTCTCGTAGTTTACTTTAATATTTTTAAGAATTGTAACGGTTTCGTCTAAACTTGGTTCTTTTATCAATACTTGTTGGAAACGTCTAGTTAATGCACCATCGGTTTCAATATTTTCTCTAAATTCATCAAGAGTAGTTGCTCCAATTATTTGTATCTCACCTCTCGCTAATGCTGGTTTGAATATATTGGATGCGTCTAATGAACCTGATGCGTTACCCGCACCTACAAGTGTATGTAGTTCATCGATAAACAGAATTACATCTTGATTATCTTTTAATTCACTTAAGATAACTTTCATACGCTCTTCAAATTGTCCTCTGTACTTTGTTCCAGCTACGATTGAAGCTAAATCCAATGAGAATATTCTTTTTCCTAATAGAGGTCTAGGTGCGTCACCAGTATTTATCAAAGTTGCTAGACCTTCAATGATTGAAGTCTTTCCAACTCCTGGTTCTCCAATCAGTACTGGGTTGTTTTTCTTACGTCTCGATAGGATTGCAGTAACTCGTCTTATTTCATCTTCACGACCTACTACTGGGTCGATTTTACCTTCCAATGCTGCTTTTGAGATATCTCTACAAAAACCGTCTAAGGCTGGTGTTTTAGAAGCGTTAGCTTTAGAAGTAGCACGCTTTTTAGGTTTTAATGGTTGTGTACTTTCATATTCATCTTCGGGTGTCATATCCATATCGTTATCGTTTTCTGCCATAAGCTTTGTTTTAAATATTTTATAGTTTATTTTTAGTTCTACGAGCATTTTTTGTGCCACACATTTGGTTTTTAAGATACCTAACATGATATGTGCTTCACTAATAGTATCATCTCCCATTCCACTACATTCTTTTTGCATTTCTTCAATTACAAATTTAGTGTCGGAACTTGGTAAAATCTCTTCTTTAGTGAGGTACGCTCTATTATTGTTGATTATATTTTGTGTTAAGTGAGTTGTCAATTTTTCAAATAAAGCATCTACATCAAAGTTCAAGTTTCGTAGAATTTTAACGATACTGTTGTGTTCGTGCATAATGATTGACAGTAATATATGTTCAGGTCTGAACTTATTGTCTTCATAGTCTTTTGCTTGGTAAATTGCTTTTTTCATCAGCTCACTGGCTGTCGGTGTCAATTCCATCATATTAATAAATAGTTTTTAATTAAGGCAAATATACACAAAAATAATTTAAAAACAAGTTGTTTTTTCCTTTTTTTTGTAGTATAATTGCGGTATAGAATAAAAACAAACGAATTATGATTTTAAAAAGAACTGTAAATGAGGGAGTTGTAAAAGGACTTTACGACTCAACAAACATTTTGGCATCAGAGTATGACCAAACAACTAATAACTTAACCGTAGTATTTAAAAATGGTGGGAAATATAAGTATAATGGAGTGATTATGAAAGACTTCACTAGATTTGAATTAGCTGATAGCCAAGGAAAAATATTAAATACTCATATTAAAAATAATTATGAGTTTGAAGCTTTGGGTAAAATTGATACTAAAGACATACTTGAAAGTGTTGCGCTTTTAGAAAAAGATTCGCTTCAAGAATTTGCTGAGGTTGTTAGAGCTAAGGCATTAGACCTAATTGCTGAGGTTGATTCTAACTTAGAGTTATCTGATAAAAGAATTGACGAACTAGAATCTGCACTTGCGGTTTACAAAAGTAAAAGAAAATAATGGGAACAAGAAAAGTTTTTTTGGAGTATATCTGGCTTGACGGCTCGGAACCCCAACAATTAAGAAGTAAGACAAAAGTAGTGGAAGAAATTCCAACTACTGTACATACTTTATCTAACTGGTCATTTGATGGTTCATCAACAGACCAAGCAAAAGCTGGCAAGGGCGAAAATACAGATTGTATGCTCAAGCCAGTTTTTATGGTTAATGACCCCTTTAGAGGTCATGACCATAAGTTAGTTTTATGTGAAGTGTTTAATCCTGATGGAGTTACACCACATAAAACTAATCATAGGTTTGCATTAAATGAATTTACACGGAAGCCTAAAATAGATATTAATGAAAAGATAATAAAATATAAACACTTACCTTGGTTTGGTTGGGAACAAGAATATACCCTGACTCGTAAGACTAAACGTTGGGAACGTGGTGAAGGATTACCTTTAGGTTTTAAAGAACCTGAAGTTGAACGAGTTTTAATTGATGGTGAAAAATTAGCATCAAGGATAAATAATGGTGAACCAAGACCTCAAGGAGATTACTATTGTGGTGTGGGTGCTGATAATATTGCTGGACGTTCAATAGCCGAAGAACATTTACGTATTTGTGCTGATATAGGAATTGTTATTTCTGGAATCAATGCTGAAGTAATGTTAGGTCAATGGGAATATCAAATAGGACCTGTTACTTCGTTAGGTGGTTCTGACCAATTATGGATGTCTAGATATCTTCTTCAACGAATAGCTGAAAGAAAAACTGTTAAAGTTTCTTTACACCCAAAACCTAAAAGTGGTGATTGGAATGGCTCAGGTTGTCATGTTAATGTTTCGACTAAACAAACAAGAAAAAAAGGTGGTTTAAAAGTCATTGAAGATTTAATGCCACGTTTAGAAACTTTACATAATGAACATATGGACGTATATGGGTTATCTAACGATGAGAGACTAACTGGAGACCATGAAACATCAACGATTCACGACTTTAGTTTTGGATATAGTACTAGAGATACTAGTATTAGAATTCCATTACAATCTAAAATTGATGGAAAGGGTTATTTTGAAGATAGAAGACCAGCTTCAAATTGTGACCCGTACTTAGTAACACTTAGAATGCTTAAAACAATATACGATGTCTAAAATACGATTTATGTACCAGTATTTAAAAGATGAAAATCTTCACTATTTAGCCGAACTTCATGATGATGATGGTGTATTGGGTGAAGATTTTTTTAATACTACTGAAGAATTCTTAGAATATACCAAAGTTAATAATATTACCTTTGTGGGTGAGATTAATGCTGAAGTAATGTTAACTGAATTGTTAACCAAAAATATTAGAATAGAATATGATAATGAACTTGGTGAAGGGGCTTATGATGCAATGCTTAAGCTTGCTGATGAGAATAATATTAAACTAGTAAAAAAATTATATGAAGGAAATTAAAGATTTAACAATTAAAGATTTAATTCACATAGCTGATTTAGCTACGGGTGGATGGTGTAATAGCGAATGGAGTTCTTTACATAAAGAAGTAGAAGTAGGTGGTTATGGTAAGCGTAGACGTTTAGAATGGGTTCAAAATTCTGACGGTCCTAATGAAGAACATTACTTCGAAGTGTCATCTGAAAATTCAGATGGTTGGGCTTGGCATTGTAAAGCAAGAAATGGTGAAGAATTTGTGTTGGTTAATACCATTGCGCCACATAGAATTGTGGATTACCTAAGAGAAAATAAATTTAATATAGAAAGTAATTATGAACTACAAAAAATATAATAAAATGATTGCTAAGTTTATGGACCAAAAAGATAAACTTAAAGACTCTATGGAGTATGGTAAGTTCCACCTTCAATGGGATTGGCTAATGCCAGTAGTTGAAAAGATAGAAACTATTAACGACCCACATCATGGGTTTTTTGGAGTTTACATAAGTTCAAATTCGTGTTGTATCCAAGGTACCAATCTAAGAACTGATAAAAAACAAGAACCACCAGTGTATTTTAATGACGTTGTACATGATAATAAGTTATCGTCCACATATTCCGCAGTAATTATATTCATTCAATGGTATAATATAACTGAACAATTAAAAGAATTAAGAGGTAAATAGAATAAATTTTAAAAACAATGAATAATTTAGACACAACTTACACAGATTTACTTTCAGACATATTAGATAATGGTATTGTTAAGAGTGATAGAACTGGAACAGGTACAACATCTGTATTCGGTAGACAAATAAGACATGATATGTCAGAGGGATTTCCTTTGTTAACTACTAAGAAAATGGCTTACAAGTCAATTATAGTAGAACTACTATGGTTTCTTAAAGGAGATACCAACATCAAATACTTGGTTGATAACGGTTGTAATATTTGGAACGGTGACGCTTATAAACATTTTAAAACCACCATAAGCTCTCAAATATCTGATGATAATCGACTGAAATTATATGATAAAGGGTATTTACAAGTACGTGGTAAAAATGACGTTAACGGTGGTAGTTATAAATTCAGGGTATTGTCTCAAGAAGAATTTATTGAGCGAATTAAAAGTGATGAAGAATTCGCTAAGAAGTGGGGTGATTTAGGACCTATATATGGTAAGCAATGGAGAGGATGGGGTGGATATAAAGATGTTTTCGAATATGTGGATAACGGTAAAGGTACACCAGTAGGTGTTACCAAGTCTTGGGAAGGTATTGACCAAATAGCTAATGTTATAGACCAACTTAGGAATAATCCTGATAGTCGTAGAATTATGGTTAACGCATGGAATGTAGCGGAGGTACCTAACATGACTTTACCACCTTGTCATTATGGATTTCAATTGTATACTAGAAAATTATCTCTAGAAGAAAGGACTGCTATTTGGGATAAAAAATATCTTAAAGATGTTAATCCTGAAGATGCTATGGACCGTATTAATTTCCATAACATCCCAGAAAGAGCTATTTCATTAATGTGGAATCAACGTTCAGTTGATACGTTCTTAGGTTTACCATTTAACATAGCTTCTTATGGATTGTTACTTGAGATATTAGCTAATGAAGTTGGGATGGTACCAGACCAATTAATAGGTAATCTAGGTGATACCCATCTATATTCAAATCATTTAGACCAAGCTAGAGAACAAATAGGTGGTGAATTATCTGACAAATCTTTGATGAATTTATACAAAGAACATGATGCTGAAAACTTTGACGCTTATGTAACGTCAAGAAGACTTAAGAAAGAAGCTATAAATAAGCAAGACTATGAAGTAGCCGCTAAGGAGAGGGACAATGAAAAGGTGGCTAAGACAGAATTAATTAAAATTGACATACCTACATCTGATAGGTATCCATACCAGTTACCACAGATGAAAATAGCCGATAAACATTTTGAAGATTTAACAATTGAAGATTTTGAATTGATTGGTTATAAATCTCATTCTGCGATTAAAGCACCACTATCTAACTAAAAAATTTGGATATTATATATTTATTAATAAATGTTTTAATATGAGCGATTTATTAATGAAAATGCCAGAACCTTACGAACCTAAACTTACAAACAGATGGTTGATTAGATTTAAAGGAGATTATAAAGAAATACCAATTTGGGTACCTTCTAAAACATCTAGACCTAAATGGGTAGATGGAAAATGGTCCAATATCGAAATTTGTTTGCGTGACCCAATTACTACGTCAACGTCAAAAGTTTTAATGACTGCTGTTAGATTGGCAAGTTCAACGTCAACAATAATTGGGAGATTTAGTAAAATTAAATATGACCTAGAGTTGTTAGACTCAACTGGTGTTGTTGTTGAGAAATGGAAAATAAAAGGTTTAGTTGAGGTCTTTGATTTTGGTGAATTAGATTATACAAAATCCGCTTTAGTAGATATAAAATTGGTAATTAAACCGACAAAGGTTAGATTAGTTTTCTAAAATCACCTTATTTGGTGTTTTTTCCCTATTTCTATTATATTTATATAAGAAAAGAACCTAATATGAATGAAGTAATACATTTAGCAGCAGATGCTGTTTTCAGTGATTTCACATATACAGCTGTATATGCTAGTAGTGGTGCGTCACCCGAAATCAATGGGGTTAGTGTACCAATGGTAGCTGGAAGTACGTTAGTAATATTAGTAAAAAGTATCACTGCAACGGCTGGTATTTATGTTGTTGGGAGACAACGATTAGTAGCACCTTTAGTAATAAACGGATAAATTAAATTTATATATAAATGAAAAATAAGAACAATATTAAACCTACAGGATTAAAAGGTAACGACCAATTAAGTAGAATGAAAAGCTTAATGGGTGTAGCATCTATTACTGAAAACACAAAAACTTCGGTTGTGGAATTAACTAAAACAGGTCCTGATGGAAAGGTATATGGTATCGTTAGAGAGAACCATAAATATTTCATTAAAATAACTAACAAAAAACAAAATTTAATTGCTGAGGACTTCAGATATATGGGTGGGTTGCAAAACAAAACCGAAAAATCTTATGATAGTTACTCTCAAGCAACTAAACAATTAAATCTTAAATTCTTAAGCTTAAATGAAGCGTTAGATAAAACTGAGCAAATCAATGTTTTACAAAACGATAATTTATTAGCTGAATCTTTTGATTCTTATTCTGAAAAACCAAAGAAAAGTCAACCAGACTCTACTTTAGGAACTGTTAAAGAAATAGGAAAAAACGATGGTCATGAAGAAGAAATCATTGCAGATACTGGTGAAACTGGTAACCCTGATGTGAAAACTCCACCAGTTGTTGAAGAAGATGAAGATGTAAACGAAGATACTGATGAAATAACTGAAGAAGAAGTTGTTGAAGAAGAGGATGTCGTAGAATTAACTGAAAACGAAAAAGCTATTGATAACATCATTCGTGAACTTAAAGCAGAAACTTTAAACGAAAACAAACCAAGCATTACTACAGCGATACACAAAATCAAAGAGGGAGAAGAAAGCTCAAAAAAAAAAGTGTAACTGAAACTAAATTTAAACTTAAATTAGATAACCCATCTCCTGAGCAACCTCAAGAAATGGGTTCTCCTGTTTCTGGTGGAGAAGAATTTGGTGGTGAAGAAGACTTTGGTGGCGGTGAAGTAGAAGACTTTGGCGGTGGTGAAGCTTCAAGTGAAAAACCATTTGATGAAGAACCATTTGACGCTGGTGTAGAAGCTAGTGAAGATGATAGCCCAGAAAAATACATACAACAAATATCAGGTAAGTTAGGTCAAAGCCTAAGAAAATATACTGACGAAATGGGGCAACCAGATTTCGACTTAGAAAAGTTTGCAATCAATTCTGTATTATCCGCAACCAACTCTGGTAAAATGGATAGTGGAGACCAATCCGATATAATTCAAAAAGTTAAATCGTCATCTACTGATGGTAGTGGTGGTAATGGTGTAGACCATAATGACGGAGCTAATGACGGAGCTGATGACGGAGCTGAAGATTTAGATACATCTGATGAAGGTGGTTTGGATTTAAGTAATATCGACATGGAAGAAAGTGTTAACCCTAGTGGTTGTTTTCCTCAACCAATTGTTGATAGACAAATAGAGAATATTAAAAAAGAAAGTGTAATAACTAAAGAACCTGTATCTAAAGAATTTGTAGGTAAAAAAGTTAGTGTAGATTTTAGAAAAGAAATTGGAATTGTTAAGGATTATGACGATAAAGAAGTTGTTATCCATTTCCCAGATTTAGGATTTACTGAAAAAATTAATTATAAAATGGTTGAAGTATTATTTCAGGAAGATGGTCAAGTTGACGAAGCTTTCAACCCTAACCCAAATGGTAAGACTGTGTTTCAAGATGCCGCTTTAGGTGTTAAGGAAGATGGTATGGAAGAGAATAAATATTTAAACTTGGAAAGCACTAAGAAAAGTAGTATAATTGCAACTAAACTAAGAAATATGTTACAGGAAAAAGAAATCATTACTATTGGTGGGCAAGTTTATGACCCTAAAACAAAACCACAAGTACAGCCACAAGTAAAACCTGAAAGAAAAACTAGAAGAGGTAAACCTTATAGGATTATCCCTGAGCAATTACCTGACCCAAAGCCAAAAGCTGAAAAAAAAAATGATAGCGTAAGTTTTATTAAAGATTCTGGGTTTGCACGAGATGGTAATTCAGTAACAATCAAATTTGACATTAATGGTGAAAGGTTTGTATCTAATTTTGTGAATACTGGTGAGTTATTAGTGAAACCAGAAGCTTATGATGAGTCATGGGTTTATGCATTTGAATCAGAGGTTTTATCAAACGGTAAATCATATAGTGTAGCCGTAGCATTTTTCGGTCACCCAGATACTAATCTTGAGGTAGAAGAATATGCTGATGGTTCAGTACCAGATATAGAAGAAGTATAATGGAGTTATATTTAATATACATACACGAGATAGGATTTGACATTGAAGATAAATATTTTTATGAATTTGTTTTCAGTGATAGCATAGATAATATTGAGGGTGAGCATTGGGATTCTTACCCAGCTTCAGGGAACCCAGAAAAGCCTAATTCCGATGTCATAAAAGATATTGGTAAAATTGAGATTGATGGTAATTTATTAGTTGCTCAAGATAATGAACAATTTTCAATGTGGGACGCTATTGATGGTGTGATTCCGTTGGGTTGGGAAAATATAGATGGGTTGGAAGATTACCCAGAAAATAGATTAACATTCCACTTTGGAATGACCTCAACTGAGGTTAGTGATAAATTATATGAAAGGGATATAAGAATAAAATATAAAAACGAATTTAAAGAAAAATAATATGAACAGTGAAAATTATAGAATTGTATTAAGCAATGCGTATAAGAATAGAGAGTTAACTCCTGAAGACTTTGATAATACATTAAATCATTACACAATGTTAGTTAAAAAAGAAGGTGGTATAACTGAAGAAGATACTGGAACGGAATACGGTGTTGAGAGTGATGAATTTGATAAGGTGATGCCTGTTGTGGGACCACGTTTAGAAGATGGTGACACAGTAAACATCTCTGCAAATGAATCTACTATAAAGGAAGATGATGAAGATACTTCCGAAGTTGATTCATTATATTCTGGTGCCGATGATAGAGGTGTTGAATACGGGATGAAGAATGAGGATTTTGATAAGTTAATGGAAGAACTTAAAGAAAGTGGAGGTCCGAGTATTAAAGTTAATGAAAATAGAACTATTAATGCTAAAATCAAGAAAGGTGATTTAATAAATTATATTAAAAACAAAAAATAATGTCAAACAAATACAAATTTTTAGCAATAAAAGCTCTAGGTAAACCTAAGAAAAAGGGTAAGATAGTAGCTGAAAGTAGGGTATCTTATGATAAGAATCATTCTGAAAGATTGGCTCCGCATTTAGCTAAACAACTTAGAGAAAAAACACATTCATTAGGTAAGCATCCAGCTTTTCCTGATGCTGATGAGAGTAACTTCGAAGAGAAGTTAATTTCTAAGCGGTTTAAAGACGTTTTAAAGACGTTTAAGCGTCATCATGGACTAGAACAGATAGATGTAGATGTTTTCCTTGGAGAACAACGTCAATTACTATTTCAAATAATGACATTAGAAAAGAAACATCAAGATGTTTTAATCGAGATGGCTATTCAAATGGTTAGAGATGAATTTGATGTACAAGAAGATGATATTGATATTGAAGCTAAGTTTACTACTGATTTGACAATCAACAAAAATATTGACCAAATACGAATCAAGCCAACATCTGACATTGAGTTCGATAGTCACATTGAATTTGTTGAAGCGAACAAAGAAGTTTATAAGCGTAGAATGATTAACGCTTTAATTCAAGGTTCAGCTAAGAAAACTAATCATATGTTCCATGTTATTGACGAGGAACTTCAAGATTTAGAACCTGTATTACCTTCCGCTTATGGTAAGTTAATGTCTGGTGCTGATTATATGTATATGGTTAAAGATGATAGAGAACCAAGAGTTATTGGTGGAATTGTTAGTGTTGAATTTCCAAAATCTGAGAATGATATTCCAAAGATTATGGTTGAGGGAATGACATTACCTGTAGTGATACATGAATTAGTTAAAGGTGTTATGGAAATCCTTTCATATCATGGTTTACCTAAAGATAGTAAAGTTGCTCAATTCGTAATAGATAAAGCTGATTTTATGGCGGCTGAAAGTTGGGACATGAGATTAGGACCACCTATCTGGGAAAAGTTCTGTGAAGCTATTCCATCTGAAGATTTTGCCTTGAAACACCACGTATATGTGGAGTTAGTGTCATTACCTGTTGATGAATTCAACGAAACTCTACGAGAAATCCTTCTGGGAAGTAGAGCTGGTAAGGCTAAAGTAGCTGGAATGATTGATAAAGTTAAAGATGAGTTAAGAAATGATGAATTCGATGACATTATGGATAAGATAACTGATGATGATTATTTAGGTCCTGAGGATTTAGATAATTTAGATGATGAAGATTGGTTTATGTAAACCCACATTATATTAATAAATAAGGCTGTCGTAAATGACAGCCTTTTTTGTTTTTAAGGCTTAATCGGCACTTTTTACATATTTATATATAAAAAAGTATGCTTACAGCTCATGAAATATTAGAGGAATATACTAAATGTCTAATGGACCCTTGTTACGCCATTACAGAATATTTACAAACGTTTGATAAAACCAAAGAAGGTTTTGTGCCGTTTAACCTATTCCCAAAACAAATAGAAATAGTACAAGCCTATCGAGACCATAGGTTTACAATGGTTACTAAACCAAGACAAGCTGGTGTATCTACAACAACTGCCGCTTATGCTGCAATTAAAGTGTTATTTGCTGACCCGAATAACCCAGAAGCGATTCTAATTCTTGCAAACAAGCAAGATATGGCATTTGAATTCCTAGACAAGATTAAAGATTTTATTACTCAATTCCCAAGATGGGTATGGGGTTCTGAATATTATGGAACACCAGAAAAAGAATCCAAAAGTATTTATTCAACCGAATCTAAGAAAGAACTTAAATTACCTAATGGTAGTAGAGTTAGAGCGGTTGCAACATCTAAAGATGCATTAAGGGGTTTCACACCTACTTGGCTTATTATGGATGAAGCAGCGTTTATTGATAATGGAGCTACCGTATTTGGTACTGCATTAACAGCGTTAGGTACGGGTGGTAGAGCATCTCTAGTTTCTACACCAAATGGTATGGATGAATTATACTACAAAACTTACGAACAAGCAAAAAGTGGTGATAATGATTTCTTTGTTGTTGAAATGAAATGGTATCAAGACCCTAGATATATTACAAATCAAGGTTCGTCAAAAACTCCAAAAGAACAAGATTTAATGTGGGTTCATGAAGAAGATGAAAATGATATTGTATATGAAGTTAGATACGCTCACGAAGGTGATAGTAAAGAATCTACAGACGCTATCCATGAACATTACGAATCAATGATTCAAAAGGGTTATACACCTAGTTCAAGTTGGTACAGAAATATGTGTCGTGGTATGAACAACAATAAACGTATGATTGCTCAAGAGTTAGATGTATCATTCATCGGTTCTGGGGGTAACGTTATTGATGACAAATACATTATACAACAAGAAAAAAAGAACGTTCAGGAGCCTAAATGGATTGCTGGTGACGATAAAGATGAATGGATGTGGGAGAAACCTATTGAAGGGCATCAATATATACTTGCGAGTGACGTTGCCAGAGGTGACGGTGAAGATTCATCTACCATCGTAGTTATCGATTTTACTACCATGACTCAAGTTATGGAATACAAGGGTAAATTACAATCTGATTTATTAGGATATGTTGTTGATAAGTACGCTAGAATATACGATGCGCTTGTAGTAGTTGATATTACTGGGGGTATTGGTGTTGGAACTATTAACAAACTTATGGAATTAGGGACACCAAATTTATATCATGGTGAAACAACTAACAAACCTCTAGATAAATTAACGCACAAGATAACTTATTACACAAATGAAGGTAAATATCCAGGTTTCAATTGTGCTTCAGGTGTAAGAGCACCAGTAGTTGCGCATATGGAAATGATGGTTAGAACAATGGGAATTACAATTCGTTCACGTAGAATGACTTCTGAAATGAAAACATTTGTATTTAAAAATGGTAGACCTGACCATATGGATGGTTATCATGATGATTTACTAATGGCATTAGCATACGGATTATGGGTAGCTGAACATTCATTTAAGAAATTAAAAAACGCTAAAGAAAAAACGAAGGCTATGCTATCAGGTTGGTTGATGACCAATGCTGGTGATAGAACTCCTACTGAATATCAAGGGGATAACTTTGTTTCTAGAAAAGGAAGAAATAAAGAGTCTATTAAACGACCTAAATTCAGTTCACAAGTATCTAAGAACATGCAAGACCCAACAGGGAAATACATGTGGCTATTTAGTGGAACCAAATAAAAAATAAACACTATTGATTAATTTCAAATATTTAGTATAATATAGTAAAGAAAAAATAATGGCAAACAAAAATTTAACAGTATTTCAAAAATTAGGAAATGTCTTCGGTAAAGATGGGTTAAACCCACATGTAAAAAAGACCAACAGATATAATCTAGGTAATGGTGAAATCATTAAAACGCAAGATAAAGAAGAATTTGCTGCGGCAAAGTTACAAGCGCAACAAAACAAATACCTATCAAATTTATGGAGTAAAGTTGATGGAGAATTATATCAACAAGCAATTCATTATGAAACAACTAGAATTGGTTCATATTCGGATTTTGAAACAATGGAATTTTATCCTGAAATATCTGCAACGTTGGATATATTCATGGAAGAATCCACGACTCCAAACGATAAGGGTGATATTATAAACGTTTACTCTGGTAGTAAGCGTGTAAAAAGAATACTTGAAGATTTATTTATAAATAGATTGGATATTCACACCTCACTACCAATGTGGACTAGAAACCTTTGTAAGTACGGGGATAACTTCGTGCAATTAAACATTGACCAAACTGCTGGTATTATTGGGGCAAGGCAATTACCTAACTTCGAAATAGAACGTAGAGAAAATGACATTCAAGGTGTTATCTCTCAATCTCAATTAGAAGGTGTAAATGCTGATGAAAAGAAAAACAAAACAAAATTCTTTTGGAAGGGTAGGGATATTACTTTCAACTCGTGGCAAATTGCTCACTTTAGATTACTTGGTGATGATAGAAAATTACCTTACGGTACTTCATTCTTAGAAAAAGCTAGACGTATTTGGAAACAATTAATCTTAGCTGAAGATGCGATGTTGGTGTATCGTGTAACGAGAGCACCTGAAAGAAGGGTTTACAAAATATTCGTTGGTAACATTGATAACGAAGATGTTGGTGCTTACGTAGATGAAATTGCTAATAGATTTAAACGTGCCCCATTAATTGACCCACAAACTGGTCAAATGGATTTAAGATATAACCAATTGGGTATTGACCAAGATATTTTCGTTCCAACTAGGAGTGAAGATGCGGCAACACCTATTGATACACTTCCAGGTGCTCAAAACTTGGACCAAATTGCAGATATTGAATACTTACAAAGAAAGTTATTTACTGCACTTAGGGTTCCTAAGACTTTCTTAGGATTTGAAGAGCCAACTGGTGAGGGTAAAAACCTTGCATTACAAGACATTAGGTTCTCAAGAACTATTAATAGAATACAACAAGCTGTTTTACATGAATTAAACAAAGTTGCGATTATTCATTTATACCTTTTAGGTTTCCATGATGACATCGATAACTTTACACTTACACTTAACAATCCCTCAACACAAGCAGAGATGCTTAAGATTGAACATACAGCCGCTAAAGTAACACTTTATAAAGATGCGGTTTCTGATGCTGGTAACGGATTTGGTGCTATGTCAATGACTAGAGCTAAAAGAGAAATCTTAGGTTGGAGTGATGATGAAATCAAGCAAGATATGCTTGAACAAAGAATTGAGAAAGCTGCGGCTGCTGAATTAGAGAATACTCAAAACGTAATTAAAAATACGGGAGTGTTTGACCAAGTGGATAGGGTGTATGGAGATATGGACCTTGCGAAAATCGGTGGAGTTGTTGATGAAGAAGGTGGTGACGGTGCCCCATCTGAAGGTGGTGGTGGCGGTGGAGGCTTCGGTGGAGGTTTTGACGCACCAGATTTAGAGTTAGGTGATGAAGATTTAGACGCTGAAGATGAAGATTTAGGTGGTGATTTAGGAGATGATGATTTAGGTGGTGATTTAGGAGATGAAGGTTTTGGTGATGAACCAACTACGGATGAATCTAGAAACAAATCTGGTAAACTACTTAAAGAAAACATGAGACAGAAACCTAGTGATATATCAACTAAAAAATACCTTAACATGTTAGACAATAGCATTAAAAAAGAAGATATTATTAACGATAGTGTTACTAAGATTTACGATAAATCAGTTAAGTTTAATGATGAATTAAATGATATGATTAGTGAAATCGATAATAAGTTAGGAGAATAAGGGTTTTTAATGAAACCTGAAACATATTTATTAAAAAAAGAACAATGCAAAATTTTGGACAGATAAACGAAACCTTTAAAAATATTTTAGTAGATAGTATCATTACTAAAGACGAAAAAGGTAAAAAGGTATTTAAGAGTTATGTTAAAGCTCTTAAAGAGAATTCTACTTTAAGAACTCAATACGATATATTTAGTAAATTAGAAAATAAAGTTAACGAAGAAAATGAAGGTGAACGTAATGAAATGTTCATTACAGAATGCATTTCATTATTAGAAAATGTTGGTAGCGATACAGTAGATAAGGTTAACAATAAATTAGTTAAACACTTAACCAAAAACGGGTATGAGTTATACGCTGGTGACTATGAGTTAAAATCATTACACGAGCATATTACCAATGCCGCATACTTGGAAAGAAATACTAAAAACGTTAACACTGTTATTGAATCTAAATTATTTCTTAAAAATTATTCAAAAGTACTTGTTGAATCTGAAGATATTGAAGTTGAACCTTATTCTAATAAAATGTTAATTCCTTTATTAGAAAGAAAATTCAATGACAAATACGCAAACATCTCTGAACTTGAAAAGAAAGTGATTAGATTAAGTATTAATAGCACTGATGAGGCGAAAGAAGAATTATACAACGGCACGATTCGTGAATGCATAGATTTAGTAGATTCTCAGTTAACTGAGTGTACTATTGAGCAAAAGAATACTCTATTGCAAGTAAAAGATAAATTATTAAGAAGTAAATTCAGCACAGATGGTTTTACATCTGAAATGAGTAAAATTAGTTACCTAAAAACAACATTAAATTAATATGATGGCATTGTTACCTTTATCTCTTGAGTTAGTCGAATGGTTAATTCAACAAGCACCAGTGGTGGTTGTTATGGGAGCTGCAATATTCTGGTTAGCGAAGAAGTTAACCAAATCGGAAGAAGATAAGGATTCCTTGGCGAAAGATGTAATTAAGTTAACAACGCTTTGGGAAGAAAAGAGTGATAAGATTGAAGAACGGAATGAGGAACAACGTATGAGGGATGATAAAGTGGATGATAAAATAATAGAATTACTTCATGATATTAAAATACTAGTTAGCAATAAAAGATGAAAAATTTAATGAACCTGTTTTTCCCAGAAAAAAATGATAACTATTCTAAAGCTAAGTCTGGGCTTAGTAACATCAAAAAGAAATTTGATGGTTTTGCACTTTCTTTTCCTGACATAACTCCAGATGAAATTATGTTTGTTAAAGAGAAATGGGAAACCCTACCAAAATCCATATCTAAAGGTGTTAAGATAATGGCACTTAAATTTAGAGATGATTGTAAGTGTTTACTTACATCGTATGATTCAAACTCTTATATTAGACCACATAGACATACAGAAGAGTATGAACATGGTGTGATACTTAAAGGTCAACTTATTGACAAGTTTAGAAACATATCTTATAAAGTTGGTGATACATATGTAATCGAGCCAAATAAAATTCATTATTTATCTTCTAGTATTGATGGATGTCTCGTATATTCTCAATTAAGTCAGAATAAAATACACGAGTTAGAACCACTTCCAAAAAATTTACTTTCAAAACTAGAAATGGTGTAAATCCACTGTTTATAGGTGGTCAATTTATAAGAAACCTGGTTTTCAGGGTCATTAGAGGGGTTGACTAATTTTATATTTTACGTATATTTGTAATATGAAATATAACAGAGGAACCGAATTAGAAATAGATATAAATGATAACTTAAACGTAGTTTTTGGGACAATAGATAAGCATACACCAAAGACTGTATACATAAGGATTAGTGGTTGGGGAAACCCAATAGACTATGACGATGAAAATGATTATAGTTCAATCATACGAAAATATGATAAGCGTATTAAGACTTACTTATACAAGAACTCAAACTTAGATATACTAAATAATATTAGTATGGTTGATATGGATATGCGGGAGTCTGGTATAGCCCAAAACAAATCTAGTTTCATGTCATGTGAGATAACACTATTTCAAAAGAATCTTCAGCTATTAACTGACGATTCTTTAAACAACGAACTAATAAAACTATCCAAACATATCTGCGATGAGATTATCAATCGAGATATTTATTTCAATTTTTTTAAGAAAAAAACCAACGCTAAAAAAGAATTAACTGAAGCCTAATCGTAATGATTAGGCTTTTTTGTGTTTATTCGCATATTTATTGAAAAAGGTATTTATGAACGAATTTAAAGTTATAAGAGGTGGTAGAGCTGGAACTGGATTATTAATTGAAGGTGATGCTGGTTTTATCGAACCAAATGATATTAGGAACAAGCCATTTGTTACTGAAGCTGCTAAGATAGGCAAAGGTACTGTAATGATTGAACCATTAATCCTATTCGTTGTGTTACAAAAATTTGGTGTAGAGAACAAGAACGGTAGAATCTATCCAGAACACATTTTAAAAAGAGAAGCTGTTAATTATCAAGAGTTAATTAACAATAGGTCAGCAGTTGGGGAAAGTGACCACCCTGAATCATCAGTTATTTCAAACAGTAGAGTTTCACATGAAATCAAAAAGATTTGGTGGGAAGGTCGCACGCTTGTTGGTGAAATAGAAATCATTATGTCTCCAGGTTTTATTAATCAAGGAATCATATCTTGTGAGGGTGATAACATTGCAAACATGTTAAGAAAAGGAATACGTGTGGGAGTATCTTCAAGAGGTGTTGGTTCACTGGATGAAATTGCTGGTAAATTATTAGTGCAAGAAGATTTTGAATTAATATGTTGGGATATCGTTACGAGTCCTAGTACTCCAGGTTCTTATATGTTCAATAGTAAGTCTGAGGCACAACCATTTATGGAGTCTGAGATAAAGGGGAAAGACCTATTAATCGACAATTTAAATAAATTTTTATTATAATAAAATAGATAATTTAATAAAATTAAGTTTTTTTTTACCTAAAACGGGTGTTTTAGGAAAATAAACTATATTTATTAAGTAACTGGTACGATTTTATATTGTGCCTAATCACAAAAACTTTAAAACAAAGACAAATGAAAGACGAAAAAAAGTCTATTATAGAAGAAGCACTAGCGGAATTTAACCTTATCGAGGAAACATTAAATTCGAATGCTAAAGAAATACTTCGTTCCGTAGCGAAAGAAGAAATTACTAGCACGCTAAACGAGTCCTTGAATGAGGATGAGTATGATATTGAAGATATCGAAGACGTTGACACTGATACAGATGTTGACGCATTACCAATAGATGACGCACCAGATGCAGCACCAGAAATGGGAGCTGAAATGGGTCCAGAACCAGAAATGGGAATGGAACCTGATTTAGGTGGTTCTGAAGAACTTGGATTAGATGACATGGGAATGGACGCTGGAGAAGAAGGACTAGAAATAGAACTTGGAGCAGAAGAAGGTAGCGAAGACTACGGATTGGACATGACTGGAGCATCAGACGAGGAAGTTATATCAGTTTACAAGAAATTGCAAGGTGAAGACGAAATAGAAGTAGTATCATCAGAAGAAGTAATAATTAAAGACCCAGTATCGGGAGCAGAGTACAACGTCAAAATGGGCGGTGGTAGTATGCTAGACCAAGGGGAAATGGACGCAGAAGGTGGACTAGGAGCAGAAATGGGACTAGACGCTGAACCAGAAATGGGACCAGAAATGGGTGCGGAACTTGGACCAGAGGTTGAAGCTGAACCAGCAATGGATACAGAAGTAGACGCTGAACCAGCACCAGATTTTGGTGGAGGTGAAGAAGAAACTGAAGTTGCACCAGAAGGTGGAGAAGCAGAAGAAACTGAGGAAGAAGAAGATGAAATAGGTGAAGCAGTTGTTTATGAAATTGAATTATCGGAAGATGATGAAATTGTAGAAGGTTTAGAAAATGACCTTAAGATAAACAAAGATAGCAAAATTGGTGCTACCGCAGACGGTAAGCCAAGAACTGCTACTAGTGATGTTGAAAAAAACATGACTGGCGATTTAGCTACTGGCGATATCGAAGGACAAAAAGCTCCAAATGATTCTGATTCAGGTGATAATCTTACAGGTGGATTTGACGATGATGCTCAAAACGGAAGTGGCGACAATCATGCGGCTCACATCATGGAAGATGCTGAAGTAGTTGATGAAAACGAAAACATTGATGAAACGGTAGAAGTTGTGGACGAAGAAGAAGTTGTAGAAGGAGAAGATGCTATTGACGAAAAGATTTCAACCAACGGTGCTCGTGAGAGACAAGCTGGTGGAGATTTAACTAAAATTAAAGGTCCAGGGGCAAGGCAAACTGCTAAGAACCTAGGTCACACAGTTGAAAGCGTATCTAAAAAATACAACACTTTATTAAAAGAAGCGAAAGCTCTTAAAGTTGAGAACGTAGCGTTCAAATCATCTTTAAAAGATTTTAAAAGAACCATGACTGAGACAGCGATATTTAATATCAACCTAACTCACGCTACTAAATTATTCTTAGAACACTCTACTACTATTGGAGAGAAGAAAGATATTTTAACTAGATTTGATGAAGAGGTTAGTACAATCGAAGAGTCTAAAAAACTTTACAAACGAATCAATTCTGAATTAGGAAATCAAAAACCTCTTGCTGAATCGATTGAAAATAAATTAATGTCTGAGCAAACATCAGGTCAATCAACTCAAATTAACGAGACGGTTGCTTATGTAGACCCAGCACAAAAAAGAGTTCTTGATTTAATCAATAGAACTAAATAAAATTAAAAATTAAAATTAAATTATATTATTATGAATAGCAATTTTTTAACTTCAGGTCAAGTTGGTAACATCGGACTTAACCACATGAAACAAGTAAGAGAGAACACTATCAATAAATGGGATTCATTAGGATTCTTAGATGGTCTTCAAGGACATGTAAAAGAGAATATCGCTCAGTTATATGAAAACGAAGCTTCTCACTTATTAAACGAATCAACTGATGCTTCAAGCTCAGGTTCATTCGAAACGGTTGTATTTCCAATCGTAAGGAGAGTATTCTCTAAATTATTAGCAAATGATATTGTATCAGTACAAGCTATGAATATGCCAATTGGTAAATTATTCTTCTTCGTACCACAAACATCTGCAAGATATGACGCTGCTGGTGATGCATACGGAGACCCACATAAAAATGGACCTCAGTTTTCTGCTCACACTTCAATGGGTGCTGATGGACTACCAATCGTAAGAGGTGTAGACCCATCTTATGCTCCAACTGAGTATTTAGCTAAAAATCTTTATGATATTTACTATAACGATGGATTATTTGATGCATCTAAAGGTACTATCTCAATTATTGCGGGAACAGGTAACTTAGTTACTTTATCTGCTGACGGTACATTCGCTGCCGCTGCTGATTTCTCTGCACTTCCAACTTCAACTGATGGTTCTTTAAGAACTGCCATTTTCCAAGTATCTGGATTTAGTGCAATAAACAAAGGTAGATTAAGTGGACCAGATGGTAACCCAATGGACACAGAATCTTTCTTAGCTTCTTTAAAAGTTGTTACCAATGGTATCGCTTTAAATGATGCTGACGGAAACGTAATTGTTGCTGACGCTACAATCGTTCCTTTTAGATTAGTTACTCAAAAATACGGTAGAGGTATCGTAGATTATAGTGACATATGTGACGCTGCTGGTGTTATCTATCTTGAATTAGATATGACTCACCCAGTTGACGCTGCTGGAACTTCAACATACGATGGTTATGTTGGTGCAGATATGGGCGGTGCTCAATCAGCATTTACAAGTGCTGATTTCTCAGTATCTTGGGCAGAATATGCTACGTTAGAACTTGAAACAGAAATGGGTGAAGTATCTTTCAAATTAGACGAGGTTGTTGTTTCCGTTGAAGAACGTAAATTAAGAGCTACATGGTCTCCAGAATTAGCTCAAGATGTTAGTGCATTCCACAACATTGATGCTGAGGCTGAATTAACTGCAATGTTATCAGAACAAGTTGCTGCTGAAATCGATAGAGAAATCTTAAGAGACATCAGAAGTGCTGCTGCATGGCAATTAAGATGGGATTGGAACGGATGGAGAAAAGCTTCATTGGCTGCTAATGCTTACACGCAAAAAGACTGGAATCAAACTTTAATTACTAAAGTTAACCAAATTTCAGCACAAATCCACAAGTCTACTCTTAGAGGTGGTGCTAACTTTATCGTAGTTTCTTCAGAAATTTCTGCTGTATTCGATGATTTAGAGTACTTCCACGTAAGTGATGCATCTCCAGAGCAAGACCAATATAATATGGGTATCGAGAAAATCGGTTCATTAAGTGGTCGTTACCAAGTGTACCGTGACCCTTATGCACCATCTTGGTCACTTATTATGGGACATAAAGGAAAATCATTGTTAGACACTGGTTACATCTACGCACCTTACGTGCCAATGCAATTAACGCCTACAATGTATAACCCATTCAACTTCGCACCAGTGAAAGGTATAATGACACGTTATGCTAAGAAAGTGGTAAACAACAGATTCTACGGAGCTGTAAGAGTTGATGGATTACAAACATTCAACATCGCTGAATTAAGATAAGATAACTTCTTAATCTCAGTCGAGATAAATACAAAAGCCCAACATTACAGATGTTGGGCTTTTTTTATTTTATAGACTATTTATAATATGAACTTATATAACTTATATGAAGAAGTTTTAAAAGAAGATTGTGAGAAAATATCTCTCGTAAGTAAATCCAAGAAAGGTAATCGTTATTTTAAAATGCTTAAAGATGCGCAATGGCAACATTATGACGCACCTAAAGGTGACCTAACTGATTACGTTAGTGGGGAAGATGATAGAAAACGTCTAGTTACTAATTTAAGTAAAGCTGATAAGAAACTTTATAGAGAATGGTTAAAAACACCAGAAGGTGAAACATCGGTAAAATTATTTGCTGATAAGCAAACTAAATTTAAAGAAAGGACTAAAGGTTGGGGTGAAGGACCTATTTCTGAATCAACTGATAGAATGATTGATGTATCATGTGCTGCTTTAGGTAGTATTAAAATTGATGGTAAATATTTATTATTTAAAGAAAAAATGAAATACCAACCAATAGGTGGTGGTCTTAAATTTAAACCATCCGCAATTCCATTCTTAGAATCAATAAATTACCGTACAGCTAGAACTGATAATGATATTAGAATTCAAATACCCGAATCTAAATGGGAAATTTTTAAACAATGGTTCCAAAGTGGTAAAGATAGAGAAATATCAATTGATAGAGAAATGGAAGAAGAATTAGGTTCATTCCTAGACTCTTCATATCTTTCACAAATGAATACAAGTAACTATCAACTTAAAGAAGTAATTGAAGGTAAACATAGAATATTTCAAATACATCAAATTACGTTTTCAGATGAAGTTCGTAATGCGATATTAGAATTAGTTCATCATAAACAATTATTTATATTGGCAACGCCAGAAGAAATGAAATCTTCTGATGAAATATCAAGCCACAGCCATAATATCATATTATGAGATTAAATACACTGTATACGCAAATATTAAACGAAGGAACAGGTTGTCCAGTTCTTAAAGTAACTAAACAGATTCAATCTGAGGTAATAAGATTTAAATCTGATGAAGATTTATTAAGAGGTGGTGGTATTTCAATAGAAGCTTTAGATAGAGCCGCACATGGCTTCTCTGAGGGTGATATTAAGACAATACACCCTAGTAAGTTATCCATTAAATGGAAAGAAGACCATGAAAATGTTATGTGGGAGATTAAAAAAAGTGGAATGAACATCACTCAATGGTCTAAACAGATAAATTTAAATGAACCAATTGATGTTAGTTTTAAAAATGGTAAGTTTTTCATTGAAGATGGACATCATAGGTATGTTGCCGCTAAAACACTTAACGTTGAATTAAACTGTAATTTAGAAATTAAAGAAAATCCAATAAGGGTCTTAGCACCAACATTAGGATATGATGAATTTCATAGATGTCTTTATAAGCAAGTTTCATCAGGAGTAAGTGAAATAGTGGAAGGTTCAAAGATTAAAACTAATCGAGGTTATTTAATTGATAACGGTGATAAATACACCAAATTAACTACCGATAAAATAGAATATGAAAATGCCTTAAGATTAATTAATAACCCAAATAAACATTTCGTTAAATATTATTCAGCTAAACCTCATAATGAAAAATATTATGAGTTAGTCATGGATAAACTTAATCCATTAAGTGATAATGATTCTGATATCGTTGATATGATTCAACAAAGCTTAGGACTTCAAGAATATATGTTGGATAGTGCTAAACGAAACTCAATAATAAACGAGTTTAAAAGAAACCCAGAATGGTATGAAGGGTTAGGTTCAATACAAGACGTTTTAAAGATTATTAATTCTATTTATCAAATGTATTTATATGCCAAAAATAACACTTTTTCCTTATTTGATTTAAGGGCGCAAAATTTAGGTAGAACTAATGAGGGAATTTTAGTTCATTTCGATTTAGGTTCGGGTTAAAATGTTTCGTGAGTTGCGAATCTTTTAATTTTATAACAAGTATTTGGTGTTAAACCAGAATAATTATCGGTTAAAAATAAATTATGTCGCTGATTGTATAACATATCACTATCATCATCAATAATAGCGTACTTATAAAAGTCATAATAGTTTATACCATATTTTTCCTCAACAATATTATCTTTTATCCACCTTTTAATTTCATTTCCCCTACAACAGTCTCTACAACCATATGGAGTAACGTCATGGACCTTAAAGGTACCACCTACTCTATCAAAAATCTCTTGTAGACCTTCCACACCATAATTTCGCCAAGTACTACTTACAACTACCTTTGCATCAATAGCTACAACTAAGTTATTGAACCATGAAATCCTTTCACGACAAAATTGGTTAGCGTGATAAGCTGCCATATCCTGTTCTTCGGGGAAACCATCTTTTGTCCATCGTTCATGTCTTTCCTTATAGAAAAGTTGACAATTGAAAACTCCATCTATGTCTAGAAATATAATAAAAGGTACTTTTTCCATTACCAACTAAGTTTTTCTTCAGCTTCTTCTTCTGTTAAATGATTTTTTAAATCAAATAGAGCGTAATATTTCTCACCATTTTCTTGAACATAAAACATTTGAATCCCATCAACAGTGTTACCCACTTGATTGGCATATTCATAACTATACACATCATCTTTTAGATAACTTATTTCATCTGAATGTAAACGCCAAGGATGTTCTATATTATTTACAATTTCCATATAACCATCAACATCAAATATTGAGAATATTTGCGCTTTAGCGGCATAAAAATCTTCTATAACTTCTTTTACTACACTCATTATGTAGCTTCTTGAACCAATGTATAACGTGAGAACGTTATCTTATCACCGAATTTGTTTTTTCCTTCTTCAGTTACCGAAGTGATAACATGACCATCTTTCTTCAAATTAAAGATTGTAGCAGCCAATCTAGTGTTACCTAATTGATTGATTGCATACCAAGGACTAATTGATTTTGACGCATGAGTTCTCATTGCCTCTAATACACGTTCTTTTCTAGTTACTTTTGCCATAATATAATGTTTTTATTATTATTAAAGTACAAATATACAAATAATATTTTAACTTTCCAAATTTTTGTTAATTATTTCTAATTTTCTTTTTTCCATTCGACTAATTAAAGTCAAAGACTTGCGTATTGGATTATCTTCTATCCAAAATCTAGCTCTTTTTAACTCAAGTTTAACCTCAGCCAATGTCATTTCATTTATTACCATCTAATAATTCTTTAGAACGGTAATAATCATCTATTCCACCGCCACATTCTGGACATGTTGGGTAAGGTATATCATTACCTTTAAATTCATCCCACTCATACTCGATTTCAGCGTCTTTTAAGAGACCATCCCATTCACAATCCATACACGAGCCACTATCAACCGTAAATTCATCTACGGGTGTCTCATTAACTTTAATTCTTTTAAACGTCATCATGATTAATTTTATATTCAATAACACCGTCTTTATGTATTACACCAAATGTTACATGAGTGTCTTCACCATTAGCCATATCACAACCTATGATATATTTAGGTTTATTATATTTTAATAAGTCATACGATTTTCGATAACTAGCAGTAATTAAATTTAATACTCTAGTTTCAACATCTTTAGGAAAGTTTTTTTTAAATATTGCAGTCTTACACCTTGTAAACCATAACTTATAAAAAGTTTCTGTCATATTTTTGGTATGTGATAGGTCATCCATAGCATAGTTGAAGTTTACTAGAATTTTCCCAACTGACTTCGTTGTGCTTTTATTATTTAAATCAGTTAGTATTTGAGCTAAGTCAATTGCACATTGTGAACTACCATATGTGTTCTTGTCAACTTCACCACGATTTGATTGTTTATATTTCATGTGACAATATTACAAAAAAAAAGGGAGAAAACCTAATTTTCTCCCTTTTTAATATATTTTAATTCTTAATCTTAAGAATCACTACCCGTATCTGAATCTGAATCAACTAAGTTTTCAGTTTGTACATCATTATCAATCACACTAGCAAAATACAATGATTTTGACATGTTTCTTGAAACACTAGCTAAAGTTGTACCAACACCACTATCAGCGTATTGGAACGTATTGCTACGGCTAATACCTAGATTCACTGCACTTTCAATTGCACCTTCTGTTGTTCCCATAAAGGTTAATCCCCATTCTTTTTTCTTAGCTTTTTTAAGAAGCTTTTGAACATCTGTTTGGGTAAACTCTTTGGAATCATTTTCACCACCATCGGTAAGAATACTTACGAACACACCGTCTTGTTTTTTACCTACAAGACCAAAACTTTGTCCGATTGCATCATATAGAGCAGTCATACCATTTGGTCTGTAATTGTCAGCACTTTCATAAGTGATGTTTTTTCTTTTTGAAGAGTCTAATAAAACTGTAAACTTTCCAGCAGATGAAAACTGCGAAACTATAGTTCTAATTTTAGCATCACCCTTTGTTTTTTTCATATCCTTTCTGACATCCTTAAGTAAGTCTTTAAGACCACCTTGCACTTCTTGTGTTTTGCTACTCATACTTGAACTAGCATCTACGATAATTAAATTTGTAATTTTTTTCATTTTGTAATATTTTAAGATTTGTTAATAATTGTAATTATACTATTTTTTTATTATATAAACAAGTATTAAACAATGTTATTAGTAAAACGTGATTAAACTAATTATTTATTGTTGTTTACCGCAAAATGCGCAAAACTTTGTTTTACATCTACCACCACAATTTGTGCAATGCTTAGTGTAATAATCAACCGAAGTTAATTGTTTTTGTGATTTAGGTGATAACTTATACTTAATGATATGGAATGACATCATTTCGAAGTCACCCGAAGCCTCACGTAAATCTTGTTTAGAATTTGAACCCTTTTCAACTCTACCAGTTTCAATTGTAGTTGGTGTAGCGTTACTCGCTGTGGTTGTTCTACGTCTCTTACCTTTAAGATTTTTAGATTTTAAGGATTGGTCCTTTTCATTGGTTAAAGTTATACCTCTTGTTGCGATGTTACCATCGACACTTAAATCACCCTTTATATTTACATCACCATCAATAGTTAAAGAAGCTGCATTTGATTCACCTCTTACGGGAATAAATATATCTTCGTTTATATTCAATTGATTATAACCACCAGTTGACGTTGTTAAAGTTGAATTACCCAAAGTGTATGTTCCACTGCTACTGTCAACGAAACCTACATTAGTAGTTCCGAATTGGTCACTATCAAAACAATCCAATGTAACGGTCCCACTTGACCCAAAATGTTGGAAAAATGGAATTTCTTCAACTTCCTTAAAGAAAGCGATTTCTACATCACCGTTAGGTTCGATAGCTTTTTTAGCACTCTTCGTATTATCTACGTTATAAGTGTCAAATAAGAACTTCTTATTTGTGTCTAAAAATCTATCAAGAAATACTCTCTCACCTGGTCTTATTACTAAGCCACCTGAAATTGGTTTGTTGTTTAATTTAATTGTTGTTAGTATTTTACCCTGAGTCGGGTTAAATAGTTCGATTTGGAATTCTTGTCCTTTTTCCAAATAGTATGAAGGAATAGTCTTACTCTTCCCATACTTTTTAATCCTACTTTTATTAATAGCAAGATTTGCTGTAGGCTTTTTATCGCCCGAAGTTTTCTTTATTTTCATAATTATTTTTAATTTAAAATTAATGTGCAGATATTTTCGTTACCATTTGATAACTCTAAAGTCGAATACGACTCAAGACCAACACGCTAGTTTAATCACGTTATATAATTAAATATACGAAAAATTAAAAAAAAGTCAATAGGTTTGTAAAAAAAGTTTTGAATTAACCAATTCTTTCGTCAACTTGGTTCACAATATCAAAAGTAATTACGTTTTTAAGTGTTGATACTTCGTAGCTTGATTTTGCTTTAATATCGAGGTAATACCTTTGTGGTACTAGACTTGCGGTATCCAATAAAAAATAATTATGGTTGAATGCAATCTCAACTGACGTATAATCAATTACAGTATATTCAGCGTTACCTTCTTTAATATAAATTCTATATTCTAAGGCATCTAAAACTTCTTGTTCGTTAACTGTATAAGGGACTCTAGCAGAAATTCTAATTTTTCTAACATCACCTCTGTTGATTTTTTCCTTGTCTTTAACTCCAGATACATTAAATGTAAAATCTAATGGGATTGAAGTATCAGAACCAAGACCATAATATTCACCAGCGTCCTTCAATTCAAATTCCATTTCAATATCGGGTCTAGTAACACCGTTGATTACAACTCCTGACCAAACGTCTTCATATAGTACACAACCAATTGAAGTTGTTGGTACCATTAAATCGATTGAATAAACTCCTTGAGATATGTGAGTGATACCACTACTAGTAATAGCTGAAAATACATCACCTGAATTATCTAATATTGATACGCTCATACCTGACATAACATCAACGTCTGTAGGTATTCCACCAACATTAACATATAAATAAAGTTTATTATTTTTATCTAGATAGAATTTACCTCTATCATCGTTGATTGTTTCTGAATATCTACTTTCTACATAAGGTTCATAGAAAGTTTGTGTATGTCGAGTAAAGAACCCAACGTATTTTAAATTATCTAAGACATCATTTTCACGAGCCTCATCAAATGCGATTCCTAACCCATTGTTAGTATCACCTGTTAAATATGCATTTACAATGTCAGTAACATCCATTTCAAGATTTTCATTACCATCTTCAAAGTGTTGTGTTACTAAGGTTTGTCCAGTCCATCCAGAGAATACACCACTACCATTAGCCCAAACAGTACCTGTCTCCGCTTCAATCCAATTTGAAGCAGCATTGCTATATACTGACGAATCAGATGAAGTGAAATATTTTTGACCAGCAAAATCATAACCCACACCTTCATCCCAAGGTTGGTTAACTGCAAATAAGTTTAAGTTGAAAGATGATGTTCTATCTTTACCATCACCAGTTTCTTTACTTAGTAAAGAATCATCGAATGTCCCAGTATTGGTCATTCTAAGTGTGTGTTTTAATTTAGATAAATCAGGATACATACCTTTATCTCTAAACGCTTCGATTCTTGAGGTATCGAATTGAAAGATATATCTTGTGAATAGTGGATTTTCAGTTGTCCACACACCACCGTAAAATAATTCAGCTACAGGGTTTTTACCTGTATTGGTATTATCATTGTAAACCAGTGTGTTATTTCTATCGAAGTATGTTCTTAGTACCATTGTTTCTTTTATTATAAATAGTTAGTTATCTAGTAATAATTCGTAAATTGCTTTACGTTCTTCCAAACCCTCAATTAACAGTATTTCATAGTCTAATTTAGGACTAGTGTCGTCTGGTGGTATAATCCTACCACCGTATGCACCTCTAACTCTACCAATTATTTTTTTACTTTCAGCTAACAGTAATCTACTAATAATAACATTTCTATTAAATTTAGATGTGATAGTGATATTATGATTTTCTAAATCTTCCTCCACCATTTCAAGTATAATTTCGAACATATCATCATCCATAGTAAAATTTATTAACGGTACTCCTAAACGCCCTTTAACCCATTTAAACATTTTTTCCAAATCAATTTTATTCATATTAATTAATCTTTATATTTTTGGATAGTATTGACTCTAAATTAAATTCTAATAAAGTATCAATATCATTGGCACCAGAAAGGTCTTGTGGTTTCATACCTGGAAATGCATGAACATGATTAATAAAAGCATTAATAAAAACCTTTATTAAATCAATTAAATTATCACCAAATACCAAAGGATGTGCATTATTAATTATTTTTTGCATTTCTATATCTGTAATCATAGATTCTTGGTCGTTTAACTTAAACCTAGGACTACCATTTTCGTGTGTTAATAAATTAATTTTATTACTCACAACGTTGATTACTCCACCAAGTTTTGATTCTTGATTTTCTGTTTCTTCACGTAACGTTACATCGTGTTTAATTTGAATAAATGATGGATTGACTTTGTTAAATTTTGGTATTTCACCAATAATAACTTTTGAGTCGAATTGACCCGCTCTTAATACAATTTCTTTTTCTTTTAAAAGTATATCAGAATTGTTTCTACCTTGAATCGCAATAGTGTCTAATTGTGGGTATACTCCTTTGTTTTCTGGGATAGTATCAGGTGAAGCTTTTGCTTCTTTTATACCACTAGATAATGTTGACCTTGCAGAAAATAAATCACTTTCTTTATATAGGTTTTGTGGTTGTGAAATAATTGGACCTAAATATAATCTATCTATAAATGGATTCTTAACATCTGGTATGAAAACTAATACAGTCTCACCCACTTTAGGTATGATATGAATGAATTTTTGGAGCATAGGGAATGCAAAGCCTAATTGTGACCCTGATAAGGTATCATCTATACCAATTATACGCACTTTAATGCGATTTGCGCCTAGTTCATCAATATTTGATGTAACCTTACCATAATAGAAGATAGTGGTCTCTAAACGTCCTCTAGAGCCTTGGTTATATATACTAGTACCACCGAATGCAAACTTACTCATTATCTTTGTAATCTTTTATCTAACACCGCTTTACTTTTAATGAAATCAGCGTCCATATTATCCATTTTATCAAGCAATTGCTTGATTCTTAATCTTATCGCCTCATACTCTTCTTTCATCTTAACATGTGATGCTGCGATATCTGTATTTGACATTGTTTCGTAATTCATAATTTATCTAATTACACCTTCACCAACACCCATATTAGTGGTTGCTCCTTGACTTATTACTGGTCCACCCATGTTCCCTAGACCTGTTGTGGTTACTTGAACACCTGGCGGTACCACGATTTCTATCTTAGCATCCAATTGTAATGCACTTACAACTTCTTCAACCATTATAGCGACCATAGATTCCATAATATTAGTATTCTCAGAGAAAATATTACCTACTGGCGCACCCGCTTCTGACTGTCTAGCTATAACGTTTGAAGCAATATTCCTAGCACTCAAACCAGGTTTTAATCTAGCTCCAACCATAACTAATTGAGGTGGTAGACTTTGAACAGGAGTTCTAGGTACTGCGAAAGCTGCTTTTAATGTATTAATAACATTACTCATTGAACTTTTTTGTGTCATATATTTATTATTATACTAATCCTGATAACTGTCTAAGTATATCAGTTGGGACACCGACTAGACTAGCTACTTGTGCCTTTTTATATTTTGTTTTTTCTATTTGCGTTTTAAGAATATTATCAGTTACTAGTTTTTTAATTTCTTTAAGAACCACAGCCATTAGTATCACTACCACCGCATCTCTTATAGTATTTAATACAGATGTCAATAAGACATTATTTTTTTTCATAAAATCTTCAGTGTTGGTAAACGTCTCACCGTAAATAATAGCATGGTTTACCGCTAATATTACCGCTAATTTAGGAGATAATATTACATTAACAATTGCAGTCATTAACTGTTTTAACATTTCTTCGATAAAAGAAAGTTTAATTGTTAATCTATCTTGGTTTTCAACGTTTTCAGCTGACTCATCAGCTAGGTTATCTAATCCTTCTCTAACAACGATTAAAATCTCTTCCATTAGTTGTGGTGTTGTTGGTTGTGCTTCTAACACATCCAATTGAGCGTTCAAGGAACTTAACGTATCAAAAGATACAGTTGATGGTGTGTTACCACAAGTGGTAACTATTCTCATGCCACTTCGTCTAAGTTCAGCTCTATAATCAATTGACGATAGTTGTTCATTTGAGAATTTATAATAACTGTCATCAATTATGATTTCGTCATCAGTATTTATAATTCTATTAACTATATCCTCGATTCTAATCTCGTTTCTAATTTGTTCCGAATCCTTATCCGTTTGTACACTAACCACACCAAATATCGACTCTATAATATTGTTGATTAATTTAGCCGAATTAAATAATTGAATACTATCGATGTAATCATTATTTAAATCTGGTAATTTTTTATTATTTACATAATAAGAACTTGGTTTAACATTTAATGAATTATTAGGTTCGCCATTGGAACCTTGTTCATCAAATCTAATCTCTAATATGTCTTGATTGGTAGTTTGTAGTCCCCAAGGGCTGGTAGCTCCACCACCTTGAATAACGTTGTATAAGTATGTGTTAAAATCAGTACTATTTAAACCTTGGTCTACATCATTATAAAGTAACGCACCTTCGTTAGTCGTTGGGTCTGTTTTAAACATGTCTAAGTAATCAATCTTATCTAATTCTAAAGTGACACCATCGTTGATAAAGAAATCAGGGATAGATGGGTTTACACTACAGCTAACCATAGATTTTAATGATTTCTTAAGTGCTTGTTTAATGTCTAATTCAATTTCATCTAAGTTATGGGTTAATATATCAACCAAAGATTCTTTCAATGCTTCAAAACCCGTTAAAGCCTTAACTAAATCAGTTAAGAAATTTAAACTATTTGCGGCTTGAGATATTGAAGCTATGGAATTGGAAATAGAGGTTATGGGGAATCCTTCAGCAGAAACCCTTAATGCGGCAATTTGACCGAAAACATCAGATTTTTCTTGGGTGATATCCATTATAAATTATTTAGTTTCTTGGTTTTTTTCAGCCTTGATTAACTCTCTAATATTTGCAAAAGCATCTTTTCCAACTATTTCTGGATTATTGGTCATTGCAGCTGCAACGTCACCACTATGTTTAAGTACATCACTTTGAAGTTTCCCAATATCAAGTTTAGTTTTGATAGCGTCCATTTTCTGTTTTAATGCATCTGTTTTAGCTTTGGCAATTTTAACCAAATCGTCAGTGTCCTCTATGTTCTGAGCAGCACCAACTTCATTTACTATTTTTTGTGCATCTTTTATTTGTGTACAAACATTGTTGTATACTTCTTGTAAAACACTTTGAAGTGAATCAGTATTATTCACTTCTATTTTTTGTCTTGTAGTTCTAGGCATAATGTATCGTTTTAATTATAAATAGCTAGAAAAAGGGTTTTAATTACAAAAAACCCTCTTCAATCTTATCACTTTTAACTAATTCATAAATCATTTTATACCTACGCATTGCGATTCTAATGTCTTTAGTTATTAGATTCGTATTTTCTCTAATGGTAGCTAGTATAACATTCTTGTTAAATTTAGCTCCACCTAGTGATGAAAATAACATTTCCCAATTGTTAAGAATATCTAACAAAGCTTCACCAACTCTTCGTTCATTCTCAGTCATTTTCTTCTTGTTGCCAAGTCCTTCACCATCAAGTTCTTTCTGTATTTCCTCACATATTGTATTAATCAAATCTGATAAACCATAATCGGTATCAGGTAAATGATATACAAACTCATCCTTCTCATGAATTTTGGTAATTGAAGTGTCAAAATCTAAGGTTTGGTTAAGCATTTTCGTGTCTTTAATCATTAACCCTAAGATGTAATGTTTACATATAGTTCCGTAATAAGAGTATGCACGTTTACCCTTAGTAGTATCAAACTTATCAGCCTTAAGAATTAAGTATGATAACGTATCGCTATGTAGGTTTTCAAACGTGTAACTCTTTCGGTATAATTTATATCGTCTAATTATAGATTCAATCATTATATCAAATGCATCTCTTAGGTGTTCGTTATAAATTTTATTTCGAATTGCTGGGTCTTCCTCATTTAAAAATTCCACAACAGCTTTTTCTTGTTCTTCACCAAAATATAAACCATTCTTTCTTTTACGCCCTCTTTTAATTGCCATTAATATTTAATCTTTTTTTTCATAAAGAATTTCCCTATCGTTAATATGAAAACATTCTCTTTTTGCTAAAGTTAACCACCATCTGTATTCATCTTCTGATAATTCTTTTTTATAGTTTGAGAAAAGAGCACCTTCTCTCTCGTTGACATGTTTATATCCGTTTTTAGGGATTACCATAACTCTACAAGAATTATGTGTCATTCGTAATAAATATTCATAAATGAAACTTAGTTTAATACTTTCTTTTAACCCACCATAATCATCGTATGCCTCTTTTAATACAGCCATACCATCAATACTAAAGTTTTGAAATCTTAATAATGCAGCATTATCTAAAAACCCCATTTCATCACAAAATTGTGAAGCCCAAACTGGTTCGTTTGTAAAGCCCATGAAGTTATCTTCAGGCGTTACTTCAACTATAATTGGTAAGAAGATTGTTACATCAGGATTATCATCCCTGTATTTAATTACATTGTCAACCCAAATGTTAGATAATTCATCGTCTTGTTCTAAGAACACAAACCATTCAGTTTTACATTCCTTTACACCAAGATTAAATTGAGCTTGGAAATTAGTATTCCCTTTGTTTGCAATAATTTTACAATTAACTGCAATATCTTTGGTTAATTTCTTAACTAATTTTTGGTCATCAGATTTATCTTTAACCACAATAATTAAAGTATCTGGCAACACTTTTTGTGAAGTCACACTTTGTATAGCTCTTGCTAAAAATATTTCATCAGCATTGAATACTGGTAAAATTACACTTATTTCGTTTGTCTCTTTCATATTATTTTGTTTTTTCAGATTCTATTTTTAAAATTGTTTCAAATTCAACTTTTCTATCAGATACGAATTTAGAATATAATCCTTCAATCGCTTTATCTTCATTTTCTTTCGTGTATATGTCTTTTGAATCGCTTACAGCGTCTAAAAATGAATCGGTAAGAGAATCATCTAACCATGCTTTCATATAGTCAGCTATTAAATCAGGAATAGCTAAGGCACTATTTGTCCAAATACCATTATTTTTTAATTTGATGACTTGTTTATCATCTGACTCATCTTGCATCCATTCAGGAATCATTTCAGGAATCTTCCCAATAACTGGTGTATCACATTGAATTGCTTCTAATGGGAATGTTCCAAAACTTGAAATATCATCAACCCAAACAGCTAAACATGATTCACCTAAAGTTTCAGCAAACGTTTTCCTTGGTAAACCTCTTAATTCCCTAAACGTAACCCACTTATACATTGGGTAACGAAGATAGAATGATTTAACAATACTTAACGCTTCTTTTTGGTCTCTAGTTAAAATAGAGATAACTGGTTTTTTAATCTTAGTACTAGGTTTAAAATACTCAGGAATAGCTGGGTTAATTACGTGAGTCTTAATCCTTGGGAATAATTCTTTAATGTAACTAGCTTGCTTATCTGTTGTTGTAATAACATCCCAGAAACCGTAGTTAATATCCCATCTTTCATTAATCTTTAACAATTCTAAAATATAGGTGTAAGATTGTGATAACACAATTTTCTTACAAGGCATTTGTTTAACGCTTTCCATTACATTAGAGAAAATCTCAGGTACTATTAAATAATCAATAGCCTTTAAGTTTAAATCTTGGTTTTCGATTGAACAATGAGGTAGCGAAGCATAGGTTTCACCTAGCCAATCACCAACACCTTGATAATCATTTTTGTCATGTAATATTGAAGCTCTGTAACCTAATTCATTTAACACTTTAACGTGCTCATAAATGTTAGCAATAGCTGCCGTAGGGTTACCTTTAGTGTCTAAAGTGTAAAAATAGAAATCGAAATTTTTATTATCGATACTTTCTATTAATTCTAAAATCTTTTTGTGCTTATCTTCCATCTTAATCTAATTTTTTTAATATATCGTAAGCTAATAATGTGTTAAAAGCTAACTTAAATCTAATACTAGTTTTTCCTAAACTAGAATCACCCAATTTTGGGTCTTCTTCATAACTCTCATCTCCTATATCTGAAATGAAATTTCTTATAATTTCAAATCTAACACCGTCAATTTCTTTATGTTTTATATGTTCTCTTATTGTTGTTTCTGTGGATTGTATTATTCCATTTTTGTCCATTACTTCAACAATGTCTTTGGTAAATATTTTACCAACATCACCTTTTTTTATTTTACCTTTTACGTCCTTATCCAATAATAGAATATTGTCTAATTCCGCAAAATCAATATAGTATACTTCACCAAATAATTCTATCATTCTACTATCTCATTAAATGTAACTTCGTCAGTAACGAAATCTAGAATACTATCCAATGAAAAATCAGCTTCAGTATCCGTGTTATAACTGGCATTTATCTTAACTGATATTTTACCTTCTGGTTTAGCTTCTAAAGCTATTGGGTTTGCAGTAACTAATATGTCAATGTCATCCCATTTTTTTGCAGTATCCGTAACGAATTTAATGTTATTTCCAGTGAAACCTAATTTAGATAAAAAGAATAATGTTGAAGGTCTGCTCTTATGTGCGTCTCTACTAATCATTACAACTTCATGTTCTTCGTCATCATTTATCTCTGAAATAAACTTATTTAAAATCGTACCAATGTTATTGTGCAATTGGTCTGCGTGTGCAAAAATTTCCATTGGTGCATCGCTGTATAAAAACTCATTAAGTTTTGTTTCGTTGGGAAATGGAAAGAATTTAATTAAATCCCATTCATCTACATCAACTTCATCTAAATCTGCTTTATAGTATTTACCATAAACATATTTAAATTGTCCTATAAAGTCTCTTATTACTTCATTTAGTGTTATTCCTATTTTCATATTACTATTTTAATAAAAAATTCGTCAAAGTAAACATAATGTTTAATCTTTGTCAGTTTTTTTGTAATTATTCACAATCTTTGTTATTAGTGGGTTTCTAACAATATCATTCTCATCAAATTCAAAGAACCCGATTTCTGGAATATTGTTATGTCTATTCATCGCATCATATAACCCAGTTTTCTCAATAGAATCATATCTATCGGATTGGTCCATATCACCAGAAATTATAAATTTAGAACCATAGCCGATTCTAGTTAAAAGCGTCTTCATTTGAGATGCTGACATATTCTGAGCTTCCTCCACAATTAAAATGGAATTATCAATCGACTTACCTCTAATGAAACCTAATGCTTCACCGATAAGTTCTTCAGACTCTTCTAATTTAATTCTTTTTTCTTTGGAAACTAATTTATCAACAATATCAATCGATGATGCTAAGTATGGTGCTAATTTTTCTTTTAAATTACCTGGTAAGAAACCAAGGTTCTCTTCAGCTTCAACAGCTGGTGTGATAATTAGTATTTTTCTAAAGGATGTTGTAGTGTCTTGAAGTAATTGAATTGCTGCTGCGATTGCTATATAGGATTTTCCTACACCAGCTGGTCCAGCACAAATTATTATTTCTCGGTCCTTTATTAATTTAACGTATTCTTTTTGTTTTACGTTCTTACATTTTAAAACTAGTTTTTTAGGTAATATTTTATTTACCTCATAAACCTTAGATTTAACTGTATCGGTACTTACTTGTCTTTTTGCCATAAAAAAATGTGAACTTATTGATAAGTTCACACTAAATATAATAACAAAATTTAAAAACTAAATAAAAAAGTCTATTATTTAGCTTCTTTATTTTTATAACGTTCATCAAGTTCATCTAACTTGTACTTGGTGAATATGTTATCTCCGTCAATTGTAGCCTCCGCAATAAATTTAATTACGTAATGACCATTGAATTTAACTATTTTATCGAATTTCTTGATTTCAAATTCATATTCTAGACCATCTTGCGCACCTATAGCCTTATCGGTAATAAATCCAACTTTTTTGAAGTCTAATAAATCTGAGTGTCTTGGATTCTTGATTGCAGCTTTAATATCAGAAATTAATAATCTAGTTTTTCTATTATATTCATCTGGGTATTCTGATAGATAAAACTCAAGTAACCTCTCATTCTCATTTATCTTTCTAATCAATAGTTTTTTAGCGTATTCTTCAATTTCAAATTTAGGTCTAAAATCTCTTTCAACATATAACGTTTTTTTAGATTTCATGGAAGCTACCATGTCATCAAATGATATTTCACCCAACGTCCTTGCTTCCCATTTTTCAGTTCCTATTAAATCAAATTTCTCTTTATCATCTTCATAATTAACGATTTCATCTTTATCTAAAACCTTCATCTTTTCATTACCAAATTCTTCGGCTGTTGGTTTACCCATAGCCATATTCTTAACGACCATGACAACGGGATAAGGGTCTGCATCGTCTTTAATTATTTTATCTAATTTATATTTCTCTATATCATAAGTTTCCACTATTGGTAAGCCATCAGCGTCATAACCTGTAATCTTGGCTGTTTTAGATTTAGATTGATTTAAAACCTTATATAATCTCCACCTCAATTCTTTAACTGGCATTGTAATTTCACCTTTTAATAAAGAATCCGCTAACATACCTTGATTATATCCTTGTTCTAGTTCACCTCCGCTTGTTATTGCATCTGATTTTTGAGCAAAAGCGTCCTTCTCTACCCTAGATAGGGCTAAAGATATTAATCCCATTTTTCTATTTAACCAATTTTTCATAATCATTTCTTTTCTACTTCGTTAGTAACCCATTTTAATGTATCTAACATCCCATTAACTAATGGTGCATTTACTTTCCAACCTATCTTTTCAAAATACAAGTCATTATGTGAATTTCTACCTTTAACACCAATTGGACATGTGAACCCATACTTACTAATAAACTCTTTACCTTCTATGTTATTTATTTTAACATTCTTACCTGATAAATCAATTGCCATTTGCGCTAGACCGTTGATTGAAATCATTTCATCTGACCCAATGTTAACAGGTCCCATGAAATCGCTATCCATAAGCCTTTGTACGGCTTCTAAACATTCATCAATATATAAGAATGAACGGGTTTGTTTACCGTTACCCCAAACTTCTATTTCTCCACCATCTTTAGTTTCAGCTACTTTCCTACACATTGCGGCTGGGGCTTTCTCTTTACCACCATCCCAAGTACCTTTTGGTCCAAATATATTATGAAACCTAGCTACTCTTATATCTAATTTATAATTTCTGTGAAATGAAAAATATAATCTTTCACTAAACAATTTTTCCCATCCATATTCTGAATCTGGTTGAGCTGGATAAGCTGAAGATTCTTCACAATTTGGATTATCTGGGTCGGTTTGATTGAACTCTGGGTACATACACGCTGAAGAAGAGTAAAACAATTTTTTTACATTTTTCTTAGTTGCTTCATAAACAACATTTAAATTTATCAACGCTGAGTTATGTACAACATCTGCATCGTGATTACCAGTAAAGATATATCCAGCACCTCCCATGTCGGCAGCCAATTGGTATACCTCATCAAATGAATTAAACGCATCGTCAACCGATGTTTGAGTTGGTGAAAATATTACCATAGAAACTAATTTTGGGTCTCTTAAATCACCTAATACGAAGTCATCACATATTTCATCGTGGTCAAAATATTCGTGAGGTTTAATATCCACGATTCTAACCCAATGCCCTTCTTCTTTTAATTTTTTCCCTAGATGACCACCTATAAAGCCTCCACCACCTAATATTAATATATTCTTCATTTTAATATCTTTTTATTATTTGTGTTATTCCATCTCTCAATGAGGTTTTTGGTTTCCAGAAATTAAGTATATAATCGTCTGGCTCATTTCTTTTATCTAATTGAATATCATCAGTTTTTTTTGATGGGCGAACTATAATGTTACCGAACTGAAGTCTTATAATTTCAGCAATATCTGATATTTTGTTCCATTCAAAATTTGTAATGTGTAATTCTTTTTCTCTATCAATATCATCGTACTTATCCATTAATATTGATAGACATTCACAACAATCATTGGCGTATAGAAATTGTCTTTCTTCCGTACCATCAGTTCTCATATTAATAATACCTTCATTCTTAGCCATAAGAATAAAATCGGTAATAACATGAGATTTTGTAAGGTCGGATTCATAACCGTATACATTCCAGAACTTAACAACCACACCATTTAAAATCTCAGTGTATGTTTCACCTAGTCTCTTTAAGATACCATATGGTGAATAACTCATATTGGACATTTGACTTGAAGCAAATATAAATTTTGTATTATGTTTTTTAAGACTTTCGAAAGTGTTTGTCATTAATTTAACATTGTTATCGATAAACTCAAAAGTGTGTTGGTATTTGGATAAATAAACTGACCCACCAACATCAAATGCTAAAAAGAATACAAAGTCTACCGTTGGTAGTATTTCATCCAAGATATTGCTTACCCTTAAATCTTCGTTTATTTCAACAGCTATGTCAAATTCAATGACAGTGTGATTTTGCGCTCCTAGGTGTTGAACCAAAGGCGCACCTATTTGTCCAGCAGACCCTAATACTAGTATTTTCATATAATTATTTTTTGTAATGTATCAGCTATGATGTCATCTGTTGATACATATTCTCCACCTAAAATAATATTTTTTCGAATAAAGTCAAGTTTATCTGTGTAATCTTTTATAGTTAAATTATCTAAAATAACATCTAGCTCATCAAGTGTATCAAAAGTTATTATTCCGTTTTTATCAAAATATTCACCAATATTTGGACAACCCCAGAATATTGGCACGGTACCAACCATAAAATTATCTATTAATATCTCAGTGAAGAAATTGTCTACTTTACTATTCATAACGGATATACTAAAGTAGTATTCACTTAGTGGGTCAAGTTTATCATTAAAACGTTTGTATCCGCTTCCCCACATATCGATGTTATGTTTACTAGCTAAAGATTTAGCGATAGTATGTCTAAAATTATGACCTTCAGTTGTTCTTTTGTTTGAAGCAATCATACTAAGGAATTTATTCTTCTTATATATTTTAGGTAATGTAATTCTACTTTGACCAACAACGTATTTTAAATACTTGTCACTTCTCTTTAAAAGTTCAGCGTCATAAGTTAGAATGTAGTCAAACTTATGTTCTAATTTTAAAATGTTTAAATAACTTTCAGGTCTAAAGGCTCTAGGTTCTAGAATCCAAGCGACCTTTATTTTACTTTTAACTCTATCAACCATTGCAGTGTTGATGAATCTCTCGGTGAAGACAGTTATCCCATCATATTCCATTAAACCATCTAACCATTCAATCTTTTTTGGTTTTAAAGTATCTGAACATGTGATGTAACCGAGCATGTTCTTAGTGTGTATAAATTCTTTATCAAATAAATTAACTTTTAGCATTTTGTAGTTTAGTAATATCTCTAGTAGCACTATTATTTAAATAGGCTTTATATCCATGAAAATCTTCTTGACCTTTACTATCAACCACAACACTTAACGCATCTTTTTCTCTTTTACCTGTTGAATAATGTCTGTGTTCTACGATGATATCATCAAAATAGAATAATGAATTCATTTTTTTACCAATAAACTTCCAAAAGTGGTCAGCCCATAGGTATTTTATTTCTGGTGGGCACATGTAACCTAAAACTTCTATTATTTTAGAGTTCATAAATGGTAACCCAACAATATATTCTTTATTTAATAAATCATTTCCCCAAACAATTCCATACTCACCAAGGTCTTTTAATTTATCAATAAATCTAGATTCCCATTTTTCAGTTACAAAGTTACAATCGTCTTCTAAGAACGCAACGTAATTATATTCCTTAGCACCTTCAATAGCCATTTCATTAAGAATCTCTAAAAACGGTTTAGGTGTTATGTTAACGTACTTAAATGGGTACTTATCCTTCACACTATCATAAGTGGTGTCACCTTCATCTATTCCAACCCACACGTCACTTTTACCCTCTGTTGTATTAACCCAAGAATCCGCAAAAATGATGAAATCATCTAAACGGTCTTTTGTTGGTATTAACACTAATATTTTATCTTGTTTCATTATCTTTGTTTGAATTTACTAGAGTACTTCTTTCTAAGGATTGTTAGACCGTTATTCCAAGGTAATGTAGAGAATTCCCAGAATTGTGGGTTAAGTTCAGCTACGGCTCTGTATGGACCTCCATTATCCCATTGTTTACCAGCAGATTTGGTTAAATCAGAATGATAAAACGGACAGGTACCTCCATACATCAAATCGTGTAAAACTATAATCGTTGATGGTGATACTAATGCATCAATAATTTCCAACTGCTCCTTAACGTGTTCATATGAATGCCAATCGTCAATATAAATCAAATCAATATTAACCTCTTGTTTTAAGTTTTTTAAGAATTTTATTGAATCTTTTTTAAAGAACGCCCAATGTTCTTTTTGTTCTTCACTTGGTTTGAAATCAGTATCTTCTATATCTACCGAAAATAACTGACCGTCATTTATTCTAGCAGCTTCTAGTAACGGTAATGTTGTGCCACCACCTCTTACACCTAATTCGATAATCAACTTAGCTTTACTCCCTAAAGCAATTCCTAATAAAGTGGTAAGGTGTCTATCTGAATCACCTTTTCCATTTATTGTAGTGTCTATAATTTTTTCTATTGTATTCATATTATTTAAAAAAGTTTGTATAGTTAACAACTTTATTTTGGATGTCACTATAATCTATGGTTTGTACCGCCATATTAGGGGTGAAGCCATATGCATTTATTACTGGATGTAAATCAGCATAATAACCATCTATTTGTTTATTTCTGTTTTTAACTAAATCAAGTATTCTATCGTAAACGGTAGCTCTAATAGCCACACATTGTAACGCTACGGTTTTATTTAATTTTATGATATTATCATTAACTTTAATTGGTGGTCTACCATAAATATGATTACCACCAAAATATATCATATCCCAATTATCTGGGACCGATTCCATATAGTCTTTTAATCCATTAATCTCATCGGTAAATAATACGTCATCTTCAAGTATTAAGACACTTGAGTACTTATTTTCTTTAGCTTCTGTAATGATATTAATATGGGTTTCCATAACACCTAACTCACCTAATAATAAATTTGGATTATGTTTGAATTTTGAAGTATCCAATTTCTTCCCATCAATAGCTTTGAATTTAATTACATCATCAAAACCCACCCTGTTAAATTCTATGTTAACTTTATCCCACCTATCAGGTCTTCGTTCTAAGTTAATACAATATACTTTATCAAAATACGTTTTTAATATACTCATTTAAAAATCTTTTAAACCCTCACTATCTCTAAATGCTTCCCACCCAACTGATTTCTTAAAACCTATACGTACAGCATTAAAATAAGTTGTTGGTATTGAAGCGTCAGCGTAAGTTTTATGGTCAGTACCTAATAATAAAGCACTACCTTTTAATTCAAAATCCCATGGGGAATATTCATCTTTAAGAACTTCCAATAAATATGACTTCTTCCATATTGATGGTTGAACTGAAATTATATATCGACTATTTGGTTGAAATATTTTATAAGGACAATTTTCTTTATCCATATATCTTTGCTCACCTGGCGGTCCACATACTTGTAACCTATTCATATCGTACTTTTTCATATCTTCTATCCACGTATTCATTTGGGTTTCGTCATATGAATAATTAAAAAAGTAATCTTCCAAAACAAAAAAGATATATTCCTCTTTACAAGCAATAACCCCATCTCTCATTCTACTACCCCACGACTTCTTACCTAAAGCAATAGTGTCGAACTTAGTGTCAGTATAATTTGGAATAACTTTCGTTTCACCAACGAATAAATTTTGTGTAGGAAATTTCCAATACCTATCAAAGGTAATTTGGAATGGCTCCCAAAGTGGTTCGTATGCGTCACAGGTTCCTATTAGTACGGATAATTTCATATTATATCATTTTTTTAATTTCCTCAATAGTAAATTCTTCTACTTCGTTTGAGTATGGACCTTCATCCAATACTTTTTCATGTAAATTCTCACCCGCTTGTAATCCAATTACATTAAAATTAATCTCTATTCCATTGGAATATTTTTGAACCATTGCAGTTAATAAATTTTCAATACTCATTGATTTCATATTAGGACAAAATGGTGTGCTATCTATAGCCTCTTCCATACATTGGTAAATTAATTCTAACGCTTGTTCAACCGTCCAGAAAAATCTAGTAGCCGAAGGTTCTGTTACGATAACATCTTCACCATTTTCAATTAGAGCTTTCCATTTACATAAAACTGAACCAGTTGAGTATAATACGTTTCCATATCTAACTATCCTATATTGACAATTAGGATTTAACGCCTCATATTGCTTAGATAACCTTTCCATTAATAATTTAGTGGCACCGTAAACACCAACTACTTGAGCGGCTTTATCAGTTGAAATTGATAATATAAAATCTAGAGGTTGTTTAAGTGATTGCTCAAAAATATTTAATGAACCAATTACGTTAGTTTTTAAACATTCTCTGGGGAACGTTTCTGCAAGACCAACGTGTTTAGAAGCTGCTAAATGAAATACTCCATCCACACCTTTCATGGCTTGTTGAACTTCAAAGGCATCGCTTATATCACCAGTAAAGATTTCAACATCAGGGTATACTTCTTTTAAATACACCAACGTACCTTCGTCTCTACCCATGACTCTAACTCTACCACCTTTATTAAAGATATCTTTAACTAGGGGTTGACCTAAAAAACCACCACCACCAGTTACTAGATATAATTTATTAATTTCTATTTCTATCATTTTATAATTTCTTTATACTCTTCTATTATTTGTGTGACAACATTTTCACTTTTATATTTGTCAACATCTGTAGGGACTGGGTGTAATTTCTTACCCAATACAATCCCCTTATCGTCAACATCATATATCCAACCAGCTTTACCACATAACCAACCTTCAATTGTTGTCCTACCTAATAGGATTCCAGCGGTTTCGGTACATTGGTTGATATAATTCTCAACCTTTCTTTGTACTCCATGATACGTTACGTGAGTGTCACTATCATTTATAAGACTATCAACGGTTACACCATTTTCTTTTCCTATAACCCATAGTTTACTTCCTTCTTTTTTGGTTCTTTCAATTAAATCAGATAACATATTTTTCCTTAAGTAATCAATAGTTCCAACAAACAAAGTAATTTTTTCATCAATGAGCGTATCTTTTGGTTGAAATCTATTCGTGTCAATTGGGTTATAAATAACGCTTATCTTTTCTTCAGGTATGTCATAACCTGAAGTGATAAAATCTTTTATCTCAGGTCTAATTGCAATATATTTCTTAATATTATCATGTACTACTGGATGCTCTAAAGATATTACTTCAGAGTGTATTGAAGCTATCGCTGGGATTTCAGGGTATAATTGTAACATTAAGTTGGTTACAGGTGTGTGGTTTAAATGCATTATATCAAAATTAGCTGGTGCCATTTTATATAATTTATTTTCTACTGATTTTTCTAAAGTACCATCTGGTTTTTGGATTTGCCATTTACCATCACCTTTTTTAAAACCTAAAGGTTCTTCTATATTTGATAATTTGATTCCAGCTTGTTTAGCTTTAAACGCTAACTCACCACCTATTCTAGAACATATGGTAACCTCACAACCTCTTTCAACTAACCCCTTAGCTAACTCATAATTATATAATTCAGAACCAGTTAAGCCATTAAAATTAAGGCAAGCAATCAATACTTTAAACTTATGATTATCCTTGAACACTTTATCTATTTTTAACGGTAAAGAATCTTTATACTTTTCAGCAAATAGAACTCTATTTTCTTCCCACTGCTCGTTGGTTTCACCGATTGACATGTGGTTGATACTAATGTTAGTGTGAACACCAACTTTAACACCTTCTAAACGATTTCTTAAACAAAAATCTAGGTCATAGAAATGAAAACCTTCAACAGATTCATCAAAATCTTTTTTAAGTCTAGACTTCATTACTGAAAAGAATACACCATCAACTACTGCGGTTTCTTCAATACCAGTCCCTTGGTCATCACTATATTTAGATTGACGTTTTTTACCTAAATGTGTATGCCATACACGACCAATCATTTTTCTTGGGTCTGCCCACCATTTACCGCTTTCATCTAAAACTTTAGTTCCAGCAACACCTAAAATACCATAATCGGTATTATCAAAATGTTTCTTGATTTTTCTAGCGAATTGTTTTGTTTGAACCTCAATATCGTCATGACAAAAAACCACGATATCGTGGTCTGCTTGTTTTAATAATTCATTGTAAGAAACTGTTAAAGATTCCCCATTATTAATTCGTTCAATAACTTGAACTTTAGGGTGTCCCGCCATTTTCTTTAAATGGTCAATATGTTTTTGATTATGTTCTCTTGTACAATATACGATTGTTATCATTATGCTTCTCTAATTTTTCTAATTAATTCATTTCTACCATCATTGATTACTTTACCTATGTTAACCTCCGATTTAATTTTTGCGGCAGCTTCTTCATCACCATTTAAGGCTTTTTTCATATCCTTTGTTACTACACTAGGTGCGCCACCAGCCATCATTTGTGACATTGCTACTTCATTCCAAAAATTATTAATGAAATCACTACTATCTTTACTCATAATATATATTTTATTTTCCTGTACTTCCAAAACCACCTGTACCTCTATCAGTCGTTGATAAATCATCAACTTCGTTAAATGTTATGTGGGGTCTTTCGATTATCATTATTTGTGCAACTCTTTCACCAACTATATATTCATTCCCATACTCAGATAAAACTACATTATCTGGGATAAATATTGGCGTTGGTTTGAATTTACAGATTATCTCACCTCTATAAGCAGCGTCAATAACTCCAACTGCATTAGCTAAAGATAATTTCTTTTTACTAACACTACTTCGTGGAAAAATTAACCCTACGTAACCAATTGGGATTTCCATTGCTAAACCTGTACCATAAGACACATTCCCATAACCATCTTTGGTTATACTTGTTGCCGTCAAATCCATAGCCCCATCCCCTTCTATTGCATAGGTAGGGATAGTCGCTTCTGGTACTAATTTTTTTACATTAATGTTCATTTGCTATGTGTTTTTCTTCCATAATAGCTAATCTTACAGCGATTTTAAGTAAATCACCACCAGTTGTATTATACCACTCAGCTTGTGCGTCATCTAATTTATCAAAATTAACGATAGCTGCATATTCTTCTTCATTTAATTCAACACCATTAGTTAAAGCATAATAAGCTGAACGCTCACCAACTCTAGCTGATACTAAATCTTCATTGAAGTTATACATTTTCCCTTGGTTTTTTCTATGCCATTCTGAATCGTTGTAAACGTAAAGTTTTGCTTTACCAATTGAATGTAATAGAACTACTTTGAATAAAGACGCTTCAGACATCTTTAAGCCAGCAACTAAGTTATTCTTATTAATTAGGTAAGCGTGTTTCATAACTCTTAAGATATGGTCTATTAAACCACCCTCAAATGCGTTATGTAATTTTGTTGTTGTTGATGCTGGCGCACCAACAAAATCTAATCCTAAAAATGCTTGTAATTCAGGTGTTGCGAAACCATGCTTTTCCGCTGTTTCAAAATACTTTATTGCATTTGCAACAATTTTCTCTTTTGTTAAACTCATTTTGTTCTTTTTTTAATTTCTTCTAATACCTCTAATACTTTATCTCCAGAGTTAATTCCGCTAGTTGTCGTAAATCCATTTTCTAAAATTTTACTTTGCTCACGGTCTAATTTTACACCTTTGTTTAAAATACTACTTAATTTTTTACTAATTTTTATTGGTCTGAATAACTTAAAACGTTTTTTTTTGTCCACAGCTAAAGCCTTTTCCTTTAAAGGCATTGCTGGGTCATTTGGTTTCCCATTAAACTCCATAAGGTATTTAATCCTATCTTTGTTTTCTTCTAAAAAACTATAGAATTCTTCTTCCTTAGTTAAAAGGATTGATTCAGGGTCTTTAATATTAAAGAATGCTCTGTAAAGACCAATAAAATAGTTTCCGATATTTCTAAAAATATTTTTCATAATGTAATTATACTACTTTTTAGTGTTAAATACAAGTTTTTTGTAATATTTAGCACGATTTTCTGTAACTGTATTCAAAGAATATTTATCAGAAACAGTATTATATAAGTTATCACCAAATGTTTTAATCAATTCTGGGTTTTGGATTAACTTCTTTAGGTATTGATACCATGATTTGTGATTTCTACGTGAATCAACTAAAAACCCATTTTTAGTTGTATCTAGTTCACCACCTTTTTGGTATGCACTTTCAATATCGATTGTGTAAGGACCAAAATTTTGTGCAATAATAGGTTTCTTGAAGAATCCACTTTCAATGACCTTTAACTGACTTTTAACTTTATTAAATGTGTTTTCTCCCAATGGAGCTAATGATATATCAAATAGATTATAGTTAGTTGCGTAACTACTAATTGGTTTAGTCCATACTCTACGGTAAGGTTCGTTTTCAACCCCTACAAATTCTTGAGTAGTAAATCTATTTAAATGTTCTTTATATTCAGGTGAGATAATTGAATAGTTGTTGGTGAATATTTTCTCATATTCAACCCACACACTTTCTTCTGGTTTGATATCTCTTTGACTTTGTTCACCAGTATCTTTATTAATAGTATTAATTTTACCACGAATATCAAATCCACAAACCACAAATTGAATCTTATCTAATAACCCATCATTTTTTAGTTTTGATGACACACCATTTAAAATTCTTAAATCATTTAGGTGAGAAGAACCTCCTAACCATCCGATTCTAATTCTATCTGATTTTTCTGGTTTTGCTATAAATTGTTTTTCGGTAGGGTCAATAGAATTAGGGAAAACTGTAACGTTTTTATTAAACTTTCTAATTTCATCCGCAAAGATTGGTGTTGTTGTGGTTACGTTTTCAGCACCTTTAATATTATTTAATATTTTAGTGTTTAAATCGTTTGTTTTTATAATGTGATATGCTGGATGTGTCATATCGGGTAACCAATAATCATCTAAATCCATTACCGTTACAATTCCTAAACCTTTAATTTTATCTATTAAAGCTTCCATTTTATCATAATCAGTTAACGTTCTATGGTAGTGAATTAAATCATATTGCTTTAACCATTCATCATCATCTAAATTTGGTTCGTATTCAATATCCACATGAAAATCATCTGGGTATAATTTCTCTAAGTGTAAGTGTGGTTTGGTTGAACGGAAGAAAGAAACTCCTGTTCTGTCGCTTGGAACGACTAATATTTTTATTTTTTTACTCATTATTATTTAATTTATACAAGTATAAAGAAAATTGTGATATAAGTAAATATAAAATCCCACAAAAAGTGGGATTTTAATATTATTTAGTTGTTTTTTTCGGGGAGACTTTAATTTTACCTTCTTTTATTAAAGTAGTAATAGTTCTCTTAATCGTGTTCTCCGTTAAATTTTTAGTAAATGTTGTTGCCATAAACTGAAGTAACGCATCATTAATTTTTTTATCTAATTCAGCTTCAGTTAATGTGACTAACATCTTACCTTGTGAATTAACAAATGAATTTTCATTCATCTGTTGTTGTTGTGGGATTTGTTGAACCACTTGTCTAACTTGTTGTGCTTGTGGTTGTTGTTGATGTGCTTGAGGTCTAACTAAAGACTTAACATCTTCTAAATTAAACGTAGGTCCATTTCCACTAGCCATTTCAAATTGAGGCATTGGGTTTGAAGTCATTGCATCTTTGATAGCTTGAGGCATTTTACTAGTCTCTAAGTTTTTATATGAATTACCCATTGGTCTAGTTGGGTTTCCTTGTGGTGCCGCACCATTTGGTACCGCATCTAATAGTTGCACATCTCCACCAGACATACCTTCTTGTATTCTAGCATGGTCCACTTTGTAATTGGTATCACCTACCTTATCCATTACTTGTTTAGCACCACCAAGCATTGCCATTAATCTTTCGTTTTGGTCCATTTTTAATCTATTGTTTCTTCATCTTCAACCTCACTCCCTACTTTAGGATATTCGGTATATTGATATTCTTTATAATTAGGTTGTTCTTTTTCAACATCCCTTTTATTGTAATTACTGGTATATTCATGGTCTTGATTAGTTGGATAATTTGGTTGTTGTTTCTTAGTATTATCTTCATAATCTTGACTACTTGAGTTATAGGTCACCCTATTTCTCGCTAATGGTTCGTTAGATTGTTTAGTATCTATATTACTTTGCCATCCAGTTCTATTTTTAGTCATTGTACCTTTCTTATCGGTCAATTTAGCGATATTTGCATCTCCATTACTATTAGGTAATCCCAATGTAATATCTTGAGTTGGTTTAAATAACTCATCTGGAGGTAAATTAAGTTTCATACTTGTTTCACTCCAATTTGTAATGTGGTTAATAATAAAAACTTTGTAACGTTGTTCTTTACCTTGCTTAGTTCTTATATTAGGTCCATTTATTTGATAAATTCTAACCGCATCATTACCTTTACTTGTTTTACCAATTGAGATAACTTGTCCATACCTCTTTGCACCATCCTTGTAACTTAAATTTACAGCATGTTTATTGGTTAACGCTTGTTGTACATCAGACAATGACGGTGTACCACCTTCATTAAGTTCTAATTTAACGCCCGTTTCCTCAAATATAACATCTTTATATAAATTGTAAAGTTTCATGAATAAATATTTTTGTTTACTCTATTGTAACTTGTCCGATATTTCCAGATGTATCTGGGTGTCCATAACCATTACCATCATTATATTGATTGATGACCGTATTACCAATTCTACCTGAACCAGCATAATTAGGGTTTCCATAAATATCTTGATGTGAACCACCGTTTGCGCTATCAAATGGCACGCCAGTACCTTTACCATGATTAGGTGTTGTTTCGTCACTCTTAGCATTTGTATGAGTAACTGAGTAATTATTAGCTGTCGCCTCATTGTTAAATGCATTATTAGTTAATAATTGTTGTCTTGCTGCAATTGCCGCTTCTTCTAATTTGTTAGATGCCATTTTTATTTGTTTTTACTTTTATCCATATATTCTATCAAATATTTCATAGAATCTATTTCTTTCTTATAGTTTTCTTGATAAATAGCTGAGTTTGCCATAATGTTCTTAGCTTTACTACTTTTTGCTATATCTATCATCCCACCGTTAGCTCTGCTAAGGTTCGTATTATCATTATCTTTTTCGTGGGTCTTAATAAATTGATTCTCTAACCCACCGTCCATTTTAGCTTTTTTAGATTGTAAAATACTATCTCTATTTGAACCAAGTGTTTTATCAACCCACATTCTAGTTACCTTACCACCAATTAACTTAAATTCTTCATCATTACCATCGCCTTTATAAGTATCGAAGTAATTCTTCAATCTCTTCATTTGTGAATATGATATTTTTCTATCTGCTACAATATCTTTAGCCCTCTTCAAACCCTTTGCTTGCTCAGTATCAGGATTGATAGCTGAAAGCCTTCGGTTGATTTGGTTAAATACATTATCAGGTACTTTAAAGTACTTATCGTTTAATTGACTATTAGGCATTTGGTTTTAAATTACTGTTAACAAAATTTAATATTATATCTACCTTAGCTGGGTCTTTATCAAGCCCATTAGCTTTTACACTTTTCACTAAATCTAACATCTTTCTACTTACACCATCAGGTAATTCGTCTGTATCAATAACTGAATTATTATTATAATCAGACCCTAAATCCTCTAATAAAGCGATTGCTTTCTCTTTTGCAATCCTATTTTTGTTCTCAGAAGTGTTCCCAGACCTGTTCCCACCTACTGAATTTATATTATATAAATATCTATTTGGTTGAATAGCTTGTCTGGCAAAATCATCGGTAGTAGCTTGTGGTGAAGTCTTAATTTCACTGTTATTTACATTCTTTTCATCCCCAGATATAGGGGCACCCGTACCATTAACGAATTCATCCAACTCTTCCACCTCTTCAAGTTCAACTATTTCAGTTTCAACTTTCTTGGTTTTAACCTTTGGTTTATAGCTTTTTATGTCTTTCTTTTTTAAAGTTTGCATATATTACGTTTATATATAAATATAACTGAAAAGATTAATATTTATATATAAACTGATTTTATGTCATTTGTGACAAAACTAGATTATTCTGATAATAGACAAATAAAACAATTTGAACTCACTAATACACAACTTTCTGGTACAACAGAGTTTGGTGTAACTTTTAGTGCGTTAACTGGTGTCTTAGATTCATCTATTGTTTTAACGAGTACTTTAACTGGAATCACTTCTACATTTTCTGGAAATTCAACAACTACAAATATCACATTTGGTGACCCTAGAATGGTTTCTGGGTCAGAAATGTTAGAGGTTATAACCGATATAACCTCAGGTTATACACAACAAGGTTATGGTTTTCTTGGGGTTGACCCATATGAATTAGATGGTAATACAATATACGGTAGCTATACAGGGTCTTCATATGATTTCTCAGTAACTTCAATTGAAGAAGTTGGAGTTGATATGTGGACTGGTGAAACCATTAGTAATGTGGTTGCTATTCTAAGCGGCACTTCAACTGATTTTACTGGTAGAACTATATGGGTGGATGTTTTAGGTATTGCAAGAACAAAGCGTTTAATACTAACCGATGAACCAGACGAGTATAGTGGTGCTACACATGTATTAACAAGAGGTGTTAGTGGAGATGTATTAAATTTCCCTTTATCCAATCTAGTTGGGGCTGGTAATACAGATGATTATACAACTGGTGTAACCCTTAGTGGTGAAACTCTAGAATTCACAAGATTATCAGGTGGTACATATTCTGTTATTTTAGATAGTTTTGAAAATAGTGGGCTTGAAAGAATCGATGAAGGAAATGGGGATGGATGGAGACTTATTGATAGAGACTCAGCATATTATGGTAATATAGGGGAAACTGCAATTGATTTTAGTCTTAGTACAGTCAGTGGTAGTACTACCATGGGTTCTACTGGATTTGGAGCGGTTACATTTGGGTTAAATAATATGAACCCATATGTTGAAACTCTAATGTTAGGTAGGTATATTGAAGGTTCTACGACAAATGGTTATAGTGGTAGTAATATAATTGTTTCTGAAAACTTTGATGGTACACCAACCAACTTCTACAATAATATATACAATTGTATGTTTAATGTATTTTCATCAACCATAGGTACTTCTGGTGCTGCACTTGGGACTGCTGTTGTATATGAATCAACCGCTTCAGGTAGGTATATTGATATGTATGCGGGGCAAAGTTCCGCTATGTTTGGTGGATGGTTAAAAGGTGGTTCTACTTGTACAACAATTGTTGGTATATCAAATGAAGATTTAACCACTACAACCGCCACAGCTAGTGGTGGTTCTTTTAATACATTCGGACCCAGATTTATTGTTGGTGTTGGTACAAACGGTGCTGCTATAAGACGAAATGGTTTTGTAGTAATGTCAGATGGTACATCATTCTTTCCTTATTTATCAATCGCACAAATAACTGCGGCAACTGGTGATAGTGCAATCACAAAAGAATATCTTGAAAGTGTAACAAGTGGTTTTACTAGTACAGATGATTACTTAACAGGGCATACTTTCAATACAACAACAGGGTTATTTGAATCTAATCTACAAGGTGGTTCAACCGTTTCAGTTAATCTTGATGGTAGGTATTCTCTTACAGGACATACACATACAGAATTTGGTGATTACTTACCTCTTTCAGGTGGAACACTTACGGGTGGGGTTACAGGAACAACATTTAATGTTGATAAATCTCAACTAGATTATCAAGAAAATCTAACTGTTGATTCTGGAACAACTGAGACAATTGCAACTGTTTCAATATTAACACATAAAGCAGTATTTTTTGATTATGTTGTATCAGAAAGTACCAATATAAGGGCGGGTACAGTTATGACTACTCATATGGGTGGTTCGACAGTTTTTACTGACAACTCAACAACAGATATAGGTGATACGAGTGATGTTATCTTTAGTACAGATATTAGTGGTAGTGATTTAAGACTACTGGCAACAACAGCCACAGATGGCTGGGAAATAAAAGTAATGATTAGAGCATTATAACAAATAAACTACATATTTATAAAATATAGGTATGTAAAAGATTAAAAAATAATAATTATGGCAAACGAATACATTTTACGAAAAGGATTCATTTCAAAATCGGGTTCAACGGTACAAGATTTCTTAAACATTAGTGGTGATACAACTTCACCAGCTTTTGTAACGGTTGGTGGTGCGTCAACTGACTTTGTTAAGGGTGATGGTACTCTTGATTCAAATACATACCTTACATCAGCTGATTTAGTTGGTGTTAACACAGATGACTATGTAACCAGTGCATCATTTAATACAGGTGACGGTGTTTTAACACTTAATATGTTATCAGGTGGTACTGTAACCCAAGACCTTGATGGGAGGTACTCATTACTTGCACATACACATCTTCTTGCTGATGGTGCTACTGACGTAACTGCTACAGCTGCTGAAGTAAATATATTAGATTTATCTGCAACCGCTCTTACCACTGGTTGGGGTTACTTCGCAGATGGTGCATCAGCCGCTAGTTGGAGACAACTATTAGGTTCAGAAATAAATAATGACCAAGGATGGACAAATAATGTTGGTACAGTAACCTCAGTAACCGCTGGTTCGGGTATGACTCAATCAGGTGTATCAACCGTTAACCCTACTTTAGATGTAGTTGGTGGAACAGGTATATTTGTTAATGCCAATGACGTTGAATTAGCTTTAGACCAATTACCAGTTGCAACAATGCTTACTAGTGATTGGATTGCATTCGATGATGCTGGTGTTTCAAGTAAAGCACTTATCTCAGCAATTCCCTTATCATTATTTGATAATGATTTATCAACTGTAACCAATACAGATGACTATGTAACTGGAGCAACATTTAATACTGGAACAGGTGTTTTAACACTTAATATGTTATCAGGTGGAACCGTAACTGAAGACCTTGACGGTAGGTACTTAGAAAGTCTTAGTACTGGAACTGGATTAGCTGATACTGGTGGTCAAACCCCAGCAATTACACTTGACTTTCCTAGTTTGCCAGATGGGACAGCTGCAATTGTAGGTGCTACGGATGAAATTATATATTTAGATAATGGAGTTGAGAGTCGTAAGGCTTTCGATGAGTTAGATTTAGGTCAATTTAATAACGACCAAGGTTGGATTACTGGAGCTGATGTTGTAGGTGGTTACTTACCTCTTTCTGGTGGGACACTTGTAGGGGAATTAACTACAACGGAAATTGTAGTTAAAAATGCGTTGGTTGATAACCAAGAAAATTTAGTGGTAACTACTGGTACTGAAGTTGTTGCGACAATAAATAAAAACACATATGACGCTGGGTTTTTTGATTATGTGGTTAAAAATGGTACAAATTTAAGGTCTGGAACTGTAATGGCTTGTCACGATGGTACATCAGTTGAATTTACTGATAACTCAACAAATGATTTAGGTGATACTGAACAAGTATTATTTGATGTTGATATTTCTGGAACTGATTTAAGATTACTAGCTGATGTTACAAGTGGTACTTGGGAAATAAAAATATTTATTAGAGGTTTATAATTAAAAAAAAAAGAATATATTAATAATACTCACCTTTTGGAAAGTGAAAAAAGTGTGCAACTATGTCAAAACAATTTATAGCCCGTAAAGGGTTAATTTCAAAATCGGGTTCTACTATCGAATCCTACCTTAACGTTAGTGGTGATACAACCGCTAATGCGCATATCACCGTTGGTGGTGTATCAACCCAATTTGTAAAGGGTGATGGTACGTTAGATTCTACAACATATAGTACTGGTACTATTGGTGGTTCTATTACTGACAATCAAATTGCTTTTGGAGCTACTACAGCAGATGAAATTGAAGGTGAATCTAATCTAACTTGGGATGGTTCAGTATTCAATGCTATTGGTAATACAAAACTTGATGGATTTGTGGCAATGGGTGGTACGGCTATTAATACAAATAACATATTACAAATTGCTGGTAATTCAACTGACCCTACTTCAAATGTAACTGGTGCAAATGTTACAAGAACATTGGCAATGACTGCTGATAACGCAAAGAAGATTACTGGTGGTGCATTTGTTGCTTCAACCACTACTACTGCTTTTAATCAAACACAGAGACTAATTGGTGGTGACTTTACAGCACAAACTTCTGGAACTGGTACTTATAGTAGATTATTTGGTGGTTCATTTGTAGCATATAATCAAAGTACAGGTACAGTTACAAATGCATATGGTGGTCAATTCAAAATTCAAAATCTTGTTTCGGGTGGGACTATTACAAATGCGTATGGTGTATATATTGGTGGTGGTTTTAATAATGGTACTATTACTAATAAGTATGGGTTATATCAAAGTGATACAGATGCTAATAATTATTTTGGTGGGACATTAACATTTGATAGTTATGATAATGTAAGGGATGATGGAACACCTAGTAGTATGTTAAGTACAGATGCTAGTGGAAATCTACAATCTGCACCAATTAGTACGATACCTTTAAGTATATTCGATGATGATTTAACATATGGTACTGGTGATGGTACTGTAACTAATGTTAATGATGGTAATGGTATGACCTTTACCGCTATTAGTACAACTGGTGATGTAACACTTGGAACGCCAAGTACTTTAACAAGTGTTTCAACAAATGCAGTAACAACGAATAGTCATACACACGCAATAACAACAGGTATTGCAAGTAGTAATATAGTCCAAATGAGTGCTCTTGGTGTTGATAATGAATATGCAAGATTCACCGCAACTGGACTTGAAAGTAGAAGTAATGCAGAAGTATTAAGTGATATTGGAGCGCAAGCATCTGGTAGTTATTTACTAGATACAACTGATAGTTTTATTGGAACATTATCAGTTGATGGTGAGGTTAGAGTGGATTCTGATGTTTATGGGGTTGGTTGGAATGGTGATTCTAGTGTTGCTACCAAGAATGATATTTATGATAAAATAGAAACATTAGGTGGAGGTGGAGACGTAACGAAAGTGGGTACGCCAGTGAATAATGAAATAGGTGTTTGGACTGGTGATGGTATGCTAGAAGGTGATACTAATTTACAATGGAATGGCACTTCATTAACAATAGACGGTACTATAATACTTCAAGAAAGGTCTGACCCACCATCAACAGTGAGTGGTTACGGTCAAATATGGGTTCATAATACAGATACACCTTCGTTATGGTTCTCAGAAGAGGATGAAGAAGATATGGATTTACTTGGTGGGTTACACCATACATTTACATCTGCTGGTGTAACTGCGGGTGATTTATGTTTCATTAATTCTAGTGGTAGAATGGAAAGGGCTAACGCTGATAGTGTAACAACTTCTGATACACAATTAGGAATCGCAATGACAACTAGAAGTAATGGGCAACAATGTATGTTCAAATTATTTGGAGAGCATATAACAACTGGTTTATCTACTGGTGCAATATATTATGTTCACACAGTTGATGGTGATTGGTCAACAATAAAACCATCAACAGCTGACCATGTGGTTAGAACAATTGGAACTGCAATAAGTACTACTAAATTATTCTTTAATCCAAGTCAAGATTACATAACACGTATAGGTGACGTATAAATATATATATAAATGGCACATACTTTTTCAACAAAACTAGAAGCAGCGGGTTCTACTTCAAACCCACTAATCTTAACTAAAAACATTACTTCAACGGTCACCCTTTGTGTGCTTTCTATTATAACAACTGGGGGTGCTAGGTCTGGTGGTGCGCCAACACAAGAAGGTACTACTATGCTTTCTGGTGCGGGTTCAGCGGGTGATGGGGAACAGAAGGTTGAAATATGGTATTTATTAAACGATGATATTTCAACTGGGGCTGGTCAACAAATATCCATACCTAATAGTGGGTCAGACGAAATTAGTGTTGTAGCTTCTTTTTTTATTGCGGGTAGTGGTTCATCTGGTTTTGTGTCAGCAACAGTTAATGGAACTATTGGTGTGGGTACTTCATCAAATCCAAGTACGTCAGTTACTGGTGCTGCGGGTGGTGTAATAGTTGACGCTTTGGGAAGTGGATACCACATTACACCAACAGCAAACAATAGAACATTACTTTACAAGGGGGATACTGGTTCTGAATCATATGGTACACAATATACCTTACCAGTATTTTCCCTTCCCACAACATTTAATTATACTCAACCATCAGATGATTGGACACATGCCATTGTCATTTTTAGAGAAAATGAAAAACCAACTATAGTGTATGAGACTGCGGATAAAATTAATTTTGGTTATGACAGTACACCAACTCTTGAATTTACGGGGTCGGATGAGGATGGTGATGACCTTACATATCATTTTAGGATAGATAATAATAGTAATATGTCATCACCAGAGATAGTTGTATATTCTAGTGGTTTAACTCAAGGATTTCTAAACACTGTAATTGGTGGAGATTTAGCTCCATTTACTGAAGCACAAAAAATTAGTTATACTGTACAAGCTGGTGATGCACTATCCGCTGGTACATATTATTGGGATTGTGAGGCAACCGACTTAAAAGGTACAAAACTTTGGAGTACAAAACCAAAATTACGGAGTTTCACAACAAGTGGTGCCACAGCTAGTGGTGATATACTTGGTTGGGATACAGTTTCTGTAGCACAAATAAAAGTAATGAATGGGGTGTCTGAAAGTCAGATAAAAACTTGGAATGGGGTAGATTGGTAATTAAAAGTAATTAAAACATATTTATATATAAACCTATTTTATGTCATTTTTAACTAAATTAGATTATTCCAATAATCGACAAATAAAACAATTTGAACTCACTAATACGCAACTTTCTGGTACAACAACATTTGGTGTACCAAACGAGTATATACCTGAAAATCTTTCAGGTAATACTATCAATATTGACGCTTTACAACTTATTCAAACTAGGGGTATTATTTTCCCTGAAATAATACCCGTATTTACTGGTGTTACATATCAATTATTAGGTAGAGATAACACTAGTGGTAAATTAGTTGACGTTTCTAATGATGGTTACATACCATATTCTGGTGCTACAAACACGTTAGATTTAAATTCACAAAACTTAACACTAAGTGGTTCTGTAAGAGTTAACTCATCAGACACTTCAACTAATAAATTTGTGTTAGAAGATAATTTAGCTGTAGGTTCCAACAATAATTTATTTAAGATAGTTAATAGTGGAACTACAAGAACTTTTATAACCTCTAGGGGTCAGCAATTGTGGAAACTTAATGATGGTGCTGTAGAAGTGGGTGCTGTAGCTATGGGAACTCCTTTTAATGAACCAGGAATTGAATTTTCAAATTCTGTTAGTGCGGGGACTTCAATTATTAGATTAACGAATAGTGGTGGTGGATTAGATTTTGCTGCAAATAGTGGTGTAGGGTATCCTACTACTCAAATGCAATTAGATACTAGTGGTGATTTAACATTATTAGATGGTGATGTGACCGCTAGTGCGCATGTCACTTCTGGTGGGACCGCTTCACAGTTTGTAAAAGGAGATGGTAGCTTAGATTCATCAACTTATAGTTCATCAACAATAACAAAAACACTTCAAATAGAAGTGTTCGCAAGAGGAAGTTCAGTTAGTATTGGTTATAGTGTGGGTGATGTTATAATCCCAAGTTGTATGAATGGTATGTCATTGATTAATGTTGTTGCGACAGTAGAAAATAAAGGTAGTTCTAACACAACTAATATTCAAGTAGAAAGATTTAGAACTGGATTTCTTGCACAAATGTTATCAACTGAAGTGACTATTGGTGATGAATATTTTGCACAAGATGGTGTTGTAGAGTTAGGCGGTGAAAGTTTAGTTTTTACGGGGGATAAAATTAGGGTTGAAGTAACCGATATTCATTCATTAGTTGCACCACAAGGGTTGGTGGTGGTAATGGAATTTGAATTTATTCCAATTTAAAATTAATTAAATAACATTTTAGTTGGTAATAGCTTTATTCATGACTATTTATTTAAAAACATCTATGAAGAAACTTATCCTTACATTATTTATTCTCATAAACTTATCTTGTATTTCTGAGAGGGAAAGAGAAATTAATTTCCATGTATACAATAATTTACCTATAATTAATGCCTATATTAATGGGGTTAGGGTTAAACTATTAATAGATACAGGTGCAAATGTTTCATTACTAGATACTTCTACCGAAACGTTTCTATTATTTAATAGAGATTATAGTGTTCCTATGATTATAGGTCAAGGTGTGGGTGGTGAAACTCATATTTATGGTATTAAAGACATTATTTTAGAATATGAAGGTAAAGTTTTAAATGTTGACTTCAGAGGTGCTAATTTAAAGGAAATTAGAGAAATAAACGGAATTCATGGTATTATTGGTTCAGATTTCTTAATAAAACATAGTTTAGTTATTGATTACTATAATAGAACAATAAAAGAAGGTGTTTTAGAATAACTTTTTATATATTTATAAAAGAAACAAATGACTAATATAAAGAATTATAACTTTTCAGGGCTTGATTACCACTTAAGTAATAGTGATTACTATGATTTTTACTTAAATACTGATGGTGTGTCCATATCTAATGAAAATACAGGTGATTGGAATGGTTCAGATTATGAAAATAATGATTGGTTTGTATCAGCGAACCCTATTGATTCTTTAATATCAGCTTTTGATTTTAATCATTATTATACTAACCCAGTTAATCAAATAACAAGTTATGTTGATTGGGGGGAAGCTGTCTCAGGAAGTTTTTCAGCGAGTACATACGGTTTAACGGGTTTAGATAACGGTAGTGTTACATATTCACCAGAAACAGATAATTATGGTCACACAGGGCTTATAAATGCGTTAACGGGTACGACACTGATACATTCTTCAGGTGATACGACACTTACACTTAATAAAGTGACTGGATATACTGGAAATTATGTTTATCCGACTGAATTAGTGTCTACAACTGCGGCTACTGGAAATTATATTAATTTTTGTGGTGGATTTTACCAAGGATATTATAAATTAGATGGTTATGACTATGAAGTTTTACCAAATAGATATCAAAAAGGTTGGACCATTGATACTTGGTTAGTTAAATCTGATAGTGTTTGTAGTGGTACAACTGGTACAACATTAAATGATACTTATCCCGAAAATAAAGGGTTCTTTTATTATATTGGTGCTAGAGCTGAAAATAAATTCTGGAATATATTCACAGGAAATACAACTGGTTGTACTAGTGGTTCAACAGATTTTTGTATGGAAGTTAAAGAAACTGATGTTAATATCAATAACGTTGAAGTGGATGGAAATGGAACTACATTAAGTGTTCCCTTAAGCCCACCACCAATTGACTTAAAAGAAATTAAGAATCAATTCTTAATTTTTGGTAGGTCAAACGGTATGGTATGTAGTAATCAACAATCAAAAGATGGTTACGGTCAAGTTAGAGCTGATAATAAGTTTGATAAAACTAATATATATTATTCAAGTATTGTTCGAGAAGAAATGGTGGATTTTACCAATCCATTTTTAATCTATGGTAGGTCAAACGGTATGGTATGTAGTAATCAACAATCCTCAGATGGTTACGGTCAAACTAGGGCTGATAGTAGGTGGACTGGGACAACAGCACCTATAATGGAATTAGATAAAGACGCTGATATAATCGATAATGCAATTGGGTTTAGAATTAAAGATGATGGTAGTATTGGTTATAGATTACTAACACTTTCTGCGGATTGTAAATCTGTTGAAGTGGTTGAAGAATATTCAATGAGTGGAATGGTAACATCCGACCAATGGCAACATATAGTTGTTAAATGGGTAAATAATGACACTTATAGTGGGTGTGACCTAGAAGTAGGTAAAGCTAGAAAAGGTAAATTAAAATTCTATATAAATTCTATGTTAATATTTAGTTCTAAAACATTGGATGAATTTATTGGGAGAAGGTTAGATGACTTATTGGAGAAACAAGTTGGAGTTCCATACAATGTTAGTATTGGTGGTGGTACACAAGGGTTATTAGATAGTATGACATTTGACGGGCAAGATAACGATGATATAGGTTTAATCATCGAACAAAATTTCGCTGGAACTTTTATAGGTTCGATTGCAACATTTAATATGTATGATTCGAATTTAAGTTGGTGTGAAATTAAATCTTTGTACAAAGAGAAATTAACAAAATATAATTAAAACAAAACACCCTATTATGACAGAACAACCAAAAGTGAGAGAATATGACAAGGTTAAGTATAGTGACAAAGATATGTGGTATGCTAGTAGTAAAACAGCTATCGCAGTGTTTGTTATTGCTTTGATTTACGCTAGATTTTTAAGTGTGGAAACAACACAAGTTACGGTTACAGAACAACAAGTAGCTATAACAGAACAAATGGTAACAGCTTTAGAGTTGTTGCATGATAATGATAAAATTAATATAGATTTCCTAAATGATAGGATTGATAAGAAAACATCACGAATTGAAGCTGATGTTAAAAAAATATGGGAGGAAATTGATTATTTAAGACTTCCTAACTCAGATAAGGAATAAATTAGATATTTATAATAAAAGATTATGGCTGTATCAGAAACAGATAAAGATAGAATATTCAGACAATTTAAACATTCGTTAGGTGCGCCTATTAGAGATATTGAAGTGTTAGACGAAATGTTATGTACATTTTTAGAAATAGCAACAGAGGACTATGCAATGTATGTTCAACAATGGTTAATAGAACACCAATGGCAATCAGTCCTTGGTAAAAATGTAGATACCACAGATATGGCGTTTGCATTAAGTGTACGTGATTTTGATTTTACAACACAATACACCTACGCTTATTCTAAACAAGTAGGACTTCAAGCTAGAGGTCCTTGGGAGATGAAAAAAGATTTCGTTGAAGTTGAAGCTGGAAGACAAGTTTATGTAATACCAGCTGGTAGAGAAGTAAATGAAGTTTTATGGGTTACCCCACCAACTACAGATGCTGCATTATTCGCCAACTATGGTGGATTTGATGCTGGTTACGGTGGTGGTTTTGCTCAAATGGGTATTGGTGCTGGAGCAAATGGTGCTTCTGGTGCTGGAGCTGGTGGTGGTTACTATGTAGCACCCGCATTTGATGTATTATTAACAGCAGCAGATTTCAATTTAAAAAATAGATTATTAAGAAGTGAATTGGCATTTAAGATTACGGCTGGACCAGATGGTACAAGGTTATTACACCTTATGAGTACTCCAGGTTCTAGATTATCATTCGGTGGAGCTGGAGTTGGAGCTGGAGCGGGTGCTGGAGCGGGACCTACGGCTGTAGGTCTACAAGGTTGTAAGGTATGGTATCACTATTATGATACTGGAACAGACCCAGAAGATATTAAAGAATGTAGAAAATTAAACTCGGATATTATTACCATGCCAAATGAAGTGCCATTGGCTGAATTAGATTTTGAAGATTTTAATGCGCCAACCAAAATACTTGTTAGAAATTTATTTATGGCTGAAGCTAAAAAAGCTCTAGGTAGGACAAGAGGTAAATTCGGTGGAACAATAGGACCACCAGAAGCAGAAAGAACAATGGATTATGAGACATTAATTACCGAAGGTAATGATGAGAAAAAAGCAATCCTTGAAAGACTTGATGAAATGTTAGGTCGTCTATCTAGTGATAAACAATTAGAACGTGCAGCTAACGAAGCTGAAAATTTAAATAAACATTTAAAATTTCGACCACTAGGATTTTATTTCCATTAACAAAAAGAGACTCAAATTTGAGTCTCTTTTTCTTCTAGTACATGTTTGTAATCTTCGATATCTAATTCAATTCCAGCTAATTTTAATTCAGCTCTAATGAAACTAGCTTTAGCATCATCTTTAGCTTTCTTAGCTTCAACCCATATATGAGTTAACCAAGTCTCGAAAGTCTTATCTTTCTTATATTTAACTGTTGGGTAGAACGGTACTCGTTGCTTCGCCCAAGGTTCATACTTTAGTATATCAGTTACTTTACATAAATCAATATCCCAAAGTTTAGATTTAATATAAATATTTGGGGTTCCATTTTCATCATCGTGAACAACAAACTCACCCATATTAGCGAATGGTTTAGGTATTTCACTACTTTCTTTCATCAATTGAATTTCATCCCATTCTAAACGCTTCATAATTTCAGTCGTTCTTTTTCTCTCATGAGCCATTCCTTCAATTCTAGCAATTCTCATACGCTCATGATAATCCGTTTGTATCCATTCCCAATTCATGTTTAATTCAACAAGGTTATTTGGTTCTTTATTAACTCTAATCCAAAACTCAATTTCCTTATCTTCCATGTCCATTAACTCACTCATTGTATTTTGGTCACCATCTTTAAAAGCAGTACCTCTATCCATTTCAGTGTCTTTTTTTGTAAAGATTTTTCTTTCAGTTAATTCCATTTCTTTAGTTTCCTTGTTCTTAACCATGTCCATTAGAATTGCCTCCCTAATTTCAGGTTTGAAACAAACTAATAATGCGTGAATTCTATTATTGAAAGCCGCTAAATACTTTGGTACGTTATATTCGTCAGTTGTCAAATCAGGGTTATTCTCTATTTGGTCTGTTGGTATTACTTTACATTGAATCTTAACAGTTCTATCACCAGTTTCTTTATCAGTAATAACTTTAACATCACCATGAGATTTAACACTACCTATGTTAACATAGTAAATTGTATCACCTAAATTAGATTTGATACCATCTTGCATTATCAATTCCATATGAGCTTTTCTAGCTTTAAATGAACCTGATTTTGTTTTGGTTTTCATATCTCTTAAATACGAAGACACTGTATCCTTAACATTAGACTTCGAAGCTATTTTAAGCAATGGAATTCTAAAATTGTAGATGTCATCTACTGTCTTGTTATATAACTGAACGAACTTATCTCCTTCACCATTTAAAAGATGTTCAATTCCTATGGCTAAGAAGTCTTCAATATATCCTGGCATTTTAGATGACTTAATCGTATTCCCAACCAATTTAATTTTACCATCAATTAAGTTAGCATAATTCTTTCTAGAGAAGTTGATGGTAGACTCACAGATATCATCAATATCTAGACCCATTCTATCAATCATAAATAATTCGTTGAACTCAGCAACAACTGCGTCTAATCCTACAAGAGTATTACCTTTATCAGGTTCAGTAAACCTATGAGTACCAAGAGGCACATATGAGTTTTCATTGATATTATCGGGGATGGCAAAGTTAAATCCATCCGTATCCCCTACAAGAGGTCTGAAATCTAAATCCATAAAGAATTTAACCATCAATCTCAAGTATTGTCTACCTCTACAGGTAGTTTCCTCAGCAATATTAGTATCTCCCCATGGAAATATATTGGGAGCACCCATCGAACCAAAGAATGAATTCGCTAAAATCTTAATTGGTAATTGTTTCTTATCGTACATACTAACTAAAGCAGTCTCTTTTGCAATTTCCTCATTTAACATGTCTAAATCTTCTTTAGACATTGTATCACCAGTCTTTTCTTTCAATTCTTTTAAACCACTCAACACACCTTTATGTTTATTCATAAGGTTCTTGAATTTATCCCTTGTATTTGCAATATACGTTAAGAAACCTTTCATCGCACCAGTAATATCAGTGTCAGGAAAAATATCGTGAGTAATCTTAATATTAGGGTATAAGGCAGCAAAATCCAATTTTGCGACATTTTTAGCATATCCAAGTTCTAATACTCTTGAGAGTCCACCTGTAAATGTTTTTCTTGGTTTTGTTGCTGGAACAGCTAATCTATTCTCGTATGACCAAGCTAACATAATTAATTTCCAAATACCAGCAGTACCCATCGTTGTTGAACGCATGTACGTTGTAGGAATAATCTTAGATAGTAAGAAAGATGCTTGATTGTAAACACCATCCACTTGTTCTGTTTCCCATAAATCATCTAATAAATAACGTCTGATAATAATATTACCTTTAACAACCTCATAACCTTCTTTTAAGGGCTTTTCTTCACTTATTGGGTAGTAAGTACCATCAGTATCATTAAAAGCGTAATCAGTTACCTTATCGTTCCAAATTTCGAATATTTTATTACCTTCTACATACACACGATTGGCTTTGTTAAGTTTTGAGTATTTTGTAATATACTTTAACCCAGCACTTTTAATGTTTGAGTTAATCGCTTTGGCTCTACGTACTGCGTGCCAAACATCGATTATATTATAACCCCACATTGTAGTTTGCTTATAGAATTCACTTTCACCACCTAACTTGATGCTTTTGTCAACTCTTCTAATTTTAGAACCACCTTTCTTATCAAGTGTCTTTGCAGCAATTTCAATGTCTAATCCGATAATATCACATCTTGTGAATATGAAACTCCAGTCAAAGTTTTCAGAGTTATATCCAGCAATAGTGTCAGGTTTCAACGTATCTATAATGTCAAACATTTTAAGTATAGCGTAAGCTTCGAAATCTTTTAATTCTTGCTTAGTACCTTCTTGTGGAACTTCTATAATTTCTTCAAAACCTCTATTATCTTTAATTCCAATTTGGAATATCTTAGCATCTTTAAGTCTAATTGGTTCACCAGCAACATCAAACTCATATAATTTAGTTAAATCTTCTCCAGTTCCCATACGACTTTTAACCTCCAAAATATCTTCTTGTGATAGAAGTGTACCTTTAGGGTAAAGACCAGTTGTTTCTAAATCAAATTGTAATCTATGAATATCATTATAATCTTCCATTCCTTTGAACAAACGCTTTCCTGATGCGATTAAATATTGTTCCACTGGATTTATGGCTATGAACATACTTCTGTGACGTTCACCATAAACATCGATACCACCTTCTTTGAAGAAATTGAGTACTTTAGTATAAGAACCTTTGGTTTTAGCCATGTATTTGTAACCCGAAGCCATTCTTTTAGGTTCGGCTTCATCTGGCATTGAAGATTTTAGTTTTGTAATTACGATGCCGTATTTCTCAGCAGCTTTTTTGATAAGAGTTCGTTTACCGCCATACATTATTTTGGTAACTTCTTCTTTAAACCATATAAATGATGTAAGTGCATCTTTTGATATGAACTTTCCTCTTTCAGGGTCATTGATTATAAGCGAAACTTCAGCACTCCCATAAGGAATCTCAACACCTACAATATATTTTTTTTGATTTCTACCTTCTAAAAACCTAGAAATTACATCCTCATTAATCATAATTATTATCTATTTTATGCAATATAACTACATTTTGACCCAAAAAACAAGGGTTTTGTCATATTTTTTAAAATAAATTACTGTAAGCCAGGTTATGTCATATTTATTTGTATGACAAAAGATATAAAATGTAACACAAATAATATCCATGATTTCATGGAAAATTATAAATCAGGTTTTAATAAAATTAAATCAGAATATGAAGTATTTGAATACTACGATTTTGAAAGAGAAATTGTAAATTTGATTAATGATAATCGTTTTTCGATTATATTAAAAGGTAGACAAGTTTTTGTGAGTACGATTTTAGCTACTTATACTGCTTGGCAAGTTTTAAATGGTAAACAGATTGCTTATTATAGTCATAATAGACATATGTCTAAACATTTTTTAACTAAAGTAAGAGCGATATTAATGAGTTATGGTGCAGAATTTGAATGTGATAATCAAATTTACATTAAATTGAAAGGTTTAGGTTCGATAAAAGGTTTATGCACCCCAACAGAGTTTTGTAGTCACACATTTGATGAAATAATCTATGATGAAGCCGCATATATTAATAGGTTTAATGAAGCTTTAAGTATTGGGACTTCAATTATTGCAACAGGTGGTAAAATTATTTTAGCTTCTACACCTAATGGTCTGGAAAAATTTTTTTATACATGGCAAGGTAGTGAAGTTGGTGATAATCCTTTTAAAAGGATTAAAGTCACTTATAAAGATGTTCCTATATATGATGAAGCGTGGGCTGAAGAAATGAAAAGGATTATGAATTATAATAAAAGGTGGATTGACCAAGAACTTCATGCTGAATTTATACCAGCATTAAAAAATAATAAAAATAAATTAATTCAATTTAGAATTGATAAAGATTTGAATTTAAAATTGTTAGAAAAATTAATAGAGAAAGATGTTAATATTTCAACCTATATGCGAGATTTAATTCTCAAGGATGTGAATAATTAATTCATCCCTTATTGGTACCAATAGGGTTCCCGAACCATCGTTAAAGATTATTTTGAATTCACCAACGAATGTGCCAGCTTTTCTAGTTTCTTTTGCTGAAAATTGATATCCGATGAAATATTCTTCACCGTTACAATCACTTGAAGGGTCTTTAAGAATACATAAACCTTCCTTACCACCTATTCTTTTAACGCCAGTGCTAGTGTCGGTCATACAGAATGTAATTACAGAGTTTTGTATCATATCGTGGAACTTATCGTACTCATTTCTTCCATCGTTAATTAATTCCATCTTTAAGATAGGTAATGTTGCAGTTTTATTTATGTAAAAATCCATTTAATTTGTTTTATTATAAATATAAATTATTACGAAATAATCGTGTTTTGTATTAAATCAATTGCATTATCTATCGTCACAAAGCTCCTTTTTGGGACCAAGATGTGTGGTGGAATGACAATAATTGGTATTACAGCTTCACCCGCTTTTTCGAACATTAAACCAACTGGTTCTTTATTCTTAGCATCATCCACATCAATCTCCACGAACTTTAATTCGAGTTTTGTTAGTTTTTCTGTTAACTCTACACAGTATGCACACTGTTTACTTGTATATATTTGTATCATAATTCTAATCCATTTTCTTCTAAATCATCCATTAACATTTTCAATCTAACGCCATGTTCATCATTTTTACCGATGATTTTATTAATTACTTCTTGCTTACGCATAAGTGTGTACCACATCACTAGTGATACCGTACCTGTAAATAGTTGATAATATACTGATACGTTGTTTGTTTGACCAATACGGTAACATCTATCTTCGGCTTGTTCATTATCACCTGGTACCCAACTAAATGAATTAAAGATAACAACTGTCCCTTCAGTCAATGTAATTCCCACCCCAGCAGATGTTATGTTTCCAACGAAAACTTTACATTTATTGTTGGTTTGGAACCTATCCACAGATTTTTGCTTAGCATTAGCTGTCATCTTACCATTATGTGTTACACACTCAGTATTGGTGAAGTTTTCTGCTATTTCGTCCAATTCATCGGTAAATGTCGTAAATATCACCACTTTTTGACCTTGTTCAATAGCATCTTTAGCTAATTGTATCGTATTTGGGATAGTTTCCATGGCTATAAATTTCCTAAGAAGTCCTAATTCAACTATATCTTTAGATAAATCACTAATTTTACGTTTACCTTCCTCAGCTCTTTTCTCCATATATTCATCCCAAAGACTTTCATACTCTTTTTCACCACGTTTTGATAATGTATGATAGTTTGTTGAAATTGTTTTATCTGGCATATCTAACACTTCGGTCTTTAACCTTCTTAATAAAGAGTTTTTGGTCCTGATTGATAATTCATCTAGATTAGAATTACCATTGGTAATCCATATTTGTCTTGATTGACCATTCTTAAGGGTTTTATAAAAACGCTTGGCATCACAATACCTTTGCGCAAAGAATTTCCAATTATCAGCTAGAGGTGATTTAATCATCTTTAGAATATTAAAGAAATCCATTGGTCTATTAGCAATAGGAGTACCCGTAAGTTCCCATACCCTATCAATGCCATGAGTTAACGCAAGTTCATTACATATTTTACCCCTTTGAGTTTTATGGTCTTTAATTTTGTGAGCTTCATCGATGATTACTAAATCATATTCTTCATTAACAAGTTGTCTATTAAATGGATTAGGGTTCCCTTCTTTATCAAATGTTTGATTACCAATAGTGTGAAAATTTTTAAGAATATCAAAATTAATGATAGTAAAACGTCCTACGTGAGGAAATTTCCTACCGCTAACAATCATAGCTTTTTGTCCAAAACTTTCGATTTCTCTTTGCCAAGAGATTTTAACACTCGCTGGACATATTACCAATACTTTCTTAGCATCAACCTCTAAAGCGGCTACAATTGACTGGTAAGTTTTACCCAAACCCATGTCATCAGCTAATATCGCACCTTTTCTACAAACTAGGAATTTAATACCTTCTTTTTGGTGGTCATATGGATGTCTACCCATAAGGTCCATTTCTTCGTACTTAGCCCAATCAACTTCAATATCACATTCAGTGTAATAAGGGTCGTCCAAAACAAGTGTTTTTGGTAACCAATACATTTTAGAATGTTTTTGATTTTGTTTTAGTTTACCATATATGTGATAAGTTTTTTCTTGGTCGGCAAGCATTGCTTGAATAAGAATCTTCTCAGGTAAAAAGGATAATCTATCTTTAGCTTGTAAAGATTCACCCAATAAAGGGTTTATTGAAACTACACGATTTAACACTTGTGGTGGTACATCATGAAATTTATTTATGTATTCAACTTGCCCTTCAGTTAAAGATATTTTAGTATCTCTAAGCAATTTCTTGTTTAAGTCTTTTAAATACGGGTTAACTCCGCTATATGTTTGTAGTAGGGTCACCGCACCTCTACTTTTAATGTCATCTAAATTTATCAAAATATCTAATCTTTTTCTACTCTTTAACTATATTATATATCGTTAATATACTAAAAATTAATGAAAAAGTCAATAGCTTTCAACTATTTACCTAATATCAAATATTTATCAATATACACTTTAAAGAATATGAGTAATAAAAGAAAAATACCGATTAAAAGAATTAATAAATTCTTCTCTGGAAGAGACTTCGATTTGGAAGTTCAAATGGGTCGTGAGGCAATGGAAGGTGATGGTAATTTTACTGTCATACTATATCGAGTTGATAGAGCTACAACCCAAGTTGACGATTTATATGGTGAGGCTAGTGCGGATGAAATTAATTATTTAGCACCAGTTGAATTATATGTGATTCCTATCATAGACGAAGCAACCAATGAAACATATGCAAAAGGTTTCCTAAATAATTTAGAAGATGGAAATATGACATTTATAGTTTACGTTGAACATTTGTCTGAATTAGATGTTGATATTACTATGGGAGATTACGTAGCTTATCCTATCAATGAAACAGATGTTGTTTATTATTCTGTGACCAATGCTGGTCAAAAAAATTACGACAATGCCCATACAATAATGGGGTATAAAGGTGCATACAGAAAGGTTACATGTACTTTTGCTAACGAAGATGAATTTAAAGGAATATAAATTATGCCACTACCAAAAGGTTTTAGAAAAAATGTAAAGTTTATTAATCAAAACATCGGTCCTGAAAAAAGACAAGACATTCTTGATGATATAGATTATAAGGGTATGTACTTACCTAAAGGGGTTGATTACGAAGATATTGATAGAGGATTTCTTGATTTCACGGATGATGAATTATCTGTTGAAGTTGATGGTAATTCAGTACCAGTAAGATTTTTAACACTACAAAGATTTGCTGAATTCAGTAAAACTTGGACATTTTCAGATAAATTTAAAAATCTAAAGATGCCTTTCATTACCGTAGTTAGACAACCTGATATTCAAGTTGGTACTAACCAAGCGGGTATATGGAATATTCCAGGTCAACAGGTTTATACATATATGAAAATACCTAACCTTGTAGGTGGTGTAAAGGGTATTGACACCTATAAGATTCCACAACCAACTTCAGTCGATATTACATATGATGTAAGATTCTTTTGTAATAGAATGAGGGATTTAAACATATTACACAAAGTAGTTCAAACGACATTTAATTCTAGACAATTTTACATTACAGTAAATGGACATCCAATGCCTATTCACTTAGAGAAAATTGGTGATGAAAGTCAAGTTGATGACTTTGATAAAAGAAGATTTTACGTTCAACATTTCGAAATGAAGATATTGGGGTATATATTAGATGAGGACGATTTTGAATTTATACCAACCATTAATAGAGGTAATATAAAATTTACCGAACAATAATTAAATTATGCCACAAGGATATAAAAAAGATGTAAAGTTTATTAATCAAAATGTTGGTCCTGAAAAAAGACAAGACATTCTTGATGATATAGATTATAAAGGAAGTTACTTACCTAAAAGTATCTATTACGAAGATATTGATAAAACATTTCTTGATTTTATTGATAATATTCTAGAGATAGAGATTAATGGGGTGAAGGTGCCTGTCTATTTTTTTACAATACAAAGATTTGCTGAATTCAGTAAATTGTGGGATACTTCAGATAAATTTAAAAATGTTAAAATTCCATTCATTACCGTAGTTAGACAACCTGATATTCAAGTTGGTACTAACCAAGCGGGTATATGGAATATTCCAGGTCATAAATTATACACCTATATGAAGGTACCTAATTTTGTTGGTGGTCGTGGTGGGGTTGATTTATACAAGATTCCACAACCAACTTCAGTCGATGTAACATATGATGTAAGATTCTTTTGTAATAGAATGAGGGATTTAAATATGTTTAATAGAAAGACACAATTTACTTTCCAATCAAGACAATATTATATAAACGTTGGTGGACATCCAATGCCTATTCACTTAGAGAAAATTGGTGACGAGAGTCAAGTTGATGATTTCGATAGAAGAAGATTTTACGTTCAACACTTCGAAATGAAGGTTCTTGGATATATATTAGATGAAGACGATTTTGAATTTGTACCAACTGTAAATAGAATGATAGTGTTTACAGAATTAATGGATAAGACGATTAAACCTAAGATTGTAATTAGGTCATTTAAAGATATTGATGAAATATGTTTAAATGTTGTAATAAAAGCTGACCATTTTAGTGATGAGTTTATAATTACTATGATATATGATGCGGAGATAACTTCATTAACATTTGTTAAGAATGTTACAAACGTTAATATAGCAATAAATGGGGTTCAACAAACATTCCCCTTTACTATCACAGCTAATCAACAAATGGTTTTAACCGTTGATAGAGACGAAAGTAATGAGTCTAAATTTCAAATAATTGGAATTGTTAAATAAAATTGATATAATAGAATAAAAATGAGTGATGTTAATAAAACATATGTATTTGAGACAGTATTAATTAGTGGTACAACTGGTACTACTGCCGAGTATATAACTGGTGCTACTTTTAATCCTACTACAGGTGATTTAAATTTAGAAACAGTTTCTGGAAATACAATTACTACTAATTTTGATGGTAGGTATTCCTTAACGGGGCATACTCATGATGATTTATATTCCTTAACAGGACATACTCATGATGATTTATATTCCTTAACAGGACATACTCATGATGATTTATATTCCTTAACAGGACATACTCATACCATATCTGAAATAGTTGATTTTCCAACTTCCTTATCCGCATTTACTAATGATGAAGGTTTTATTACTGAAGATACTAACGATTTTGTAACAGGAGCAACATTTAACACATTAACTGGTGAATTTATTTTAACTACACTTTCAGGTAATACGGTAAGTGAAACTCTAGATGGTAGGTATTTATTATCTGATGATTACACACCAAGTGATTCTAACACCGATGATTATGTAACTGGAGGTACATTTAATAATGAAATATTAGAATTTACTAGATTATCAGGTGCAACATTTAATATTGATTTATCTAACACATATTCTCTTACAGGACATACTCATACCATGTCTGAAATAGTTGATTTTTCTGGTTCAACAGCTAATGATTACACTACTACTGCTGAGCTTACTAGTGGTAACACTTTAAATTTCACAAGATTATCAGGTGGTACATATAATGTTGTTTTAACTGGTTTAACAGGTACTGTTGCTGGACCAATTACTTTTTCTGCGGAAACACTTAGTGGTACTACAACATATGTTGGTTATGGGGAGGTTAATGCTTGTAAAATTAGGAGAATTATTACTTCTTCTGGGACTACATATTCAGCATTTTGGTCCAATGGTGAAGAAACTTTAGATAAATTTTGGGCAAATAGATATAGTTATGGGTATTTTTAATTAAAATACCCATATTTATAAGAAAGTATAAATTATTAAATGAAAGCATTTCCAATAAGTCAAGATTTAGATGTTATACAAGCAGAAGTTGACTTAAATACAGCTAAGGTAACTGATTTAGTTCATCCACTTGTAGAGACAGCAGTTCCGTTAGGGGCTTTGTTCACTGATACAATTTATGATGACTCCGCTATACAAGCGGAAGTTGACTTAAATACAGATAAAGTGACTGATTTAGTTCATCCATTGGTTGAAACGGCAGTGCCTATTGGAGCCTTATTTACTGATACAGTTTATGATGATGCAACAATACAAGCAGAAGTTGACTTAAATACAGCTAAAGTAACTGATTTAGTTCACCCATTGGTTGAAACAGCGGTGCCTATTGGCGCATTATTCACTGATACAGTTTACGATGACTCTAATACATTAGTTGATTCAGACGCAAAAACTTTAGTAACTCCTACTAATAAATTAATTACAGAGGATGATGTTATTTCGGTTGCATCTATGTTTGAAGTTGAAATAGATGTGGGTGCTACACCAGTATCAGAAGCAAGTATTTCAGTAACAGATGCCTCTATAACAACTAGCTCTAAAATACTTGGTAGTGTGGCTTATTTAGCCCCTACTGGGAAAGATTTAGACGAGATAGAAATGGATACTTTTGATTTAAAATTTGAACCATTGGTGGGTAGTTTCAATCTTAAGATTAAAGGATTAGAAGGGTATATAGCAGATAAATTCAAAATTAACTATTCCGTTTCAGTATAAAATATAAAAAATATGGCAATTATAAAATCAGGTGAATCAACCGACCAACTAACAATAGACCCAACAAGTAAGGCAGCTAGAGTAACACTTTATGACACTGCGGGAGATGTTGTGGACCGTTCTATACCAATTAGTATTCCTGTAAATCCAGTAACAGTAGTGGATAACGACCTTGTTGCGTCATTCGATGCGGGTGCATACAAATTTGTGTCTATCCAATTAACAGGAACATGGGTTGGTACAGTTTCATTTCAAGGTTCAAATGATAATGGAACTTTTGAGGATATTGTAGTACAAAATACAGGTTCAGTCCTTACTCCATATACATTAAGTAGTTCCACTAACGGTGGGGTAAAAATTCCAATTCTTTTTAAATATTTAAGAATACGAGTTACTGCATATAGTTCTGGAACTGTTGAAGGTACTGCTTTTGGATTAAAAGAAGATTCCAACACAGGACAGATTTCATCTACTGGTATAGTAGATATTGGAGCTGGTCAAACAGTAGGTTTGGATGTAGGTGATAATATTATAGGGTCTGTTCGTCTATTATCTCCAATTACAGCTTCCACAATATACACTAAATTTATTTCAGGTATTGGAACTAATGAAACTTTAGTTAAAGGGAGTACCGCTAATATGATGACACTACATATTATAAGTACGGCTGCAACACCACGTTATTTTAAACTTTATAATAAAGCAACTACACCAATCGTAGGTACTGATGTACCAATGATAACCATTGGTATGGCTAGTGCTGGGGCTAGTAATTTTCAAGTACCTTTATTTACTGGTATAGATTTTTCACTTGGTCTAGGGTTTGCAATTACTTTAGGTGTTGACGATAGCGATACAACTTCATTCACTGTGATTGGGGAGGTAACAGGTATGATAGGGTATACTTAAAAAATAATAATTAAACAAAAATAATTAACATGGAAACTACTACAGATGAAGCTTTTATTATATTACAAGGGGCAAGGTTAATATACACACAACTTATCGTTGTGAAGCTAATTCATCAAACACAGTTAAGTTAACTTAACATTTTATTTATTTTTTAATTTACTTTTAACTATTTATATATATAATAAAAAAGTATTAAAATTTAACAATATAATTATGACAGCAACAGAAATAGCAATAAGTGACTTAACCGTTCAGACAACAGCATTACTTGCTGCGGTTAATTTTTCGAAAACAAATCTTGAAAATCAAATCGCTAACGCAGTTGTTATATCAGAAAACGCATCACAAATACCACTTGCTACAATAGCAGTGTCCATTATAGACACACAAACAATATTTGTTAACAATTTAACTAAATAATATGAGTATAGAAACAGAAATAGCGGCATTAACAACTTCAACAACAGCATTATTAAGTGCTGTCACAATACAACAAACAACTATTGAAGTTGCTGTATCAGGATTTGCAACAACCACTACAAGAGTTGATGCTTTAAATTTAGTGGAGAATACGGCAGATGCAGATAAAGAAGTGAGTGGACCGCAAGCAACCGCAATTGGTTTAAAAGTTTCTGCAAGTGATTTAGCAAGTGTAAATGGTCAACCCTTAAATACAGGGTTAGCTTTAGTAATTGCGAGAGGTGCGATAGAAAAACCTGTATTAGTTTATGCAAGTAGAGCCACACTAAGAACACCTTCACTACCCGTTCCATTAGCGGGTGACATTCTAAATATTCCACACTTAGGGGAATTTCAATATGAAGTTAGTTTTAATTACGTTGATGATGATGAAACTGTATTTCAAGTAGTTGACCCATCTGATGGAGTAACTCCAATAGGTCAATGGGTTATGAGTTTAGAAGCTCATGAATTTACAGAGGTAAACAAGATGTTTGAAAATGCAGTATTATGGGAGTGGATGGAAGATGAACAATTAAGGTTTGCAACCTATTAAAAAATAAAAAAGATATTAAAAAAATATATTAAAAAATTATGGGATTATTTAGAGCAGAAAATTTACTACGTGGTGTTGAAGCACAAACCACGTCAGGTGCTGAATTAGAAACAATATTATCAGGTTCTACAGCACAAAAAGCTGAGTTTGGGGCAATGTTGAGTACAAGACATATGGCACGTAGGATGGCGGGAAACCCTATCACTATGACTGCTATTAATGCAAGTGATAAAGCAATTGAGACGGTTTTCACAAACACATCTACATATAACTTTAGACCAATAGAAGAAATTGCTAAAAACTCAGGGGCGATGGTAAACACTTCAACAACTTTAACTTCACTTAATGCAGTGACCGCAAATTCAATAGCTTTTGGTTATTTTAGTGCGTCAGAATTTTATGAAGGAGTTGCTGGAGTTAATATTTTAAACATCTTATCAACATTAATTGGGGATGCTCCAGGAACTCACGCAAGTTTAGCTGCAATGGTTGCAAATACAACAGCAATGAATGCAATCACAGTTAATACGGGGGCAGTAACAGCACTCGCATCAAGTGCTTTAGCAATGAATGAAGTTGTTTTAGTAGGTGCAGCAGTTGCAGACCTTGCTGGTAATACTGCCGCAATAACTATCATTGCTAATTCTGATATAGCAGTGACTATTGTTGGAGGTTCTACAATTGCAATTGATAATTTAACGACTGAAGCAAGAACAATAGTTACAGGTGTACCTTCAGCTTTAGCAATCCTTGGTGCTAATCATGATGGATGGCAATATATACTTGATACGTCTACAACATTGAATAATAACATATTTAATTTACTTATTGCTTTTGGTGGGTTAGATGCTACTGTCTTTGGAGATGTAGCTTCAATATTTGCTGATGCAACTGCATCAGCAGCAGTTGCATCCAGTCACCCCGCAATGCAAGCAGTTGTAGCAGAGGCAAACAAAACTAAATATCCTGGAACAACAGGTGCAATGGATAAAATTATTGCTAGTGATAACCTCGCAACAGTACTGGCTTCAAGTGTAGCTATAGCTCATATTACAGAAGATGAAGATATCATGGATGTATTAATAGCTAATGAAACTGCATTCCCACTATTGTTAGATAGTTCAGCAGCAAAAGCAGCAATATTTACATCGTCAACATTAACAACAACTATGTTAACTGCTGAGTCTACATCTTTAGCAACTGTTCAAGGATTAGCACAATCTACAACGATTGTCAATGACGCTCTTATAGGTACATTTAAAACTTCTGGTGTAGCTGGAAATATGATACTTCTTACGGGAGTAATGGGGTCAATAGTTGCAACAACGTTGGCTAACACATTTAAAGGAGATACTCAAGCAGAATTTACTATTGGTATTCCAGGAACTTCTTTATCAAGTGGTCCAGTAAATATAAATCTACCGTTTACTAACATGGTTTGGGATATTGCGAGTATAGCGGCAACAGCCGCTGGTAATGTAACAATTACATATGTAGATTTTAATTAAAATTTTAAATGTCACAAGAATTAAATTATTACGGACATTTAAATGAAACTGGATTAACTGTTATAGCTAAAGTCTATAACAAATCTGGGGTTCAAGTCGGTGGTGATGTTACTTGTAGTGAATCGGGTGTTTTATCAATTTATATTGGTGATATGCCCACATTAGCTTTAGGTGAGTATGGCGTTAGATTTTTTAACGGTATTGTGTTATTGGGTCAAGGTAATATTTTTTGGAACGGAACTGAAGAAGTTGAAATTTTGGATATTGAGTCGAAAGTTGATGTACTTGATACTGAAATGGAAATTATTGATGGTAAATTAATAACGGTTCAACATTCAATAAATGTTAACACAGAACTTTTAAAGAATAAACCTAATAATCCATAATAAATTATGATTCCCCATATAGGTCTTTAGGTTTTAAACACGCTTCTTTTATTAGTTTCTCAACAAATCCAAACATTTTAAGTCCATTCTCATTACAATAATCTTTTAAAATTTTGTGAGTTGGTGGTGTTATTTTAAGGTTTTTACTACGTTTCATCATTCTTTTACTATAAGTATGACAAAAGGTAGACAAAAGTCATACTTATTATGATGTATTACATACATCATAAAAACTTTTGCTTTTATTTTTCATATTTATTTATAAATAAGCTATAACAAATTTAAAATATTAAAATATGAGTTCTAACAACAGAGTATTCGTAAGCCCAGGAGTTTACACTTCAGAAAAAGATTTATCATTCGTAACACGTCAAGTTGGAGTAACAACATTGGGGTTAGCTGGCGAAACTACAAAAGGTCCAGCATTCCAACCAATTTTTGTTTCTGACTTCGGTGAGTTTACAAATTTCTTTGGTGGGTTAAACGGTACAAAATTTTCCGACACAGGTTACCCAAAATATGAATTGCCATATATCGCAAAATCATACTTCACAAAATCAAATCAAATGTATGTAACAAGAGTGTTAGGTTTTTCAGGATATGACGCTGGAGATTCTTGGGCTGTAACAGGTGATAATAATCAAGTGGTTGCACTTTTAAGAAGTAGAGCAACATATGATGCTAGTGAAATATTAGCGTTTGAGGTTACTGGAAGTACTTTAGGGATGGGGAATACATCTGCTGTCGCTTTAGACGCAGAGGCAACATTCACTCTTTCTGGTACATCTTTAGTATCTGGAGCGTTTTCATACGAAGTTTCATTCGATTCAACTAAAAAGAATTTCATTTCTAGAGTATTAGGGACTAACACTCAAGTTGGTCAAGCCCCTATTTATGTTGAAGAGATTTATTCTGAAATGTTAGCTGATTTAATCACTACATCAGGAATTACGGGTCTTACAACGTCTTTAGTTGAAACTACATCTGTAGACACTGATTATAAAACAGAATACTTACCAGCGATATCACCATATGTGGTTTCAGAGATAAACGGTAACGTTATTAAAAAATTATTCAGATTCATTACGATTTCTGATGGTAATACTGCTAATAAAGAGGTTAAAATCTCTATTGAAAACATTAAACCTGATTCTAGAGAATTTGATATTAGAGTTAGAGCATTTTATGATAAAGACGCTAGTGTTGTTACTCTTGAAAAATTTTCAAGGTGTACAATGGACCCAAATTCTGACAACTTCGTTGCTAGAAGAATTGGTACTTTAGATGGTTTTTACGCATCTAAATCTAATTACTTATTACTAGAGTTAGATACTGATGAAGATACTTCTGAATCATTCCCAGCGGGTATGACAGGTGTACCAACTAGAGAGTATACACTTCCAACATTGGCACCAGAAATAGAATATAACTTAGCTTATGTTCCTTACTCTAAAGTTAGAAAAATATACTTAGGTGTATCTGATACTGTAGGTATTGACCAAAATTTCTTTAATTTCTTAGGAAAGCAAACAACAACTGGCATGACACAAGGTTTCCACATGGATGTAGATGCTAGTGGGGTAACTGTAAATGGTGTTGGGTTTGTAACTGGAGATTCAAATTTCCAAACTGACGCTCAATTAGAATTATCTGGTAATAGTTATACAAAATTATACTCAAGAAAATTCACAATGGCACCTTACGGTGGTTTTGATGGATGGGATATTTATAGAGCTAGTAGAACTATCACTGACACTTATTCTAAAGGTCAATTAAAAAGTGAAGCTGCTAAAGCTAGTGGAGCGATTGAAACAAAGATTACTTCAACTGGTGACGAAGGAACAACTTCTGATTACTACGCTTACTTTGAAGCAATTAATACGTTCAATAACCCTGAAGCGATTAACATTAATGTGTTCGCAACTCCAGGTATTGACTTATTAAACAACACAAATCTTGTTGAAGAAACTATTGAAATGATAGAAGAAAAGAGATGTGATTCAATTTATCTTGCAACTACTCCAGATGTAAATGCTGGTGATGATGCGATTATTGATGTTGATGACTTAGTGGGTCAATTAGACAACACTGGAATCGATAGTAATTACACGGCAACGTACTGGCCTTGGGTTCAAGTAAATGATACAGACAATAATGTATTGATTTTCTTACCACCAACAAGAGACGTTTGTAGAAACATCGCATTAACTGATAACGTATCACATCCATGGTTCGCAGTAGCTGGTGTTCAAAGAGGTATTGTACAAGCTGAGAAAGCTAGAGTTAAATTAACCCTAGACCAAAGAGATGTATTATATGAAGGTAGAGTTAACCCGATTGCGACATTCGCATCTGAAGGTCTTGTGATTTTTGGTAACAAAAACTTACAAGTTAAAGAAACTGCTTTAAATAGACTTAACGTAAGAAGATTATTATTACAAGCAAGAAAATTAATCTCTGCTGTATCAATAAGATTATTATTCGAACAAAACGATGAAGTTGTAAGAAACCAATTCAAATCATTAGTTAACCCAATTCTAGAGAACATTAGAAGTGAAAGAGGTTTAGTAGATTTCCGTGTGGAAGTTGATAACACTCCAGAAGCAATTGATAGAGGTGAGTTAAATGGTAGAATTTTTATCAAACCAACAAGAGCTTTAGAGTTCATAACTGTAGAATTCGTAGTGATGAACACAGGTGCTTCATTCGAAGACGTATAAAAAAAAATTAATATATGTGAGGAAATTTTTCTTTCCTCACATATTTATAATTAAATAAGATAAATTAAAATTAAAACAAATATATTATGAGTGATTTACTAATGAAAATGCCCGTACCTTACGAACCAAAGAAAAAAAATAGATGGTTAATGAGATTCCCAGCTGAATTGGGTATTCAACAATGGTGGTTACAATCAGCATCACGTCCTTCAATCGAACAAAATGAAGTTGAGATTCCATTCTTAAACACTTCAACATGGGTGATTGGTAGATTTACATGGTCAACTATAGATGTTGTCTTTAGAGATGCTATAGGACCTTCATCTGCCCAAGCTATTATGGAATGGGTAAGATTACAATCAGAATCTGTAACAGGTAGACAAGGTTATGCTGCTGGTTACAAGAAAGACATCGAAATTGAGATGTTAGACCCAACTGGAGTTGTTGTTGAGAAATGGCAATTACAAGGTTCTATGTTAACTAACGTAGGATTTGGTGACCTAGCAATGGATGATGACGGTATCGCTGACATTACAACAACAATTAGATTTGACAGAGCAATCTTAATCTTCTAATACGGTTTTAGACCGAAATAAAACTTAAACCTTTATTTAATTATAAGGGTTTTTTTATGAAATAATTTAAAATATGATGTATATAAAATTTATATTAGGACAATTAAAAGTATTTGGAATGGTTATAATAACATTCTTTATATTTCCATTTGTAACCTATCCTAGAAGGAGAGAGATTTGGGGAATGAAAAATGAACCATTAAAGAAATGGTATTGGTGGTATTCCGATACTTCTGAAACTGGATTTGGTAATGATGAAACAGATAATTATAATTACCTTAATTCAACTTATGGTATTTACGAACTTGTTAAGAAAAGAAATTCACTAGGACATTGGGTTCCTGATTATGAGAAATTCGAAACATTTGGAAAATTAAGGAAATGGTTTTTATCATTTCATTGGCTTGTGTTTAGAAATGGTGCTTGGAACTATATTAGTACAACTAAACCAAAAACCACCAACATAACTAATCTTAGGTGTGTTAAATTAGTAGGTGATGCTGATTGTGATGTGGTAAGAAACAAAATGATACATGGTGTTCAATCTCTTAAATGGGAAGCAGAAGGTAAACCACAATTTCTATATTCATTTACTAAGAAAGCTAAGTGGTATAATATACAACGATTAGGGGCATTAATATTCTCTTTTAAGAATTATAAATATTATACATTTGTTTGGGGTTCATCAATATGGAATGAAAAAATAAGTGATAATAGGTTTATCGTAAAAACAAGAGTATTTAATCTAGAAGACGTTTAAAATGATGTACAATAAATTTATTTTATTACAAATACTAATGTTATTTATCTTTGTGATAAATTTAGTGTTATACCCAATAAGTTATATATTTAGAAAATCAATTATGAATAAGCCAAATCTTTGGAAATGGTTAATATTGTATTGGTTCTCTAATGATTCTGAAACAGGTTCGTCAAACCCAGAAATTAATTTTATTAATAATTGGTATGGAGTTTACCAAATATATAATCGAGATTATATAAAATTTAAAACACTTAATTGGTTTCAAAAATTTAAATTATCGTATCGATGGAACGGATTAAGAAATCCAAATTGGAATTTACAAACTGAATTTAAACCAAAAGAGGGTGAAAAAACGAATATAGTTGAATTAGAATTTGAAGGTGATAATAATATTTTCACTTGGAGAAATAAAACCACTTTTGGTAAACAATTTGTTATTTGGGAAATAGATGGTACTAAATATTTTAGATATTCCTATACAAGAAATTTAAAACAGTATTCACCCAACAGGTTAATCACTAGATTTATATCTTGGATAGGTAATAAAACAAATTTATACTCATATAAAGAAAATGAATACGTTAATTTCATGGCTGGTACTGGTAACAGTAGATTTATTCTAAAATATAGAACATTTAAATAATATTAAAATAAACGGTTAGGACCGCTTATAGTCAAACGGCTATTGAAAACCACTTAAGTTCGCTACTAAAGTGGTTTTCCACTTTTATAAACTATTTATAATATGAGTAATGATAAAAAAACACATATGGCTAAAGCTAATAAACTTTTCCAAGAAAGACTTAGAGCTGAAAGCGCAAATACTGAGGAACCTAAAGAAATGACGGTTGTACCTGATATTAACCCAAGTTTAACCAATTTATTAAACCCCTTAATGAAGAACCAATAATTATGAGAAGACAAGATAAATTAAAGAATATAGCAAAAATTAACAAACGTTTAAATGAGAATAGATTTAGTTGGGATGGAACATATGCCAATGAAGTTAATGAAGATGAAGTTAATGAAGACGAAGTTGTAGAAGGTGATGTTGAAGATTATAACCATTTATATGACGTTGAAGCATCTTCTAAAGATGATGATGTTGTTGACCCTTATACAATTAAAGAAAAACAAATGATTGCTTTAGGTAGTGATATTGAAATGGTTGATGAAGATTGTGGATGTCCTTTAGACCAACCAGAACCAACTGACGTAGATAAAAGTCAATGGTTTTCACAAGAAGATGGGGAAAGACTTACCGATAAAATATTTAATTAAACTAAAAAACTTTACTTTAACTATTTATTATATATAATATAATTAAATTAATGTTTTTAACAAATGGAAAATAAACCACAAGTATTCGCATCTCCAAAGATGTCAGAAGCCATGAAAGAGGCTAATTCAATGGGTGATAAAATTGCCGCACAAGCTAATTTAGAAGATGGCGCAATTATAAAAGAAAAAGGTAATGGTGAATTATCTGCTCAAGAACAAATGAATAAGGATAGTCTTGATAACTTAGAAGCGCAGTTAAAAGCGAGAGATGAGTTGATTGCAAAAAAGAAAGCCGAAGCACAAGGTGTTGAGGTTGAATCTGTAATTCCTAACACTCCACTCGTAACTTACGCACAACCCGATACAAAATCACATGAAAAATTAGATTTTGATGATGATGAGAAATACGAGGCTTTAAGTAGACCTCAGATGAACGCACCTTATGACGTAATTAAATTACCAAGTGAAGGGTTATTATATAAAAATTGTAAAAGTGCTTTAAAAGTAGCTTATTTGAACGCTACGGATGAAAATATCATCACTAACCCTAACCTTTTAAAATCAGGTAAGTTTCTAGAAGTATTAATCAATAGAAAAATATTAGACACTAACATTAGATATAAAGATTTACATGTTGGTGATAGAAATGCAATCATGATTTGGTTACGTTCTACTGGATTTGGTGCGATGTACAAAATTAGACTAGCCGACCCAGAAAACGATTATAAAGAATTCGAAACTGAAGTTGATTTATCTAAGTTACCAATAAAACATTTATCCGAAAAACCTGATGAGAACGGTCACTTTACATTTAAACTACCTCTTGCTGAGAAAACGATAACATATAAATTGTTAACCGTTGGCGATGTAGATGACATTGAAAATCATGTTGAGAAGATTAGTGATGAAGTTGGACCTGAATTTGTTGATACTTCAACATATACACTTAAAAAACAAGTTGTAGCTGTTGATGGAGATTATGATTCTGAAGTTGTTAAAAACTTTGTGGATTTAGGAATGAGATTAGGTGATGTGAGAGCATTTAGAAAGCATATAAATGAAGTTGAGTCAGGAATTGATATGGCTATAACAGTCGAGACTCAGGGGGGTGGGTCTCTTGATACATTTCTTCCCCTTAACATCACATTTTTTTGGCCTGACCTTGGAGTATAAGAGGTATTTGTTAGAGGAAGTATATATTTGTAGAAAACATCTTGGATTTACATATAGCGATATAATGAATATGCCAACTTATGAAAGGAGATTCTTTTTAGTTACATTACAAAATGAAGTTATTGACGCAGAAGAGAAACGTACTACTGGTAGTACCGTTACGAAAACTGGAAAACATACTCAAACTAGAAAATTCTCACCAAAATAATAAAAAACCTCTATTTATAGGGGTTTTTTATTTATTAGATATTTATATAAAAACAATTAGTTATGAATGATATAACATACGCAAATGAAATTATGAATTCACTTCTTATGGAAGCTGAATTAAAAGATAGTTTCGCTGAATTTGCTGAAGAGTCAATTATTAGGTTAGTTTTATCGAATGGTTCAGAAGAAACTTTTGAGGTCACTGAAAATCTTGCTGGTAGAATTGAAATGGTCGATAGAAAGAGTAAGATTAAATATACTTTTACCAAAGACGCAATAAATGATGGTACGATGACATTACATAAAGTTGATTCATCTAAACCTAATTCTGAAGGTGCGAAGATAACTCTTAAATTAAAAGAGTTTATGACTAGTAAAAAAAATGGTGAATTAGTAAGTGTTGATATTGTTGACGATGAGATACATGAAAGACTTGGTGAGATTAATTCTCAATTGAAAAGTGCTTCGAAGGGTGATATTCTTTATATTTCAACCGAAGAAAAGAATTCAAAGGGTGATATTGTAAATACTATTTTACTAAAGATTGTTGAATCTGAAGTGGAAATGTTAACTTGTGTTTTAGAAGGTATTGAATCTGAGAATGATGGTGGTGAAACAAATAGTTATGCCATGGATAAATTAGTTAAAGTATTTAAGATGCATAACATTTATATTCGTAGTAATAATTTAGTTAAAATAGTTGACGGTTCTTTAACGTTAACATTAACGGTAGGTAAAAAACCTTTTGATATTCAAAATATAATATTCATTGAAACTCATCCGAATGAAGATAGTGATATTGATGTAGAAGATGCTAGAGAATTAGCAAAACAAGAATTTCTTCATCAACACGGAAACTCACCAGAATTTAAACAAGCACTTGCAAAAACTCCAACTTTTTGGGACACATTTATGGGTGCGACACCAAAAGGTCGTAAAGAAATTGAAAAGATTGTTAATAGAAGTGTAACGGATAATAGTTATTTAACCAAAGGGAATACAATAACATTTAAATTATTGTCAAATACTATATTCATTGACAGAGACTTTAAATTAACCCAAAATAAAAAAATATATGCTGGTACTATGGAAAAAAACAATGTTTTAAAACTTGGTACTAGGAGAAGAGGACATTTTGAACTTCAAATTACTAAAGAAGTGAGTCCGTCAATATACAACGTTAAAATAAGATTCTGTAACAAAGATTTAAATTGTGAATCTCAAGGTGAAGGTACAATAAAAGTGATAAGAAATGGCTAAGAAAAATAATTCTTCAAATAAAAAATTATCGGACCACGAAATAAAGGTTGATTTAATCCGTGAGGCTTCACAAAGCTTAAAGGATTATAATAAACTTTTACAAGAAACTAGGGAGTTGGAAATTAATATTCAACACCAGAAAATTCAACGTGATAAAATCAAAGCTATATTAGCTGAAAATAAATTAAAAGCTATTGGTTTAGGGTTATCACAAGCTCAAGTTGATGTATATCAAGATGAATTAGATGAAATAGAAAAAATTATTAAAGTTGGTGAGAAGTATAATAAAATTCAAAGAGAAGCTGTTAGTGAAGTTAAATTATTAGCCCTTTCTTGGAAAGAAGCTGGGAGACAAGTTAAGAATTTAGGAAAATACATTTACCAACAAGGTCCTTGGTTATTAGAACAACAAAAAGCCGTTAAAGGAACCGAGCTTTCAATGGGTATTCTTTCTAATCAAGCAAAAGGTTTTAGAAATAATATTTACAAAAGTTCATTAACAACAACCCAAATGGGTGTTGATACCAAAGACTTAGCTAAATTACATGGTACTTATTCAGATAAAATAGGACGTAGTGTTCAATTATCTGAGGAACAAATGGAATCTATGGCTGAATTAGCTAAAGGTACTGTTTTAGGTATTGAGGGTGCCGCAGAATTTGCTGCTGAGATGGAACACTTCAACGTATCAGTTAAGGGAAGTACCGCATTGGTTGAAGGTATGCTTAAACAATCCCATAAAATGGGTGTTAATAGTGGTAAGGTAATTAAAAATGTTCAAAAGAACATTAAAATGCTCCACAAATACAATTTTAAGGATGGTGTTAAAGGTTTAACCAAAATGGCAGCTCTAGCTACCAAATTTAAATTTGAGATGGAATCAATAGCTGGTTTCGCTGATAATTTAATGACACCTGAAGGTGCTGTAGAAGCGGCTTCTAAATTACAAGTATTAGGTGGTGCGTGGGCTAAAATGGGTGACCCGTTTGAACTTATGTATAGAAGTAGAAATGATTTAACTGGTTTAACCGAAGATATTCTTGACGCTACAACTGCAACAGCTAGATTTGATAAAGATAGTGGGGAGATTACTATTGACCCAATGGAATTACATAGATTACGTGAGGTAGCTAAGGTAACTGGAATTAGTGCTGAAGAACTTAGTAAAATGGCTAAAGCAAAAGCGAGGTTCAACGCCATTACTAGTAATGTATCAAGTGCTTTTAGTGAAGAAGATAAACAATATATTGAAGGTTTAGCCACTTGGGACGATAAAAAGAAAGAGTTTGTAATTACAACTCAAGTAGGTGATGAAAGTGTAACTGAAAGTGTTAACGCTCTTAGACAAATAACACCTCAAATTATTAAATCTCAAGTAGATTTCCAACAAACACTTAAGAAAAATGCTACTCAAGCAATGACTTTTGCTGATAAATGGGAAGGTCTAGAAAATATGTTTAAATCCATGTTATTACCTGGTTTCGAATCCTTCGCAAAAGCAATGGAAGATACTATTGGAGACTTTCACGCATGGGCTAGTGACGCTAAACTTACTGAAAATTTAATAGATTTTGGTAAAAGTGTTGGTGAATTAGCTGGTAGTATAGTTAAATTTGCAGCTAATAACCCTTTTACCGCTGGAATATTAGCATTGGTTGGTTCAGCTGCTGTATGGGTAGCCAGAGGTATGCAATTAGGTATGGGGTTCAATATGACAGCTAGTAAAATGGGTCTTGGTGGAGGCGGTGGTATGAACAAAGGTGGTATGTTTAAAAATGGTGCATTTAACTTAGGTAAAAATGGTTCAATGGCAATGGGTAAAAATGGTGGAAGATTAGGTATGCTCGGTAAAATGGGTAGAGCTGGTCGTTCTGGTATGGGTATTGGTGCTGGTGTTATCGGTGGTGTAGCCGCTGGTTATGATGAATGGAGTGAAAACTCAGCCGCTGGAATGGATAATGGTGAAAATGCTAGTAGAACTGCTATGCGTGGAATTGGTGGTGGTCTTGGTGGTTGGGGTGGTGCCGCTGCTGGTGCTGCAATAGGTTCAGTTATACCAGTGATTGGAACTCTAGTTGGTGGAATTATTGGTGGTGCTCTTGGTGCTTGGGGTGGTAGTGAAATTGGTGATGTTGCTGGTGATTTTTCTCATGGTAAATCTGGAAGGAAATTGAATGATTTTATTTCAAGAGGTGGTGAAAGTCCTGTACCATTTAGTAAAGATGATACAGTACTTGGGGCTAAGAAAGGTGGTCCGATTGATAATCTTTTAAATCAAAGTATGCCAGGTGATAATGACAGTAGTTTTAACACTAAAGCTATATTATCATCTAATATTGGAAAAGCTTCTAGAGGTAATGCGATTGAAGAAGGAAAGTCTGTTATCCCTACTACACAAAAGGTTTCGGTTGAATTTAAACAACCTTTACGAGTTGAAGGTACACTAACTTTAGAGTCTAATGGACAAGAAATTAAATTAGATTTAAATGACCCAATATTGATGAGAGAGTTAAGTAAAGAAATGCAAATACAATTAACTAAAGCGATTGGTGGTGGTAAGACTGCATCTACTCCTAACGCTGTATAATAAATAACTCTTGAAACCCCTATAAAATAAGGGTAATTGAAGATTTATTAAAAATAAATCAATTTTTACTTGCATTTTCTTTAAATATTTTGTTTTTTTTATATTATTAATAGAACTTAATAACTAATAACTAATAAGAATAATATATATAATTAATACTACTATTATACTAATATTGCGTAATTTAAATTTTAAGTTAAAATTTACTTCAATAGCAATATTTATAATAAAAGAAAAGCTATGGCTAATTCAATAAATGATGATTCACCCGAAATAAGAGATTCCTTATTAAGTAAAAACTTAATATTATCTGACACAGTGACAGATAATAGTTTAAGTGGAATAGCTAATGGATTAGGTTTACCTTCAAGCAACACATTACTTACTCACGTACCAGCCTCCGAAAATTTAGAGGTAACTGGTGAAGATGTACGTAGTGGTCTAGTAAGTAGAAATAGATATACTTCAACCGAAGATATGGTTTCTGCAACTATAATAGATAATAACTTCAATTATGACCAACAAGACGGTGGGTATATCACAGAAAACAATGAATTAAATTTTGGTGGTGCTGGCACTTCAGGATTAGATACACTTGACGCAATCACATCTCAACAAGGATTTGGATTAGATGGTGGTGGTTTATACCCACAAGGGGATATTAGAACTACTGTCGCTGGTAGGGTTTTAGGAGCCACTGGAGCTATTAATGATACTCCATTGGGGATTATTGGTGGTGAACAATTATTATTAGCTCTAGGACAAAGAGCCACTTTCAATGCACAAAGAGAATTATTTGGTCAAGTTAATCTTAGTCCGTTTAGTTTATTGAGTGGTTCGGATTTTATAGTACCTGACAATAGTATTACCGTAAGAAGCACAACTTTAGGTAGAATCGGGGATATCGCTTTAGATGTCACTGGATTTAATCTACCAATTCAAATTATTGACGATGAAGCTTCAATCGAAAACCAAGATAGTATCGAAAGAAACAATGCGTTAATTAGATATACAGGCAAAGGGCAATTAATGCGTCTTTTCGATAATTTAAATCAAAATAAATATAAACCTAATTATGTATCTGATGGCTCAGGTAGAAGTAAATTAGGTGTTAATCCAGAAGTTACTGAATATAGCCCAATAAGTAGTGGAACAACATTAGCTGAAAGAACTCAAACCGAACTTGGTATTGGTCTTAGTGAATTTGATGGTTCCGATAAAATATGGGACCCAAATGTGTTCCTTAGTGAATCAGGAACTTTGTTAGCTAAAACCAAAGAAATGTTCAATGATAGGATTAGTTACATGGTTCATTTTGGTGAACAAGGAACTCCAAGTGTTGATTTTTCACAATTAAATACACCTTCAGGTGGTAAATTATCTAAGGGTAGTGGTGTTTTAAGTGAAGCTTTCTTGAAAGAAGGTGATAAAGAAAATGTGTTTTGTAGAACTTGGACTTCAACGAAGACTTACTCTACCGTAGCAGATTTACAAAAAAATACAGGGTTATATAATTATAAAAATAAAATCAGACAGGATATTGAAGATTCTGTATTGGGTGATAATGGATTTGTTAAAATATCTCCATATAAAGTACCTCAAGGTGAAGAAGATTCATATGATGCTAAGAAATTCATGTTTTCAATTGAAAACCTTGCGTGGAATGATGATTTAATTAACTTACCAAAATTTGAAATTGGTAATGGTGACCCACAAACGGGTACCAAAGGAAGAATTATGTGGTTTCCACCATACGATATTAAATTCACTGATACAACATCGGTAGATTGGGATACAACTAAATTTATTGGTAGAGGTGAACCTATCTATACGTACAATTCTACTGAAAGAAGTGGAACTTTATCTTTCAAGGTGATTATAGATTACCCTGATTATATGAACGATAGTAAGATTAATACAAATGAGTTAATGTCTAGTTTGGCAGCTGGTTGTTTGGATTATAACAAATATTTCTCAACGAATGAAGAAAGAATGTTACAAGAGGAAATTAATAAAGATATTGTTACACCTAAAACAACTATAGGAACTCAAGTTGTGAAGTATGATAATTTCAAATTCTTTTTTGATAATGATATTTCTATAATAGATTCAGGATATGAAACAATTGGTTTAAATGCGGATTGGCAAGGTCCTACATTTATTAGTGATTTGAAAAATCTATTTACACAAAATAAAGGAATTAAAGTTAAATTAAGTGGTTACGCTAGTAAACGTGGTAATACAACAACAAATAAAATATTAAGTGATGATAGAATTACCTCAGTTAAAGCGTGGTTTGATACTAATATTGGAAGTGATTTAACATTCGGTGCAACTACTTCAGAAGGTGATACCAAAGCAGACCAAGCAATCGATGCAGATATTAATGCGGTAAGTGTTAAAAAAGAGAGATTTGTACTTGTGGATTTTGTATATAACCCTAGTACTGATGAACAAGTAACTAATACAACTGATGTTAAAAAAGAAACAACTAATAATGAAAAGGAAGTTTTAGAAAAAGTTAAAAGAAGATTCCATAGAGAAGACCAATATTTTGAAGAATTAAAGAAGAGTGATGTTAATAGTGATAAAATCATTTATGATAATATTAGGGAAAAGATTAAATTCTTTCACCCAGCGTTCCATTCAACTACACCTGAAGGTTTTAACTCTAGATTAACATTTTTACACCAATGTACTAGACAAGGTTCTACAAAACTTAATAATAAAAGTTTTAATCTAGCGTTTGGTTCACCACCAGTATGTATACTTAGGATTGGTGATTTTTATAACACTAAAATAATTATAAATAATCTAGGTATTAATTACGAACCTCTAGTTTGGGATTTAAACCCAGAAGGTGTTGGAGTCCAACCAATGATTGCAAATGTTGAAATAGCATTCAAATTTATAGGTGGTAGTGCATTAAATGGTCCAATTAATAAATTACAAAATGCGGTATCATTTAATTACTTTGCAAATACAGGTGTTTATGACCCTAGAGCTGATAGGTTGGTTAGAAAAGATAATATTGACCCTGAAAATCCAGATGATTCAATATATGAATTTTCAGGTGGAGAAAAAGAATTTGGCGCAAAGGTTGACAGTGATACTGTTCAACCTAATAATAAACAAGCAAGTGATTTAGGGGTTCCTAATGATGCTAATGTAGTTGCGGAAAATGAAGCTCAAAAACAAGAAGAGGTGCTTTATGATGATAAATCAGAAGTTTCTAATATATCAGTTGTAGGTCATGACAGTTATGTTGCAGACCAAGATTACTTATATGTTGATTTCTCATACACACATAAGTCAACATCAATTTATAAATTAGAGAATTCTAATAGAGGTAATATATCATTAACTTCAAGTAGTGACCCAACATTGAATATTCAATTAGGTTATGTTCTTGCAGACCCAAATGATGCGACTAGTTTTATATTTGGGAGTTCAGATGGTTTAGAACAAATTATAATTAGTGAGAGTACTGGGACTACAGATTTCACAATATCATTCGTTGATTTCAATAGTGATATAGTATTATTAATGAACCAAGTGCTTGCAGCTGGTGATGGGACATTAAAATTGGCTTGGACAAGTGGTTCAAGAAGTAATGTAAATTTTTAAGATATGGCACAAAAATATTTAGATAGATACAATAGGTTTAAAAGTGATGATAATTACAAACCAGTTCCTGGAATTAAGATATCCGAAAAAAAGAGTGATAAATTCTTGACTTATAAGGGTGGAAGCACTAGATTTGATATACTTAGTCAAAAATATTATGATTCACCGTATTACGGTTGGTTAATAATGTTGGCTAACCCAGAATTTGGTGGATTAGAATTTAATATACCAAATAATAAAACGATAAGAGTACCTTTCCCGTTAACCACTTCTATAAATGATTATATCGAAGAAGTGGATAAATATTTTAGATTATATGGCTAATTCAAATTCAATTGTACAAGCAGAACAAATACAAAACCTATTAGTAATTGACCCATCCGCAAAGGGTATGTCTAATGTTAATGTTGAGGACTTAAGTATTTCTGTTGAGTTAGAAGTTTACAAGAGGGATGAAAACCCAATTATTTTTAGTAATGGTGAAGTGACCACAGGGAATAAAACCAATCCAGAAGCAACAAGAATTAGTTTTATTGATGGGGTTGGTGAAGAAGACCATTTAACAACACATTACACTGAATTAACAACCGATTTTGGAAAAGATAATGATGTTGGTTCATTAGGTATTGAGAGTATCGACATAAGCTTTAATACATCATATGTTCCAATTGTTAAGATTAGATTTAAAGATATTAGAGCTAGGTTATTTGAAATGGGTGATGAATCACCGTACAGTTTCTTATTTAAGATGCCATACCCAATCTTTTACCTAACAGTGAAGGGTTATTATGGAAAACCAGTTAAATATGCCTTACACCTTACTAAATTCAATGGACAATTAGATAATGATACAGGTAGTTTTATAATTACATGTGATTTCATAGGATATACATATGCGTTCTTAGCTGATTTATTAATGGGTATTTTGAAAGGAATCCCTTATACAAAACGTGGTATAGATTTAATGAAACCAGATTTTGTTTCATTTGATGAGTTAACCGCTGTAGTTAGTCAATTAGAAAAAAATATAACTAAATTTAATAAAAAAAATAAACCATTAAGAGCGTTATCAATATTCGGTGATTTAATTATAAAACTAAATGCTATTAGAGATAATTTAATTACATCCATAGCGTCCAATTCTTATAACGTTGTTGATAATACGAACCTTGTTGGTGCCGAATTCGTTTCTTGGGGTAGTCACATTAATATTGGACCTTCAAGTTCATTACCAAGTAGTGACCAAGATATTTATCAGAGAGAGGTTTTAGATTTCGTAGAACAATATAATAACCTTAATGATAAAAAAGGCGTACCTAGTTATAAATTAAATAAGGAAGATTTTCTATTAGACAATGATGGTGTTTGGATTAATAACTATAACACAAATGATTTCATAGTACCAGATGGAATTCTTAATGGTATACCCAAAACATTTGAAGAATTTCAAAATTCTAGTTTAGATAAGTATCCAAATTATGCAACAACTGACGATAAAGAATTAAGAGCAAAATATAATAACTTCATTAAAATAGTTGATTATAAATCTAAAAACATTAGCAACTTCACCTATAATTTTAAAGAAAATATGACTCTTTTTGATATTAGATTTGCAATAGCTAAAATAGATAAATTAAATTTATTAATAACTAACGATTATAAAGAAGCTAAAAAAGATGTTACTGAAACATTTATAGATGGTATAACAGAATATTTAGAAAAGGATGGAAGCGTTTTTGATGCTTCAATAGGTTCTTTGTTTAAAATCTTATGTAGTCATGTTGATTTATTTGTTGATGTAATAAAAGACCTTGAGAAAGATATTAAAGAAGATGTTATTAGTGGTCAAAGAAATGTCAGTGAAGCGGATAAAACTAATTTTAGTCAATACACTGATGGTACAGGATTAACTGAAATTCCAGTTAATGCTTTCCCTGAATATATCGAAAAAGAAATTATCACTGATAGTGATGGTAAGAGTAATAGTGCTTTAGTTGAAAAATGGTTAGGTTCAGCTATTAACCCTGATATTAGGAAATATAAAGAAGTATTGTTTATTGATGATTTATATGATTCAATGATAAAAGCGGCTAAAAAAGATAGTGAAAATTTACTAAATTTAGTCCAACTTCCAAAGGGTTGGTACCCAGTAAACCCGTTAGAGACTAAAGCGTTTAATAGTAATAATACAAACCCATGGGAGGTTGCGGAAAACTTAACGAGTGGACCTATTTTAAAATTAATGCATCAAAGAATGTCATTATTTTTAGGTTATAGTAACGATTTTAGCGATACTGATAAAAATTATGATAGAGAGATTATAAATATGGCTAAAATTGAAGCTAATCAATTAAATGAAAGTATATTAGACTCAGGGGTTAAAAAACAAATAATATGGCAAGATGCAAATTCAAGTGAATGGGCAAAAAGGGTAGAGACAACGTTAGGTGACGGTGATGAGTCCTTTGGGTCAATGGGTAAAGACTTTGATTTAAGATTATATTATGACGATTCATTTTTTAGCTCTAATGATGAGTATGTATATAGACATGGATTAGAAACCTCAAATGATGTTGCCCTTCTAGATTCAGAACAAAACATTTCAATTACACAAACAGAAGGTAATTTAACAAAAGGGATTAATACCACAAATACACCGACTTTATTTGGTACTTCGGTAGTTTCAAATATAGATACACCAAGTACGGAGATAGTTGAGAATTTTATTAAGATAATACCTTATGACACATATAGTCAGGATTATAAATATGAATCATGGTTAGGTGATTCACCTAGTAGGGACACTAAAAAAACAACTAGACTTACTAAAAATATAAATGAGGTAAATGATTTCCATAGTGGTCTTTATAAAACCCACGAATTTTCTACGTATATAGATGATGAAATAGGTTTTGACAACTATAATTTATCTTATGAATTTTATGATAAAGAACTTAAACTTAACCTTCTGCAAAACGCAAAAGGTGTTAATAAACCATTCTCTTTTCAATCGAAATTTATTAGTAATGGTAAGGAATTTTCACTTTTTGGTAGTGAATGGTATTATGCTCAAACTGATATAAGTAAAGCGTTATTATTCTTACACTCAATTCCTTTTGATGGGACTAACTTAGAATCAAAAGGTAGTACTGAACTTATGCATGGTATGTTAAGTGATAAAAATTTAAAATTCTTTAATGAAAGAGCTGGCTTCGTTTTAGTACCAGATTCTTGGTTATTATTACTTGGCGGTCTATTATATAGAGAATCATTAAATAATGAAATGATTATGTTTAGTGACGCTAATGGTTCATTAGTTCCTAATATTGATGATATTGATTTAAATAAAAATGATTATTTAATTAATAATAGTATATCAGTTGGTACATTTGGTAGTAGTTCCACTTATAGATATAGTAATGGGGCGATTAACTTTATAAACATTAATGTTCCTAGAGAATATACGAAAATTCCTGATGTAATATTAAGATTACCAGAATCAGTTAAAACTATTTTAAAGAGTTATTTTGCTGCTTGGGTTGATAATAGTGAAGGTTGGATAAAATTGAAAAATGTGTTAGAACTTGAATTTACACCTAATGGAATAATAGGTGATAATTACGAAACAGTTACGGAAAATAACACATTTGAGGGTAATTACGACTTAAAATTAGAAGATGGTTCAGATGGTTCAGACGCTTTAAATATTTTTTTAGGGAGTAAAAAAATATTAATGAATAGTACTTATAGAATTTGGAAAGGTGAAACTAAAAGATATAAAAAAATTGTAATTAAAGAAGCTCATTATAATTTATATTTAAAAACATTTTACAACGAACTTAGTGTTTTAAATGGTAAGGTGGCACTTGACGCTAAATCTAAAATTAATAGACAGTTGTTTAATACGGACAATGTTGATGATATTAAATTAAGTTTATATAAAAATATAAAATCTGTTTATAATAAATGGATAGTTGGTGTTAACCCTAGTGTTGACCCAGTTATTTTACATGACTTATATAAAAGTTTTAACTTTTTAGATAGGGCACATATTGATATTTCAAATAATTTTAAAATTTCCCCAACTAAGTTTGTTGAATTCTTATCAACGAGTTCCAATATGAATTTTTATAGCTTTATTGCTAGAATTCTTAGTGAAAATAATTTCGATTTTATTCCGTTACCAACATTTCTTGATTATTCATCAGCGGAGAAGGTTAAAGGTGTTTTTGAACCTCAAAGATTTAAAGATATGGCTGCGACAAACGGACCAACATTTGTTTGTATGTATTTTGGTGAGCAATCTAATAAATTAAATGTTAGTAAAAAAGATGATAGGGGTGATAGTTTTAGTATACCTACTAAGTACAATAAAGATGGTGATTTAATTATAAGTGATTTTGATGATTTACCAGATGATTTTAAAACTGGTAATAGAACAATACCATACTTCTTAGTGAACTATGCTGACCAAAACCAATCTATATTTAAGAATATAACTTTAAATCAAGCTGAATTTACGGAAACCAATGAGAGCCTTGAAATAATCGAGAGTCTTTCAAGGAGAAATAGAAATAATTCACTTGGTCAAAATTTATTTGACATTTATAGTAATAGAGCATATTCAGCTGAAGTTGAGATGTTAGGGAATGCACAAATACAACCATTTATGTTCTTCCAAATTAATAATATTCCTATGTTTGATGGTGCTTATACAATTATAAACACTAGTCATCACATCAAGGCGAATCATATGACAACAACCTTTAAGGGTGTTAGGATTAGAAAGGTTAAAACCAAAATGATTGATAACGAAACGTTATATGCCCATTTACTTGCTAACTTAAACGAAGTTGATAATGATGACGCTAATTTAGGTGATATAGGTACTTCAAATAATGCAAATCCTAGAGAAGAACTAACCCCTGAAGATAAAGAAAGAATTACAAATTCTAGAGAAGATATTCCAAATGATATTAAAGGGACTTGGGCTAATCCATTAGGTAATATGAATGTTACTAGTGACTTTGGACGTAGAAGTATTGGATTTCATAATGGTATGGACTTCACCGCTGCTATTGGAACAGATGTTAGTACCGTTGATGAGTTAATAATTAGAAGAGTTAGATGGAACCCAACAGCGGGTGGTCTATACGTTGATTTTAGAGTTAAAGATAGAGATATATATATTAGATATATGCACTTATCTACTTTAACTCACCCAGCTTTTGCTGGTATAACACCAGTACCTAATATGGATATCACACAAGGTGGACCAATTGGTACCGTTATAAAAAAAGATGTTATATTTGCCAAATCAGGTGATTCGGGTGAAGTACCTAAACATTTACATATAGACATTAGGAATACAGTTGGTGTAACTGGTGGTAACCAATTTAAAGAACCTCAATATTTCTTTAACATGGAAGGGTGGACTTGGAATTCAAACCAATCTAAATTAGATGACCTATAATTTGTTATTTTAGATATAATTTAGTATATTTGCAAAATGGAGATAGCTAACATCGTATGTAAAGACGTTATAAATATTGGTCCAGAGTTCAACGTTGTTGATTCTGTGGATGATATTATCTATACAAATTTACCAACATTAATTATTGGCTACGAAGATGCTATCAATCTATATGGTGTTGATAACATCAATGTTTTAAAGCGTAATATTAAGAGAAATCTGTTTTGGACATTTAGAAGAACAGTAGAACGTAAAGTCTATGAACCCGATATAGAAGCCTTTATAAAATATTCCTACAAAAAAGCTATTGAGAATATAAATTATGTGGATATTGACATTATTCAATTTTCACCCAATAAATTATATAAAATTACCAAGAAAATACTAGGATTAAAACAACCACTATCCTATAAGTCAGCGAATAACGTAATTTATGTTTATTCTGAAAATTTAATTTTTGGAGTTGATATGAATTTACTAGAGTACGTTGGAGTTGATGTTGAAAAAGTGGAGAAAAAAATAATTGATAAAAGTGTGGTGTTTCTGGAAGGTTCGGAGATACTTATAGAATATAATAACCAATTGGAGCGTTTGAAATATGATTACAAATTTCTTCCTTTTTTATATTCCATAAAAAACCCACATGACTAAAAAATTATTGATAGCTGCATTTATTTCTCGAAATGAATTAGAGCAGTTCTTAAAACAAATATATACAGAATTTGACGTTGAAAGTAACAAGGTTTTCATCTACGAAAACTTAGAAGATGACTCTCAATATGTAGCTACGTTTTATATCAACCTGAATATAGGAGAAAAGGTATTCCTACAAAATTACTTCAAAAACGCCTTAATTGTCCATAAGAAAAAGAAAACATTCTACACCATTAATGCCCTTAATAAATTAATCGAAAAGGAACATAATTTAGATAAAGGTAATATTGATTATAAAAATTGGAAAATAGATTGGTCTAAGTTCCAAAACAAAATAATTATCAATAGTAATAATAAATTGGTTTTAATAGGCTTAAAACGGTTTTTTTCATAATTTCTATCTATTTATATTAACTGATAAATATTTAATATTATGAAAAATACCAAAATAGACGAATTAAATAAGTTTTTGGAAGAGAATGAAGAGGAAGGTACCGTTTGTGACATCGATGGTAACTGTAGACCAAAGCTTATCAAACCAGATAAGAGTATTGTTGAGAGAATTAGCAAGAAAATAATAATCGAAGACGGAAGACAATTATTAATGTAATGAAAAGATACACAAACGAAGATAACAAAAACGATAAAGATAGATTTAGATTACTTTTAGAGTATGATTTCTATATTGGTGAAGAAGAAGAAGTTGAACCAGAAGGTGAATTAGTAACTGAAGAACCACCAGAAGGTGAAGCTCCAGATGAAATGGCTCCTGATGATGAAATGGCTCCTGACGCTGAAATGGGTGGTGAAGAAGAATTGGCTCCTGACGCTGAAATGGGTGATGAAGAAGGTTTTGACGCTCCTGAAGAAGAAATGATGGGTGGAGAACCAGAAGGTTTTGACGAACCATTACCTGAACCAGAACCAATGGAAGATGAAGTTGAATTAGATGTTACTGAATTAGTTCAAGGAACAGAAGCTGCAAAACAATCATCTGATAGAGCAAACCAACAAATCGATGTGTTAATGAATAAATTTGATAGTTTGAATGCGTCATTAGAAAAAATGGCTGCAATCAATACTAAGATAGATGATTTAGAACATGAAATCGAAAAAAGAAACCCAACACCTCAAGAACAATTAGAAATGCGTTCATTAGATTCATATCCTTATAGTCTTAAACTTACAGACTATTGGTCTGAGAAGGAAGGTAATTATGATGCGATGGGTGGAGACAAGGCAAAAGACCAAGAATATGTACTTACACAAGACGAAGTAGATAGAGATTACAATGCAATTGAAGTAAAAGATTCATTTATCCATGACCCAGAAGAGGATGAGGTAGATGATTTTAAAACGTTTTAAAAAATTAACTAACTGAAACTAATAGATATAGAGCACGACCTACCAGGTTGTGCTTTTTTTTCCGAAAATAAATACAATTTTACTTGTTATGGGGAACATAATGTAGTATAATTGCATCATGTTATACAGAGATACTGTTTCTGTTTTAACCAAACCATTACCATTGACAAATTATTACAGATGGTAATGTAATAACGACCCCGACACTAAAAAACGAAGTCGGGCAACTTAAAAACAATTATTTATTATGAGTAAAGAAAACTCGGCATTACAAGCGATGTTAGCCCAATATGAGCAAGCATCAACATTCTCAAGTGAAAATTCATTTGACATTAAAAATTACTTCTCAACATTTTTACCTGATGGAGTAGACAATAAAATGGTAGCGATTAGAATTCTACCAATTGAAGGAACAACTCCTTTTCAAGAAGTTCAAGTACACTCTGCTAAGGTAGATGGAAAAAACCGTAAGTTTACATGTATCGCACATCTTAATGATGAGCCATGTCCTTTCTGTGAAGCAAGGGAACAATTATTAGCCACTGGTGAAAAAAGTGACGAAGAATTAGCAAAATCTTACAAGCCAAGATTGATGTATATCGTTAAAGTTATCGATAGAGACAACGAAGCTGATGGACCAAAATTCTGGAGATTCCCAATCAACTATAAGAAAGATGGTATCATGGACAAAATCATGGCTACAATTACAATGTTAAAGGAGGATGTAACAGACCCTGTAACAGGTAGAGATTTAGTTCTTAACATCGTTAGAGTGAAAAACCCTAGAGGTGGAACTTATCCAGCAGTTAATTCTGTACAAGGAATGGATAAAAAAGCTTTAAGCACTGACGCTGAATTATCAGCTAAATGGTTGAATGACAAAAAAACATGGCAAGATGTTTATTCACTTAAAGATTATGATTACTTGAAAATAATCGTAATGGGTGAAGTTCCAGCATGGAACAAAAGACTTGAAAAATTTGTTGCTAAGTCTTCATTGACTGAAGCTGACAATGAATCAACAACTGAAAGTTTAGATTCTCAAGTTAACAGTCCAGATTCTTCAATAGCCGTAGGTGCTAACGCATCTGAAGCTAAGACAGAAACGAAAGTTGAAACGAAAGTGGAAACTAAAGCTGAAACTACTTACACCGCTCCAGTTGATGAGCCTATTGCACAAGTAGAAGACGACTTACCGTTTTAATAAGTAAGTCCAAACAATAATGGTTTGGTAGTGAGGGATTCCACTACCAGACCTTTTTTTAGCTCTAAGAGTTAAAAATAAACATAAAAAACATATGTTTCCCTAATTATTAACTAAAATGGCTAAAAAACCAACAAAAACCACTGTAGCAAAAACCAGTTACAGCTTAGATGACTTTAAAGCGTCACAAGGTATCACTAAAACAATAAAAGATAAAGAATTATCATGGGTACCACTATCCAAAGCATGGCACGATGCAATTAAACTGCCAGGATTTGCAAGAGGGTATGTAAACTCAGTAAGAGGATATTCAAACACTGGAAAATCAACAGCTTTTTACGAAGCGATTGCTGGAGCACAAAGAATAGGTGACTTACCAGTAATATTTGAAACAGAAGGTAATTTCAATTGGGAACATGCAAAGATGTGTGGGATGCAATTTGAAGAGTTGGTAGATGAAGATACTGGCGAGATTACATATGGAGGTAAATTCCTTTATATGAGTAACAAAGATTTACTAGATAGGTATCAAAATTATGACCACCAACATAGTAAGGAAATGACCAAACCATTAAGGTTTGAACCAGTTTTAGAAGACGTAGCAAGGTATATGACCGAGTTATTGGATATGCAAGCTGAAGGTAAGTTGAAGGAACATTTATGTTTCCTATGGGATTCAATTGGAACATTGAATGGATTTAAATCAGCGATGTCTAAAACAACTAACAATATGTGGAATGCTGGCTCAATGAAAGTATTTCAAGCGATTGTTAATTACAGAATACCAGCTTCTAGAAGAGAAGATAGTGAATTTACAAATACATTTATTTGTGTTCAAAAGATTTGGTATGACAGTATGAATATGAAGATTAAGCACAGTTGTGGTGAGTTCATGTTCTTCAATTCAAGATTAATAGTTCATTTAGGTGGTATTATATCACATGGAACTAAAAAATTAAAAGCTACTGCATTAGGTAATGATTATCAATACGGTACCGAATGTAAGATTAACTGTGAGAAGAATCACGTTAATGGTCTTGAAAAGAAAGGTATTATAGCGTCAACCCCACATGGGTATTGGAATCCATTGGATTTAGATAGTTATAAAAAAGAGAAGAGAGATTTCATTCATGAAAAATTGAATGTAGAATATAGTACTGATTTAGAAATAGATTACTCTGTAGAAGAAGGTGAAAAGTCGAATGACGATTTTTCAGGAAATTAATATTAACCCTTTAAATTAAAAGGATATGGCAAATAAGCCAAGAAAATATGGTGTAGTTAAAAATGTTAAAAACACCTTACTTGTTGATGGAAACGCTCTATTTAAATTGGGATTTTTCGGAGCGAAAGATTTGTTTACTAGGGATGGTGACCATATAGGAGGACTATATGTATTTATTACCATCCTTAGAAAACTCCTTCAAGAGAATTTATACCACAAAGTATTCGTATTTTGGGATGGAAAATTCAGCGGCAAGCAAAGATGGAAACTATACTCAGATTACAAAGGTGACCGAAATAAAGATTTTGTCAATGGAACACATCCCATTGATATTCAAGAGAAAACTGAAGTCTTTATTATACGTCAATACTTAGAAGAACTATGTATTAGACAATTGGTTGATGAAACCGATTCAGGTGTTGAAGCAGATGACTTTATCGCTCAATACTGTCTAACTAAAGCTGATAATGAACATGTAACAATCTGTACTACAGATAGAGACTTAGCGCAATTAATAGCTGAAGATGTACGAATATACTTCTGCGACTTAAAAGAGTATATATCCTTAAAGAATTATAACGATTTCTTTAAGCATCACCAGAGTAATAGTAAATTGATAAAAATCATAGGAGGTGATTCCAGTGATAGTATCAAAGGGATTAAAGGGGTTAAAGAAACCACTTTACTAAAATATTTCCCAATACTAAAAGAAAGACCAGTAACACTAAACGAGATTATTCAATCAGCTAAGGACCAACTAGAGCTTCGGGCAGAAGAGAAAAAGAAACCACTTAAAGCATTAACAAACATAGTAGAATCAATTACAGAAGGTATCCAAGGAAAGGATATCTATAAGATAAATGAGACCATTATTGATTTAAGCAAACCGTTAGTTGACGAACCTAATAAGACCTTACTAGAATATATTAAAGGTCCGATGGGTGACTTCGATGAACGAGGAATCAAAAACGTTTACACTTACATGAAACGTGATGGTATGGATAAAGAAATCGAATCATTTAGTACCAATTACTTATTACCATTTAAAAAACTAATAGAACGAGAAAAAATACAAACATTAATTAATAAATAAACAAAATTATGAGTAACAGAAAAACAGAAATTGTAAAGCCTTTTGAATTCTCTTTGAGAATTAACAACCACATTATTTGTCAACGATACTTTAGTATCAAAAACTATAATAATGACAGTAGAGAGTCTATGGAAGTTAAAGAAATGATGGATGATATCATAGGTGTTAATCAACACATACAACTAGGATTAATTCCAGAGTTCTTCAAGCAACAATGCATTGCAAATTCGTATAAACCTTATTATTCACAAAATAATCATTTAAACGATAAAGTTGATATTTTCACTTTAGAAATTTCTAAGAATAATGTGAACCAATTAAAGGGTAAAGATGGTCAGTTTGACATCGAAGATTTACAAAAAGAACTGATTAGTTCTGGAAGCTTTGATGGTAGAGTGTTTCACCCTAATATCCGATACGAAATCGATATTAGAAGTATAATATCTGACATTATCAGAATAATCCAAGGACATTTAAGCCAGAGAGAATATATCACGGCTTATGGTGACGTTAAATTAAAACGTTTCAATAAATTAACTTCACAAGAAATGAAGTATGTAAACCAATATTAAAAAATGAGTGACATCAACAAGGACACTGGATTTGGATTTTTAGGAATTCCCTACCAAAGAAGGTTGATTACTCAATTTATTACAGACCACAAATTTGCTACAAATATAATGAGTATCGTAGACCCAAACTACTTTACTGATTTATATTTGAGAATTATAGCATCGGAAATTAAAAATGCGTTTGAAGTAGATGAAGTAATTCCAGATATGGATAGTCTAAGATTTAGACTTAACAGTAGGAGTGATAATGATACTACTAAATTATATATAAAAGCACAAATTGATGAAATAGAAGATAGTTCATTGAATGACTCAGAGTTTGTCCAAAGTATGGCAATGAAATTCTGTAAGCAACAAGAACTAAAGAAATCAGTTCACGATATCCAAGAAATAATCGATAAGGGAGATTTAGACTCTTTTGATGAGTGTGAAGAAATACTTAAAAGAGCGTTAGAAATTGGAAGTGATAAAGACGCTGGTATTGACGTTTTCTATGATATTGAAGATGTGTTAAGAGAAGATTTCAGAAAACCAATACCAACTGGTATTGATGGATTGGATGATAAGATGAACGGTGGTTTATCTAAGGGTGAATTAGGAGTGATATTAGCACCATTCGGTGTTGGTAAAACAACTATGATAACAAAAATTGCAAACGAAGCTTATAATCTAGGTTATAATGTTTTACAAGTGTTTTTCGAAGACATTCCGAAAGTAATTCAAAGAAAACATTTGTCATGTTGGACTGGTATTGCGTTGAATGATTTAGCAATTGAAGCACATAGACCTTTGATTGATGAAACAATCAAAGCAAAAGCTGATGCTAAAGGTTATTTAGAATTAAAGAAATTCCCAAGTGATGGTACTACAATACCAATGATTAAAAATTACGTTAGAAAATTAACTGCCTCTGGTAGAAAACCTGATATTATTTTAATTGATTACATTGATTGTGTAACATCAACTAAACATTTCGATAAAGGTTATGAAGCTGAAGGACCAATAATGAGACAATTTGAATCATTATTATCCGAATTTGACATGGCTGGATGGACTGCTATTCAAGGTAATAGAAGTTCTATAAACGCTGATACAGTTGACTCTACCATGATAGGTGGTTCAATCAAGAAAGGTCAAATTGGACATTTTATTGTATCAATAGCAAAAGATTTAGACCAAAAAGAAGGTGGTAGGGCAAATATGGCAATACTAAAATCTAGATTTGGGGTAGATGGGATAGTATTTACAGATATAGTATTTGATAATGCTAGAATTCAAATTGTAATTGAAGAAGGTAAGGCTTTAAAAGCTTCTGAAATGGAAGAATATAAAGCGGGACAAAATCAAGATAGGATTAATGAATTAATGAATAAAATGAATAATAAGGAAGAGGATTTAATCAAATCAGAAACCGAATTGAATAAATAATAATAAATAAAAAGAATTAAACACACATGAGTAAATATTTAAATATAGATAACGGTAACAGAGATACAAAATTCCCAATAATTCATGGTGAACTTTGGGAATTTTATAAAAAGCAACAATCCAAAATATGGACAGCTGAAGAATTAGACTTATCAAAAGATACATTGGAGGGTATTCCCGAAGGTGAAGTCATTATACTAAAAAACCTCTTAGCGTTTTTTGGGGTTTCAGATACATTGGTACAAGATAACTTGGCTGATGAAATAGTATCAGAATTTTCAGAAATTGAGGAAATGAAGTCTAATTACGTGTATCAAGCGTACATTGAAGATGTACATAGTGAAACTTATTCATTAATGATTGAGCAATTAATAAATAATGAGGAAGAAAAACAAGCTATGTTTAAAGCTATTCAAACTAATCCAGTAGTCGCTGCTAAAGTAAAGTGGGCTAAAAAATGGTTAGAAGAAGGTACTTTAGTTCAAAGAGTAGTTGCGTTTTCCTTATTAGAAGGTATGGGTTTTTCAAGTACTTTCGCTGTACTTATGTTCTTTAGATTACGATATCCTCAATTAGCTGGTTTAGGTCAAGCAAATGAATTAATTCTTCAAGATGAAGTGTTACATATGCATCTAGGAATAAACGTCTATAACAAGTATATCAAAGAAGAATATAAATTACCAGCTGAAGAAATAAAAGAAATGATTTTGGAATGTTATGAAACAGAAAAGATTTTTGTAGAGTCAATTTATAGTGGTAGCTTTGTATTAGGCTTACCTAAAGAAAAATTAATCCAATACATTCAATATGTAACGGATAGTTTATTAATATACTATAATATAGAAACGGTATTCAAAGTAGAACAACCATTTGACTTTATGGCATCATTTTCAATTGTAGAACGTCAAAATTTCTTTGAAACTAAAGGTGGTGAATATAATAGATTAACCAATATCGGTGGGGATTTAACAATCGAAGATTTTTAAAAAAAAAACAATTAATGAAAATTATTAAAAAAGATGGTTCTAGTCAGAATTTTAACCCAAATAAGGTTCTGACCAGAATAAAAAGAACTGCTAAAAGCTTGAGTTTAAAAATTGACTCAGACAAATTATCACAAAAAGTAATACCACAAATTCAAGATGGTATGACCACAGATGATATTGATAACTTAGTTGTTATCGAATCACTAGGTTCAGTATACCTACACCCAGATTATTCAATGATGGCATCAGCTATTGAAATTGATATAACTCAGAAGAACCATATTTTTAAAAAATATGATATCGAGTTAGATTACTCAAGAGATTATACTTATGATTATCTAGCATGGGCAACATTCAAGAAATCGTATAGAAATGGTGATGAATTACCTCAAGAAATGTACGCTAGAATAGCCTTGGAAATGGCTGAAACTAAAGAAGATGCACAATACTTATACGAGATGTTATCTACTAAACAATTAAACTTTGCAACGCCAATCAACTTAACTGCTGGAACTGGTGAAGGGAGTAATAGGTTCATATCCTGTGATATAAACTTTTTAAAAGAAGATAGTCTTGAGGGAATTATTGACACATTAGGTGAATTAGCTAAATCATCCAAAGATGGTTCTGGTATTGGAATTTATATTGGAAACCTTAGAAGTTCTAAAAGTAAAGTAGGTGATTTTAACGGTAATGCCGCTGGAATACCTAGGTTCGCTGATTTAGCTCAAGGAATCGCTAGATTCTTCAATCAAAGAGGTAGAAGGAATGGTGCCTTTGCACTATATGCCCCAATTTGGCATAAAGATATTATCGCTCATTTAGAATTAAGATTAAATGAAGGTGATGAAAGATTAAGAACTAGAGATATTTTTAATGGTGTTTGTATTGATGACTTATTTATGGAAGCTCTAATAGAAGAAAAAGACTATTACTTATTCTGCCCTAACGATATACTTAAAGCGGGGTTAAAACCGTTCTTTGAGTGTTCTCCTGATGAATTCAGAGATGTATACCAAGAGGCAGTAGATATGGGAATAGGTGAAAAGATTAATCCAAGAACAATTTGGAATAAAATTCTAATGTCACAAGCATCAACTGGAACCCCATATATTGTTTATATTGATACCATTAATAGAATGAACATGCAAGAACATTTTGGTAATATTAAAAGTTCTAATTTATGTGTAGAAACTCTTTTATATGCAGATAAAGATGAAGTAGGGCAATGTGCCTTAGGTTCAATCCCACTAATGACTTGTAAGGATATTAGAGAAGCCTCTAGATTATTAAGTTATAATATTAATAGAGTAATTGATATTAACGTTTATTCTACTGAAAGAGCTAAGAAAGGTGGTTTAGGTCAAAGAACTATAGGTATTGGTGTTGCTGGATTAGCTGAGTATCTTTATTCAAGAGGAATGAATTTTGAAAGTGAAGAAGGTAAAGAAGCTTTCAAAAATATAATGAGAGAAATATACTTAGGGGCGGTAATTGGTTCACAAGAATATTACGCTAAACATAAAAAGACTTTTAGAGATTATGATAAATCATTATATGCTAAAGGTGTATTTAACCCACAAAAATGGGGTGTTCATGAAAATGAAATTGATATTACTAAACCAGTAGCTAATAGTTTATTCACAGCTCTTATGCCAACAGCCTCATCATCTAATTTATTAGGTTGTACTGAAATGTTTGAAGTACCACAAGGTATGGTTTATAGAAGAAAATTAGATAAGGGAGAATTTGTAGTAGTACAAAGAAATTTAGTTGAAGATTTAGAAGCGTTAAACCTATGGAATGACGATTTAGCTAAACGTATTGTTATGGCTGGTGGAACAATTCAAGGTTTATTTGATATTCCAGAAGAAATTAGAGTTAAATATAAAACGGCTTATGAAGTTTCTCAGAAAAAGAGAATTGATATGATAAGAGAAGCATTTCCATATATTGACCAATCAACATCATTAAATTTATATTACCCAGATGCTAACTCTGCGAGATTATCATCTGCATTAATACATGGGTGGAAGATAGGTAATAAAACTGGTGTGTACTACACTAGGGTACTTAAAAAAGATGCGGAAACAACTGGTGATTTATTTAAAAGAAAAGATTCACCAACAACCACTTTAAATAAACCTGATGATTCAGATTTTGAATGTATTGGTTGCTCAGCTTAAAAAAAAATAATATGGAAGATAGGTATTATTTTAATGAAGAGTGGAACTCACCAATACCAAAAGAACAATTAAAAGAAAAGGGTAGTTGTTGTGCGTTAGGATGTAAAAATTGTCCGTATACCAAACCAATAGTGAAAGGTAATGGTAAATTAGAATAAAAAAGGTGGGCGTTGCCCACCTTTTTTTGTTATAAACTTTATTTTTAGATATTTATTAGTAAAATAATACCATGGCAAATAAATCAATTAACATAAATTTTCCCTTTCGAGATAGTACCAAGGGTTTTTTCTTGGACCTATGTGTTGAAGATACAAAAGCTATTAAAGCTGATTTGATACATTTAATTCTTACAAATAAGGGTGAGCGTCTATATTTACCAGATTTTGGTACTAATCTAAGAAAATACCTATTTGACCCTTACGATGGAATCACCGAAGGAGAAATTAAAACTGAAATTAGTGAAGCCATTAAAAAATACATACCTAATCTTAAAGTTAATTCAATTATTTTTGAAGAAGCTCCCCAAAACCAATACGGTGCTGTTGTTAGGTTAGACTACACAATCACTGAAGATGTGTTCGAAACAAAAGATTTCGTAATTATCCAACTTTAAACTTTATTTTTCCAATTTTTATATTATTTTATATTTATAATAAAAGATTTATACAATGGGAAAAGGTATCGCATATTCAAGCAGAAACTTTGCTGACGTAAGAACAGAATTAATTGATTTTGTAAAACAATACTATCCAGACATTTTATCAGATTTCAATGACGCATCAATTGGTATGCTTTTAATTGAATTAAACGCAGCTGTAAGTGATATGCTTTCAGCCAACACAGATAGAATGTTTCAGGAAACGCAAATAGACTACGCACAACAAAGAAGCTCAGTTCTATCAATGGCTAGGACATTCGGACTTAAAATTCCGTCTAAAAGACCATCAATAAGTATTGTTGACTTTTCAGTTACAGTACCAGTTTTTGGTGACTCATTCGACATTCGTTATGCACCAGTGATTAGAGTTGGCGCACAAGTTAGTGGTGGTGGAAAAGTATTTGAGTCGGTAGACGATATCGATTTCTCAAGTCCATTCACAACAGGTGGTCTACCAAACAGACTTATTATTCCAAACTTGGATAGTAACAACAATATTACAAACTACACACTTACAAAAAGAGAGATTGTTTTAAATGGTGTAACAAAAACATTTAAGAAAACAATTTCATCTTCTGATATTTACCCTTTCTATGAACTGGTATTACCAGACAACGATGTTTTATCTATAACATCAATCATAGCTAAAAGTGGTGTTAACTATACAACAGAACCTACGGTTGACGAATTCCTTAATTTTGATAATAGATATTTTGAAGTTGAAGCTTTGGCTGAAGACACATTATTTATTGAAGATGTTAATGCAAGTTCGGATAATGCTGGTATCAAACCAGGTGAGTGGGTTAGGATTACAAGAAAATTTATAAAAGAATATACCGATAATGGATTTATTAAATTAATTTTTGGTGGTGGAACTGATGACATTTCATCTCTACAAGAATTTAAAGTAGATAATACATTAATTGATAGAATTGGTGATTTCATTAATAATCTATCTTTAGGTGAAACTCTTAAATCTAATACTACGCTGTATGTACAATATAGAGTTGGTGGTGGAGCTAATACAAATTTAGGTTCTAATACCTTAACGAGTGTTAATTTGGTTAATATGTTTATTAATGGACCAATAGCGTCAATTAATAAATCAGTTACAAATTCATTAATAGTTAACAATCCAGTTCCAGCAATGGGTGGTAGAGACGAACCTTCAATCGAGGAAATTAGAAATTTAGTTAGATATAATTTCGCATCTCAAAATAGAGCTGTAACTATTAAAGATTATCAATCTAGAATTAGTTTAATGCCAGGTGAGTTTGGGGTTCCATTTAGAAGTGGGGTATTCGAAGAACAAAATAAAATATTAATTTACATATTAGGTTTAGATGGAAACTCTAAATTAACTAATATGTCAACTAATACATTAAAAGATAACATTTCCCATTATTTAGCTGATTACAGAATGCTTAATGATTATGTAGCAATTGCTGATGGGCAAATAATTAATTTAGGTTATGAATTTGATTTATTAGTGGAAAAAGATTTTCCACAATCACAAATAATAACAAACGTTATTAATAGAGTAAAAGAATATATGGATATTAATAAGCACCATATGGGGGAGAACATCTACCTAGGGCAATTGATTGAAAATGTAAATAATGTTGGTGGTGTGACCAACGTAATAAATATGAGGGTTTTTAACAAAGTTGGTGATGGTCAATATTCAATGAATGAAATTGAACAACCATACGAAGTCGAGGCTACAAAACAAATTAGGATTTCAGATGAATACACATTATTCGGGAACCCTAAGAGTATGTTTGAAGTTAAATTTCCTGAAAAAGATATTACAGTAAGAGTAAAATAAAAAAGTTATGGGATGTGGATGTAAAGATAAAGGTGGTAACAAGTTATCACCAGATTTATTAAATAAAGAAACTGGAGAATTAAATGTTAAAGGTAAATTACTTAAAATACCAACAGCGTTGTTGGTAACATTAGGTATTATACTAATATCACCATTGTTACTGATTTTTATTTGGGTAATAGCAATTAAAACAGTATTTGGTAAAAGTTCTAACATTGTTAATATGATGTTAGGTAGATTCCAAAATAAAAAAGAAAGTGTTGAACCTGATGATGACGTTGATTTTGATGAAGATACTTATGAAATGATTAATATCGATATAATAAAATAATATGTCAAGAAGTATAAGAATTCGTACCGAACCAAATGGTGGTGATAAACGTTTAAAGGTTCAAATAAACCAAGATTTTGATTATCTTGAGATTTTATCTTTAAAAATATCACAAGAAGATGTATATCGTAGTTTCTATTCAGATTACGGTGTGGTAGTTGGTCGTGTTATAATGAACAGCGGTGTTGGGGTTCCTAACGCTAGAGTTTCTATTTTTATACCTCTAACTGATGAAGATGCTGAAAATCCAGAGTTATCATCTATATATCCATTCAAAGATTTACAAGATGTAAACTCAGATGGAATAAGATATAATACACTTCCTAATGATGCGCAAGGAGTATGTCATGCACCAATAGGCACATTCCCAACTAAAAGAGAATTAGTAGATAACCCAGAATTACTTGAGGTATACGGTAAATATTTCAAATATACCACTACCACTAATGGTGCTGGTGATTTTATGTTATTCGGTGTACCAGTGGGTAACCACATGGTTAACGTTGATGTTGATTTATCTGATATGGGAATTTTCTCACAAAGACCATATGATTTCATTGAAGATGGAAACCCTAAGAAATTATTCGAATCTCCAACTAAATTTAAAACGGGTACGAACTTAAACAATCTTACACAAGTTAAGAATAGACAAGTTGGTGTTAATGTAATCCCATTTTGGGGTGAAAAAGAAAGTAATGAAATTGGTATCTCAAGAATTGATGTCGATATTAATTATAATATAAAACCTAAAGCCATTTTCATGGGTGCTATTTTCGGTGATAATGAAAAGCAAAGTGTAAATAAAAATTGTAGACCTAGAAGAAAAATGGGTAACGTTTGTGAAATGGGTGAAGGTGAAGGTACCATTCAAATGCTTAGGAAAACTATTTATGGTGATAATGAAAGATTCGATGTTGAAGGTGGTAGAGTGATTAATGAGAACGGTACTTGGGCATATCAAATCCCAATGAATTTAGATTACATGGTTACAGATGAATTCGGTGTGTTATCACCAACCGATGACCCGACTAAAGGAATTCCAACTAGAGCTAGGACTAGATTTAAAATTAGTTTAGACCAAACAGGTGGTGAAGGTAGGTTAAGAACTAGGGCTAATCATTTAGTCCCACATAACCCACAAGTCCTTGCTGAAGTAGATTATACATTCGATGATACCACATCTGATGTTCATTTTAGAGATTTATATTGGAATAAAATATATACAGTTAAAAATCACATTGCTAGATGGCAAAAAACTAATGGTTATGAAAATAGAAATTTCGTTGGATTCAAAGATGTTGACGATTGTGTAGGTGTTAAAACACCACCACCATTTAATAAAATGGATACTGATTTTAACCCAATTTATTTAATCTTATGTGTAATAATGACGATTATTCTTACAATAATTAGCGGTATAAACAATGTTATTACCCTTAAAATTTTAGATTTCTGGCCCATTAATGGTATTAGACCTTTTTGTGGTATTGGGTGTATTAAAATAACATGTCCCTTAGATAGTTTAGAGTATTCACCTGGTTGTAGAGGTAATTGTCAAGAAGGTGATAATAGTGATTATGAAGACGCTAAAGATTGTTTTAGACTTGCATTAGCTTTAGCTTTAAATATTTTTGAATTTGATTTTTATAATGATTGGTTAAATGGTTCATTATATGCATTTTTGTTTAAATATAAAAAACCTAAAAACTCAGGTCACCCTAAATATTGTGGAGATGGGAACAATGATTCAGGTTTTATTCTTAATACAAACCCAGTGGGTGGGAATATAGAAACTGACGATGAATTTTTTGGGTTAGAAGAAGGTATTATTGCTGGGGCTGAAGATGATGGTGTTGAAGGGTTAGAATTGTTTTACAAACCTCTAACCAAAGCTGGACATAGGTTTTATAGTACAGATATATATAATTTAGGTGCTATATTCCCTTGTGATTGGCAAGACCAACATTTCATTCAACCAGATTTAATCCCAACAACTTACCAAATACCACCATTAATGGGCGATGGTGATAATATTGATGAAAATGATGTAACACCAATAGACCCATTATTCTTTAATTTAAATTGTATTAAACCAAAGTCAAATAACGTACAATCTAGAAGTATTAGAAGAATATGTGAGATTGGTGTTGGTTTAGATGAACCAATAACAGATGATGACGGAAATGTTATTACCCCACCAAATGGGGAAATTGATAATACGGATATAGATAACCAACTACTTAGAAAAAAATTGATAAAATTAAATACCCCAGAATTATCAGGTTTCAACCTAGATAATATAAACGATGAATTTGATGTTGATGAATATGCGGATTATCGAAATAGAGTGTTTCATTCACAAATCACACAATATTTTGGTGATTCATTTTTCTTTTATTTTGGAACTAAACCTGAGAATAGTGCTTTAAATTTAATGAACGCTAAATACTTTACAGACTGTTCTAGAAACGTTAAAAACGTAATTATCATTAATGGTAATGTGACTAATGTTACAATAGTAGATGGTCAAGACGGGGCTATAGCAATAACTGTATTTGGTGGTACACCATCATATATTTATACATGGTTTGATAATGATGATTTTCCAATATCTAACGGTAATGGTGGTAATACACCAACAGTATTTGGTTTAGGTGAAGGTTCTTATTATGTTGAAGTGATTGATAATAATGGTGAAGGTGTTAAAGCAAAGAAAACCTTTGTTGTTGATGGATTACAACCCTTAACAGCTGATATTGTAGCTAGAAATGTTAGTCAAACAGGACAATCTAACGGTAAGTTGATTATTAATTCAATTATAGGTGGTGTTTCACCATATGATATAGCGATAACGGGACCAGTTGCATCAAATCATACTGACATTTCATTTTCATTAACCGTTGATAATTTACCTCAAGGTACGTATAACATATTAGTTACCGACAGCAATGACCCAGCGGCTACATATCCTGAGACAATAACGATTTCAGTACCAGACCCTTTAAACGTGAATGAGGTTTTATTTGACCCTAGATGTTTTGATTATTCAGATGGGTCAATACTTGTAACAATAGAAGGTGGTACACAAGAATATTTAGTTAACATGACCAAAAGTAATGGTAGTTCAGTTGGTGTTTCATCACAATCACAATCACCACCTTGGACTTACCTTTACGATAGTTTAAGGGCTGATACATATTCTTTAATTGTTACAGATGTATTTAACCAATCATATTCAAATAATATTCAATTAATCGAGAACCAATTAGGTTTAACCTTTGAAATAAGTGGGTTTGATTTGATTATTTTATTAACGGGTTCTATCGATGGTGTGCAATACGAATTAATAAATCAAAATGGTGATATCCAAGCCACCCCAGTAGGTCAAGGACCGAACACGCAACAAATTCATGAAGTAATATTAGGCGTTGATATACAAGGTTGGCGTGTAAGAAGTGAACATGGTTGCCAAAGTAATAGTTTATAATGGAAAATAGAAAATATAAATTAAATAGTGCATCATCGCAAAGAGCGGTGAATGAAGATACATTCGATAAAGTTCATCTTGAATCGAAGAGTAATCTTGTACCTATGGGTGAAACCAACAAAGTCATTAACGTAGGTGAACAATTCAATACTGAAAGACAAGATTCAAAATATTATAGAATAACAGGGTCATTCAATACTTTATTTAATAACACATTATTTAACACAACTGGCACTAACAGTTGGACTACCTTTAATCAAAATGCCTTTAGGGTAATACCTAACGGTGATATGAATGACAGTAGTGATGATTTAACATATAGAGAAGCAGTGTCAAAATACTGGATGGAAAATAATGGTTGGTTTGGTTATAACGACCCAAATCCAGCAAATCAAAAATTATGTACTTGGGTTGATATGGAACCAAGAAGAGAGTTATTTTCGTTAACACCAAAAAACTTAGATAAAAATTGGGAACTTACAATAACTTACCCAACAAAATTAGGTGGAATGGAAGGTGATTATTTTCATCCTATTGTTAATGGTGGGTTATTCCTAATAGACGTTTCTCAAACCGTTATTGGTGAAAGAGATATGTTAACCTTCGCAACACCAGTTAAACATAATTTAAAACAAGGTGATGCAGTAGATTTAAGTGGGTTATTAATAAACGATGGTAGTTCTACCTTAAGTCCTTATAACGGTCAATATTCAGTTATTAGATTAGGTAAGGATAATGGAGATGAAAAAGAATATTATTTTAGTGTAGACATTGAAGAATTAATTGCTACTGACTCAACATCTAGAATGAGTAAGATGGTTAATGGTAGAAAATCTAGTTATTATGTTAGGGTATTTACAAAGATTAAAACACAATTTACCAATGTGATAGAGGATGATGATTACGAAATCTACCCATTGGCTTTTGGACAAACAATATATGAAGATAAGGCACAGCAATTTGTGTTTAATGAAGATATTGATATTTCAGATTTAAAGGATAATTTAAATAGACCTCTTAGTGAGATTTACTTAACAATTGTTAAAACAAGTACTAATGGATTCACACCAATTAAATCTGGGGTTAAAATGCCGTTATTCACTAATGCAGCAAATAATAACGGACTTTCTGATATCAATAGAATAACAAATGATTCAAATAGCCACATACCATTAGATGAGAATGTATTAATAGATAATGACGCATTTTATGGTGATGTTGTTGAGTACAGTGTATTTGAACTTAAAGAAACGGTACTAGGAGATGTTTACCATCGATTTAACACGTTTAATAGAGAAAGTGGTGGTAATGTTGATGGAATTTATTTGGGACTTAGATATGAGGGTTATATGTATAAACCACATCACAAGATTAAAATTAGAGAATATTCTAATTATATAGAACAAGGGAATTTCAGTACATTGAATAAACCTTCATACGCAACATCATTAAACGATGGTAGATACATATGGAGAGATTTATTAGATATTGGATTGAATGATACTCAAGAAACGTATTTGGATTACCCATTTTTGAATGGAAGTCATTATATAAATTCTTGTATAACATTACCGTTATTTAGACAAGACCCATTTGGGTTTTACGGGTTACAGTGGGGAAGTTACCCAACGGAAGCTCAAGGAAATATGATGGATGATAAAGTAATAACTAAAACTTCACAAGATGTCTGTTAACAAATATACAATTAGAATTGCTGATTTTGAAATAAATGAAGTTGAAAATCTTAATAAATCCCTTAAAATTCCAATTAACTTGGATTTTAATTCAGTTGACCAAGCTGAGGTTGTTAATAGAGACTTTATTTCACATGAAGTAGAAAAATCAATCAACCCAATTCTTGATTACGAAAAAACTAGATTTTCACCAACTTTAATGAATGGTGATTTAACAAATAAGGTAAAGATAAACTTAAATTTTCTAAACGGTTCAGGTGGATATGCAACTCCAAGTTATTATAGTGATATTGGATTTGATGATAATGATATTAGATTTCAAAAAAACAGGTTTAAAAATTCGTTTTTGAAATTAAGTTTTTTTGATTCAGATAAACCAACCAACCAAAATCTAATTTCAATAATGACGATTTACTCTAAATTATACAAAACTGATTTGAAACAGTTGGTAGACACCAACGGTAATATTCAAGTTGGTGGTGGATTACCATTGAATGCTAATCAAATTTCAGTTAGACTAGAATTGGAGAATCCAATTGTAAAACCAGATGGTTTTGCGGAAGGATTTTATGTATACCATTATAAAACCAATTTAGATAATACAGGTAAGACGTTAGAACAAAACACTAAATCGTTAATACCAACAAACGAAAAGAGAGAAAGTTTATATATGAGGGCAGAGTTTAATAACGCTGCAAATGGTAAAATAACTAAATTTATAACGACAAGTGGTTTATTAAATATAAATGATTTGATTAAAAAATTACATGTAAAGTATTTATTAAAAAGGAATGCAACTGGGTATTACTACTCATTGAGCACTAATTATAATAATGCTGATAATATAATTGAAACAGGAGCTGGTGTTACGTTAAACCTTTATGAAATAAGAGCTGAATAATGGATATAATTAAAAGAAAAATATTAGTAAATAAATCGAATTCTACAATTGTAGAATCGATTGAACCTATTAGATTTAAAATTCCATTGTATCAAACGATAGAAAATATGGGGTTGAAGTCTGATATGCCGACTAATACTATGATTCACCCAACTTCATCTGGACTTCCATTGGAGTTTACGAGTCAAGGGGTTATAAGTGATTGGTATAAGCAAGGTAATACGGTGGTTTATGCATCTGATTCTAAATTAAATGAAGTTAAATCTTATGATAAGAACGAACAATATAAGATAGACTTCGATATGAAAAAAGAATCATATTCTAATTTCGAATCAACAACCATTATAGGTGTTGATAGAGTTACGAATATTGACAATGATGCGATTACATATGTTCTGGACACTAAACGTGATAACCTATTAGGTACTACGGGGCAAACAACAGGTACGTTATACACTGATAATACACCAGATAATCTATTTTTACCAGCTGAATTAGATAATAATATAACGAAAACAAGGGTTCAATATGAGAGTGAAGGTTGGAATAGAACTAACGCTTCATTAACACCACAAATTCAGGAAGAATATTTATTAGGGATAATTAGTCAACCAGAAGTTAAAAGTGATGTATTTATAGATAGAAGCACTTTTAGTGTTTTAGATAAACATTTAAGATTATCTGAAATAGAAAGTCTAGACCATCTAACAAGATATGGTAATGGATTTTATAATATTAATAGAGATTAAAAAGAAATAATTATGGCAGTAGGAAATTACGGAACAGTAAGACCAGCCGATGTATCATTAGATGATGTTGAGGTTTTCTTACATTACACACCATCAAGAAATGAAATAGGTGATACAACGCTAACTAAGTTAAATACGACTGATGTGCTTTCACAAGTTAATAACCCAAACAACCCAAATGTGGTTGAAATTTTTGGTGGAATGTATACATTGACGTTACCTAGCACTATTTTCTCAGAAAAGGGAATTTATACAATATCGATTAAACCACTAGAAATTAGAACAAGTATTTTAGATTGTGGTGTTTTAGCCGCAAAGTCAGATATCAAAGGGTTAATATTTGATACAGCTTCTACGAATCTAAATAGCGCATATGCTTCTAGGTTTAGAAATGGTGGTTTAGTAGGTTATAGAGTTGAATATTTAGATAATCTTAAAGCTGATGTTAAAACAAGAAATTTCTTCACAATCATTACATCTAATAATAGAGTTGATGTGGTTAATCAAAACTTAACCAACACTAACCAAAAAGCGGTTAGATATAATTTCAATAACAACTCTAGTTTAGTATTTACGACAGTAACACCAAGTTCAGCCTCAAATGTGAAACCTAATGTGTTACCATTTATTGGTGAACCTAATCAAGATGTGATAATCACAAACACTTTCTTCAATCCAGTTATGATTGAAATAGAAATGGTTGAGTATGACGTTGAATCATTAGCAATCGGTCTATATGGACCACAAAGTAAATCTGTTGAAGATGGTATTTACACTAATTATACCTTTGATAAAGAAATTTACAAACAATATAATTTATTTGAAATAAAAGACCAATTTACAGGAGAACCTGTATTTGAAATAAGAGAACCTAGAACTGAAATAGATTTTAGTAAAGATTTTGACGATATAAGCCAAGTATAATGAGCACTGATACTAGTAATAATAACAACAACTTAGTAAAAATAGTAGGATACGCCAAAAAAGATTTTTTTGACAACGGTATCGAATATAGAAACTTCTCACCAGATTTGGTAGGACAACAATTCGCTAGTGATGAAGGTACCCCTATTTTCACTTCGGGTAATTTTAATATTTCTACTAATTTAGATAGTAAAGTTGATAAAAATTTTATTACTAACCCATTTAGTAATTTCATATCTCTAGATACTTTGAATTTAGATGATGGGTTAGAAGCTATCACTACTAGGTATTCTAAACACGCTAAATTAAACTTAGATTACACTGATATGTTAAATTACGCCCAATTTGGGTCGTTAAAGGAATATATCAGAGTTTCACTAGAAAACATTATAATAAATTGGGCAGCGTCATTGTATATTACTGAAGTCTCCCAAACTGATACAACAATAACTGGTGATACTACTGTTGGTTATGGATACACACTATTTTCTAATACGTGTACATTTCAAATTGAAACTGATAGAATTAATAACCCATTTGAAATTAATTACATCGAAGGTGGTACAATTGTTAATACATTTAACGAAAGTAACCCATTAAGGGATTTAATTTTAAATTATAGTAGTTACGTTATTTCAAATAAATACGGTGATTTCCCTATTGTTGATATAACAGGGGCTACAGGGTTAACAGGTTCATTTATTTCACTAATAGTAGAAGGTAATGCATTCCCAAATGATGGTTCAGAGACATTAGACTATCACGTTAAACCAAACGCAAATAAATTTGAAGAATTTTTTTTAAGTTTAAATCAATTTGAAAATAACTTATTAAATAGACTAACCATCCCCGCATATACTGGAAAATTTAAAGTATATAATGAGACTGAAACTGGTGCAATCGTTGAGACGTTTAAAGAATTAACGTGGCCCGTATCTGATGGTTATAATTTAGATTTTAATACAATAGATTATACTAATTACGTTTCCGAATTATTATCAATTGCTACGATTAATGATAATTCTAAATCTGATTTAATGGTTAGATTTTTAGTATCTACATCAATATCAGAATTTGATAGTATACCAGATATTAATGGTACGTATTCTGGTAGTGAGAGTGGTGGTCAGAAGATGACTAGTACATTAAAAGTTTATGGTAGAGAATTTGACGAAATAAACGATTACATAACAGGAATTTCATTTGCTAATGTAGTTACATATGATAAGAAAAATAATACACCAGATGCAGTAGTTAAAAACTTAGCTAGAGTATTAGGATGGCAATTAACAACTTCAATTACTGAAATTGACGTGTTAGATAATTTCTTGAATTTAAATCCAAACTATTATGATGGTTATTCAAGAGGATATAGTGATGCTGAGGTTGAAATTGAATTATGGAGAAGAATAGTACTTAACACACCTTGGCTTTGGAAATCTAAGGGTACTAGGAAGGCAATAGAGTTCTTATTTAAGTTCATAGGTGCGCCAGATGGTTTAGTGACCTTTAATGAACACTTATACGTTGCTAACGATGTAGTGGATATTGAATTAATCATCGAAATGATGGAATACTTCAATGGAACTAACGATATTTCAGGTCTTAATTTTGATGCTGATGGATATCCATTGGTTTTACCAGACACCCCAGAGATGTATTTCCAAAAAGCTGGTCTATGGTATAGAACAACAGGTGGTCCAAGCCCAGATATTGACATATTAAAGGGTAATAACCCACATATTGGTCCTTACGATGGTGGTCAAGCTTATATTGACCAATTTACCGATTGTTTAATCCCTAACTACGAGGATTGTAATAGTCCAACACCTAGTATATGTGATGGATATACACCAACTGGTAATGTATTAAAGAATTGGCAAGTTTTTAGTTATTCGGGTGGTACAACCGTAGTTGTACCAAGTGTTGAGTGTTGTTTTAAACACGGATTTATCGATGATGTTAGAAGTGGTGTAATTCATTGTGTTTATGACCCAACATCTAGAAGAATATTTCAGGAAGCAACTGACACAACAATTATTGACCCTTGTATTGGCACAGGATTTACATTAAATGAAGTTAATTTATTTACAAATTACGCTATCGGTACCTTTGACGAGTGCTGTAGTTCAACCAAAGATGTTGACATAGATACTGACCAAAATTTTGATGGGATTTTAACAGAAAATATTAATAAAATATTAAGGTCTAACCCAGTTACTGAAACTGGTTGTACGTTCACAAACGTATGGGAAGTAACTGCTTATTATGAAGGTGAAAGTATTTACGTTAATGAGTGGTACACTGGTGCAACAGCACCAGATAAAACACAATACCTTGCTGAATTATATAATTTAAGTGGAACTACTGAATTAAGCGCAGCTACTTTCGTAGATATTAACGATATCCTTACGGTTAGTATTGATAGTGATTGTGAACCTATTCTTAATGAAAAAACAGGTAAATTTACAGTTCCAGCTGATGAATATTTAAGAATAGATTTATGTATTTCAACAGATTTTAATTGTGTTGATGAAACAGTAACAGGGTTAACAGGGTTCAATATTAGTAAATCTAATGATGACGCTTGTAGTCCAAGAAGTGCGTTAGCACTTGATGAATTCTATTACCATAATGGTATAGGTTCATTACCAGCGGTAGGTGATTATGTTTATTATGATATTAACGGTCTAACACCATTTGTTAGTGGTGATAAAGAAAGATTTATGGGTGGTGATTGGACAATTGTAACAAATTGGTTAGAAACTGATGCAACAGGACTTATGATTGAAATTATATGTCCAATATTTAGTTGTTTAGTAACTACAGGTCAAGGAATATTAAATGTTATTAATAAATCAATAGACAATAACTTGTTCTGGGTTGATGGTGTTACACAATTAAGAAGTACTAAAATAACATATGAATTATTTGATGTAGTTGCTACACAATACGGACAATCCGTAACCGCTACAATTTCTGATGGTTTTGCAGCTTACCAACTTACTGAGGATAACCCTATAATTTCACTTACTAAAGATATTAACCCGAATGGTGGTAGTAATTCGTCAGGTCTTTATGATTATGACGCACACTTTACTTATGCGTCAAGTGTAGTATCATTTAAAGTTAGAATGATTGTAACAGAAATAAAAGATGAATGTATATTAGGTACTAATACACAAACTATATCAATTGGAACTAATAAATAAAAATTATGAGTATATCAGGAACAACAGAGACATGTGAAATTCTAACCAACACCCCATTTGTGGTGCAAGGTGGTTTGAATGAAATCAATTTATCAACGATTACAATCACTGATGAAAATGGGTTAGATGTGGAAACATGTTTCGGAATTTCAACGGATATTATAACCGTAGATGGTACTAATGTGACTTTAACGGGTGAGTGTGACACTAGTTTAGAAATTCTTATAACTCAAGGAATTGACATTCCAATTAGTTGTGAGTATGTTTCATATGAGATTGGTCAAGATGGTGTACTTGTATTTACGTTTGCTGATGGTTCAATAAGTACTAACATTCATCCAGATTGTTGTACGTTCATTGGTTATGACCCTGAGATTGGACCTGAACATTGGTGGATATGTAGGTCTATACCTATTATCGACCCATTAGATTGTGATAATTATACACCAACTGGTGCTTATTTAGGTGATTGGGCGATTTTCGACTTTATCACTGGTGGTACTGTAACAACTGTACCAAGTGCGCAATGTTGTTACGACCATGGACTTATTGATTTAATGGTAAACGGTGAGATTAAATGTGTTGTTGAAGTGGTTAGTCCTTGTGAAGGATATGAAGTAATTGAACCTGTTCCATTAACTGGACCAATTCCATTTACTGACCCGAATGGTCAACAAACAGTAATAGTGCCAGCATCCGAATGTTGTACAAATTTAGGTTATAACTTTATGGTAAATGGTGGTGGGTTTACTTGCTACCAAAATAGTGGTGAACAACCAACAGTAAACATTACCAACGACCTATGTTGTCAAGAAGATGCACAATGTCACAGATGGGAATATGATATGCGAACAAGTAATTTAAATTCTGGTGATAGCTACGTAGTACAATATATTGATATTGCGGGTAATCAACAAATAGAAGAATTCTTTTGGGGTAATGATAGTATTGGATTCTTTTATGCTCAAGAAATGACACACATAGATTTCAATGGTCAAACGTGTTATGATATTAACCCAATACCAAATAGTGATTGTGACCCAATAATATTAGGACAAAGCCATACAAATTGGGATGGTAGCTTTGTATCAAGTAACCCAATAATTACATGTAGTGTATAAATGAAATTATTAAATAACATAATGCGAGTAAATGAACTTTGTGAAGGTGACTGTATAATAGTTGGTGGGGCATGTTCGTTTTTAAACAACAAAAAGGAAGAGATTGATGTTAGGGATATAGATATTGTTATTACTAAAGAAAGTACATTAGATAAATTAACGGTATTAGGTGAAGTTGTGAAATCAAGAAATAACCAACTATTTGGTTTAGAAGTGGGTAGATACCACATAAAAATGGTTGGTGAGCACACTATTGATATATTTTTAAAAGAAAGTCATGCTGGTCATGATACCATTAAAATTTTAAATAAAGAGTTGAAGAAAGATACGTTAGAAACACAAAAAAAATATTTGGAATTTCTAATTATTAATTCAAAAAAAATAAATAAGGATGTTTTAGTAGAACGTTTTAATAAAAAATTAATTAGATTATGTGTGTAATAAATATAAATTTAGATACAACAACCCCAGATGGTACTACAATTGTCTCAGCTTCTGGTCAATATCGACTTCAAGGGGCAACTAATTGGAGCACCCCTTTTAACATTGATTTAAGCAACCCAAATACTCCAAATATAACAGGTATTGGAATTTATGAATTACGAGTGAATGTTACTAATAGTGTAGGTATTACAAGTGAATGGGCTTTAGGGAGCTTTGAAGTGTCTACAGTATGTGGTGGTGGTGGTGGACTACAAACATGTACCTCTAACTGTGGTAGTGGTTGGAACCAAGTGGTAGAAGTACCACAAGGGGAACAAAGATTTCTTACGATACAAAAAATTGGGTTAGCCACTTATGCTGGTTCATTATTTTTAGATAGTTTAATACCTTGTGATGATTTCATTGGCACACTTTTATCGAATGCTTCATCAAACAATATTTTAGAATTTGGTCCCTTTACCACAACAACAACGTTTAAGTTTGGGTTAGATGCTAACCAAAATCAAACTGGAACAGCTGTATCGCAACTAGTTATTAGAACATACTCAGATGGCTTTGGTCAAGGTGAAGTTTCTGCTGATGCCTACTCTAGAACACATCGTTTGAATAATATAGGAAATGATGTGGTACATTGTTAATTAATAAAACATAATTACTATATTTATAATAAAGAATAATAATGGCAGAAAAAATCAATATCCCAATTCCAGTTTGTACCGATGTTAACGGAGTTTCATTAAATGAATTCCAATACAACACCGATGGTACAGTTGTTGGCATATTAAGTAGTGGTGATGAAACTAATTTAAGCTATAACTGCTGTACAGCGGAAGGGTGGTTTTTTGACCCAACTGACACCAAATGCTATTGGGCTGATACGTGTGTCAATGGTGGTAACTACCACATTGTTTTAGACCCAGCTGGAAACACTGGTGCATATTTCCAAGTCAATGAAGATGAGGAAGATTATTGTTCATTGGAACTTAATTTTAGTTTCTTATTAAGAGTTGATTGTCAAAAATTAATAGGGGATTTAAAAGGATTTTTAGAAGATATACATTTAGAAGTGGCTATTGAGAAGGTTATTTATGACCCATCGTTACCAATTCCAAATAACTTAGAAGAGATTGCAAGAAAAGATTTATTCAACATAGGTGATATCGTTACTTTCCTAGATGGAAATATCAACACTGGTATTTTAATGGGTGATAATGAAACTAAAGTCAATAAGAAAATTTCAATACCAGAACCAGAACCAAGAACTTGTGAGAATATCATAAATGAATTCTTAGATGATATGGTACCTAATGCTAATGTGGTAAATGATTTCTCGTTAAATTCAGATTGGTTTGAATTTAACTTAACTATCGATAATCCAGCGGTATTACAAACAATATTTAATGAAAGAGTTAAAGTTTCCATAATTGGAAATACATTAACTAATTTCGCTATTTTACTAGATGATGTACAATTGAATAAAGTGTGTAGAGTACCTAATCCACCACCATTCTTGGATGTGGATTGCCCTTCATTTGATTTAAAAAGAATTATAGATAATAAAAAATCTTGGGTTGAGAATTTATCATACATTACAAGAGAATTTGATTTAGATAGAAGAGAAACTAAATACGATATTAATCACGAGAAACTTTCAATTAATACAAAAGAAATAGACTTAGCATTAAACCCAGCGCAAGCAATTGAAAATGATGTGGTTACATCCATTGTTGGTAATGAATGTTTATTAGCACCAGCTACTGGTTGTACATCTAATAAGTCTACACATCAGTGTGTAGATTTAAGACCGTTTATAACCACTGAAATAGTGGATAATGACGATTTAATTAATATGTTAATCGATGTTAAAAATAGGAAAACACTTAGTGCTTACCCAACTTTAGAGTTAATGTATTATAGATATTTAAATAGTATGGCACATTGTGGTGTTAGTACTAATGCCTTGGATATAGATTCAGTCAATACATTCTTAGATTTAATTGGTTACTATTGGTCAGATTTAATTGAACAAGTAGTGCCAGCGACAACGATTTGGGGTTCATCGGTAACAAATGGTGATGGTGGTAATAATAGTAGTAGTATTTTTGGTTCTAACAAATTTGTTTATAGAAAAGGAACTAGCTTCTTTTGTACTGAATCAGCTTATTATCCAGTACCAAGTCCAGTTAATGGAGTTGAAAGTGTTGGTGTACTATCAGAAGATATCACAGATAGGTTAAATAAAAAACTTTCAATACCAGTACCTACAAGATGTGAGTCTATATCAATCAAACAACAAAATTATGGTTCAGAATTCTTAGGGACTATAACTCAAAATGGCGATGGTAAAACTCCATCACCATCTGGTAGTACTATTTCAATAACTGAAACAATTATCGATGAATGTGATTTAATTGAGAAATGTTAATTGAATAGGTGTTTTTTTTATATTTATATGAAAGACTAAAAATATTCAAACATGAGCATTAACACAATTAAATTAAAAATTTCTGGAATAACAAACGGTGGATTAAATACTGCATTTGAAATGAGGGATGTCTTAACAGATATTACCGACACTTTTTCAGGTGCGACAGGGAATACAATTAACCATTTAGGTGAGTATACTGTAGATACTTTACCAACTGGTGTGGTAGGTAATACAGCTTATGTAACAGATGCAATAACGCCAACATACTTAAGTACGTTAACAGGTGGTGGAAATATTTATTGCCCAGTATTTCGTAATTTAACTGTTTGGGTGTCACATTAACTCTTTAATTTTTAATATTGTTCATTATATTATTATTAATGAATAATTAAAAAATTGATATTTATTAAATAAAGAAACATGCCGATATTATTAAAGAAAATAGATGGGAGTATTATAAGCTTATTTGACAGTAATAACTCAGATTTTGTAGGTGAAATAATACACATAAAAAGAGTTGTTGGTGAATTAGGATTAGAAGACTATATCTTAGTATCATCCTTGGAAGGGTTTGTACAAGACTTTTCACGAGTTATTGACGCTGAGTTTTGTGAAACAACCCCTGTGACTTTCGGTCCTAACGGTTGCTCAAATTACACGGATTTAAGTTTATCATATTAATGAGACATCAAGAAAGAGTATATATACAAACTGCACAAACATGTGTAAGGAACAAAATTATTAACATAGTTAATATGAGTTCGGATATTTGCGAATTTAATGAACCATCTTTCAGTATGTCAGGTGCTAGTAAAATTATGACTGGTACAACGATTTCTGATGATAATATTCATATTGTTGATACAGGAACTACATTTGACTTATCATTCACTTTCACAGGTAATGTGGAGACGTTTATCAATACAGACACAAATTTCAAATACGATATTTACCCTTACAACTACCCTAGTAGTACATTTACCGCACCACTAATATTTTCATCTGGTGAAATTGGATGGGATACATTTAGTGGTACCTCAGCATTTACGGATACTTTACTATTTTCGGAATTTGCCGTAGATGGAGAATATCTAGTTAAAGGTAGTTACGATTTTACAACTTGTACAGAGTATTTAAGTGCATTGGGTGATATTAACAATACTTCAATGATGATTGGTACCGAATACGGATTATATAACCCAGAATTTGATAGTTATTTTGCTTTAATAAATAAAGCAACAAAACCAGTATTTACATTATCACCAACTGATAACACTAGATTAGGTGCTTTAATTGTAGAATCAACTACAGTGTCGGGAGAAACATCTATTACAACCACATCATCATGGCTTGGCTCACCAATAGTGGCTTTAAATGGTATTTCATTAGCTGAAGGTGAATCTAAAGATTTTGAAACTGTAAATAACACAATATATTTTAATTCACCGTTGGTTACATCGGATATAGTAACAGTAGCATATGTTGGTAGTGGAGCTGAAAATGGATTGGTATCAGAGTCTTTTATAGTTGAAGACCCAATAGTATCAGGGACTACTGATGGTGAAGGAACCAATCAGTATTACTATAATACCGATATTAGTAAATTTGAGGTTTACATGTTAACAGAAGCAGTAGAATTTAATGACATTATAGTTACTTTAAATGGTGTTACATTAGCGAATGTTGCGGATTATAGCCAATCTTTAGTGAACTCTAAAAGAATAATATTAAATGGTATTATACTCGACAAAGATGTTATCACAATAACATATAATAGTTATGGTACTTTTGTGGGTACAATTTATACCGATAATTTCGAAGTTTTTTGGACCGTAAGCCCACCACCAACTAATACATCTGGAATTTTCACTGCAATTGCAGCTGATGATGATTCATTTTCTGGTGGAACAATTATATATAGTGCGACAACTCCATATGTAACGAATCTTAATAGTTATTCAACTATTCTTGATGTAAGTGGCTATACTGGAACGACATTATTTTATAAAATCGTCAACCAAAAAGATTTCACTTTAATAATTGATGAGATAATAACAACAACAACTGACAGTGATATTATACCAATAACACTTTCATTATAAAAAAAAACGAATAATTTATTGATTTATCAATATTTATAATTAAATTACATATACAATAGAAAAGTTATGAGCTATATAATTAAAAGTACGACCCCATTTGCAAGTACAAAGTTAACAGACAAAGGTAGAGAAAAAATTGCTAAAGGGCAATTAAACTTCTCCACATGGTCAATTGGTGACTCTGAAATTAACTATGATAGAGAAGTTTTCGTTCAAGGTGACGTTATAACTGGAACTACAAGAGTTTTAAGACCTAAAGATAAACAACCTAATTTAAAATCCTTAATAAACAATAGTAGTGGATTCAACTCATTTGCGTTTGGTTCAGAGGACATTAGATGTATTAAAGTTACAGTTGATAATGAAGCTGATGAAAGAGGATTCTTTGAAGGTGATTTAGCCACAGGGTTCGTAACTAGCCTTACTGGGTCAACCAGTGGGTCAACATTACCTGAATATATTAGACTTTCTGGTGGAACGTTAAATTTTTCAGTTGTAAATGGTGGAACTACAATTGATATTACTGACTCTGGGGCTGTTGAAGGTGATTTCTTATTACTAAAAACAGGTTATTCAGATTATACCAATGATGCACCAGAACCACATTTATGGTTTAAAGTACAAGGTGTTGCTGGAAGTGTTATTACAGTAGATAGAGAATTACCAAGTTTTACTACTGGTGATACAAAATATATATTATATAAAGGTGGTCAAATTTATGACAACGAACCAGATAGTATCGCATATTGGGATACAGGTACATTATCATTTGATAGCTCATGTGATATAACTACTATGGACGTTCCAATGTGGAACATGAACATTCCATATTCAGCTGATATTATTGGAACTACAGGAACAACAGAGTATGAAAAACATATTAATTATGGTTCATACGATTATATAAGTCAAAAAGATTCATATTTAGATGATATAACACAAATAGTTACTTCTGACCAAATTAAAGAAGATTTTGATTCAATGGGAATTATCCATTATTCAAATAAAACGATTTCAAATTTATATGGTGAATTTCTTCATATAGATGGTGCAACTAAACAAGTTAAAATTCATTTACCAAATTTAATGTACCATAGAAAAGCTTTTAGTGGTTCAACAACTGGTGATAAAATGGGTATGACATTCATAGCTAGTGGTACATCAACAACAAATGGTATTGGATTAAGATATGTTTCATTAGTAGAAGATGGGAGTTTAGTAATTAACACCCCTATTGCCATTGGTAGAGTTTACCCTGATTTAAAAATCATTGTAATCGATGACCCAGAGGTTCTTGCTGCAATGTCATATAAGTCAAACAGAAATTGGACATTACCTAAATTTAATTTAGCATTATCAAACTCTCAAAAGGGTGTAGGTGGTGGACTTTTAAATATAAATGAAACAATATACGTAACATATACACTTGATAATGAAAGTGGTTCAGGTATTGCACCAGCGTTACCAAATCAATCTATTGCAAAACTATTAAATAATACCACATCAGAATTAGATGTATTATTTAATATTGAAGATATTAATTTATTTCCATTCATGAGAGATGATGACACTACGGACGGATTTTATGCTGACACATTTAAAGTATTATTTCAAATAGTACCTAACGGTGGTACTCTTGAAGCTGATAGTTGGAGTCAAGTAGATTTCACTTCTTCAGTAAGTGGTGCAACCTTTGTAGATGTGGCAACATTAGAAATGCAAAGTCCATTTGCGGTGACACCTAATTTTAATTTAAGTGTAGCTTCCACAAGTGGTGCAACGGCATATTCAGTTATTGACACGTTAACTATGCCACCGAGTGTCTCACCAGAATTATTACAATTTGGTGATGAAAGATTTTTTTATGGAAATGTTGAAACCTTTATTGGTGCAACAATTTACAAAACAATATTCAAAATTTCAATCAATGCTAATGATTTCCGTTCAACTGGGAATGCAAGTAAACAACTTATCACAGACACATCACAACCGAATATTAAGGTGAGTGAAGTAGGTATTTATGATTCAGATGGGGATTTAGTAATAATAAGCAAACTTAGTGACCCAGTAGAACTGGCATCAGGTAAAACGGTAATTTTAGAATTATCAATGGACTTTTAAGATATGGGATTTATAACAAGCGCAAATACAATAACAATTACAGCCAAATTAACTCCATTTGGTAGACAACAATTATTAACCAATAGTAGTAGTATTATTACACAATTTAGTTTGGGTGATAGTGACGCTAGTTATTTAGGTGAATTACCCTTAGATATGGGTAAAGTTCCAGCATTATCTGGAGAAATAGGAGTTAATGAATTATTTAGTAATGGACTTTGGTCAGGAGTTGCCATAGAGTCACCTATTGTTGTAAATGGTTTTGGTGATACAAGAAAACCAGTACAAGCTGGTTCAAATCAAGTAGTTATCACCCCAGTAAGTCAAGGTATTACAGGGATTACAGGAACGTCATTGACTCAACTAATAGTTAATAGAACTGAAGGTGATACCGATGGTAATGCTAATTTATTCAAATCATTTGGGTTACCACTTACACAAGATGATAAAAACTTATATACAACATTCGTATCACCAACTGGGTATTTAGATACAGCAATTAGAAATTTTAATCAAGATAAAGTATTGGTTATTGCAATTGATAAATGTATGTATGGTGAAATTATAGATGGAAAATCGGTTCACGTTGAATTAGAAACTACTGGTGCAACGACATATAACTTATACACAGCATTCCAAAAGAGTTTAACACCAAAATCAAGTCTTGATAGTCAAGTGTCAGAAAACTTAGACTTAGGTGCTGGTATTGGTAAGAATATTGCGTTCTTATTTTCTGATGAAGTTCAGAAACCTAATAGTGACGCAACCAAAAGTTGGGCAACAGGTAGTGGACAAATTAAATCACATAGTCTTAATAGTAAAGAGTCGTTTAATTCACTTTCAGTACCATCAACATCAACTAACATGGACCATGCAGTAGGTATCGCTTATCTAGATAAGGGGATTATTGTAATTACACATCCAGATATTGTAGACAATTACGACCCAATATCTGCCAGTGGGACAACAACAGTAACTTATAATCATATTTCAAATGAAGTTGCTCAAAATATTACATGTGTGGTTGAAAGAACTGAGTTTGCTTCAACAACAAACAATACTTGGAGTGATGGTGATTTAATCAGAGTTAGTGAAATGGCATTATATGATACGTTTAATAATGTTATAGCATATGCAAAGAGTAACGACCATATTATCATTGGTGCCAGTCAATATATGGTATTAGGTGTTAGAATTTTAGTATAAAACTTTACTTATTTTTTAAATTATATATATTAAGCTCATAAATTAAAATGATGAGTAAAAAACAAGAATATGTATTAGGATTAGATGTGTCAACTAAGACCATCGGTATTGCCTTATATGAGGATTTAGGTGATAAAGGTAATTTAACTGCGTTAACGCATGTTACCCCTAAAATAAAGCCAGTCCCACCTACAAAGACACAAGAATTATTTGAAAAATGTAATATTTTTGAAGAACAATGTTTGGATAAATATAAAGATTTGAATATAACTAGAGTTATCATTGAAGAACCTTTGTTAAGGTCTAATAATGTTAACACTGTTGGAATTCTATTGAAATTCAATGGTATGATTTCAATGGCTGTTTATAAAAAATTGGGTGTGGTACCAGATTTCATCTCGGTATTTGATGCTAGAGCATTTGGGTTTCCTCAATTAATGGCTATTAGAACTCATAATAAGAAAGGTGAAAGATACCCAGAAAAAGAGATTCAGAAAAAGATAGATGCAGATAAGAAAACGTTGTTTGGTGCTTATGATTGGAAAATCGATAAGAAAACAGTTATTTGGGAGTTAGTCGCTGACTTATACCCACTAATAAAATGGACATACAATAGAAATATGGTCCTAGCTAAAGAAAATTACGATATGACCGATGCGGCTACCGCTGTTGAAGGTTATATGAATAAAATCGGCAATTGGAAAAAATAATCGGTAATGCCGATTTACTATCTGGCAATTAACGGTAAGAAAAATACTAATGAACCCTTGTTTTTACTACAAAAAACAAGGGTTCATTTTTTTATCTGGTAATTAACGGTAATTATAATTTTGATTTCCGATAAAAAATGAGTATATTTGCAAAATGTCAATGATAGTAAATATATTAGAAAACTTTCTTGGAACTCCTTTTTCACATTATGAAGGGAAGTCCCAAGTCGCTTTCGATTGCCCTATGTGTGCCGAAGACAAGGGTATGTATGATGGTGATGGGAGAGGTAATCTTGCTGTCAACTACAAACAAGGTGTATATAAGTGTTGGTCATGTTGGGAACGTAACAATATGTATGGGTCATTACTATGGTTAATACAAAAATACGGTAATAAACAACATTACAAAGATTATTTATTAATCGCACCTAAGATTATTCATGATAGACATAAAAAGGAAATCGATGAGGTAATCATCAAAGTAAAATACCCCGAATCTTATAAAAAATTTAGTGAAAGCACACCATATCATACACAATATGGTGAGGCGAATAGATATGTTAAGGGTAGAGGTCTCCCAGATTCCATTTTAAAGCGATTTAACGTAGGTTTTACATGTGATGGTAGAAGAAGAGAAAGAATCATAATTCCATCCTATGACATCAACGGAGAGCTTAATTACTACATTGCTAGGTCATGGAATAAATGGAACAAGGCTAAATATATGAATCCTGAATCTGACGTAGAAGCCAAAAGTAAACAAGATATCATTTTCAATGAAGGTTTGATTAATTGGGATTCTACAATTTATTTAGTGGAAGGTGCATTTGACCATATTGTAACTCCAAACTCAATTCCATTATTAGGTAAGTTTATATCAGAAATCTTATTCGATACCCTTCAACGTAAAGCGAAGGGTGATATTGTAATAGTATTAGATGGTGGTAACGAAGAAAAAAGGGATGCGTTATTATTATATAAGCGATTAAACACACTTAACCTATACAATAGAATTAAAATAGTTTATTTGCTCGATAAATTTGATTTATCTTTAATATATGAGAAATCTGGACCAAAGGGAATTATGACTACATTGAAAACCGCTCATAAACTCCAAGAGAGTAGATTGTAATTATTTTCGAGTAATAACCATACCGTATAAATACGGTTTTTCTTGTCTTCTAGAATAAGGTCCTTTACCAATTTCTACAGCACCTATATGTTCCCAAAAAGGTTTTATTGAATCAAGACATTGTAATAAGATATATTGAATCTTAGGTAATTTAGCGAATATGAATTCTATTCCTAACGGACCGTAACCTTTTCCTTGCTCAGATGCGTTAAAACCACCTTGTAAGTATAGTGCGTTATTAAACACCTTACCATGCATTTTAATTTGCCCTAATTCACCAACACCAAAATCAACTATTGGGTTATCATCTAAGTATATTACATTTGGACCACTTTTATTGAATCGACCATCATTAAATCTTAAACCAGTTAAATCATTAGCTTCTTTAACCATACCAATCTCATATTCATCATCTTCGGGACCGTTACTACTTGTATGGCGATTTGTTAATTCTTCTGACACTTTTTCTTTTCCTATAAATTTAATTGCCGCTGGATTAAAAATAATAATATGTTTTTCATTGGTCCAATCCCTTGGTGCGTCAACAACCAAACCATCATAACCTAATTTCGTCATACTTTTAATATAACGAAGTGGTGTGTGTTGATACCACCCATTTAATACATTAAAAAACGCACCAGCTTCATCACCAGCAACCTGTAAGGCATATTTTGCAGCTATTTGAATCCCTATTTGAGGGTTTTCATTATAATTTTGAGCTTCCATCTCCCATTCATTTTCATCTTCACCACTCATTTTCATAAGCGTAATAATTTCTTTGATATCAACATTTCGTATAGAAGTGTCAGTATCTATAAACCGTCCATTAATTTCAACTTTATATACATTTTTACCAAACATTCTAGCGTTATCGTAACTTGTGGTAAAATAAATACCTGGTCCATGATGTTGTGTATTACCTTCACCATCAACAAAACTATCCGAGAATCGTTTTATATCGTGGTCAGTACCATGATAAGCAACAAAACTATGGTCTGTCGCCTCACTTATCACACTTTCAAATAATTTGTTTAATTTCATTTTCTTTAATTTATTATAAAATCTTCGTAATACATTTGTAATTGTCTTTCATTTTGGAAATACTTAATATCATCTTCAGTTGGATTATAATTTACCATTTCTCTACCTTTAATAATAACACCATCATACCCCATTTCTTGCATTTCAGCTTCTACCGTAGTATTTTTAAAGAATTCTCTTTGGTCTGGAAAATTTCCAGTTGAGTATTTCATGAATAAATTCCTTTGAGACCATATTTCCCATTCATTTAATGAATCAACCACCAAAGGTGTTTTAGGTATCGCACCAATTAAGAAATAAACAGTCCCATATTGTTTAGCCAAAGCTTTGTTCCCTAAAGGAGCTACGTATAATCCTAATCCAAGCATTCCACCACCACCATTTGATTGCCCTACATTTTTAGCACCTCTAATAGTCACGTTTTTACGTTTCCATTTTAAATACTCCTTATGGTTATATTCAATTTCTCCATCGGTTATAACACCTTCAAATAATTTGTTTAATTTCATAATCTATGTTCTACATAATTTCTTAAGGTTCTCCAATCTAAATCACTAATACCATGATAACCTTTATCTTTGTATATTCGATTTACAGTTTCCCTTGGAAGGTCTTTATATTGAGTTGCAATTTGTTCCGCTTCATAACTATGAACCTCACTAATTACAACTACAGGTATGCTTTCACACCCTAATTCCATTGCAGCTAACGCTCTATGTCTACCCTCTTGGGCACCACTATGGCTATTCTTATACCACCCTATTGGAAACTTATCACCGTTTTTCATATCTTGAGCATATTTCTTAACTGTATCCCAATTGATTGCACTACTTTTCATTGCACTATCATAAGACATCCCAAAACCTCTCGCTATAGCTGTCATATAACTTTTTGGTGATATGTATTTTATTTCATTACGTTCACCTTTCTCGAATTCATAATACAAAGGATGGTTAAGTCCACCAAAGTTACCACCAGCTTGTGAGAATGTAAAATCAAAATATGTACAACAATCGCAAGACTCTTGTGTTACATCTTCCATGAATAACATTTCAGATTCATTTAAAACGCTTTCTAATAGGTTTGTTAGCTTTATCATTAATAAACTTCTTTTTAATAAATATTTGGTTTTATGGTAAAAATTAAGTATAATTGCAATTAAAGTAAATTAATGGTAAATAAAAAAGAGCTAATTAAAATTGGTGAAGAAATAAGAGCACTGATTGAGGTTAAGCAAAAGGAGTTAAATTTGACATTTGTTGAAGATACTCACACTTACCACATTAAAACGTTAGAGGGGAAAATGACAACAAAATTCCCTTCGGTGTCAACAGTAATTAAACAGTTTTATAATGAATTCCCAGATTTAGAGAAATCATTACAGATGTCACAGAATGATATCCATGACCAAGATAGATTACTTAAACAATGGAGAGCCGAAGCTGATTATGCTAATTCTAAGGGGTCTAGAGTGCATTATCTATTAGAAATGGACCTACTGGCTCAATATGGAAGTTACAAAAAGGTTAGGAAACCTTTTTTTGAATGTGATGAGACTCAGATAAATGATGGTAATGCCATGATTGATGCTGGACACAAGTTTATCAACTTAATGCATCGTAGAGGTGCAATATTATTGGATACTGAAATTGTGTTGGGTAGTAGTGAATTAAAATATACTGGACAACCAGATAAGGTTTGGCTTATGTTCAATAAGAAAGGTGAAGTAGGTTTTGTAATTACAGATTGGAAAACCAATAAAGCAAAAAACTTTGAGGTACATCACTATACAGACCCTATGTTATATCCGTTTAAAGAATATATGGATACAGCTTTAGCGCATTATAGAATTCAATTACCTTTATACGGTAGATTGATTTTAGACATGTTAAAGGGAACTAAGTATGAGGATATGAAAATGTTTGGATGTGTAATTGTACATTTAACATCTGAAGGTAAATTCAAGGAACTTAGAGTTCCAGCGAAATTTATAAACACTGTAATGACAATGCCACCATTACCAAGAATTGATGAAGTCTGGCAAAAGAAAAAGGATGACATCATCGCAGAAGAAAGAAGAGTAGAGGAATTAATTAATCCAACACCACCTGTCATAAAGACTGGTGAATGGTGGGAGAACCATTAAAAAAAAAAAGATATGAAAAAAATGATAGGAAAGGGTTTAGATATAATGTTAACATTATTAAGTATGATAGCATTTTGTGTAGTAATGTTTGTTTGGGTATTTTTTCCAGAGAAGTTCGTTGAGTTACCTACAAACGATTTAATTATATTCGTATTGATGATAATAATTGGGCTTATGCCTGAAAAAAAAATATTCACATGATAAAGATATTAAAATCAACATTAAAAGCGAAGTCTTACGGACAAAACGTTTTAGATTTACAAAAAAATGAAATTATGATGAGTTCAAAATTAATGGACGCTCTTGATATTATAGAAGGTGAAATAGTTGAAGTTAGGTCACCTAGTGGTGTATTTAACGCTTATATAACAAAAGGTACTGAAGATAGACTTGAATTACTATTTGGTGGTATTGTATGTGGTAATGTAATAATAAGTTCATATAAATATATGAACCAAGAATCGGCTTTATTAAATAAACCGATAAGATTAGTAAAATATAATGATTAAAAAAATAATACATGTTGCTGATATTCACATTAGAACGTTCAGAATGCATGAAGAATACAAAGAAATATTTCAAATACTAATAGACGAAGCAAAAGAATATTGTAAAGATTATAAACATGAAGAAATAAGAATTGCTATTGTAGGTGATTTAGTACATCAGAAGATTACAATTTCAAATGAACAACTAATTCTTAGCTGTTGGTTCTTAAACGAACTGTCTAAGATTGGTAAAGTGGTTATCATAGCTGGTAATCATGATTTATTAGAGAATAATAAAGATAGGGTTGATAGTATATCACCAATGATTCAATTATTGGATAATCCTAACATAGCTTATTACAAAGAGAGTACCTGTTATGAGGACCACAATATTGTTTGGTGTAACTATTCAATATTTGAACATAATGAAAGACCCAATATTGAAGATGGTAGAAAACAATATGGTGATGATAAGACCTATATTGGGTTGTATCACGCACCACTAGTAGGAGCGTCAACCGACATAGGATATCATTTTGATGAAGGAACTTCGTTAGAGATATTTGAAGGTTGTGATATGGTTCTATTAGGTGACATTCACAAAAGACAACATTTCGAACATAAAGGAATACCAATAGCGTACCCATCGTCACTTATTCAACAGAATTTTGGTGAATCGGTAGGTAAACATGGTTATTTGATATGGGATGTTGAATCTAGAACATGCGTTGAAAGGGATATCACCAATAGACATGGATTTTACCAATTCAAAATAAAATCGTTGGATGATATCGAAAACGGAACTGAAAAATTAACAAATGGATAAACAAACAGAAATTTACGACAAATGGCGTATCATTGGTATGCTAGAGGGTTTAATATTTAAAAACCAAGTCAAATTAGCCAATGCGTATGAGCATATGGCAAAAATCTTATTAGCAGACGCTGAAAAAGAGATAAGATTTTATAATGATGATATTGACACAATAGGTTTCCCAGTTTTACGAAGGTATTTCGGGTTAAATCTAGGTATTGAACTAACCAATGAACTTGTTGAGGACATCCTTAAAGAATTACATAAATACCAAACATCGGATTTCTACACAGAAGGAAAGTTAAAGTTAAATTTAATTTTTGATTCAGGGTTGGATATGGAAGCGATTTTATTAAAGGTTTTTTGTGAAGATATATACGGACAATAATATGGAAAAATTAGAATTTAATGAATGGTTAGATAAGTATTTTGAGAAAGACGATGACCACGCTTATTACACATGGACATATACAGATGACGGTATGCACCCTAATGATAAATCAAGATGGAAAGATTTAGATTTATTAGAAGAATTCGAAAGGTATTTTTTTAATAACAATGAAAGTCATGTAGGATTAGATGAATACGATGAATAATATGGAAGACTCAAAAGAAATAGTGGCTATGATTCACACGTTGGTACAAAAGTACCCAAATGATTATAAACTTGGGGAAGCAGTTCGAGAATATATTAATTGCGACATAAATCACGACAGTTTGTCGTGATAAAATAAAACATAAAAAGTTATGATAACAGGTACAACAATAAACGTGGATGAAACTCTTAAAGAGTTTAATAAGAGGGTTAATAAGATGCTCGATGAAAAGATAGAGGCTTCGAATAAATTGAACATTGAAATTCGTATATTGAGATGGGAAAAACGTCTTACTAAGAAACAATATAAAAAGTACTTGAGAGGTAAATTACAACCATTTGATGCTTTAGATGTTACGGATATCATAAGAGAGCGAGAGTTTAGATATAGTTTTGCTCAGGGTGAAATTGTTAAAATTGATTGGAAGATGTTAAGTTCATCGCAACAAGAGTTTTTTATTGAATTAAAAGATATGCACGCTGTGGTAACAAAATGCTTCTCAGATTTACACGCTTTCGGTCAAGGTTCAGCTTATGACCATGATTTAGAATTTGCAAATGGTGAATTTTCACCAAAAAAACCATTTGTGTACGACTTATTCACATTTAAACCAGTAGGTAGAGTTCCAACATATGCAATCATACCAATTAGTGAGAAAGAACAAAAGTATTATATTAAGGAATTTAAAAAAAGAAAACCCAATCAAAAATTGTGGTGGTATAATAATGATTTATAAAAAACTTTTACAAGAAATAGAAGACTATTGTAATCTTAATGAGATTGAGGTCACTAAAACGTTAAATGAGGCACTTAGAAGTGGGTTTACCATACTTAAGTTCGGAATACCTAATAGTACGTCAAATCCTATTGAAAAGACTGTAGAAGTCATTAAAGAGGTTATTAAAGAAGTGGAAGTCATCAAAGAAGTAGAAATTGAGAAGATAGTAGAAAGAATAGTAGAAGTTCCTGTCGATAAGATTGTGGAGAAAAGTATTAATATCAATGTTGATGGTCACAATGTAAATTACATGGATTACATAGAACAACTAAACACTAAGGTTAGTGCTTTGGAAGTTAATAATAAAAAGATAGGTAAAAAATTATCTGACAGTACTTTAAAAAGTGGTGGGCTGGAAAAAGATTTATTAGAATGTAAGATAAAACTTACAGCTTGCCTTAAAGATAATAGTGGCTTCGACTTATACGGAGAAAGATAATGGATACAAATATAACAATACCGAAGTACGCCAAAATAAAAGTATATTGGGACGACAGACCTGAGAATTATTCTAGGCAAGCCAAATTAAATGTACGAAATTACTTCAGCACCAAGTACGGTGTTAATAAAAATAATATAAACGTAATATATAGACCAATTAAGATTGGTAAGAATGGTGAGGTGATTCAAATTAGCGGTGCTGGTATTGAGAACATTCTTGACCGTAATTACCAAGTTGAATTAATGAAGAAATGGTTTGAGCGTGAAGGTAAAGATATTGATTTCAAACGTATATTAGACTTAGATAGGAAAGTTAATGATTCATTAGATAACCAAGCTGAGATTGTGAACAACCGTTCATGGGAATTGAAGTGGTTATACGTTGATAACTTTCTATGCTTTGGTGAGAAAAACTTCGCATCATTTGGTAACTTGAATGGATTAAATATTATAACCTCGGAACCACCGAATCAAGGTGGTAAGACGACTTTTAGTGTGGATGCGATTAAATTCCTATTATTTGGTAAGACTACTAAAACCGATAAGAACGAGCAAATTTTTAACACCTATACTGATAAGAACGAGTTGGTTGTTAGAGGTATGATAGAAATCGATGGTGAGGAAATGATAGTTGAAAGATTATTAACTCGTAAAGAGAAAAGAAGTGGTGGTTGGAATGTAGTTAATAAAGTGAATTATTATAAGATACTCCCTGATGGTGAGGAACTGTTAATGAATGATGTAGATTCTAAACAAACTGGTGAGGTTATTAAAAGTAACATTGGAAGTGAAAATGATTTTGATATTACAATCTTAGCAACAGCTAGAAACTTAGAAGATTTAATTGATGCTAAACCGACTGAGAGTGGTAGGTTATTAACGAAATTTATTGGATTAGAAGTTATTGAGAATAAAGAAATCATCGCTAAGAAGATGAACTCAGATTTCAATAAGACTAAAAAAGGTAATCATTATGATGCTGTAACGTTATTAAGTAATAACACAACTCTTGGTGAGAACGTTGTATTATATACCGAGCATTTAAATATGCATAAATCAAATCTAGATGATTCAGAAAAATTGATTATAAGATTAGATACTGAAAAGGAACGTTTACTTCATAGTAAATTAACGGTGGATGTTGAGATATTTCAACTGAACCCAGAAACTATTCAACGAGATATTGATACAATCACTGAACGTGGGTTAGAGTTTAAAACTAGGATTACAGGGTACGATACTAAAATAGTTGAAATCAAAGATGTTACATATGATGAATATTTATATGATACACTTGAGAAGAAAAGTAGAGAATTAACTATCAAAATCGGTGGTTTAGAAAATGATATGTCACAATTTGGTAGGGTTATTGACGACTTAGAACAAGGTGAGATATGTCAATCATGCAACAGAACTTTAGATGATGTAGATAATACTGAATCAATTAAGGACTATAAAGGGAAGGTTGGAAGAACGAAACTTCAAATTGAAGGGTCAACTATTGAATTGACCAAAACCGATGATTCTATATCTAAAATGAAAGATAATAGAGAAACTGTTGATAGACGACATAGATTAGAATTGGAGAAGGATAAGGCTGAAGTTGAAATTGGTTCTTTACGAAATAAAATAATTGCTAAGAATGGTGATTTAAAGAAATATAAAGCCAATGAAGAGGCTATTAAGACCAATATTAACATTGATGCTGACATTTCGGCAGTGAAAACGGACCTTATTATCCAAAATAGGACTAAGGATGAAGTAACACAAAAAATATACACAACAGAGTCATCAATTAAGACCGCTGAAGAACAAGTTGTTGTAAATACTGGGTTATTAGTTACACTTAAGAAAGAAGAAGAAATTGAGAAGATTTTTAAGGTTTACTTAGAAATGGTAGGTAAGAAAGGGATTAGTAAATTAGTTCTTAGGTCAGTTTTACCAATTATTAATTCAGAGTTACAAAGACTATTGGATGATGTATGTGATTTTGAGGTTGAGTTAGTAATGAATGATAAGAATGAAGTGGAGTATCACATAATTAAGAGTGATGTTGTGAAATTACTTAAATCTGGTAGTGGTTTAGAAAGAACCATCTCTAGTTTAGCCTTAAGATGTGTCTTAGGGAAGATTTCACATTTACCAACACCTAATTTCATTACTTTTGATGAAGTATTAGGTAAAGTAGCTGCAATTAACATTGAGAAGATTAAACCAATGTTTGAAAAAATAAGAAATATGTTTGACATAGTATTCTTCATCTCACATAATGATTTGGTGAAAGATTGGGGAGATAACATAATAACAATCAATAAGGTAAATGACATCTCATCGATTAACCTATAAAAATTTGGTTTTGTAGGAAAAATGTAGTATAATTGTAAGATGGAGAATAGAAATTATTGTATAATAGTTATGGATAATACCTCAAAAGTTGAAGAAGATTTGGAATTTATAATCACTGAACCTTTGAGGATTGTTAATAATAAAAAAGATACAGTCATAGTAGCAACGTTTAAGACACCACTTAGTCCGTTTAAGATTAAGAAGGCTTTAAACGTTGGGGATAAAAGAAGTTTTTTTATATTTGAACTGGACGCAGAAAGTTGTGCGGCTCATATTGATGAAGAACATCTTCAAGAATTCCTATTCGGAACTTTAGATGGTGATACGGAAGTATTGGTTGAAGAAGAAAATAGAGAATTTCTAGAGGAACATAGTGGGTCAGAGTTACCATATAGGTATAACGAAAATGAGCTGTTGAACCTCACTGAGGTAGAAAGAGAATTATTAATAGATAAGTTATTAAATAATGTTAAAACCCTCACCAATAACCAGAAGAAATCATTAAGTTTTCTGGCAAGTTTATAATAAGGTGAAATGAAAGAAAGTACAATAACTAATAGAACAGACACTATTAGCAAATATTTTAAAGATGTGAATAAATCAAGTTTATTATCATTAGAAGATGAAACAAAATTAGCGATAAGAATTCAAGATGGTGATAAAACCGCCATCGATGAATTAGTAGAAGCTAATCTAAAATTTGTAATCAGCGTAGCAAAAGGTTATCAAGGTCTTGGGTTACCATTATCAGATTTAATAAGTGAAGGAAATTTAGGGTTAATCAAAGCCGCTAATAGGTTTGACCATACAAGAGGGTTCAAATTTATTTCATATGCGGTACATTGGATTAAACAAACGATTATGCAAAGTCTAAATGACAACTCAAGAATGATTAGGTTACCAGCAAACATTATCAATAAAATATCACAAAGTAATAGAGAGTTATTAAATGATGTCGGTGAGTTAGAAAAAGAATACCCAAGTTGTGTATCATTGAACACCCCGATTGGTGAGTTCAATGGATATGAATTAGGTGATATGCTTGAGGATGATAGTGTTGACACACTTGATGTATTAACACACGAAACTGAAAAATTAAAGAATATTGTTCATAAAACATTAAATTGTTTGGATGAACGTGAAAGAGGAATAATTGAATGTTACTTTGGATTGAATACACACTGTGAACCTATGACGTTAGAAGCGATAGGTGATAAGTATGATTTAACTAAAGAACGTATAAGACAAATTAAAGAAAAGGCTATTAGGCGTTTAAGACATAATAATATTGAGCTATTTACCTTAATTAATTCATAATTGTCGATATTTATATAAAAACAAAAATTATGAAATTACATTTTGGACATTTATTAGGAGTTGTAGCTCTGTTTATCGCTGCGTGTGCAGCATTCTTTTCAGTATATGGTATTGGAATGTTATTTTCTGGTGCTATGTTAGCCGTAATTATTATGGGTTCTTCATTAGAACTAGGAAAATTAGTTGCCGCTAGTTACTTACAAAGATATTGGAGTTCAACTAGTTGGTTAATTAAAACATATCTAGTTCTAGCTATTACAGTGTTAATGGGAATTACATCAGGTGGAATCTACGGATTCTTATCATCAGCTTATCAAGAAACATTTCAAAAGTTGGCGTTAAGTCAAAATGAGATAGCATTTCTAGAAACTAAAAAAGATTTCTTTGGTGCTGATGTTACTAGATACGATAAGGAGTTAGAAAGAATATCAGGAAACATATCAGAACTTTCAAACGCTAAAACGAACAACATTCAAATTAAAGATACTACATCCAGTACTGGATTTAGAAATACAATATCAACATCAGGATTACGTCTAGCTCAAAAAAGAATTGAAGCTGAAGAAGTAAATCGTGAAAAAATGATGGATAAACGTACAATAGCCGCAGATTCATTACAGAAATATCAATTAGCTATATTAAACAAACAAAATAGCGATGAAACATCAAGTGAACTAGGACCGTTGCTTTACATATCTAAATTATTAGATATGCCTATGGATAAGGTGGTTAACTATTTTATATTAGTATTCATTATTGTATTTGACCCATTAGCTGTGATATTAATAGTTGCAACCAATAGAGTATTTGCTCAAGAAAAAATTAAGAGGGATGGTGAAATACCAAAAGAACCTAAAAAATTAAAAGAACCTAAAAAATCTATTTTTAAGAGAATGGGTAATTTTATGAAAAGTGACAAACCTAAAACTCTTAAAGTTGTCCCTGAACCAACACCCGCTCCAACACCCGCTCCAGAGGTTGTAGCACCAGTAATCAGAACTAATCAAGCTCAGGTAACTAATCATAAGGATGGTATTAAACGAGAAGAGATTAAGGAAATTAGGGAGAATACGAATAAGAATAGAAACTTTACTAGAAATATACCAGCAAGGCGTGGACATTAATAACGATTATAAATTAAAAGATTTATCATATTTTAAAAAAAAATATAAGAAGCAACAAATAGTGATAGGTAATTCACTAAACGTTGGTTTAGAACATTTTGACATTTGGAATAAAAAGATAAGTGGAAAGTATAAAGGGACTAGTCCATATACAATAGGATTAGATGGGGTCATATATGAACATTATGACCCTATTTATTATTCCTCATTTTTAAAAGATGAGGTATTGGATAAAAGAATTATTTCAATAGTCTTAGAAAATGAAGGTTGGCTAACTAAGGATTTCAACAAAAAACAGTTTATTATGTGGAACGGTTCTATTTATAATAGAAACGAGGCTTTATTTGAAAGAAAGTGGAGAGGAAAACTCCATTGGGCACCGTACACTGATGAACAGATGGAAAGTTTAGTGTTATTATGTAACCACTTAACAGAGAAATTTAACATTCCAAAAGAAGTTTCATCGGATAATATTAAAATAAATGATTATAGACTCAAAAAGGGTGTATATTTTAGGAGTAATTACTCTAAGAATTACTTAGATGTATCTCCAGCCTTTAATTTTAATTACTTAAAGGAAAAACTAGAAAATGATGAAAATAAATGAACATGACATAACTAGAGGTATGTTAAACACTATCAGACAAGATAGGTTTATCAATGAAAACCTTGATAATACTACTACTTCGGATGAAGAAGAGTTAACATCAGCTGAGTTAAGTGAGCAACAAACAAACTTTAGAAAGACGGTTTCACCTAGAGTGGAATTTACTGGGTTTAAAGTTTACCCTAAGAATAAAAACGTTGTGTTTTCAGGTAAATTTGAAAACATGGGTGGTTTAGAATGGGAATTCACATTAGAAGATACTCATGGATTATATATTTCAGCTAACAACGTTCCATTTAGTGATGACACAATTGAAACTATCAAAAAGCTTAAGGGTTTTTATGATAACTGGGCTGATGAATGGGCTGAAAAATTAGCAACTGAATACAATAGAGAAACTCAAGAAGGTGAACAAGAAGTTCAAAATTCAGATGTGGTGTAAATAACATTATTATGGTATTAAGTAAAACTAAATTATATGTAATTCTCCTAGTTCTTGCTGGGATTATAGGTTTCTTAATCTATAACGCATTTCAAAGTAGAGCGGCTATTGAAGCAGCTTTAAAGGAAAAACAAAATGAAAAAGAAGAGGTTATTCGAGTTAGAGACTCTGCTAGAACAGCTCGTGATAGGCAAATAGCCGATTTCGAATGGGATTTTGATTCTTTATCTAGAGCTAATAAAAAAATTATATATGTACCTTATGAAAAACTTAAATATGTTGACCGTACTCTTAATGATGCTATCAACATCCTTGACAGCACAAATTACGAACAATAAATTAGACGGTGACGTTTGGTTGAACAAAAATGGTAATGTAGAGATGACACCCGAAGCGGCTATTGATAAATCTAAAATCCTTAGTGATTGGGTTAGGCAAAGTGATACGCTTGCGACAAGGGAGAAACAACTTAAACTAAAAGATTCTATAATACAACAGATGATTATTAAGGTTGCAGAGATGACAGGTGAGTTAAGAGCTGCTAATGCTTTTATTGCAAATAAAACTGAAACGGTAGATGATATTAACGAAGAACAGATTGATATAGCTAAAGGACTCTTTAGTAATTTCCAAGCTAATGTTCGTGCCCATGGAAATATAACCACTTATACAAACCCAGAAACAGGTCTAGATGAAGCTGGAATGTTCAAATATCTACAAGCAGATGTTATACTTAGATATAATATTAAGAAGTACTATGTGTTCACACAAGGCTCTGTAGGTATGAATGACTACGTAAATATTAGTTTAGGTGGTGGATATCGATTCTGGTAATAAATAAAAACTGTAAAAAACGATAAAAAACCCTCATATGAGGGTTTTTATCTTTATTCTCAATATTTATATAATAACGATATAAAGTAATTTATAATAAATCAATTTATGCAAAAAATAAAATTAAACGAAAGACAAGTTCTTATGCTTCAAAATCTACAAGGAGATAAGTCTAAGCCGAAGGTACTTAAAATCAATGAAGACCAATATAACAGGTTATTCAAAGAAGGTTTTGATGCTAACAAAGATTTCAAAAAAGGTGGTGTCGATAGCGAGTCTCAAAAAGGTGATTTATTAACATTTGCTCAAGAAGTAATCGTATTCATTAAAGATATGTTATCTAGACCTGAAAGCGCACCATTTTCTAAATATTGGGCGAAAAAAGGTATCTCAAAAGAGAAACTAACTTCAATGTTGGAGAAAGAAGGGTTGCTTACATCAAATCTAGGTGAAGCTGAAGGTGTTACGACATATGTAACAGAGAAATATGGTTTTAGAGGAAAAGTTAAAGAGTTTTACAATACTATGAATGAATATAGTGGTGATGGTGGATATCCAGCGGGAGCTGATAACGACCCTAATGCACCATGGAATCAAGAAGACCCAGAACCAAATCCAGAAGATGATACAAGTCAAGATGACAATAATGTTGTTTTAGATAGAGAAGCTCCATTACAATTAAGATTTTATAGTGGAAGTGAAGATGAAAATAACTTAATGGTGTTTACCGATAGAAGTGGACAACTTTTAGTTGTTAACGGTGAAAGAATGTTAGCTTATTCAAAACATGATGAATTTGAAACATATCAAACTATTAAGGGTGATGATAGAAATCTAAAAGCACCTTTATTCTATTATATTAACGATAAATACGCTTCAGGTGAGATGAAAGCATATAATACTTTTGACGCTTATACTAAAGGTCAAGTATGTATTGTAACTCCAGAAATCAAAAACGAATTACTAAACACATATAAAGGTAATAATGAATTGGCAAGTTTGTTAAATCAATTACCTGAAACTACGGGTGCTGCATCTAGTGGTGCTTTTGTTGGTGGTATGTCAAATGGTCCAATTAATAAAGGTAGAAGCCCAGAACAAGAAATGGGTAATATTATATCAGATGGTGTAGACCCTTCAGGTGTTCTACCGTTTCATTCAGAAAGAAGTGGTGAGGAACCATTTATTATCGATGATATAAAATGGCAATATTGTAATGTTAATAATAATGGGAAAATAAATCTTGGTGTATATAGATTCGGTCAAGACATGTGTTATTCATACGAATGGTTCAATGCTAACGTATTAGAAAAACAAAAAGTACAAGAAATGGATTCAGCAACTGCGGGTGGTGAAAGCGGAACTTTCGCTTTTGATGCGCCAGCTGGTGATGGTAGTGCGTTTTGGACTGCTGGAAACAAATTAAATAAAGGTAAGGGTGATATGCCAATGGTAAGAGGTGCTAAGATAACTGAAGGTGATGAGCAAATTTTCTCACAAACTGATGAATACAGAAGTGGGTTTGATTTGAATGAAAAAGACCAAGCTATGTTCAACTATCAACACGTTAGACAACAATGGGAAAATGAGGGTCCTGAAGGAAAAGAATTTCTTAAACCTAGACTTGAAGCGGCATTTGCCAAAACTGGGTTAGCGTCAGGTAAAGCGATGTTTTCAGAAGGTCTTGCAATAGGACAAGTTTATAAGAATGGGGTTGGTAGAAGAAAAATCAACGGTGTTAATAAATTAAATGGTGCTGTTAAGGTTAGACAATGGGGTGATGGTGCCGCTAGAGATTTAAATATCAGTAAAAAAGAATTTGGTGGTTGGGAACTAATAAGTGAAAGTCGAAAAATCTTAAAGATAACTGAAGAACAATTAAAGAAAATTATAGAAGCCGATAATCAAACTTCAACCGCATACCCTAATGGTGAAATGGTTGATTTTGACGATTGCACTAAACTTAACAATAATAAGGTAGCTCAAAACGGTGGTTGTAGTCAAGGTGACGATGGTGTAGTTAAGCTATCTAAAACAAAAGACGCTGTTGTGGCTGAAGTTGCTAGAATTACAGGGAAACCAATTAACGAAGTTAGGTTAATAATCGAAGCTAATGAAACTCAGCAATTAATTCCACTATTTATTAGTGCGATTAACCAAGTAGACGAGAGTTTAGGTTATGAAGAATTAGCCAATGCAATTGGTTATATCATTAACGAACATTATGGAACTCATTTAGTTGAGCCATTCTTAAATAAATTAAATCAAATATTAGTTAGACATACCGAAGGGACGTTTTAATTGATAGATTAAACAATAACTTTATATTTATATAAAAGACCAAAATATGGACAAAAGAATAATAAAACGAGAATTAGATAAGTTAGTAGCAGAAGCTAGTGTTTCTGGTGAACAAGTTACCAAGAAAGCACAAAAGGTTAGTAAGAAACAAAATAACGCTTACTACAAAGATGTTGAAGGTAAAATGAAGGACTACGATAAGAATCTAAAACAGGAAGACGAGAACCAAATTGACCCAAAGAAAACAAATGCTGAGGGGAAAGAAAAGGAGTATCACGAAGACATGGAAATCATGAATGGTTTAGAAATGAATCAATATGATAATGAACCTAGTACTGCTTTTAAAGATAGAGCTAAAAAAGCTATTGAAGGTGATGCAACTATGGGTAATGACTCTGAGTGGGCTAATGTCATTCCAGCTGACCAACAAGGTTTTACTGGACCTGACTTTGGAAAGGATTTAGTTAAAAAAGCTAACGCTTCCAAAAAGAAAAGAAACGATAGTACGGGAACATTTAATCAATTCGGAGATGATATTGAGATGGTTGATGGTGCGTCAAAAATAAGTAAAAAGAAATTAGCAACAGAAACTATGAAAAGAATTAAATTTAAATCACCTTTAAATGGTGTAGGGAATGCCCTTAAATTAATCCCAGAAGCTTTCAGGGTTGATAATAAAGAATTTGAAATGACTGACGGTAACGAAACTTACAGAATGAAATGGAAAGGTACGTTAGCAGAAGGTAAAGCAACAGTTTTATCGGCAGATTCTAAAGATTTAGTGAATGAAGATTTTTCAAAAATCAAACACCTTATGGGTTATAAAGCTGAAGATACTTTAGGTACTCCATCAGCTACTGATAGAATTAATGAAAACAAAAGATTACTTGAAAATGCAACTGGTGTAGGATTTGGTACTCAAGGAAATGGGTTTACAAGTGAAGGTGACCTTATGGGTGATGCTGAAGTTGTTGAAGAAGTTGAAGTAATGGAAGAAACTGAAGTTGTTGAAGAAGGTGTATGTACATGTGGTGAAGCAACTTGTGAAGAGTGTAAAAAAAAAGCTTAAGTGAATGTTATATTGCAATAGCTGATAAACCTGGAAAGGGAGTAGCTGATGCACATATAATATCTGATGAAGATAAAGTTGATTATATTGAAGGTAGTTGGATTTTAAGAGGTCCGTTTTCTGAGAAAGAAGCGGAAGCAAAATTAAAGACTATTACACAATCTGATACCAATTGGAATCATAAGATTGATAAAACAAAGGGTTCGAAATATTATGAGGACTCTAAAGAAATCTCGAAAGAGTGGTAAAATAAAAATTATGAAAAGAGTAAAATACAACAAAGAGTTTACAAGTATTCAAGAGGCTTTAACTAAAGTGCCAAATCTTTTAAAAGAAGATAAAAATGTTTTCGAAATGACTGATGGTAATAAAACACTTACAGTTAGATGGGAAGGTACATTAGCAGAAGGTAAGGCAGTTGCTTTAACAGCTAAAGATGAAGTTCTTATTAATGAAGACGTTGATAAGATGAAACACCTTATGGGTTATAAAGCTGAAGATACCATTGGTACTCACAAGGCTAAAGGTAGAGTAATGGAAAATACAAAGTTTAAGGAATTACTTGAGGCTAGTAAAAAAAAAACTTTAGTTGAAAATTCAGGAGCTGTTGGCGTAGCTAACATTGTTGATGAAGCTGAGGTAATGGAAGAAAGTCTTAAAGGAATCATGGCGGGAGTTATGGCACTAATTGGTGGTATGGTTCATGGTCAAGAAATTCCACAAGAAAAGGTTCAACAAGTTAAAACTGAACTTTCACAATTATCTCCACAACAAAAAGAGGTTGTTGGGAATAAATTAACCCCAGAACAAGTTCAACAAATTTCTGATGCAACTGGAATTTCATTTACAGAGGATGGAGCCAATAGTTTATTTCAATGGGACCCACAGACGGACGCTAAGCGCACCCCAGCCCCTAAACTATACTTAGGTAAGTTTGGTGACATTAATGCAGCTAAGGTGGTCGATGTTGATACTAACGGTAAAGGTGGACACCAATTCACGGTTCAAATATCAGGTGTTTACGCACATGGGACTAATTTCAGTAAAATTAGAACTTATATCGGTAAAAACAATACGAAACTTAGTAACACTTCGATTCAATTTGTTAACGATGAAGGAAGCCCATATAGCGGTAAGGATGTAAGTTACAAATAAGTTACAAATAAAATAAAAAAAGATAACCCACCATTTTAGGTGGGTTTTTTGATTTTAAAGATATTTATAATAAAAAAGTTATGTCAATAGAAATTTCAAAATACGTAAGTTACAATGAAGTAATTCGTAGTGCAACAGCATTAAGAAAGAATATTAAAAACATTCCTAACTCAGAGCAGTTAGATAAAATTAAAATATTAAGTAAAAAAGTATTTGACCCATTGAGAATTTGGTGTGGTGGTAGAGTTAAGATAAACTCAATATTCAGAAGTAAAAAATTAAACACTAAAATTGGTGGAAGTAAATCATCTCAACATATGGCGTTTAAAGGTGCTGCTATGGACATTGATGATATATATGGACACAAAACAAACCTAGAAATGTTTTACTATATTAAAAATAATCTTATATTTGACCAGTTAATAGCTGAGTTTCCTAAAGATGGTGAACCAAGATGGTTACACGTATCTTATAACGAAGGTAAAAACAGAAATAGGATTTTAATAGCAACTAAAATAAGTAAAAGAACAAAATACCTTTTATATGAAGGTAATGAACATTATTTAAATAAACAATGATAGATAACGTAAGCAAATATATAAAACACATGTCAAGACCCCTTTCTCTATTACAGATTGAGCTGATATATACTAGTAACAACATAGTGTATGAGCGAAGTGATTTGTATTCTGATTTCACTTTAACATTAGACGACCTTATAGATTCAACCTATTTAGGTCATGATATGATGAATGAACAAGAAAGATTGATTCATTTCAATTGGTGTTGGGATAAGACATGTACATTATTGAATGGCGATGTTATTAAATTTAATGAAAATAACGAAGTTTATGTCTATTTTTTAGATTTATATTTTGAAACGTTTTATACCCCATCTTCAACACACTATAATGAAGTAAAAATATATTGGAATTATTTATTTAATTATAATATAGTAAAAACACGTTCAGATATTGATAGGTTCGTAAATTTATACAAACATTTCGATAAATCTTTTAAAAATGCTAATTATTTAATATAAAAACAGGGTTTTCTATTTATTTATTTAAATATTTCCCTTATATTAGATGTATGAGAATACACAACATAGTTTTAACAGGTTTAATTAATGACCGTCTAGTTGCTTATGAAGAGCTAGAAAGGGATATGAACAAACACAACAACATGTCAGTTGGGGATATGGTTTATGTAATTAAACAACATTTAAAAAAAATCATTAAATTGAACGCCATGATTGATGAATGGCAACAAATAATACAGTCGGAAGTAAAAAGTTCGATAGACGAACTGACTGAAAAAGTTAAAGAAAGTACACATGAATAATTTAGAAGATTTAAAAGTTATGATTAACCGTTTAGAGGTTGACTTAACTAAATTCTACACTAAAGGGAATAAAGCTGCTTCAATTAGAGCAAGAAAAATCTTACAAGATATTAAAGGACAAGCTCAAAATATTAGAATGGACATATCCGAAGTAAGAAACAAAAATAAGAAATAATGTTAATAGCAATAATAAATAAAATACTATTGGTAGCATTCATAACAGCAATTGTTAATTTGTTCTGGCATTTATTCTATGCGATTCAAGCATGGACTAAAAACCCTGAACAAAACACTAAGTATATTTTAAGCTCTAGAAGCTTACTATTGCTAGGTTTATCAATCGCTTATGTATTAACATCAATAATAACAGGAATTAATTTATAAGAATGGGTAATATTAATAATAAAGTAAAAGAATTACATCCACACGTACTAAGTATACGATTTATGGATGGGTTAACAGTAATTGATTGTGCATTTAAAGATGGGTGGGCAATACCTAAATCAGATACGGTTGGAAATGAAACAACCCCTGATAAACCAAACTACTACATGTTATATCCGTTGAGTGAGAATGTTGGTATAGATGAGATGTTAGATTACGTTACTTATGTAATTAAAGTTAACATAGAACGTGAGTTGAAAATCAAATTACTTCAAATTAAGATTAATGAATTGAAACAATTGTTCACTAAAATTTCTTTAGAGAAATGTAAAACAATTCAATTTGAATTTAAAACAAACTTAGATATCACATCCGAAGATAACATCAATTTAGATGAAATGCCAATTTACAACGCAAATGATGCTGTAAGTGATGCTGTAAGTGATGCTGTAAGTGATGCTGTAAACACTGGAAATGATACTACACCAAACACTGGAAATGATGCAGAAGATGAACATGTAAGAACAATTTCTAGGCAAGATGTTATAAATGATAAAGATGTTAGTAATGTAAATCCAGCAACGGCTTCATTTAACAATGAGACTTTTGATTTACCACCAAAGAAGAATAATAAAGTAGTAGAGGTGCAAGAGTTTGTGGTTCCTGAAGTTATATGTAAATGTGACCCATTGGACCCAAATCAAGTTTGCCCAGCATGTATATAAGATGAATGTAATAATATTTTTAATAATAGCGTATGGAGTATCCAACATAATGGTATTCTCTTCCATCTTCAAATGGTGGAGAAATTTATGGTCAAGATGGTCCCCAAATTTCTTTGGAGAACTATTCAGTTGCATGATTTGTTTACCTTTTTATGTAGGAATATTACTATCTCTCTTTATTTTTTCAGTGAGTGGTGTATATTTAGGGGTAGGTAGTGTATACTTAGCAGCTTTTTTAGATGGGTGTTTCGCATCAGGTGGTGTATGGTTAATACATTCGTTACAAGAAAAATTAGAAAGATGAAAGATTATCTAACTAATTCAATAAAAAAAGAATCTAATGGAATCGCATTAGAGCAAAAGAAAACCGACTTAAGGAAAGAAGCTTTTATTCAGGAAATAAAAAATGGTTTAGGTGAAGAAATAAAATTGAACCCCAACAGAGTAGAAGTTGTAATAAAAACACCTATCAAACGTGATGGGTTTTTGAAGAGGTTTTTAAAAAGATTAAATAAAGTGTTTTAAAATGAGATATGAAACTTTGATAGAAAGTGTTTCGGAAATAGTTAACAATGAGTTAATTTATAAAGAAGGTTTAGTGTTAGTTTACAAACTAAGTGCTAAAAAGCATAGAAAATTAAGTGAACACGTTTTTCTTAAAATAAATACTGATACCAACGAAGCGTTTGAACACACAGAAGAGTTCGAAGTTGAGATGGGTGGTATTGTAATAAAATTTGTAGTAGATGAAGAGTAAGTTTTACAGATGTATGGTTTTTTCCTTTTATATTGGTGAGGGGATTAGGTGGTTTAAATTATTTAAGCTAAAACTTTCTTTTAAACATATTAACAAATATAAGTTTAAAACTAATAACCCTGATGGAATTTACGTAGGGTATTGGTTAATAAACCTACAATCAATAACTAAATTAAATTAAAATAAAATGGAAACAGAAGAAATTCAAACAGTTACCGAAGTGAAAGAGACAGGTATTGTATTATCAGATAACGAGAAACAATTAATTGAGAACTCACGAAGACAAATGGACGCTTTAGAGGGATTTAAAACAGCTTACAACGAACTAGTTCAAAGAACTGGATTCGCTTGGGTAGTTGATGGTAATTCACCTATAAACAACCCTGTACTAGGGGTTGCGAAAGTAAACTAAGAGAAATACGGTAAAAAATCAAAAACCCATGAGAAATCATGGGTTTTTTGTTTACAATGTTATTTATTTTAACTATCATTGTTATATGAAAATAGTAATAAAAGAAATAACACCAACAGGGGATAGTTTATTAGTCTACTTAATGACTGATACTAACCAACCTGTGAGTTGTAATATAACTCAAAAAAGTGAGTTAACTGAAACGATAAGTTCAGTGTCAAATAATATTAAGGATTATCCACAAGAGAAATATTCTTACGCACAATACATTAAACAAGATGAGCAAAACTAAAGAACACCCATTAATACTAGTATGTTATATGGATAGAGAATTAATGAAACAACAAGAAATAATGGTTCACATCAGTGAAGGAATTAATAGAGCTATAGCTGAAAGAGAAGCCAACGCAATGGCATTCTTCCTACCAACTGACGGACCAGAAAGAATGGAATGTATCAACCCAATACATACAACAAAGAAACAAGCAGATAAAATCGATAAAATGATTAAAGATGTTAGAGAATCCTTTGATATTGGTCAAGGTGCTGATGAAAATCTAGATGATGATTTAGGTGACTCATGAGACCTGATGCTATTGATAGGGCGTTTTATGAGAAATTTGGTTATAAGTATCTTGGCATGTATGATGGTGTCCCAATTATAGAAGAAATTAATAGAATCCCATCAGCGGTGCAAAACGATAGAAAAGCAAAACAAATAAAAGAAATGAAAGTTAAAAAACAAGATTTAGAAATGAAGAACTTGGTAGTTATTAAAGCTCCAGATAAATTAACCAATGGTGGTACTACAGTATTTCTTGCTGGTTCTATTGATATGGGTAAAGCTGTTGATTGGCAAACTCAAATTGAAAATGAACTTAAAGAAAAATTAAGTGGTGATACAATTGTAACACTTTATAATCCAAGACGTGATGATTGGGATTCTTCATGGGAACAAACAATAGAGAATGATAATTTTAGAACGCAAGTAGAATGGGAATTAAATGGAATGGAAGTAGCAGATAAAATTGTGGTTTTCATTGACCCCAAAGGTAAAGCACCAATTACGTTATTCGAATTGGGGCTACATGCTAGGTCTGGAAAAATATGTGTATGTTGTCCAGACGGGTTTTACCGAAAAGGTAATGTAGATATCGTTTGTGCCAAATATAATATACCAATGGTAGATAATATTGATGGATTGATTAACTTTATATTAGATGGGTAGCTTTTTAAGAAGATTGGACGTTAAAGTGGATATAATTGGGGATTCTATCCACGTCACTAAAAAATGGGTAAACTTAGGATTCTTAGATGGGCTTAAAGGTCATATCAAACCTAATATCGCTGAATTATATGAATCTGAAGCATCTCGCAATTCATATACAAAAGGTCATAAACCAGCAGCGGTTAAAAATATGGAAGAAGCTAAAAGGATTAAAGAAAATAAAATCTGGTGGATTTATATGGTAGAATGTGCAGATGGTACAATTTATACTGGAATATCTAATAACGTTTCTAAGCGCATCTTAACGCATAACTCTGGAAAGGGAGCAAAGTATACTAGAAGTCGCTTACCAGTCACTCTAAAGTGGTCACAAAGCTGTGAGAACAGGTCTGAGGCTAGTAAAGAAGAGTATAAAATAAAAAAACTCACTAGAAAAGAGAAATTACAGAAAATTGAAGAATATGGAAAACAATGATATATTATCAGGAAATACTTATATGTTAACACCTAACCCTATATATTATAAAGTTAATATTGATAAGATAGAAACATTAGAAGATATTAAACTAATATTAAAACATCTTAATTTAAATTATACTCCGAAAGACAAAGAAGAATACGAAGAAATTAAACATTTATTAATATTGAATTAAGGTCTTGTGGTAGTTCGCCAAATTTTGGTATAATCCCAACCAGTGTGTTCATGAATGATATCATAATAATCTCCACACATTTTTTTATTGGCAGTTCCCATAAAGAATAAGTTCTTAATCTTATTATCTTTTGCAGCTTTGGCTAATTCGTGATGCAATCGTTGAGCATCCTTTTTACATTTACAAATAACCATTTCAAATTGGTCTTCTTCATGAATAAGTAATTTGTTATTCACAACGACAACTTGTTTAGTTTTCTTTTTATCACCCATACCAACCATAAGTAATTGAATGATATCAATGATGGATTTTCTATCAGTTTGATTATTATAACCATGAACCCAGAAAGATTCCTCAATTTCATAAGTGGAGTCATGTAAAACTGTCCAAATCCCAAAGATTGGTTTTTCATAGACATTTTTACCATATCGATTTCTAACTAACCTAGATTTATCACCTTCTACATAATCCTTAACCACGTATATTTTATAAGTTGCTGGAATGATACCATTGTAGTTGATAAACTCTTTTCTAAAAAAAACATTATTCTCCATCTTTATTTTGTTAAAATTAACAAAAGAAGTTGTCTCTTTTTTGGACCTATGAAGGGTTTTCTTATATTCCCCGTTTCTAGTTAGAATTACTCGATATAACATATTATAAATATAATTTATCTTTAAATATACGAAAAAAATTTGTATATTAAATATAAATTCACTATATTTGCATTATAAAATAAAATTATGTCAAAAGACCTATATAAAACATTAGAATTAAGCAAAACTGCGGATGCTACTGAAATTAAGAAAGCATATCGTATGCTGGCTAAGAAATACCATCCAGATAAGAATCCAGATGATAAAACAGCCGAAGCTAAATTCAAAGAAGTTGCCGAAGCTTATGAAATATTAAGTGACACCACTAAAAGGGCGACCTATGACCAAATGGGTTATGAAGCTTCTCAAAGAGGTGGTGGTCGTCATTACGATATGAATGATATGGGTGCTGCATTCAATGCAATGCGAGAGCAACAACAAGCCGAACAAGTTAAACGTAGATATACTATCCATCAAGTCGTTAAAATATCTATGGAAGATGTTTACGAAGGTGCGATTAAAAAGCTCACTTATAAACGCATTGAAAAATGTAAGCCATGTAATGGTAAAGGTGGTGAAAACGTAGTAAGGTGTACCACATGTGATGGTAAGGGTATTGAAGTTATAACACAACGTACCAATTTTGGTATGATGCAAAATAATATATCTTGTAGAGGTTGTGATGGTAGAGGGTTTAAAATTGCTAACGCTTGTGATTCTTGTAAAGGGAAAGGCATTCAAGGGAAAAATGAAGAAATAGAAGTTGACATCCCACATAGTATCTTACCTCACGAACAAATGCAATATGTTGGTAAAGGTCACTATTACGTTGATGCTCAGGGAGAAGAATCATTTGGTGACTTAATATTATCATTTCAAGCGGATGAAACCAAGTTTACTATATTAAAAAACTTTGGCTTATTAACTAAAATTGATTTACCATATGAAGTTATGGTATTAGGTGGTGAATTTGAATTTACTACAATTGATGGGTCAGTACTTAAAGTAACCGTATCCGAATTAACCGACATTGGTAAGAAATTGAAGTTAAAGGGTAAGGGGTTGAAACACCGTGGTTATGAGGTCTTAAGAGGTGACCTATATATCATGATTGATTTAAAATTCCCAACTGAAATCACCGCTGAGGAAAAGGAAATTCTTAAAATGTTAAAAAAAACTAAGGAATAACTTGTTTATTTGTATTTTTTGTAGTTACATTGCATAAATAATAACAAACAAAAAAAATACAAATAATATGGCAAAATGGGGTGAACCTTCGGATGAGACATTCGATGAAATAGAACAAGTACTAATTCAATCTGGATTAGATAATTTAATAAACACAAAAATCATCGTAAACGATGAGCAAAAGAAAAATGTGATTCTGGTAAAGAAAATTTCAGCGAGCATTTCTTTTGCATTTAATAACGATTTGTTAATAATGGTGAACGAATCAATTTTTGATGAGTTACCACCTGAACAAAAACGTCTTTGTATTGAAGAAGCATTAAGTGGTACACACCATAACGGTACTAACGTAGTTGTTGGTACACCTGATATGAATACATACCACGGTTTCTTAGAGAAGCACGGTTATGATAAATTTCTAGTATTGGAAGAATCCATTAAGTCTTTATATGAGACTCAGAAGAATGATGGTGAAGACCCTAAAGTAGATTAATATGGATATGTATTCACCAATAGACTTCCAAAGTGAATTTAGGAGTTATGCAATGAAGCATATGGGCGTTACAAGTTCTCAATTTTATTATTGGGACAGAATGCAAACCGAATTATATACCAATCGTATGGTATCATCACCACCGCAAGGTTCGATGACACCTTACATTCTTGAAGAAAGAGAATTAAGGGTTACCCAAATGGATATCTTCTCTAGGTTAATGATGGATAGAATTTTATGGTTGGCTGGACCAGTTAACGACTTAATGAGTACAACGGTTCAAGCACAATTATTATTCTTAGAAAGTCTTGATAGAGATAAAGATATTACGATTTACGTTGATACTCCAGGTGGGAGTGTTAAATCTGGACTATCAATGATAGATAATATGATGTTATGTAATGCAGATATCAGAACGGTTAATACTGGGATGGCTGCGTCAATGGGTTCATTATTATTAGGTGCTGGAACAAAGGGGAAAAGAAGTACACTTCGTTCTAGTAGAGTAATGTTACACCAATTATCTTCTGGATATGACGGTAATCATCAAGACAATAAGATTAGCTTTCAAGAGAGTGAAAAATATAATATTCAGTTGTTTGAATATTTAGGTGAGTTTTGTGGTAAAGACCCTAAAGAAGTAATGGATAATGCGAGTAGAGATTTATGGCTTAATTCAAAAGAAGCTGTTGAATACGGAATCGTAGATGAAATTATAACTAAGAATAATGGGTAATGAATATGGATATGGATATAAGGTAATTGTAGTAAAACGATTAAATTAAATTAAAAAACACTTTTAATGAATAAGATTAAAATAGGTGATGAGGTTTTAGATATAGGTGAAAACTATCAACCAAAGGGGGTGTTTATTGTCGAAGAAATAAGAAGTGATGGTTGGGTATGGGGAAGTGGTATGACCAAACCATATTATGGTAAAGACAATAAAAAAAAGAATTTCACATCAACATTTAATGGTTATATCAAATCATCAAATCATTAGGACATTTTGAAAAATGAATAAGATTCATGTAGTTAATAAAAAAGACCATGCCCCGACTGATAAAGATTTTTATGTCGGTAGGGGTTCTGTCTTTGGAAATCCATACACTAGTAAACCCCTTGATAAATCCAAAGCGATTTATCAAGCAGCAAACAAAGAAGATGCAATTACTAAATACGCTGAAATGCTAGAGGTTAAGATAGCTTCAAAAGATAAGGTAGTAGTAGAAGGGTTAAATGAAATGTTAGAAACATTGAAGCAAAGTGATATATATTTAGTATGTTATTGCGCACCCAAAAGATGTCATGGCGATATAATTAAAATTACATTACTTCACGAGGTCTTAAAATATTTAATGCCAAAATAATTGGTGTTTTGAAAAAATTGTTATATTTAAAAGTATAAACGTTCTTTAACATACGGGGGTGACTGGAATTGATTGCGGATAGACCGATAATTACCAGCATGTAGTGCTAGATTGGAAGCACTTAAATAAATCTATCAGATTTTTAATTGGAAACATTTTTAATGTAGACGAAAATATCTTCGCAAACGCTACTTGTAGTGTTGCAAGAGAGGTAGCTGTAGCCTAAATTATTGCAATGGTAGTAATCTACCAACTTCTTATTTATCACTATAAGAGTTTAATCTAAAGAAGTGTTAATCCTACTCAATGACGGGATTCAAGCAAGTTGTTGACGATTTTTTTGTCTTATTTTTTTGTAAGAATAGACTAAACATGTAGACGGATTTTGAAGAATTTGTAAGACGGGAGTTCGAATCTCCCCACCTCCAGGCTATCGTATTAACTTACTTGCACGTAGTGATAGCTGCACATTTCAATAGAAATGACTAAAAGTTAATTAAAACCACGATATATATCGTGGTTTTTTTGTTTTAATGAGGTATTTATATAAAACGTTATAATGAAAAAACTATCTAAAGGAAATCCAAGTGAATTTAAGAAAATGCTTAGTGCTGATAAGAGTGATAAATACTCAAGTAAAAGAGTGATTACATTTTTAGCATTCATATTAATATCAATAGCTTTTATAGTTAATCTAATTTGGGGTATTACTGTAGACCCAATTATACTTAATGGAATGATTCAAATCGTTTGGGCTGGTCTAGGTATGGTAATGGGTGAGCATATATTAAGAGGAAGAGGTGGTCCTCGTGACCAACATGGAACTCACAACCAACAAGGTGGTCCTTATAACTCAGATTTCCCTAATGAGCAAAGTGACCCATATGACCAAAGCGGTCCTTATGATGACCAGCAAGGTGGTCCTTATGAGCAAGGAGAATTTGGCGATAATTAACGCTTAGTAATCGTAGGTCTTGAACTTGTTGTTACTTTAGTTGTAGTTCTTGGAACTATCTTAGGTCTAACGGTTGTTTTTTTACATCCACACATAATTTATATATTTAATTTTTGTTATTAACTCTTTAATATAAATATATGAAAATATCTAAAATAATAAACTCTAACCTTTATTTTTTACTTAAAATCATTATCTTTTAACATGTTTAAGACAAATATTACATTAGTTAATGAAAATTGGGATTTAATCCTACAATATAAATCACGAAATATACCATCCATTGATGAACATATTTACGTAGAATCAAGGTACCACAAGGTAGTAACAGTTATACATCTTCCAGACACACCAAATATAACGGTAGTTATAAAAGAATATGAAGGTTTTTCTAAAATTTAATAGAAAAGCATTTCCTTTTGTCTAATTTATCGTATTATAGTATTGTAGGATGTTAATTTTTTGATTAACCTGTCAAAAAATTTAATGATGTTTTAAAGACGTAGCGTAAGTTGCGTCTTTTTTTGGTTTACTAACTATTTATAAATAAACAAACAAACAAACGCAAAGTGAATAAACTTAATAGATTATATAATGTTGTTTTAAATGAAAACTCTTCAACGGGAATTGATTATGTCAATGAAGTTGATTGGGAAGGTGATTTTTCTGATGTTAAATCATCTTGCATATCCCCAAAAGATGTTGTTGAATATTTAAACAAAGTTAGGGCAAATGCTGGTAAAGCAACCAAGGATAGAGAAAAATTTCCACAAAAACTTCCATACGTACATGCAAAATCAACCAATTTCAAAAAAGATGAGAGTGAAGTTGATATTGACCACTTCATTAAAAGTATTACATTAACACCTAATAATGTTGTTAATACCAACGATAAGATTCTTAAGAGTGGTGGACAACACGAATACGTTTATAAAACAGGTTTACCAGCTTTAAGAGGTTTGGTCTATGATATTCATAATGAAACGTTTCATTATGTGAATACCTGTCCAGGTGCGGGAGCATGTGCAGTTATATGTTATGCAAGGGCTGGAAGGTATATTCAATACCCAGCATCTTACGATAGTATGACCAGAAGGTTAAATCTTCTAATGAATTATCCAGATAAATACAGAGACCAGATGTATAACGAACTTAAAGCAAAGTGTGAAGAACATGGAGCTAAGGAAGGTTATAAGTCTAAGGTAATATTAAGGTGGAATGATTCAGGTGATTTTTTCACCGACAAGTATGTTAAGATTGCTGAAGAAGTAATGAGTACATTACAAAAAGACGGTTATAATATTGATAGTTATGCTTACACTAAAATAGCTAGTGCAACAGACTCAGAATTCCAGACTACGTTCTCTGGGGGCGCAAATAAGCGTGAAACTGGTAAGATTGATAAGGTAGGTCAGAAAATGGCTGAAGTAGTACCTAAAGACTTATTTAAAGGATTAGATTTCATGAAGATTTCTGATGGAGCCGAATTAAAAGATAGAGTAGCTAAACACTTCCAAATAAACCCATCTCAATTATTAGCTTATGACGAGATGATGCAAACCCCTAAAGGTTCAATTCCAAAATGGTATGTTATCGTAACACCTAATGATGGTGATGATGCAGCATTTAGAAAAGACGTTAAGGGAATATTACTAACACAACACTAATGCCAAGAAAAGTAAACCCAAAATTTAAAAACATGACCGAAGAAGAACTTGATGAGTGGAAAGAGAAAATGAGATACTTAGAAGGTGATAACATCAATAAAGACGCTTCCAACCAAATAAATTTAGGTAGGGGTTGGATGTATTAACTTTACTTTTTTTTAAAATAAATTAGGTTATATGAATTATTAATTGTATATTTGCAGTAATAAGGGGTATAAGTTAAGAGTTAAAGCCTAACAGCTCAGGTATTAGTTTGGAAAAGTACTGTAACGTAATTACAGTCGCTAGGATACTTAAAACATAGGTTACCTTTTTATGGGATTATAGCTCAGGGGTAGAGCGGGGATTTCTAAAGTCTTGTCGTCACGGGTTCGAAACCTGTTAGTCTCACCATGGGAATAAATAGAGCAAACAAAAGAAAATGTAAAAAAGGTTGTGGTTGCAAGATGTGTAAACCACATAAAGGTAAATGGGCACCGTTCTTTAAAGCTAAAGATAAAGCGACCATGAATAACATGAATAAACAAATTAAAGAATTATGAAAAATGAATGTACGTGTAAATTAAATTGCACACAAGAAAATTGTCAGTGTACACCACAAGGATGTGCCTGTGAATGCTGTAAAAAGTAAAAAAAATAAAAATAAATAAGAAAAAGCTTGTTTATTACAATATTTATTATTATATTTGTACCGTAGTATAAATTAAAACTTAAAAAGTAAAATTATGAAAGACACTTAGATTAAAAACGACAGTAAATTAAGAGTAATCACAAGACGTGATTTAGCTCTACCTACACAAGCGGTCCAATCAGGACATGCTGGTATTCAGTTTCAACACGAATACCCAGAATTAGCAAAAGATTGGTATCACAATTCCAACTATTTAATTTTCCTATCTGTGGAAAATGAAGACGAACTTAAGAAGTTCATCAATAAAGCTAATTCTAACAATATCAAATTATCAATTTTTAGAGAACCTGACTTAAACAACGAGATAACGGCAATTGCCTTAGAACCTTGTGATTGGTCAAGACGGCACACTAGTGGCTTTCCCTTAATGAGAACGGAGGTCTGCCATGCGTAAAGATACAATAGTTTTCCATTTCAACAAAGCACATTTAAAAGATGCAACTATACCTATGTGGGTTATCAAACACAAAGGTATGACTCACTATGTCCATCATTTTACGAGTGAAGTAGGGTTTTCAACGAAAGAAACCCCAGACAATGAACATACAAAGGGTAGTTTAAAATTTAAGGGTAATTTAACCTTATATTCAGAAGATAATAAAAACATGGCTTTAATAGAATAAAGCCATATGATGCGGTGGTCCGAGTGGCTAGGTCCTAGACTGTGAAAAGTCTAGAGTGAATTAAAATGAAATATAAAACTATATGATTTAAGATTCACGTCAGGGAGGTTCGAATCCTTCCCGCATCTCAAATGATTAGGTAACGCTAAGTGGATTTGCGTACTTGGGATTAATAGATTAAGTAAAGAAAGTTATTGAATAATGTACTAAAAGATAACTAGTAAAGAAAATGATATTAATAACATAGGTGGTATAACGTGTACAACCGAAAAGGGTTGAAGGTTCGGTTCCTTCCCTAATCACAAAAGGCGATAGGTCAAAAAGTGGGTAGTAAGTAAACTAGATAGGTTGAAGTAATCATGATTACAGATACGGATATTCTAGCATGAAAGCGATATTGATGGAATTAGAATCCCCACCGTAAAGACAAACAGAAGTTATAGATTCTGCGTGTAATAGGTTTAGCTGGGTTCGAATCCCTCTATCGTCACAAAGCTGAGATAGTTCAATTGGTTGAACGCCAGTCTCTAAAACTGGAAGTTGTGGGTTCGAACCCCACTCTCGGCACTAATATTAAAACAATAAATTATGAAGAACACTTAGATTCGGATTAGAAATCCACCGTAACATCCATTTTTAAATCTATAAGTCGCCAAAGGTGGCAAAAAACGTTAGCTTTGGCGACTTATAGAAATCTAACCGCAGCCAAATGTAGGTAAAACATATGATTTGGCTGCACTTAAAATAATATTAAACTTAAAATACAAAAAAATGGAAGTACAAGATTCAATTAGAATGCAATTCACGGAAACACAATTAGAAAATAACTATTACGAAATGATTAAAACAATCAGCGAAATAGTGAAAGTTAAAGATTTCACTATCACAATAGATGGAGTAGAAACAGATGTATTAATACATTTAAAACCAGACTTTAGTGATTTATCTCAAAATGCTAGAAAGAACTTAGCAAAGAGAATGTACTATGTTGATAAGAAGAAAAGTCGTAAGTCAATAAACACGTTTTTCTTCATTGCAAGAAGATTAGGGGTGATTAATAGTAACATTTCAATCAAATTAGGTAAAAAAGAACGTGAAATCCAAAGAAAGAGAAAAATTTGGACCATCATGAGAGACAACGCTGACAAGGCTTTACAAGAATATAAAAAAGAAAAAGGTGATTTTTATAAGAAAACCTTGGAAGTGTAACATATTTATAGTATATTTGCAATGGCTATAGTAAAGACTCTTCGGAGTTAATCTACGACAGATTAATTTACGTATGTGTTCAAAAGCATGATAGTCACTAAATATTCCTTTAGCGAGGGAGCCTTATTCGAGGTGGAGAACACTGCGACACTCGATAAGATAGGTAACATCACCTAAGAGTAAGCGTGTTTGAGGGTGATAATATTTTTTAAAATTATATAAACAATGCAGTAAAAGTATCAGACTACATGCAAGCTACATGTCCGAGGTATTAATAACTGATTAGAGTGAAGCGATAAGTAATGGTGTGACTCTAGCCATGAGAAAGAGTATCGTTGTATTGTTTTATTTTAAAAAGGTTCTAATAGGAGTGGTAGATAAGTTGGGAGTAATTACTCAAACAGCATCACCGACTTGAACTTTTAATTATAAAGGTTTAGTAAAAAAAACAACTCGGCTTAGGGAAGTCATCTGCTGTATCTTGGTAACAGGATTAACCCTTAAAACAAGTGACTAATCAGGATGTGTTACCTGAAACCTTTTTTATTGAAATGATAAAGTAAGAATAATTTTTAAGTATAAGTTTGGAATGTTACGAATAACTCGATAACTTAAAAACTGAAAATTATGAAAAACTTTAAAAATTTTAATGAAGCTCTTGCTTGGCAAGTAGAAAAAGGACACTATGACATTAACCAAGAACTGGAAACGGGGATTGTTAATATCGATAGAGTTCAATTCTCATTAGGAGACGTATTTTGGATAGCCTTGGCTGACGGATACTATCTTGATGATTATGAAGAAGGAGTCACCCAATATGGTTTCACTGCCTCTGGTAAGTGGGCTGCTGTTGATGGTGGACATTGTTCATGCTACGGCTGGGAAGAAATGGTTGATAATGACATAACGTACTATGATTCGCTTGAGGTTCTGCTGAAAGCTGATTCGGGTGCAGAAGTTATTATGACGTACAAGGATACCATAGAGAAGGTTCTACCTTTTTTGAAACTCTAGTACAGAAAAAGAGATGATTTAATTTTAAATCATCTCTTTTTTTTTGTTTATAATAATATTTATTATTATGACAAACAAATACATGAACATCGCATTACAAAGAGAGACTGAATTCACACATTTCAAAGAAGAGATTTTTAAACACACCCTTAAATGGGAAGGTGGTGGAAAACTTCATAATGTACGTGGAGATTCAGGGGGTTGGACCGTTTGGGGAATAGCCTACAACTATAATAAAAAATTATTTAACAATCTAGTTGATTTCAAAGACACTACATATAATGAAGCGGCAGCTATAGCATTCGTTAAATATTATCTATCCGTTAGAGCTAATTTAGTTCCTATCGAAGCTAGGTTAATGTATTTCGACATTGCTTATAACATGGGTAATAAACAAGCAATTAAAATGATGCAACGTTGTATAGGTGTTAATGGTGATGGTATCATTGGTGCTATCACAGAAAGTAAAATGGGTAATCTTACTGAAAAATGTTTATATGATAGGAGAACAAAATTTTATTATTCTTTAGCAAGAAGAAAGGTAAGATTCAAAAGGTTTCTTAAAGGATGGTTGAATAGAACCAATGACATTTTCAAAATAAAGTAAAGTTTTTTTTGTTTATATGAATTTTTATTTGTATATTTGTAATATGAAAGAAACAAATTGGAAAGACATTAGGGAAATACCAGCTAATGGTAAAAAAGGGTGGTCAAATGGAGCATATACAATTGCTTTCGTTTATTCCAATAAAGGTAACTTTATCCTTAAGGGATATTACGGTGAAGTCAGTGAGCATTTACAAAAGCTTAAAGACAGGGGTTATAAATTCATAGTGAATAAAACTCTTTGGTCTACAGACGCTTGGACAGATAAGAAACAATTTAGAAATATCTGGGCAGCATCAAGTAATTCAACATACGTATATGAACCCGATTATTCAAGGAGAGATAAAAAATCAAGAACATATAAATGGAAGATTCAACGTACCCCTAGTGATGGTGGTAAACGTATAAGTGTTACATTTAAAAGGTTTCCAAAGAGATGGGTACCAGAATTAGATAAAGTAATTATATAGGGTGTAAAGTGGGATACATACAAAAAGCATAACCTCCCCAGTAGTTCAAACAGTGAGGAAATACGAACAGCATAACTACTCCGTTATACGTTTGAGCTACAACACTCTATTTATAAATAATAAACAATGGTATTAGAACGAAAAGAATCAGCCGACAGTATAACTGTCGTATATTCAGAACATGATGATGGTTTTGGTATATTTTGTCCACATTGTGGAATAGAACAAATTGAAAATCCAATTAATATCCTTATGGGTACTGATGGTTATAATGAGTGGAATTGTGATGAATGTGAAAAGGAATTTTCAGTACAATCAACAACATTTATAGAATACGTAACATCGAAATAAAATGCGAATTAAAAAGAAAAATATATTATTTGAACAAAGGGTAAGGTCACAGATGCCTATACCTGATGAGGTAAAAAAACTTCATTCTTTATTTACTAAGAATGGATTTGATTTATTCATCGTGGGTGGTGCTGTACGTGACACTCTTTTGAAAAAAGAAATTAAGGATTACGACCTTGCAACCAATGCGACACCAGAAGATATGGTTCCAATGTTTAATAAAGTTGGGATTAAAAATGTTCCAGTTGAAGTTGGTGGTAAACAAGCTGTTGTAAACATCCATATGAGTGATGATTACGAAATTGCTACTTTTAGGTCTGATTCTAAAGAAGGTGATGGGCGAAGACCTGACTCAGTAACATTTACTGATATCGCAACTGATGTGTTGAGAAGAGATTTAACAATCAACGCTTTATTCTACGATATGTCAACCAACGAGATTGTTGATTTAGTTGGTGGTATGGAAGACATCAAAAATGGTGTTATTAGAACTGTAGGTGAAGCAGATGACCGTTTCAATGAAGATAAACTTAGAATTCTTAGAGCAATTAGATTTGCTGGTAGAATTGGTTCTAAATTAGACCCAGCTATTGATAAGTCATTAAGACGAGATAGTTCATTAGAAGGAATTTCTGGTGAAAGAATTAGAGATGAATTTGTTAAGGGTATTAATTCGGCTAAGTCAGTTGAATACTTTTTATCCTTATTAGATAAGTACGGTTTATTCGATACTATCTTTAGAGGTCTTACACCAATAAATAAGGATTTCACTAATAAATTTAATGATTACCTTAGAGTAATTGCTAAGTTATTAAGAGACGTACCTTACGATTCAATCAACAAAACTTTGAATAGTTTGAAATACTCATCTTGGGAAAGTCAAAAGATTGTGTTCATGGTGGCTTTCCACCAAACATTTTCTGAAAACACTTTCTATGCTTTGAAAAAGATGCATAAGAAATCTGGGATTAGTGATAATACATTCTTAGGATTTGTTGAAGAGACTGGTGGTGATGTTGGACTTACTCGTGACTTCATCAATCACCAACTAAGTATTAGTGGTGACTTTGTTAAAGAGAAGTACGGAATGAAAGATGGTCCTGAACTAGGGGTTAAGATTAAAGAATTAGAAACGCAGCTATTTCTTTCTAAATAGTTATATTTTTAATGTTATGAAAATGGTATAAAGAAATTTATACCATTTTTTTTGTTTAAAACTTGTTTATGTCAATTATATTGTGTTATATTGCACAACAAAAGAGATAAATATGGAAAACAATTTTAAACGAAGTGAATCAGACTCAATGTTATTCGGTGTATGTGGTGGTATAGCGGAATACACAAAAACTGACGTAACTTTATGGCGATTAGGATTTGTATTGTTATTTTTTACAGCAATACCTATCGGTCTTCTTTATTTTATCACAACATTTATAACAGAAACTAAAGATTAATTTAAACAAAAAAAACAAAAATTATGTTAACAATTACAGGAATTATTATTTTATTAACGGGAATTGCATTATTCATTTTGCAAAACCACAACAAAAATGCGAAAGCAAGAAATATTGAAGTGAGAGCCTTCAACCAAACCCAAACGGACAGTTACAATCATAGAGACCTTAACACTGTTATTGAAATCCCATTAAATAGATGGATTCCAACAATTTTAGGTGTTATGCTCATATTTTTTGCGGTAGCAAACCCATTCAGTATTAATGATGCTACAGAGAGAACGGTTATTCAACCAATTAAAGGTGAATTGTGGACGCAATTCGGACCAGGTTTATATTGGTCAGGATTTTTCAGTACAAAAACAATCTGGCCGAACAATTTCACAATTCAAGTAAGTCGTGAAAAGAACATGAGTCCAGATGCTGATTTATGGATAGCTAGTAACAAGAAAGATGGTACATTCTCTGAAGGTGATAACGCTGAATTAGAACATACAGTGAAATGGGATTTACCAAATAAACCAGATAAGATGACTGACTTGCATATTACATATGCTAATTTTGAAAATTTAATGAGTACTACTTTACTATCTTATCAAAAGAAAATTGCATCATTTAGTACACAACGTATGTCATCTGAGGCACATTACTCTGGTGGTAAATCACAGTTAGATGAGTATTTCCAAGACCAATTAAGAAATGGACAAGTGTTATTAAATACACAAACGAAAACTAGAAAATTAGAAGATGGTAGCGAAGAAACATACATAGATGTTACACCTAAACTTAATTCAGATGGTTCTATTAGACGTTCAATCTCAGATATTCAAACATTCGACATCCTTTCAACTTACACATCAATGGATAATGTACATTATGTAGAAGAAATTGATATCAAATTAAAGCAAAAGATTAAGTATGCGGCTGATAAAGCTAACTCTAAACAAGAATTAATCGCTGCTCAACAAGAGGAAGCAACAGCTATTGTTAAGGGTAATAAATTACTTGCGGAAACTACAGCTAGAGAAGAAGCTTTGGAATTAGAAGCGGTTATTCAAGCTAGAAAAAATAAATTAGTTGCGGCTGAGAAATTACAAGAAGATAAGTATAAAGCTGCTTCTACAATTGCTTTAAAGAAAGCTGAAGCTGAAGGAGATAGACTGAAAGTAATTGCTGGATTAAGTCCATTAGAAAGAGCTAATATTGATAAAGAAACTGCCATTGGGGTAGCGGCTGAGTTAGCTAAGGTTCAATTTCCAGATAATATGATTATCGTTGGAGGTGGTTCTAATGGTGGAGGTGTGAATCCTTTTGATGCGGTTGGTTTAGAATCATTCTATAACCTATCTAAACAGATGTCAAAGAATAATAAAAAATAAGGTTTATGGAGAAGTCTGTTAACGTAACAACATGTACTGAAGGTGAGATACAAGGGTTTCAGGACCCTTGTATCGGAACCTATACAGGTAAACGTATTTATTTCGGGAACATTAAAGCGGAAGATATATCAATTATTGATATAGCACATTCTTTATCCCACATATGTAGGTTTACTGGGCACACTAAAGAATTCTATAGTGTTGCACAACATTCAGTGTTGGTTTCAGACCACCAAACAACTTTAGCTGAAAAACGAGCTGGTCTATTACATGATGCGACTGAGTGTTATTTAAATGATTTGGCAAGCCCGTTAAAAAAGTATTTATCAGGATGTGGATATTCAGAATTAGAAAATGAGTTCCATGAGGTTATAAATGAGAAGTATAATATCAACGATGGATTTACACCGAACATCAAGAAAGTTGATTTACAAGCATTGTTCACTGAAAAACGTGACGTGTTGAATAAACCAAATAGTGATTGGGGTTGGGGAGATGAAATAATGAGATTCGAAGAAACGATAATACCACTGCAACCAAAAGAAGCTAGGGCATTATTCTTAAAACGATTTGAAGAATTATTCCCTGAGTTCAATTGATACTTATTGATACACCAAGAAAGAAAGATAACGGCTGCCATATGGTAGCCTTATCTGTTTCTGACCTACACGAATTTGCTAAGAGTATTGGTGTGAACAAATGTTGGTTTGAGAATAAAAAAGGTAAGAAAAGACCTCACTATGATATCAAAGGGAAACAGATTGAAAAAGCAATTGGTGCTGGGGCTATACTAGTGACTAGAAGGGAATTAAGCACGTTCTTAAAAGAAAATTATGACAAGTAGGTACTTTACTGATATTTATAATAAAAGTATATATGAAAAACAAGTTTTTGACACAACAAGCTAGGATAGATAACCTTAAAAATAGAGGTAATAAAATTAAAGAAACCTTCAAAAAGGAATTCAATAAGATTAAGAGAATTGATGAAGTGGCAGTAAGACAACCAGATGAAGAAGAGAATAGACCTAATCTTCATGTTTACCAACAAGACCCTAATGCAGAAAAAGATGTAAATGAATCTCATCAAGCAGATGAACAATTTTCAAATATTAATTTTAATTTAGGTGAGAGGGCTTTTATAACAGGTCATGTTATCAAGGAAGAGTTTAACGAAATAATAGGTGGTCAAAAGATACAAGGTGCAATTCAAATTGATGTACATTCATATGAAGGTGGTACTGTAGACAAGAGTCCAAATTTAGCAATATTTTTACAATATGTTTGTAATTCTACACCAGAAGGTACGACTAGTTACCTTAACCTATATAGTAGAGGTGATAATAAAGGTGCTTTAATTGATAATATCAGCAATGAAAACTTCAAACAATATATTCAACGTAAATTGATAGATAAACTTGATGCATATTCAGCACAAAAGATAAGTGAAATGAGAAATGATAAGAAAATACGATAAATCAGAAAACATTAAGAAAGCCAATCAACGACTTAATGAAGGTACTAAGAATAAAAAAGGACCTATCGATGTTGATAAATTAATTAAGTATGCGGAAGCTATTTCATTAATTTGTGATGGTGAATACGGTGATACATATTACCATGAAGAAGATAATAACATATTTATATGCTTAGGTGATTCAAACCCATTTGACACCGAATTCCTTGAATGGATTATGAGAGATGCGATTAAGACATCGTATGATGTTTCAGATGATGACATCGATATTGAGATTGAAAATGAATGTGGTCCAAGCGGAGAAGGTTGGAAACGTATTAGAAATGGAAAATTAATTGATAATTAATTAACTGTAAATCAGTTAATTATAAATTAATTTAAAAAAAGTGTGAAAAAAACTTGTTTTGTATTAGAACATTTAGTATATTTGCACTATATATTAATAACCGAGGTTCACACCTCAACTTAAAATTAGAAAATGCAAAGCAGTATTATACATATTAGTAATTCGATGAATTGGAGACGTAATTCTCCAAACAGGTCAGGTATGTCTATACTTAAAGGGACAAATTGGGATTAAAACCAATTTAACCAATAATATAAGATTTAAATCCTGACAGAAATGTTAGGATTTTTTTTTTGTTCTAATTTTAAAAGACAACATGGTGGTTGTTGCAGAGCGGTCAAATGCGCTAGGTTGTGGTCCTAGTATCTGAAGAGATTTCGGGGGTTCGAATCCCCTCTTCCACCCTTTAAAAGTTTATATACTTTTAGGTCTTATTTGTACCTTAAACAAATAATATGGTGTTAGTATTATAACGGTTAATAAGCTAGGTTGTGAACCTAGAGAATGTCGGTTCGAATCCGATTTAACACCCAAGATATGGTCGTGGTCAGGATGACCCCACTTCGAAGGAGGTGAATACATGTTCGGTTAGAGTTCAAGTCTCTTTCATGACCCAATAATTGAGAAAAATCTCAATGTTCTTTGACATACTGAAAACAAATTATGACGTGGGCGACCAAACCCACGTCAACACACAGGTTAGGCTATGGCAGCCAAACGCTCTCCAAAAGCGTAGGATAGAGTTCGATTCTCTAAGCCTGTGCGAAAGTGAAATGCTTTACTTTCTCGCTAAATTTGTTATATTTATATTAAATAATTAGATATGAAAATTACAAATTTAACAAAAAAAGAAATTAATGAATTGATTAGTAACAACAATAGTATTAATCAAATATTAAAAAGTATTAATGTAAACTCTAATGGTTCTGGTGCATACAGAACATTTAGAAATCATTGTGATAAATTAGGTGTTATATTACCTAAATATAAACACAAAAATTTTAAAATTGGTAATAAAATACCTTTAAATGAAATATTAATTGAAAATTCAACATATCAAAATGTTAGTAGGTTGAAAATTAGATTGATAAATGAAAATATTTTAGAATATAAATGCGTTAAATGTGGTAACGAAGGTGAGTGGATGGGTGAAGCAATTGTATTGCAATTAGACCATAAAAATGGTATTAGAAATGATAATAGGGTAGAAAATTTAAGATTTATGTGTCCTAATTGTCATAGCCAAACACCGACTTTTAGTGGTAAAAATAAAAAATAAATACGTCTATAGTGTAATGGCTAACACGATTGGTTCCAACCCAATTAATTAGGGTTCGAATCCTTATAGGCGTGCAAATTGCGGGGTAGTCAGTAGATGGAAGCTTGTGAGGCTCATAACCTCATGTCGTAAGACCCCGTGGGTTCGAGTCCCACTCCCGCTACAAAATCTTTGCTTGAAAATAAAGATACAACAATCTTAGCAACTGCCGAGTGCGTATTAGACTTATCAGAGTCGTGATTATGGAAGAGGATTGTCAAACGCTATGCCAAGGGAATGATAAATTAAAAATCCAACTGATATTTGGACAAAGATTTTAAATACGGAAATAGCTTATAGGTAAAGTACCACCATCGGAGGTGGAGAAGGGCATACTAGTTGGTTCGAGTCCCCCTTTCCGTGCTAAAAATTGCGATACTCGTAGGAGAAGGACTTACCCTCATAAGGTTCGTTAGGCTGGGTTCGATTCCCGCTATCGCTACAAATTACGGTGATTCTCATTTAGCTAAATGGAGAGACATATTCGAATATGGTGGTTCAAATCCACACATCGTAGCTAAATTTAAAAATTATGGAAAAAACAAAAATGCGAAACTTGGTAAAGTACTTAAATGATATGGGTGCTAAAGTTTCATACAACGAGAATCCAAGTCCAGAAGAGATTGAACGAATAACAAAACTCATTCAACGAAATCGTGACAGGAAAAATGTAGCTATCCAAAAGTATAAGGATAGTAAATAAAATAGTAACAAGCGTCATCGCTGTAAGTTGGATAATCTAAGATTAAGTGCTTAGAGCTTAGTTACTATTAATGGAGAGGTGGCAGAGTGGTCGATTGCGCTGGATTTGAAACCCAGTGAACCCTTGACGGGTTCCGTGAGTTCGAATCTCACTCTCTCCGCAATAGTTAGGGACGTGGGCTTGAAGGTAGCCATCGTTTAAAGAGTAACAGAGTCAAGTTTACAATTTTATCAGACTCAATGTTTTTGGTGTTATAACACACCCAATTATTAAAAAGGAAGAGCAAGCCAATTGGCGGTGGTCGCAGTTTTGAAAACTGTTAGGAGAGAGAGACTCGTGTGGGTTCGATTCCCACTTCTTCCGCAAATATTATCGCAAGGTAATATTAAACTATGTAATAGTACGTATAAAAGCATAGTTTCGTGATAGAGTGTGAAGTGTAGCACGTCTCCGTACAAGGAGTTAGATGCGGTTCGATTCCGTGTATCACAACAAATTGCGGGGTGGAGAAGTGGTATCTCACCTGTCTCATAAGCACGGAGTCCCTTATAAGGTTTACGCTGGTTCGAATCCAGCTCCCGCTACTAATAATAACTAAAATCAATAATTATGAAATCAATAAAACAAGATTCTTACAAGGGTACTAGAATACTTTTAGGGAATGAAAAAAGGAATTTGATTAATCAAATGATTGAAATATTAAAGGCTAACGATTATTTGGAAATACAAATCCCAATTATTCAATTAGACGATATCTTCAAAGATAAAGTTGGTACTGAAAACGACAATATGATGTTTAGGTTTAAAGATAGAGGGAATAGAAATTTATGTTTAGCCCCAGAATATACAGCGATAATTCAACGTTTGGCTAATGGTACAATGAAACAAGAAAGAGATTTAAAATTATTCTATGTTCAAGAATGTTTCAGAGGTGAAAAACCTCAAGCTGGTAGATATAGACAATTTACTCAATTAGGTGTTGAGATTATCAACCCTAAGAATTCTTATAATGCATTAAATGAAGTTCAAGAAATTGCATGGGGTTTAACAACTCTTAGTGGTTTAAACTGTGAATTGAATAAGGATGTGAGTAGAGGGTTAGATTACTATAAAAATGGTGAAGGATTTGAAATTTCATGTGAATCATTGGGTTCTTCAAAACAAGTTTGTGGTGGTGGAATATATGATGGTGGAGTTGGGTTTGCTATCGGTATTGATAGATTAATATAAAATAAAATAACTATTATGATATGTAAGATAGTTGAAATATCATAATCTGGTGTCACATAGTGGTCGATTGTAGTAGGCTGTTAACCTACCGAGGGCAACCCCATCGTTGGTTCGAATCCAACCACCAGAGCAAATTTCTAGGTAGTATTAAATAGGATAAAACTATCGCCTGTTAAGCGGAAAGATGTCGGTTCGAGTCCGACCCTAGGAGCAAATTTTTAAATATTTAGAATTATTATAATCTGGTGTAGCTCAGTGGTAGAGCAAGATGCTGTTAACATCGAGGTCGTGGGTTCGAATCCCTCCATCAGAGCGACAGCTAGTCTTTGGGACTAGTGACTTATGTACCAGAATTATAGTAGGGGACATATAAGACGAGTACACCAGAGTCTATTTAGGTAGACACTAAGGAACTCGTAATTGGAAGGTAGGCAGATACTGGTTTGCTGCGCTGGTTTGCTAAACCAGTCCGTGTAACAGCGGTGAGGGTTCGATTCCCTTATCTTCCGCTTATAGTGGAAAAAATTCTCCATAAATGGTGTTATAATGGAAAATATTCAACAATTTCTGCACTTAAAACACTTATAATGGAAAATATTTAACAATTTCTGCACTTAAAACGGTATATTTGATAAATTTCTGCATTTAATGGCTCCATCGTTCAATTGGATAGGACATAGCTCTTCTAAAGCTAGAATCAGGGTTCGAGTCCCTGTGGGGTCACAAAGTTATCTTTCATATACTTGAAATCAGCTATAACCTGATTTTGGGTGTATAAAACATAACAAATATTGTGTGGTAACCAGCATGTCTGATAAGCATGACTAAGGTAGCGGTTGTAAACAAGGGTTCGAATCCCTTCCACACAACAATGGGTAATTAGCTTAAAAGGTAAAGCATCGAAGGTCACGTAGTGTATCCGCACAGGGTGATGTACACAACCGATTATATGGACTCGAAATTCATACTATCCACCAAAAAATGGGCATATACCGAGCCAGGCTGATAACTTGGATATTCGTAGTGGTATGTGGAAGACGTGGGTTCGAATCCCTCTGTGCCCACCGAATCAATGTTTTTGTACTTTACATTATTTTCTACATATTTATTAATATGGGAAGAAAAGCAAAAAAGTATCATTATATTTATAAAACCGTAAATGTATTGAGTGGAAAATATTATATTGGAATGCATAGTACAAGTAATTTAAATGATGGTTACCTAGGTAGTGGAACTAGATTGAGATATTCAATCAATAAACATGGTAGGGATAACCATAAGGTAGAGATTCTTGAGTTCTGTGATACAAGAGAGTTATTAAAACAACGTGAAGAAGAGATTGTCACAATGAATGAGATAGCTAAGGTAGATTGTATGAATCTTCGAGTAGGTGGTGAAGGTGGTTTCAGTAGTGAAGCACATCGTATTAAATGTTCTAAGGCTGGTAGTGATGCTTTTAAAAAAAGGTATTATAATGACACTAAGTTTCGTGAAAATTTTATTAAGTTTAAAAAACTTGAAATGGATATATTACGTAAAGATGGTAAGATAACCACTTGGAAAGATAATTACGATTGGACTGGTAAAAAACATTCTGATGAAACGAAACTTAAAATGAGTAAATCAAAAAATATTGGGAAAGTAAATTCCCAATTTGGTAAATGTTGGATTACCAACGAAGTTGATAATAAGAAGATAATAAAGGGAGATTCACTTCCAGATGGATGGAGATTGGGTCGAGTAATGAAATAATATTAATCTTAAATCTAAAACTTATGTTAGAAGAAAAAACAAAAGAAGAATACAAAGAAGAGGGTTTGAGACGTATGAAATTACGTAAAGAAAAAAGACTCCAGAACTACATTGAAAAATGTGAAAATAAAGGAAGAGGTTGTCAAGGGTGTGGTGAAGACCCATACTGTTACTGCGGTGATGGTACTCCTTACTCTTATTAAGAATTGGGAATTAGCGTAGTGGTAGCGCATTTTTGCGGGGTGTTCGATTCCCCCATTCCCGACTAACGTGCAGTATCGATGGGGTCTTATATGCCTTATACTCGTAGTGGTAAGTTGAGATAATATCAAACGTGGGTTCGAATCCCACTTGCACGACAATTTATTTGGTTATTAAATAAATTTTTAGTATATTTGCAATATGGAAAAGAAAAAGTTATATTTAGTTGCAGATGAATCGTTAGAATACGTAGCAAAAGTTGGTGATAGAAAGATTTCACTTAATTATAGTAATAACGAACAATGGTCATCACATATTCAAGGAACAAGAGTTGGTAGTATCAAAGATGATGGTAATGGTATTCGAGTAAAAATCGGTGATATTGACACCTACTTAGATTATAGTTCATTTTGTAATTTATATACCCTATTGGATTTAAAGGTTAAGAC
>Ga0208031_1000014_pt1 | contig 160141 bp, 151 predicted proteins | sample MalvirAntarct_38_FD_184252 | JGI IMG/M metagenome (GOLD analysis project Ga0208031, IMG submission 184252) | Marine viral communities from the Global Malaspina Expedition - Malaspina viral metaG Antarct_38 (SPAdes) (version 2) | ecosystem: Environmental > Aquatic > Marine > Oceanic | place...
CTCTTGTCGGTTGGTTATGTGTTGGCCTGGCACCCATTGCTCCACCATGGAAAACAAGGGGCCAATTGTTACACCCAACCGGCCAAGATAATTGTCGCTAACCGGTCATCCTAATTGTCGCCGAACAGTGGGGCGTAAGCCCGAAATATTGCCGGAACGCCCGGATCAGGTGGCCAGCGCTGTAACCGGAAATTTCACAGAGCGTATCCAGCGATACGTCTTCTGCCATGTGGTTGTCCAGATAGCGCGCCAGCTCAGTCAGGGTATCCGGCGCCTTTGGTTGCTGAACCACCGGTTGCCGGGCCAACTCATGCATCAGGTCTGACAGGAACTCCACCACTTCGGTCTGCTTGTCGAGAAGGTCACGCTGAGCATCCAGAAGACACTCTGCCATGCGGCAGTAGCGTTCATACCAGATAGGCTCCGAGAGGGTTGCAGTGGCAATGTCCTGCCAGTGTGGGGTTGGCAGCAGCCCGGCCCGAAACCGCAGATCCGTCAGCCATCCGGTATCCACATACAGCATCAGGTAGGCCCAGGGCTGGTTATCGATGGGATTGCATGAATGAACCCACTCCGGGTTCATCAGTACCAGATCACCAGCGCGGACATGGAAAAGATTCTCCCGATACTGATAAGTGCTTTCGCCGCCGGTAATAGCGCCAATGGACCATTGCGTATGGCTGTGAGGGGCATAACAGACTTGGCGTCCGTCGCTGACCTTGCGTAATTCCACATGGGGCAGTCGGGCATCGCGCCAGAAAATGGGTTTACTCACGGTGGTGTTGGTCATGCCCGCCATCATATCCTCAGTGCGTTACGTGCCCCTGGGCGCAAACATAATGATGGCCATGCCTGTTAAAGCCACAGCCGTGCCCACCAGATCCCAGACCGTTGGCCGAACGCCATCCACGGCCCATAACCAAAGTATCGCCATAAAGATATAAACACCACCATAGGCTGCGTACACCCGGCCAGCGGCCGTCGGGTGCAGCGATAACAACCAGGCGAACGCGGCCAGGCTCAGGGCGCCGGGGATCAGCAGCCAGATGGTCTTGCCTTCCCGCAGCCACAGATAGGGCAGGTAGCAGCCGACGATCTCGGCCAGGGCGGTCACTAAAAAGAGGCCGACGGTTTTCAATTCTGGCATCACGCTGCTGTTTCCCGTTCAGTATCAGTCGGCGGCTTTCTCCGCGTTCATTTAGCCATGCTTCCGCTTGTACAGCCTGAGTATACCTCGAACCGTTACATCCAGCTGGCTGCCGGATGTGTAATCACCCCGTACCACGTAGTTGGCCCGCTCTTCGGAGATAAGCTTTTCGATCTTATTCTGGGTATTGCCGTCGCCCCATTTGTCACCGTCGAACACCGCTAGACTGCACCCGCCCTGCGCCTTCACCATTTTCATTGCCGGGATATCGGTGTCACCGTCGCCGAAATAGATCATGTGGTCGAAGGGCACGGGGCGTTCACCGGGTTCAATGTATTCGTTAATGGTGACGTTGTCCCAGCTGTTTTCGATGCCCTTGTTGATGCGGAACAGGTACTGGGTTTTAGTGGTGTAGTCGATGGCCACGGCAGGCCATTTTGCATGCCCGGTGGCTTCATCATAGTGATAACGGCACCCGAAAATTTTCTTGAAATGCTTTGCCACCGGCGTGCCGCGAATCATCTCCTCCAGCCCGCTGGAGACAATGTAATGGCTCAGGGCAATACCCTGGTCGCTGGCGAAGCGGTTGATGGCGTCAAACCAGTCCACGACCCCGGGGAACAGGGGGATGGACTTTCCGTAGGCCTGTAGTCTCTCCGGTTTCAGCTCATCCTGCTTGCCCTCATCGTGGGCGCGCTTGGCCAGTTCGCCGAGGTAGGTGAGTATCTCATCGCCGTCCCGCTCACGGTTCTTGCGATTCACTTCCGGCCAGAAGTCGGAATGCTCGTTCAAACCCAAGGCCGGCATCAGGCCGTGTTCGGCGCAGTTGCCTTTGGCGAGGGTACCGTCGAAGTCATAGATCAGAGCGCATTGCATTGTCTTTGTGCCTTCTTTCCATGGATGACATCAGCGTAGCCGGTTATTACAAACGACGCCCGGCCAGGCGATTTTTCTGGGCGCGGACGGCCTCTGTCAGAAAATCCATCAGCGCATGAATCCTCACCACGCCTCGCAGGTCCGGATGCATCAGAAACCACAGGCCGTATTCCAGCTCTGGAATGGGGTCGGTGAGTTGAACGATGTCCGGGTCCTCGTCCGCGAGATAGCAGGGCATCACGGCCAGCCCCATGCGGGAGCGAATGGCGCTGAGGATGCTCACCAGGGTATCTACACGGTAAACACAGGCCTGCTTCAGCGCGTGGTTATCCATCCACTGGTCCACGGAGGAATCCTGAAGCCTCGGCCCGGCGCCAATCCAGGGCTCACTGGCAAGGGCCTCTATGGAGGTTCCCGGCGTCAGGCCGAGGTCTTTGTGAGCATAGACAGCCTGGCCGAGGGTGGTCAGTGGCCGGCCAATCAGGTTTTCCGGTGGACGGTTGGAGGGACGTATAGCCACGTCCGCCTCCCGACGTGTGAGATTGAACAACTGATTGGACACCGCAACATCCAACACAATGCCTGGGTATTTGTGCCGGAACTGCGTGAACAACGGTGCCAGCACGCCCATCAGAAGAGAGTCCGTTGTGGTGGTCCAGATCTCGCCACTGGGCTCCAGGTCACGGCCGGCCACCTTGCGTTCGGCGGCCAGGGCGGCCTCGTCCATGACCTTTGCCGTGTCTGCGAGTTCTTCCCCTGCCAGTGTGGGCCGATAACCTGTGCGGCCCCTCTCAAAGAGAATCACCCCAAGGCGCTGTTCAACATCGCCCAGCCGCCGGAACACCGTAGCGTGGCTCACGCCTAGTGCCCGAGACGCGCCAGAGAGCGAGCCAGAAGTAGCAATGGCGAGCACCAGTTCAAAGTCATTCCACGCCAGATTGCTCCGTGTTCTCGCGGAGGCGGTGGGCGATTTTTTGGGTTGTTTATCTGTTCGTTTTTGCAAAGTCTGTTCTCGATTCTAGGGAATAGTTTGCAGTTTAGAACAAGTTTAGCATGTACCTGAACTCATGCGACAACCAGTGCGATCCGCCACAAGGTGCGGCGCCAGGGAGGATAGAGACATGTTGATCTCAGCAGAAAAGAACTACCTTAGCGGTGGCAATTCGCTGGCTTTCCGCGAGCCGGCAGACGGTAATGCAAAAGAGTTGCATCGGAGCAGCATACCGCTCAGATATCGCGATGGGATGGGAGGCGTCAATCTTGAGCAAGTGAAGCGGGATCAGCGCAGGGCGCGTCGAGACCTCATGCGGGCGATGATCCGGGGCCTGGACCGGCTGCTGCGTCTGCACTAGAAGAACGCTCCGGCTGCGGCACGCCAACCGGTGCTGATCGTTCAGTGTTGCTATAGTCATATAACAGGCACTGATGTCGGAGCGCGAAATGACCCAGAATATGGAATTGATCGAGCGGATTGAGCGTATGCGCGATCTCAATCCGCTGGATGCCGCTGAAGAGCTGATGCAGTCACCCGTGGACGATATTCAGTTCATCCTTTCGCGATTGCCTGCGGAACAGGCACAGGTCATCGCTTCACACCTGGGAGATCTGTCCGCACCGGAAGAAGCGGCGACCCGCGCAGTGCTTTCCGGCATGGAAGAAACCGTCGGCGAACTGATGACGCCGGTAACAGCAACATTACCGGACAGCTACACCGTGGCGGAGGCGCTGACCTTCATGGTGAAAAGCGCCGATGTTTCCGAGATCAGCTACATTTTCGTGACGGATAATGACTGCCTGGTGGGCGTGGTCGGCATGCGAGACCTTATTCTGGCCAAACCGTCCGAGGCCTTGTCTGCCATCATGGTGCGCGAGCCGTTTGCGTTCCAGGAAGACACGCCGGTGAAAGACGCGGTCAGTGAAGTGCTCTACCGACACTACCGCATGTATCCGGTGGTGGACGAGCAGCAGCATGTGGTGGGCGAGGTGCGGGGCTGGAAACTCTACGAACGCATCGCATCGGAACTCAGCGCCCAGGCCGGTTCTCAATACGGTGTGGCGAAGGAAGAGCAGATCAACACACCGGTGCTTGCGGCCTTTCGCATGCGACATCCCTGGCTGCAGGTGAACCTGATTACGGCGTTCGCTGCTGCCTTCGTGGTCGGCATGTTCGAGAGCACCATCGCACAGATTGTTGCGTTGGCGGCCTTCCTGCCGGTTCTTGCCGGGCAAAGCGGCAACACCGGTTGTCAGGCGCTGGCCATTACCCTGAGGGGCATCACCCTGGGGCAGATCAATGACTATCCGATCCGGCGATTGCTGCGCAAGGAAGTTCTACTGGGCGCACTCAATGGCGCTGCCGTTGGCGTCATTGCCGGTATTGCGATGTTTGCTTATGCCTTGTCCACCGATTCCGCTAACCCGGCCATGCTCGGCCTCGTTATCTTCATCGCCATGGTCGGCGCCTGCATGGGCAGCGGTATCTTCGGGGTGGCGGTGCCGTTGGTGCTCAAACGGTTCGGCGCCGACCCAGCCACTGCGAGCAGCATCTTTTTGACAACGTTCACCGACATTATCGGTATGGGCCTGATGCTGTTCCTTGCAACCTCGTTGGTGCTGTAACCACGTTGTCTGATAACAGGCTCGCTTTTCATCATTATGCGGGTTCTTTGAAGAGTTTCTTTCAAGCGGGAAAACACGCCAGCTTCACGTTTAGGGATACCGTATTTCTTGAACTAGCGCAGCTGACTGTCCTTGCTGCCACGGCGATTGATACCACCATGAGACGTTTCGTGTTTTTCAAGACGAGACTGACACGCAACGCAAAGTTGAACCCCGGGAATCGCTTTGCGGCGCGCTTCCGGAATCGCACTGTCACACTCCTCGCAATGGGTGGCACTCTCGCCGCTCACCAGTTGGCTGCGTGCGCGCTGCACCTCGTCGTCTACGCTCGCGTCGATCTGATCCTGAACGGCGCCATCCCGGGACCAACCACCTGCCATAGCGCTCTCCCATCTTTGCAAAAGTCGTGTAAAACTGCGTCTGACCCGTTTCGTACGGTGCGCTAGTCTGGAAAACTGCTCGTACTCTCAATGACTTTGAATCACTGTCAATCATTTTCCAGCTTCTGCGCGGCTGCCCGCTATCGTCATAATCGCCGTGCAAGCTACATTCTGTTATTAAAAAAGAAAGGTGCCTTTGTGTCCACCAGCGTCCAGATAAGCGACATTAACCTTACCTACCCAACTGAGTCAGGCACCGTCGCGGTGCTCAACAACGCTTCACTCACGATCCCGCCCGGCGACACACTGGCGATTACCGGCCCCTCCGGAAGCGGGAAAACCTCGCTGCTTCTGTTGCTATCCGGGCTCCAGCGCCCGACCAGTGGAGAGATCCTCGTAGGCAACCAGCGCCTGGGCGAGATGGATGCCAACGCATTGGCCGACTGGCGCAGCGAACACCTTGGCATCATCTTTCAGTCCTTTCATTTGTTGCCGGGCCTGACGGCACTTGGGAACGTTAGTCTGCCGCTGGAAATCGCCGGGCAGTCGGATGCCCGCGAGCAGGCCCTTTCGATGCTGGAGGCGGTCGGCCTTACCCACCGGCTGCAGCATTATCCAGGACAGCTTTCCGGGGGTGAGCAACAGCGTGTCGCGATCGCAAGGGCACTGGTGCACCAGCCAAGCCTGCTGCTGGGCGATGAGCCCACCGGCAACCTGGACCATGCCACTGGAGAAAAAGTACTCTCGCTGCTGTTCGACCTCCACAAGGAAAGCAAATCCACCCTGGTGCTGGTGACCCACGACGAACGTGTCGCGGAGCGCTGCCAGCACCGGGTCCGGATGGATGGTGGGCGCCTTTATGAAGCGTAACGCTCAGACAAAGCCGCTGTGGATGCTCAAATTCGCGATCACCGATCTGCGATCGCGCATCTCTGCGCTCAAGGTCTTTCTCGCCTGCCTTATCCTCGGCGTTACCCTGGTGGCCGCTACGGCCAGCCTCTACCGGGTGATCGAACAGAGCCTGCTGGCGGATACCCGCATGCTGTTGGGTGGTGATGTGGAGCTGGATGCCAGTGAGCCGTTGCCGGATGACGTGATCGATTGGGTGGAACGCACCGGGACCCTTTCGCTGGTTCGGGAGTTCGACACTATTGTTAGCGGCGAAAGCGGTGACGGCTTCTTTCGCGCTGAGATCCTGATTCCGGATGAGGCCTATCCGCTCTACGGTGAGCTGCAGCTAACGCCGGATCAGTCGCGTGCCGAGCTAACCGCACGCAAGGATGGCCGATGGGGCGCCGTAATTGACCCCTTGCTGGCCGAGCGCCTGGGCCAGACCATCGGGGACCAGATCGAAATCGGCGCGGCCACCTTTCGCATCAGCGGCCTGATCCAGAAACAGCCGGACCGTCGCCTGAATGCCAACTGGCGTGGCCTGCCCATCATGATCTCCGAACAGGCGGTCGAGGCGACCGAACTGATCCGGCCAGGCAGCCGGGTGGACTACGAATACCGTGTGAAGACCGACCAGAACCTGGACACGTGGCTGGCGGACTTCGAACAGGCGTTCCCGGAACCAAACTGGGACACCACCACCTTCGCCGAGCGCAGCGAACGCATCGCCGAACGGCTGGACCAGATTGCCACAGCGCTCATCCTGATTGCCTTCACCACGCTGTTTATTGGCGGCCTCGGTGTCGCCAACAGCATACACGCCTACCTGGATGAAAAACTGGGTACCATCGCCACCCTGCAGACGCTGGGCCTGCGCCGAAAACCCTTGGTGGCCATTTACCTGTTGCAGATCGGACTGCTGGGCAGCCTGGCTGGCCTGATCGGTGGCGGAATCGGATTGGGGTTTTCCGCGGTGGCGATATCCCTCGCGGGCGACGCCTACGCGCTGTCCGGGCCCGAAGGGGCAGGGGGCTGGTTATCCCTGTGGTTTGTTCCCTTGCTGCTGAGTTGGCTGTTTGCGGTGCTCACCGCCTACGTGTTCGCGCTGCCGGCCCTGGCCAGGGCCCTGGCTGCGTCACCGGCCGGGCTGTTCCGGGGGCAGGTACAGGCCGCCCGTAACGAACCCCGCACATGGCGGATCGCGAGCTACGTGCTGCTGGCGATCTATATCAGCGCCACCTTGTTCTGGTTGCCGTCGCCGCAACTGGGATTCCTGTTCCTGCTGGCGGTGGTCGTACTCTGGGCCTTGCTGGAGGGCATCATCAAAGGGCTGAGGCGAGGTGCCAAAGCGCTTGAAAACAGTGGCTTTGCAGACCGCAAGTTCGCCCGGCGGCTGGCGCTCGCCAACCTCCACCGGCCGGATTCCCCCTTGAGGGCAACGTTGTTGTCGCTCGGCACCGCATTGACCTTGGTAGTGGCCTGTACCCTGATGGTCACCACACTTCTGAGAGCACTGGAAACCACGATCCCGGCGGAATCCCCCGCGCTGATCCTCTACGAAGTGTTCCCGGACCAGATGGAGCCGCTCAGGTCCGGCCTTGAGTCGCTGGACCCGTCCAGCAGAACGGAACTTCTGCCACTGGTTCGCGCCCGAATGGCCGCCATCAATGAAGAGCCCATCGCAGACGCGCTAGCTGACGACCCCCGAGCCCGGCGCGAAGCCATGGGAGACGAATACAAGCTCACCTATCTGGCGGGAAATCCGGAAGGACTAGAGCTGGTAAAAGGCAACTGGTGGAGCAACCCGGCCCCGGAAGGGGAGCCCGCCTACATGGCGATGGAAGACCGTGAAGCCAACGCACTCGGGCTAACGGCGGGCGACCGGATTGAGTTCACGGCCCAGGACCAGCCGATTATCGTCGAAATCCGGGCCATCTACCGCCAGAAAGGCCTACAGACCCGATTCTGGTTTGAAGGCGTTCTGCAGCAAGGCGCCCTGGATGGACTGATCAGCCTGTACGTCGGCGCGGTCTACCAGAGCGACACCGCCGCCAAGGAATCGCAGCAATGGCTGGCCGGCAACATTCCCAACGTCATCACGCTGCGCACGGCTGACTGGCTTGAAACTGCGGGAGACCTGCTCAACAAGGCAGCCGCTGGCCTTGCGGCGGTTGCGTCCGTCAGCCTGCTGGCAAGCCTGTTGGTGTTGTCCAGCGTGGTCAGCGTCAGCCGCAGGCGCCAACTCTACGAGGCCAACCTGCTGCATTGTCTCGGTGCCCGGCACCAGGCCATCCGGAACTCCATGCTGCTGGAAACCGGCTTGCTGACCTTTCTCGCAACGGTGTTTGCCACGGCGCTGGGTTCGCTGATCGCGCTGCCGGTGGCAGACCTGGCGCTCAAACTGCCAGCGGGAGATCTGTGGTGGATCGGCGCACTGGTGGCCGGCGTCGTCAGCGCGCTGGCGTTGCTGGGTGGCTTGCTGCCCACGTTGAGGGCGATGCGGCTGAATCCGGCGGTTCTGTTGCGGGATGGGTAATTGACTGGTTACATCGCCCTCGCGAACAACCCAAAGGGCAGGGCCTTCAACACGTAACTGAGCGGTGTCCAGGGCCACCAGGGCACATAGGCGCGGCGTACCTCGGAATCGATCGCTTTCACCAGAGCTTTTACGCCGGTTTCCAGATCCACCCGGAAGGGGGCGTTCTTGGTATCGCGGTTGATGTCGGTGAGGATGTAGCCCGGCATGATGTTGCTGACGTTGATGGGCTTGCCCTTGGTGTCCAGTTGCAGGCCTTCAGCCAGTGACGCTACGGCGGCCTTGGTGGCTGCGTAGACGTTGATAGGGCCACGGAAGCCGCGAACACCGCTGACTGACGACATCAGTACCAGATGCCCACTGTTCTGTTCCCGGAAAATCTCCATCGCCGCCTCGCTCTGGGCAATGGCGGCGATGAAGTTGGTTTCCGCCGTCTGCCGGTTGGCGGCAAAGTGCCCGCGCCCAATCGGCTGGGAGCTGCCAATACCTGCATTCACCACCACGCGGTCAAGGCCGCCCAGCTCTTCCCGAAAGCCCCGGAATACCTCGAACACCTGCTCGTAGTCGCACACGTCCAGGCCGCGGACCAGCACCCGAATATCGGGGTAGGCCTGCTGTAATTCCCGCTGTAATGCCTCCATCTTATCCGCCCGCCGCGCACAGAGCGCAAGATTACAGCCCTTGGCGGCCCATTCGCGGGCCATGCCTTCACCGAGGCCGGTGCTGGCACCGGTAATCAGAATGTTCTTTCTCATTGGTTATGCCTTGGCTGGTTCGATTTGTTTGAGATCAGCCTAGCATGATTGGGTGAGTTTGGAATTGGGTGACGCGCCTTAATCTACGGTCCTCGTTAGCCCCGACTCATGCAGCGCATTGCCAATCGCCTGATAGGCTCTTTCCGCTTCCGACAGGGCTGCATAATCGCGTGCGCAAACCGCGACGATAACCGCTTCATCGGGTGCCTGGGGGTTGAGCAGGCCGATATCGCAGGAGCGGGCCACCTGGGTGCCGGTTTTGTGGGCGAAATGGGTGCCCGCTGGCAAGCCCCCTGCAATCCGGTGATCACCCGTGGTGATTTCGGATAGATACCCCAGCAATTGGTCCGTGTGGGCGTCATTCAACAGTTCGCCCCTGACCAGTTGCTCCAGCAATGCCCCGAAGGCTTCGAGACTGCCTGAGTTGATTCCCCGCTGGTAATAGCGCTCAAAGGCTTCACGCACGCCTTTGGCATCCGCCTCTCTTGCAGTAATGTTGAGTTTTTTCAGCAACATATCGTACCGCGCCTGGTAGGTGCGGGCGGTTTTCAGATCGATGAAATCACGATTGGTCAGCACCGAAACACTGGGGTGAACTTCCCTGTATGCGTCGTAGCGCACCTGGAGGATCGTGGTAATCGGCCCCAGCCCTTCGGGAACCAGCCGTGCCACATCCTCTCCGAATGATTTCTCGCCAAGAAAACGTATCAACATGTCGGTTGCTGTGCTGTCACTGTCGACAATAGAGCGTCTGTTGAGCTCTTCCAGGCTGTAACGGGCACCGGGGTCCACCCAGAGCAGATCTCCAGTGCCATCCACATAATCTGCAGCCCGGAGAGTGAGTTTCTGCTCCAGATCCAGGCCTTCGTTCTCGGCACGTTGCATCAATACGATGGCTAGCGGAATTTTGACGGTAGAGGCCAGATACCAGTCCTGGTCGATGTTATGAGAAACCTTCTGGCCCGTACCCAGATGACGGATGTAGACCCCGAGATCGCCAGAGAAGGTTCGGTCAATGCGTTCGATTTCTTTCTGCAGAGTCGGGGACCAGTCATCGGCCTGGGCCACAGAACCCAGGCTGAGAACGAAGAGGGCCAACAGTGCCGCACCGGCCTGCGAGAAGATAGGTTGCAGATTCATGGGGCTCCCTGTTTGCGCCGGGTTACAAATGCTAAGGGTTCCAATGCTGCGTGCACAGTCCGACGGCTGTCAACGAACCGCCAGTTACGATCCGGTAGCCTTCAAGCGATCTTCATCTATTACCGCTAAACCTGATATGCGAAGGTTGCGTTTATACGGAAAGAACCCAACTGCGGCGCAGGGAGTATCCGAAATGGCGAGCAAAGGCGAACGTATTGACGGTCTGGATGCCCTTCGGGGCTTTGCCATCTTCGGTATCCTGCTGATTAATATTCAGGTGTTCTCGGGCTGGGGGTTCGTCTCCGCTGACACAAGGCAAGCGTTAACCTGGTCGGAATGGGACGAACCCATCGCCACCTGGCTGGACATCCTGGTGCGGGCCAAGTTCTACAGCCTGTTCTCCCTGCTGTTTGGTTACAGCTTCATGATGCTGGCCCAGCGGGTACAGCAAAGCCCCGTCCGCTATCACTTGCGGCGAATGCTGGGGCTGCTGGTTATTGGCACCGCCCATTCTCTGTTCCTATCCCCGTGGGACATCCTCATGCTGTACGGGGTAATGGGGCTTTTCCTGGGGGCCTTCCTGAACGTTCGCGCTCCAACGCTGGCTGCCTGCGGCGTTGCCCTGCTGGTAGTCACGGGTGTAGCACTCTGGTTCGAGCCCCAGTTGGGGTTGGCGGATCTCGGAAGCGGCCTTTCACTGCGCCTGCTGCAGGACAATGTGCCAGCCCTGAGTGGGGGGAGTTACCTGGAGGTGGTCGAAGCCAATGCCTACCTCAGCGTCAGCGTGTTTCTGGATCGGATTGAACACCTGCGCCCCCTACGGGTGATGGCGATGTTTCTATTTGGCGCCGCTGCTGCCCGCCTGCACCTGGCGGAGCGCAATTCGGGCCATGTCCGGCTATTGATTGTGGTGGCACTGGTTGGCCTGGTGGTCGGCACCGCCCTGGCCATGGCCGAGGTCAAACTGGGTGAAGAGAGCCTGGCCCACAGGGTTGTAAGTTTGCTGGGCGGTGTAGGCGCTCCACCGTTGCTTGCCATGGGCTATGGTGCCGTTCTGCTGCTTTGGTGGCGGGGCAGGGGACGCTTGACCGGGGCGGTTCGCTCGGCCCTTGCGCCAACCGGTCGTATGGCACTCACCAACTACATTCTGCAGTCCGCCGTCTGCATCTGCGTGTTCTATGGCATGTGGGGCGACCGCTTCGCCTCACTCTCGCTCGCAGCGCTGATGCTGTATTCAACGGTATTTTTCATGGCCCAGATGATCTTCAGCGCTGTCTGGCTGCGGCTGTTCACCCAAGGGCCCCTGGAATGGCTCTGGCGCTGGCAGATGAAGCGCAAGCGGCCGAGGTTGCTCCGGACATCAACAGTGACATGAAAAACGAAAATACGATTCTGTGATATTTGCGGTCAATCATTCTTTATCTCTTCAATACATTGGTAGAGCCCGGCAAGGGTTCTCCAGGGCAGTTCAGGCTCTTTATCGTCTTTTCCTTCAGCCAGATCGTCTCACCCTGATACGGATGTTCTCTCCAGTCTTCTGTCACCTCAATACAAAAACCGGGCAAATCGGGCAGGCGTTTGATAAAGGTTTTTGGATAACCTTCGGGCTTTTCACCAATAATGGCAGAATCCGAGTTTTTCAGATCGACGGCTGATTGTTGCGAAGCACAACCAATAAGGCCTATGCCCAAAAGTATGGTGAAAATGCGCTTCATAGCGTGGACCCATCCAGATCTTTCACATAAACATGAGTCGTCTTTGTATGCTCGAAACCGATAGACGGGTAAAACCCATGGGACTCCGAACGACTCACATTGGATCGTACCACAACCCGTGACAGCCCTTTGGCGCGGGACCAGTCTTCAACAGCCTGAACGAGCAAGCGCCCAACACCCGCCCGTCGAACATTGGCGCTCACAACCAGCCCAGTGATCTCAGAGGTAAACAGCTCACGGATAGAAATACGCCTCTCGGCGACCGCCCACCCAACCACTGCGGCATCTGAAATAGCTACCCATATCTGATGGCTCGGGGATTCCAACAACGCCTCTAGCCATGCCCCAGTCTGAGATTCGTTGGAGGAATACCCCCATTCCAGAACAAGGTGGTGTATGCCCGAGAGGTGTTCAGCTGTTCCTTGCTGGATCGAGATATCCATATTCATTCAAAAGACCTGCTACCAGAGTTCATCGTTACCTCCCAACCCGTAGGTAAAAAGGACCGGATGAGGTTGTTTGTGGTGCTATACCTGCGTTTCATCTGGAATCAGTGCTAACAGGTCGGTAACGCCAACATCCACACCCATCTGCGACAGCAACGTTGAAACTTGCCCGCGGTGGTGGGTTTGATGGTTGAAGAAATGAAGAACCAGGATTGAATACCGCTTACTGGCAGGAATACCTTTCATGTTGTGGTAGGTGAGAACAAAATCCAGGTCCTCTTCTGAAAGCAGGGATGTCCATTCGATTATCTGGCGATCCAGCCAGATCCGGTGTTCCTTCAAGCCGTCCAGATCGTCAAAGACAATCTGATCCAGGCTCTTAGGGTTTTCAAGATCAACGACAGCCTGAAATGAGTCCAGGCAGGATGGGTGGGTCACGAAACGTTTGAACCATAGGGTGTCAGCCACAACGATGTGATTGAGCGTTCCCAGAATGGAGCCGAAGAAGGCCCCACGGTCCTTGGTTAGCTCCGAGGCGGAGAGGCGACCGGCCGCTTCGTAGACCTTTGCGTTCATCCACTGATTGTAAGCGGCCAATAATTGGAAATGTTCTTTCAGACCCATCGGGGCTTCTCCCTGGTGGAGGGTGTCACTTCAAGTACACTGCTCTCATTTTACGCACGCACACCGAGCCTCACAGCGAAAGAAAGCGCTCGAGGCGTACCCGCTCGTCCTGCAACGCTGGATTGAACGCGGTGTCGTCTGGGGCATGTCCGCGCACGTATCCTGGCTCTAGCTCCAGTTGCCCATTACGTACGGCGGCATTAGCCCAGCCGATGACATGACCGCGCCACAGCATAGGTAGTGCATAGTAACCACGCACCCGTTTTGGTGCCGGAGTGTAGGCCTCAAAACGGTAGGCCCAGCCCCAGAAACGCTCAAAGCGATCGCGGTCCCAAACTAAAGGATCGAAGGGCGCCAGTAGGCGCAGGCGGTCATCCAGCACATTGTCACTCGCAAAGCGGCGGCTGCCAGGATTCTCGCCGATGGGCCAAAACCAGCGACAGCCATCGACTGTCGCCTGGGGCAGGCGAGCCTTTGCACGCGCGAGTGCTTCACGACGACGCTCGCGCCACTGCGGGACCGCTGAAGAACTCACGCTCGTTACCAGGCGGCTGAGCGTAGCCGCAGGCAGCGGGGCATACTTTGCGACTGCCACGTCGACCAAAGCGTCCAGTGTGGTATCCGGGTTCACCGCGTCGTGCCCATCAGCGAGCGGCGGCGCGTACAGGCGTACCCCAGCTTCGCGCTTTGCCACACGCAGCAGCCCACGATAATGCATGCCGTCCAAGAGCTGCGTACTGGCACGGCTATTACCGCCGAACCAATTCTTAGTGGTGCCATGCTCGAAGGCTGAGTCCACCTCGCGCGGGTGAACGACACCACGGCTTTGCACAAATTCCTGCACCGCCTGCGCCTGTTCCCAGCGTGAGCGTGGCCACTCGGTGCGCGCCGTGCGCGGGTGCATAAGGCGCTGAGTGGTGCGGGGCAGAACCCCGTAGTTGATAAAGAAATCTTCCTCGATCGCCAGGCGCGGGTAGCGAGCCTCCAGGTCACCCGCCTGGTAGTCGATAACACGATGGCGGAGCGTCAAATCCTGCGCCCGTGCTGGCGCTCGTATTGGGTCGAGCTGGACAAAACCCAGTTTATTAATCGCACGTGCCAAAGTGGTCGGCTTGAAGAGACTGCGCGAGATGGCGTAGCGGCGCAAATGATCCATGGTGAGGGTAGCGGTCATAGTAATCAGTTGCCTTACTTGTCCGGCTGAATCGAGATGTGCCGGTCCGGCGGCGGCAGTTTGGGTAGCATGGCTTCCGCATCAACCGTGCGGGTAGCGAAAAAAGCTTCCGCCGCTTCAATCAGAGCCGCCTCGGTTTTGAGGATACCAAGATAGACCGGCCATTCGGCGTCGATCAGTTCCGTGCTGTAAAAATCCGGATCGACTTCCACCAACTTTGCCAGAAACCGGAACTCCATCTCGTTCATGACGGCGTAATCGCAGCGTTTGTTCAGAAACATGCCCAGCATCTGTTGGGCATTGTAAGAGTCATGGCGGGCCAGGTTGGTACCAATCCGCCGCTCAAGTTGATCACTGTAGACAAACCATTTTCGCAGACAGATGCTGCCATCAAGATCATCGAAGGAGGCCGGTTGCCGGCCAGGTTGTGCGAACAGACGATCACGCCAGGTTAACACCGGTCCGACGGCGTGCATCCGGCTTGGTAGCGGCATCCACAACGGGTTGGCAAAAACCGCGTTGGCTTGTCCTTTTTCCAGGGCCCAGGCCTGGCGCTTGCGCGGCATCGGGCGAAAACCGGCTGTAATACCGGCCTCCAGGCTGAACTCATTGATCACCTCGACCAGAATGCCCTTGTTAAGGTTGTCACCGTAATAAAACGGCAGAAAGCCCTCGTCCGACCCCATAATTTCGAGCGTTTGGGAAGAAACTGGAAGGCACCAGAATGCCAGGATGATCAGCAAGCCTACTCTCATGAAAACTCCTCTTATGCTCCGATCAAAGGCTAGGAGCGCCTACTGTACCGGGGTAAGTCCATGGTCGATTACGTAGGTTGTCATTTCTTGTTTGCCTTGGTTCTTGCTGCTGGTTTCCTGGCCCGGAGCGCTGCATTGAATGCCAGCTCTGCCCATTCTTTTGCCTCTTCAGAATCCTCGAAAATGCTCTCCGGTGCCATGTAGTAAGACATCTTAATCTTAGCGCCATTTTTCTCGTATTCGAACGGCTCCAAATCCAGCTCTGTAAACCGACCCATCGATTCCCCATCGACCTTCAAATACAGAACATCATCCGCAACAAGGCCAAACATTAGGCCATCGTGGTACACGCCATAGCCACCGAACATACGCCGAACGGAAACCGGGCCGAACTGGCAAAATACATCGTTGAGGTTTTCGACGAATTCGCTCATTCGTTCGCTTCTATATCGCCGGACGTTTGGCAAACAATGCCCAAACACCTGCTGTTGAAAGTAACGCACCACCTGCAAAATTAAACCTACGCTGTGCTTTGGGCGAGACAAGCAGCCGACGTGCCGAGGATGCGAAAACTGTGTAAAGCGTGGCATTGATGGTCGCCAAGGCAACAAAAGTGACTGCAAGCAACCACATTTGGAACACCCCGTTTCCACCCGGCGTGATGAATTGCGGTAAAAAAGCCATGAAGAAAACGATGCCCTTTGGGTTGAGCGCCGTTACTAAATACGTGTTGGTGAACAACTTCAAATGGGAGGAGTCAGGCGCCGGCTCCGCCATTTCAGTGGGAGAGAAGCCTGCCCGAAACAACTTGATACCAAGGTAAAGCAGGTATAAACCACCCGCTATTTTTACAACTGTGAACCAAAACGCAGATACCGCAAGCAACGCCCCCAACCCCACAAGTGACGCAAACAATGCCGTAGAGTCACCGAGCGCGACCGCAGCCACCAGAGGAATATTGGCACGGCGACCATGAGCAACGGAGTAACTGATGACGGCCAGAATTGTAGGGCCGGGAATAACCAGTAGAACCGCTGACGCGAGGACAAACGTAAACCAGGATTCAATTGCCATAAGATCGCCTACTGAAAGCTATAGAGCCTGCATCGTGCTCGGTTTCGGATTGAGGACAATGCCCCAATGGATATTTCAATATCGCATCCCTTTCCCTAGGCTATCAGCAATTCACATGGAGGCGAATATGAAAGGATTCCGCGCGTTAGCCTGTGTGTTGCTAATTTCTCTCCCCGTCTTGGGCTATTCCGGCACGTTGGTAGTCTCGCAAGATCTCGCTTTGGAATATCCGGAGCTAGAACTGATCTCCCATTCGAGCCATATGCTCATCATGAAATACGATGATTGGGTGTTGTCTCACCAGGTTGTCGATGGGGAATCCATGCATTCGCAGGTGGACCTCATAGGTGTTACTGGTGAGTTTATTCAATCCATATGCATTTCTGAAAAACGCTCCCATATGGCAGCGCTGGGAGGGGGGGTTAAATAGATTGGCCCCGGTTTTCGTAGGAGCGCCAACCCAAAATAACCTCGGGGCTTTTTCTATAGCCTCAATGCTTCGAGCAGGCGCGCAAAGCATCGCCTGCCTCAACTGATGAAATTTCCGATCACAGTAGATACGGCGGCATAAGCAAAAATTGCTGCTACCGCAATTGCACCCTATTTTCGTACGTGAACGAATCGCTGTGCTACTTGGTTGGACCCTGAAGTTTTTTGGAAAGCCGGCAAAAGAGAAAAATGGACGATGCACAGATAGAACAACACGGCAAATACACCGCCGCCCATCGAGGAAAACAAAAACTCGAATTCTTTCTCTGATCCAACGAAGTAGCGCTCGTAGACTTCAATCCCCGCACACAGCCAAAACAGAACGATTAAAGCTTTTGTCAAAAACATTGCCGGACGTTCAATCTGCTTGAGACGCGCAAAACTATTGCTAAACATTTCAGTCCGCCTAGAAATTTAACGCCGTTGTTCAGGAGCCCGACAGGGGCGTCCGGTGGAGTCCGCAGGCCGGAACGAAGTTAATTGACTGGTTATGTGGTACTCACCAGCCAGGCCGAAAAAAACAGTACGCCACTGACACCGAACGTAAGCACGGCCAACCCTTTAGGTATCTTTATTTTGTTTTTCGGAACCCCTCTGATGGTGCCGTGCACGAGAACCACAATGAAAAAGGATACGATGATCCACAGGCCCAGAGAGACCAAAATTTCAAAAGGCTCTGTATTCTTGATGAAAATGGCCACTGCCATGGCGGCGATTATCAGCACGAAGCCGGTCATCATTACGACGTCAAAAGCAGAGTAGCGATTATTCATGTCAGTAACACATAACGCGAAGCTTTGCGGCAGTTTTGGAGCCGCAAAGAGGCGGAAAAACTGTCCGACAACAGCGACCGGTTAGGTTTTTATCTCATTGTTTCAGTTGATATTTAAAGCTGAAGCGAGTTCTTCCTGTATTTTTTCGTTTTGGCCAGATGTACCAACACGAGGATTCACCCCCCACTGAGCTGTGTGTACCAGCAAGTTGCGCTCTTCCGATGTGGACATAAACGCAAAGCGCGCGATTGTTCCGATTACTTTACGATCCCGCCTCTCATAAACCCTTTGCCAAACAGGGGCAAAGCGTTCAATGAGATCGTTCATTAAGCGGTCGACTGATTGGAGCAAATGCGCATCATTTTCCCGGACGAAGATGCGATCCCCCGGGTTGAGGATTTTCGATACATCAAGGGCGATCATTCCTCTATGCCCCGCCCCTGCCTTCTTTTTGAAGACCTCTTCTAGTTGGCGTGAGGCTTTTCTGACGTTTTTCTCAATTTTTCCTTCAGACGTTACGCGCTTGCACTCGACCCAGATTTTTCCCCCGCCAAACAACACCCCGGTATCTGAGGGCGCATCGAGAATTGCGGATGCACCTCTAGATGGTGCATGGAATCTTGCCGCAACCAAGGCCTCGAAAAGAAAGTTCCTAGCTGTTGCCGAAGCTGGAGTCCCTTCCTCCAAATTTATTGGACCATTCACTGCTTTATTGAGCTTCGTGACAATCGCTCCAAGCGTTTCGACGGGAACATCTTTAAAGGCTTTGTAGACGCTCACAAAGTCATGAATTTCCAGCATCGAATTCACGAAGCTCGGAAAGATTCTCCTTCCCTCTTCAGTCGTCGCTGTCCTGTATGAATCAGTCCAATAGCTGACGATGTTCTGGTAATGCGATGTGCGTCCAGCTCCAAGATTGACCCCAATTTTCCGCATCCATTCAAGGGCAGAAGTATAGCTTTCTAGGATGCCCTCATACGATTCAGAGTCGATCATAATGTCGAAAACCTAACGCTTGCAGCATACGCGCCCACGAAATGGAGCCGCAGGCGTAGTGTAGTGGGCGTATACAGTCACTTCACAAAGACACGATGCAATCGCCAATAAGTTTATTCATAGGGCTTACCTTGGAAAAATATCCCATCAGGTAATTTCTAGCTTGCTTGGTATCGTTTCGCATCCCTACAGCTGATGCCCATGCCAACCAGCCACTAGACCCATTTTTCAAATGAACCTCTCGCCACTCTGGCATGCCAAACCGTAATTCAGGGATTTCTAGAATCTTGGCCTTGGAGATATTCGTGGCGTCCTTGTGTTCGTAGAGAAGGGCTAGCAAGTTCCCAGCCGAGCTTGCTAACAAAAGATAGGATTCCACGATTTTAGCGATCCAAAATAGCTGATGCTCGTTTAATGATTGAGAGTCTTTAACTAATTTTACCAGACCTTCAGAAAGACTTTCTTTGTCTTCAACGTTGCTGCACTTATGGAAAACTCGCTTTGCAAGATGAGGAAACTTATATATAAAGTCGGGAACATACTGAGCGAAATTATCTCCATGCTCATGTATACAATCAAGAATCAAAGAAGCTTCGTAGTCCGTCGCTAGATCCTCGTCCATCAGCGAAATCAAATAATCCGTCTCTTCTTTCGACAAAGCCCTTACACTCTCTACGTAGTCCTCTTGGTCCATACCCGAACCGCTTCCAATATATATTTTCTCCTTAATACCTTTTTTTATTTCATCAACCTTTTCTTCAATGAGATCAGGGCCATCGGTAAATAAAACCGTTTTATCAGAATTTATATTAAGGGATTTTTGACCCAACCCCTTCTGTATAACTTGAAAATCCCTTATCAACGTGTCTTTAGAGTCGGAAAATATCATATAGTCGTCCATGAATCTTATGAGATGCTCACAGCGTAATAGCTCAGAATCATCCATGAACGACAAAAAATGGCTGCCAAGCATTTTCGAAGGGTAAATGCCATGGGGCAAAAAATCGATCGAGAAACCACTATTTATTTCTCGCATGAATCGCCCGAACATTTCCATATCTGACTGGGTCGGCTTTTGCGCAGAAAACCAGTTGGTAATATCGTGATGATATATAGAATTAAAATATGCTGAAACATCAAATTTTATAAAATAATTAAATTTTGATTTAAGCTCCTTGGCCTTGCCAACAAAATCAGAATAGCTTTGGTGAATAGGTATTGGCTTACCATCAAAAAACCTATAACCGAAGTTTTCTCGGCTCTCAGACTTACTTTTTTTAAAAATCTTTCTATTTTTATAAGTCATCTCATAAAGAAAGTATTCCGCTATTGGATCAAGTTTCATGGTCCGCCTTAGGTGGTGCTTGGCTTTACATGCATAGACGGTTTCCTGAGGCAGAAAACAAAAGTCCTTTTCCTTCGGGTTGGCTATTTTCTCAATATAAGATGACAGAGACTCATTGCTACGCTCTACCAGAAGGCGGCACGTTTCCATCGGAAAGAGCGTCGCTTCATGATCCTCAAGGTAAAATTCTTTGACCTTAAAATGATTGGTCATAAGCACTGAACCTCCATGTCTGTATAACGTCTCAAACACCGGCGCAGATTAGCTGCGTCCGCATGCTTTGATTTGTTAGATTTCCTTTAGCTTTCGTTTGAGTGGATGGCAATTTTCAACCACTCCGTGTATTTCTTCATCCGTAAAGCCAATGACCTTCAGAAAATGCAAGTTGAAAATGGCTTCCATTTTCTGACAAAGAACCCAAAGATCTCTACCCTTTGCCGACTCATCATGTAAACTTTCACTGTAGTGAGTTAGATAGTTTCTGGTGTCTACTATCTTCCTTAGAAGCTTGCTTCTTTCTTTACTTGTTCCAAGATGGTCTTTGAATGGCTCAATTATCTTCTTTATTCTTTTGCCAAGATTAATTTCATTTCCGTGCATTAATCTTCCCTTGAGCCAATCAAGATGCTCATCTGGGCATCTTTTAAGAATTTCTGAAACCAGAGTTTCATAGGACTCTTTATCCATTAGCGTTTCACTACTGGTTCTTCTGTGATATGTCTCAATCCCTTGCGCTAAAGCTAAAAATTTACCATCAAGATATTTCTGAGCACCTGCTTTAGTGGAAAAATATAACCCCAGCGCAGGAGATAGAAATTCGTACGCATTTAGCCAGTTATTAAACACTTGCTGAGTATTGGTTTTAATTGCACCAAAGTTAAAAAGCATTTCGTGCCAGATTTTTTTGGGTATCTTTTCAGAAAATGGAATGCTTTGATAGTAGATCGAAATTGGAGCAGGGTAATTTTTATCGTCGCCGCCATCACGCAGTATCTCGGATGACGTTGCTGAAACATTTTTAAGACTGACAATTTCATCCATCGCAAAACACATAAGATTCGTTATTTTGAACGCAATGGTTGTAAAATCGCTCAAATCACGAAGAGTTTCTGACTCTAGTCGAAAATAAGCTCGCTGAGTAATCTTAGCTTCTGTTAAGTTTGGAAGTCCCGGAAGGGTATATGCGAAGCAAATCTCAAGCATCATTCCATTGTTTAGTTCTATACTTATTTTTTCAGGTGGGTTATAGATAATCGTTGCAGTTCTTTTGCTCCAATCATTGTCTACGGTTATGCCGCTTATTCCAACCCATTCATCTAAACTATCGACTGAAAATGAAAAAGTATTGAAAGCTACCTCTTCATCTTTGTCCCAAGCTGCGCCACTCAACACTTTATTTGCTATAATCTTTGACTTAGAAATTCCGCCAAAAGCAAAATTCTTTTTGGTATAGAAGCAGTCATCAAGTGTTACTAAGCCGTCTTTTTCAACATGACCAATAATTCGGCTTAAATTGTCATCGCTGGTTAGAGGCTTCATGCCCTCATCGAAGTGCCCGACTATTTCCAGCTCTATCTTTCCACCGTCATCGATTGACAGTATCCCGGGAATTTTATTCTCTTCCTTCTCGGGCAACCAGAAGTATCCTGTTTTCTTATATTCTTCTTCAATTCTCATGGTAAGCCCCGATAAAATCTAACGCCCGTCTCACGCGCCGGTTTGGAGCCGCGAAGCGGCGGAAAATCGGTCGCTGTGCAGCGATTGTTATATTCACAGATGCTCAGCTAACCACCGCACTAGTTGGGGCTTCCCCTCAGGAGAATAACGGCTGAGATGTGGCAAGCCTGCAACGTAGACGGGTCTATCATTGATATGACAATGAAAGCCTTTCACCTGCCAGTTTCCATGACCCGACGGCATATACTCTTCTTGCCCCCCAAACATTGCGTGCAAATACCCATATGGGGAATCAACAGAGTTCCCGAACGCAATAATTAGCTTGGGCTCCACCACTTCTAGAATGGCCTCGTGAACCGGCCAACACCTTTTGGCTAATGAAAAATTTATGTCTCTAGCTGATCGGCTTTGGAGAAAAATCAGGTTGCTAGCGCAGACGGCAGAAGTCTCCAACCCAAGTTCGTTGAGTAACCATTGAATTCTTTGTTGGAGTGGAGATTTTCCAGGCTCCCATTCACCATTACCATTACTCCAGCTTTCGTCAATGTAGGCGTTGTCACTGTATGACAACATTGACCGAACACTTTCACTAAGTGGCGCTCCATTGCTGCCACCCGGATTAAATCCAAGCAAATAAACACTGCCGGGCTTCAATGTTTCATGGCTGCTGTAAAGGATGCCTCCTGGCTCTCCCAAGAGATCCGATAAGCTTTCCTTTGCAATGGCCGGAATTTCATCCTTTGTCATGCGTTCTCCATTAAATATAACAGCAGTTAGACCGACGTCTCAGTGATTGCCAAAATTTGACCGCTTCGTTATTACGTTTCACGATCTCACCAATCCTTTAAATACTCGCTAAAACTAGCCGTAAATCCAATAACTTGCAAAGCGAAACGGCCAAGTTGGCAGGTTCTATGTTGCGCGATCACGAAACAGTCCAATGATTCCGGAGACCCCAAAAACAAAAAAGGCCCGAAGCTTTAACACTTCAGGCCTTCTCATCACTCACTGCAGTCAATCACCTCAACCGCACTTGCTATCGCCGCAAGACAGGCAAGTCGCACACCCGTCCATCACGATCACCGCCTTGGTGCTGCACTTGCCGCACATGGTGGCGTTGGGCGGGTAGTCGCCGGCTTTGTCGTCGTTCGTGGCCGTGGTGTGGCTGGCTTCGAATTCGGCGCGTTTTTCGGCGAGGATGCGCTTGGTGACTTCGCTCATTTCCTCACTCTCAATCAGGCCAATGGCCTTGAGGTGCTTCTCGATCACGGCGCCAATTTCAGCGACGAGAGAGGGCATGAACACGCCGCCTTTCTTGAAGTAGCCACCGTTGGGGTCGTACACGCTGCGCAGCTCTTCCACCAGGAAGGTCACGTCGCCGCCTTTGCGGAACACGGCGGAGACAACGCGGGTGAGGGCGATTACCCACTGGAAGTGTTCCATCGACTTGGAGTTGATGAACACTTCGTACGGCTGCCGGCTTTCGTGGTCGGTGCCTTCGTTGAGCAGGATGTCATTAATGGTGATGTACATCGCGTGCTCGGCCACCGGCGGCTTGATCTTGTAGGTGGTGCCCAGCAGGAAGTCCGGCCGTTCGATGTATTCGTTCATCTCAACCGGTTTGTTTTCCGGCTGCGCGGCTGGCTGTGCTGCTTCGGGGTCGGCTTTCTTTACGCGGTAGCCGACGATTTTGTTGCTGATTTTAACGGTCATGTTCGTTGTCCTGTGTCGGTTCCCGGGATCAGTATTTGCCGTAGGTGCCTTCTTTAAGCGCATCAAACAGGTTGGCGGCGTTATGGAGCTCGCCGTCGTACTCCACCTGTTCGTTGCCCTTGAGGGTCACCTTGCTGCCGTCGTCCAGGGTGAATTCGTACAGTGTGTTTTCCAGGTCTTTCTCCTGAACCAGCACGCCCTGGAAGGCTTCCGGGTTAAAGCGGAAGGTGGTGCAACCCTTCAGGCCTTTGTCATAGGCGTACATGTAGATGTCTTTGAAGTCCGGATACGCGAAGTCCTGGGGCACGTTGGCGGTTTTGGAGATGGACGAGTCCACCCACAGTTGGGCCGCGGCCTGGATGTCCACGTGCTGCGCCGGCGTCACGTCTTCAGACGTGGTGAAGTAGTGGGGCAGGCGCTTGTCTTCTTCTTCGGAGAAGGGCATGGCACCGGGGTTAACCAGGTGGCGATAGGCCAGCAGTTCGAAGGAGAATACGTCGACTTTTTCCTTGGTCTTGCGCCCTTCGCGGATGATGTTGCGCGCGTAGTGGTGCGAGAAGCTCGGCTCGATGCCGTTACTGGCGTTGTTGGCCAATGACAGGCTGATGGTGCCGGTGGGCGCGATGGAGGTGTGGTGCGTGAAGCGGCCACCTTTCTCGGCCAGCTGCTCGATCAGCTCGGGCTCTACGCCGGCGATCTGCTGCATGTACTTGCTGTACTTGGCGTGCAGTACCTTGCCCTTGAGCTTGTCGCCCAGCTTGTAGCCGTCCTGGGACAGCTGCGGGCACTTGGTCAGCATCTTGGGGGTGACTTCAAACTCGTCATCCATGATCGGCGCCGGGCCTTTCTCTTCGGCCAGGGCCAGGGACTGGCGCCAGCCTTCCACGGCCATTTCACGTACGACTTCTTCGGTAAACTGCACGGATTCGGACGAGCCGTAAGGCATACGCAGCATGGCGAGGGTGGAGCCCAGGCCGAGAATGCCCATGCCGTGGCGGCGCTTGTAGGTAATTTCGTGGCGCTGCTCTTCCAGCGGCAGGCCGTTGATTTCCACTACGTTGTCCAGCATGCGGGTAAAGATGCCCACGACTTTGCGGTACTTCTCATAGTTGAAGCTGGCCTTGTCGGTGAACGGGTAGTCCACGAACATGGTCAGGTTCACAGAGCCCAGCAGGCAGCTGCCGTACGGGGGCAGGGGCTGTTCGCCACAGGGGTTGGTGGCGCGGATGTCTTCGCAGAACCAGTTGTTGTTCATCTGGTTGACCTTGTCGATCAGGATGAACCCTGGCTCGGCGTAGTCGTAGGTGCTGGTCATGATGGTGTCCCAGATAAACTGGGCTTTCAGGGTGCGGTAGATGCGGCACGCAACCTTGCCTTCGTCATTGACCACGTAACCTTTTTGGATCGGGAAGTCGCGGTACACGAACTGGGTGGTGTCGGACAGGTCCAGGCCTTCGTCTTCCACTTCTTTCTCGGTGACGGGGAACGACAGGTGCCAGTCGTCGCCGTTGCGCACGGCTTCAATGAAGTCTTCGGTGATCAGCAGCGACAGGTTGAACTGGCGCAGGCGGCCGTCTTCACGCTTGGCCTGGATGAAGTCGATGACGTCTGGGTGGTGTACGTCGAAGGTGGCCATCTGGGCGCCACGGCGTCCACCGGCAGAAGACACGGTGAAGCACATGCGGTCGAAGATATCCATGAACGACAGCGGGCCGGAGGTGGTGGCACCCGCACCGGCAACGTAGGCACCGCGGGGGCGCAGGGTGGAGAATTCATAACCAATACCACAACCGGCTTTGAGGGTGAGGCCGGCTTCGTGGTTTTTCTCCAGGATGTCGTTCATGGAGTCCTGAACGGAGCCAGACACGGTGCAGTTGATGGTGGATGTGGCTGGTTTGTGGGCTTCCGCACCGGCGTTGGAGGTAATGCGGCCAGCGGGGATGGCACCGTGGCGCAGGGCCCAGACGAATTCTTTCTTGTGTTTGGCACGATTGGCTTTGTTTTCCACTTCGGCAAGGGCAGTGGCAACACGCTCGTAGGTTGCTTCGATGTCCTTATCGACGGGTTCGCCGGTCTTGGTTTTGAGTTGGTACTTGCTGTTCCAGATGTCCAGCGAAGCTTCCTGCATTGGAATTGTTGTTATCACTGCCTGTGCTTTAGCGTTCATTGCCACCCTCGGATGTCCGGTATGTCTTTTGATGGCCGTTGCAAACCGCAGCCGGCCATACCCCATGTGTCGTTAAGATGTCTCAGCCTGGAAGGCCGCTATGCTTCAGATCCGGTAAAACACTAGATCTGGTGTTTTTCTAACCTGCTGTCCGCCCTGGAAAGGGCGTAACAGCGGGTTTTCAGGAAAGATGGTCACCCGCGTGGTTTACTGGCGCGCCGTTTGTGGTGAGCGGGCCGAGCAAACCCTATATATGGGTGAATATGAGATGAGTATAACAGGATATAGTGGTCTGTGAATAAGAAGACAACTATAGACTGCGGCTCATAGCGAAAGAAAATCAATGGATGAATGCTTGAATATCCTGAAATGCCCGCAGAAACGCCGCGTTGAGGCATTTTACTTGAAACCACTAGATGTTGTGGTCAAAAACTGCGCAGCGAAAAATCTGAAAAAAGGTTCATAAAGTCAGTTAAATGTGACCGATGCACGTACCCGTTTTGTACCTGTCGCTAAAGTAGTGATGTGGAGTCGTAAGAGGTAGTGGCCCACAGGAAGTGAAAACTACTATAAAAGGAACATAATAATGAAAGGCCTGAAACGAACACTGCTTGCGCTGGGCGTCGCAGGGTTGCCTGCTGCCGCAATGGCAGACATTGTGATGCTGGAAGACAGCGCAATGGGAAACATTACCGGCCAGGCCGGTGTGTCCATTGAGCTGGAAACCAAGATCAATATGGACCGCTTTATCTATACCGATGAAGGGTCGCTGACGATCAGCGATATCAGCATCGGCGGTGCGGAACGGACAGACTTCTTTGGCTTCAATGGCCTGGGTGGGCCGGATTCCAATGATCTGCTGGACAACATCCGTATCGATATTGATGTGCTCGCCGACGGCGATGCGGCCATCAATATCCGCCCGCAATTCTTCAATGCCATAGATTTCCGTGTGACCTCCGGTGCGTGGGAATTGTGGGGGCAGGGCGGCCAGAACACGGCGCTGATGGACAACCTGTTCATCGAGGGTGTGCTGGGGCGTGGTTCTATCCACATTGATACAGACACCGACGTCATGAGGCTGCGTTCTGCGTTTGCCATTGAGGTGATGGATTTCGATGTGCCGTTTGCGGCCGTGGGCATTCGTGGCCTTTCATTGACCGGTGCGGACTACGACCAGACCTTCCCGAGCGTGTTGGACCTGTTCGCGGAAGTGGACCTGTACATCTACAACGGCCAGCGTGCAGACGGTGGCTCCTCCCTGGCGATCGATATGCCCAGCTTTGCGGCGGACATCGGTATGCAGGAGGTGATTGTGGGGCAGGCCTCGATCGGCCAGATCTTCATTGATGATCTGGCGATCACCAATACCCAGATGCGGGTGTACGGTCACTAGTGACCAAACTGTCTACGGGGCATGCAAGGTGCCCCGTAGACGAGTTTGCCGGCGAGCGTGATCAGCCCAACAACAAACTGTCGTCGTCCACTTCCAGCCCGCGCTGCTTCTCGAACAGTTCCAGCAGGTCTTTCACTTCCAGTCCTTCCCGGTCCTGGCCGGCGATGTCGAACACCACCTGGCCCTGATGCAGCATCACTGTGCGGTCGCCCACTTCCAGCGCCTGTTTCATGCTGTGGGTGACCATCAGCGCGGTGAGCTTCTGTTCTTCAATGATCTGTGTGGTCAGGTCCAGCACGAAGGAGGCGGTTTTCGGGTCCAGCGCGGCGGTGTGTTCGTCCAGCAACAGGATGGCGGAGGGTGTCAGGCTGGCCATCAACAGGCTTACGGCTTGGCGCTGGCCGCCGGAAAGCAGGCCCATCTTGTCGCCCAGACGATTTTCCAGGCCCAGGTTGAGGGAGGCCAGGCTGGATTTGAACTGGTCCATGTAGCGGGCTTTTACGGCTGCGCTCAGCCCACGGCGCTGGCCACGTTTGATGGCCAGGGCCAGGTTTTCCTCGATGGTCAGGCCTTCACAGGTGCCCGCCAGCGGGTCCTGGAATACGCGGGCTACCCGGCCGGCACGCTTGTGGGTGGGCAGCTTTGTCACGTCCTGGTTGTCGACGATGATGTTGCCGCTGTCCACCATCACCTCACCGGCGAGGGCGTTGAGGAAGGTGGATTTGCCGGCGCCGTTGCTGCCAATCACGGTGACGAATTCGCCCTGGTTGACGGTCAGGCTCATGCCTCGCAGGGCCGGGTTTTCCAGCGGCGTGCCCTTGCCGAAGGTGAGGGTCAGGTCGGTTGCTGTAATCATGCTTCCTCCTCAGGCCTTTTTGCGGGTAAACCGCGCGGCAACGGACGTGCGAACACCGGGCAGCACAATGGCCAGGGTGACCAGCACGGCGGTGATCAGGTTCAGGTCCTGGGCCTGTAGCCCCAGGAAGTCAGCGTTCAGCGCCAGGGCAATGGCCAGGCGGTAGACGATGGCGCCGATCACACAGGCAATCAGGGCTCGGAGAACCGTAGACGGCGTAAGCACGGCTTCACCACCGATCAGTGAGGCCAGGCCGATCACGATCACGCCCACACCCATGGTCACATCTGCAGCGCCCTGGCTCTGGGCGAACAGGGCACCGGCGAGGCCTACCAAGCCGTTAGAGACGGCAACCCCCAGCACAATCATGGCACCGGTGGCGATACCTTGTGCACGGGCCATTCGCGGGTTGGCGCCGGTGGCGCGCATGGCCAGCCCGGTTTCGGATTTCATGAAACGCCACAGCAACAACAGGCTTACCATCACCACGATGATAAACAACAGTACCGGCACCTGATGGTAGGCAAGGCCAAGGTCGTACCAGGGTGTGAGCACGGTTTCCTCGGTGAGCAGGGCAATGTTGGGCCGGCCCATGATGCGCAGGTTCACAGAGTACAGCGCGATCATCGTGAGGATGGACGCCAGCAGGTTGAGAATGTTGAGTTTGACGTTCAGCAATGCGGTTACCGCACCGGCACCCATGCCGGCGATAACGGCGGCGCCGGTGGCCAGCCAGGGGTTAACGCCTTCAATGATAAGGACGGCTGCCACGGCGGCGCCCAGGGGAAAGCTGCCGTCCACGGTCAGGTCCGGGAAGTCCAGTACGCGAAACGAAAGGTAGATACCGAAGGCGACCAGCCCGTAGATCAGGCCGGTTTCGATGGCGCCATAAAAGGCAATGTTACTAAGCATGGGATAGGGTCACCGTAAATGAAAACGGGCAGCCCTTGTGAGGCCGCCCGCTAACAGTGGGTTACTTGTCGCTGTTTACGACTTTTTTCGCGTCGCTGATCAGGTCGTCGGACAGGGTAATGCCCATGCGCTCTGCGGCAGCGGGGTTCACGAACAGTTCCAGGGTGTCCACGGATTCCACATCCATGTCACCGGGGTTGGCACCTTCCAGGATGCGGGCCACCATGGCGCCGGTCTGGCGGCCGTGGTCGTAGTAGTCGAAGCCAAGGGCAGCAACGGCGCCACGGCCGACGGTGGCGGTGTCAGCGGCGAAGACCGGAATGCTGGCACGCTCGCCCACGGAGATGACCGCTTCCACGGCGCTGATCACGGTGTTGTCGGTGGTCAGGTAGATGGCGTCTGCTTTGCCCACCAGGGAACGGGCAGCACCGAGCACTTCCGAGGTCTTGGTGGCGGCGGCTTTAACCAGTTCCATGTCACGGGCCTGCAGGCGCTCTTCAAGCAGCTCCACCAGAGCCACTGCGTTGGCTTCGCCGGGGTTGTAGACGGTGCCGATGCGTTTGGCGTCTGGCACCACCCGCTCGAGCAGGTCGAGGTGGCGTTCGATGGGCAGCATGTCGGTCACGCCGGTGATGTTGGCTCCCGGAGCCTTCAGGCTTTTCACCAGCTTGGCGCCGACTGGGTCGGTCACCGCTGAGAAGACGACTGGAGTCTGGCGAGCGGCGGCGGCCATGGTCTGGGCCGAGGGCGTGGCGATGGCGACGATCACATCCGGGCCTTCACCCACGAATTTGCGGGCAATCTGTGACGCGATGGCGGCGTTGCCCTGGGCGCTTTCGTGCATGATACGAACCTGTTCGCCGTCGTTATATCCCTGTGCTTCCAGTTCGTCCCTGATGCCCTGGTAGACAGCATCCAGTGCCGGATGCTCCACAATCTGGGTGATGGCGACTACTCGCTGTTCGTCGCTCTGTGCCATGGCGGGTGCAATGGCCGCCATTGCCAGTAGGGCGGTGCCGATCAGCGTACGCAGAATCTTGTTGGCCATAAACCGGTCTCCGGGTCTGTTCAGACTGTTTGGGCGCGCCGGGAGATCGAACGCGCGTTTTATAATGGGGCGGGAGTTTATCACAGGCTATTGGATTGATGGGTAAGGGAAGGTACCTTTTACAGGGATTTGCGCGGCAGTAGGCCGGCCAAAAGTACATGTGAAGTGGAATAGTTTTAGTTCCGTCACGTTTTGACGGTGACGGCTGTGGTGAAATAGGCTACTAAAGTCTAATGCAGTGCAGCCCTTACATAATAAAAACACCGATAACTCAAAAATAACACAACGCAAGGAAGGTCCATGGACACTACTGACAAACTCCCCCTGGATATGGTTTATCACTGGGAACACGCCAAGGCGGATTCCCTGTACATGACTCAGCCCATTGGCGACGGCAAGGTTGTCGAATACACCTGGGAGCGTGCGGTGGATGAAGCCCGCCGGATGGCCTCGTACCTGAAATCCCTGAACCTGCCGGAGAAGAGCCGGGTCGGGATCATATCCAAGAACTGCGCGCAGTGGATCATGTCGGACTGGGCCATCTGGATGGCGGGCCACATCTCCGTGCCGCTGTACCCGACCCTGAACGCGGATACGGTGAACTACATCCTTAACCACAGCGAATGCGACGTTCTGTTTGTCGGTAAGCTGGACGACTGGGACCAGATGAAGTCCGGCGTGCCGGAGTCCGTGCGTTGTATTTCCTACCCACTGAGCCCGCCCAACGATTTTGAAACCTGGGACGACCTTGTTGGCAAGTACCCGCCACTGGAAGAGAACACCCAGCGGGATGCGGATGAACTGGCCACCATTGTGTACACCTCTGGCAGCACCGGTCGGCCGAAGGGCGTTATGCTGAGTTTCCGTAATATGGCATTTGCGGCCGCCGGTGGCACCCAGGTGCTGGGCGTTGGCGCGGAAGAGCGCATGCTGTCCTACCTGCCGCTGGCGCACGTTTTCGAGCGCACGTTTGTGGAGCTGGGCTCGCTGTACTCCGGTTTTCAGCTGTTCTTTGCCGAGTCGCTGGATACCTTTGTCCAGGATCTGCAGCGGGCACAGCCGACGCTGTTCCTGTCAGTGCCCCGCCTGTGGGTGAAATTCCAGCACGGCGTTCTTCAGAAGTTGCCCAAGGAGAAGCTGGAAAAGCTGTTGAAGGTTCCGCTGCTGAACAAGGTGATCAAGAAGAAGGTGCTCAAAGGGCTGGGCCTGAACAAGGTCAAACTGGCTGGCAGTGGCTCCGCACCTCTTTCCAACGATGTGCTGGACTGGTACCGCAACCTGGGGCTGGAACTGCTGGAAGGCTACGGCATGTCCGAGAACTTTGCCTATTCCCACATGAACAAGCCTGGCCGTTCCCGCACCGGCTACGTGGGTGAAGCACTGCCCGGCGTGGAAATGAAGATCAGCGACGAGGGCGAAGTGCTGGTGAAAAGCCCGGCCACCATGATGGGGTACTACAAGGACGAAGAGAAAACCCGCGAAACGTTCTCAGAGGACGGTTTCCTGAAAACCGGCGACAAAGGCGAAATCGACGAGATGGGACGCCTGAAGTTGACCGGCCGCATCAAGGAAATCTTCAAGACCAGCAAGGGTAAGTACATCGCCCCCGCACCGATTGAGAACCGCCTGATGTCTCATGAGGCCATCGAAATGGTGTGCGTGTCCGGTGCCAACCAGACGCAACCCCATGCGCTGGTGATGCTGGGCGAAGAGATTCGTCCGAAGATGGCCGATGAAGCATTCCGCAAGGACATCGAGGCCAGCTTCAAGCAGTTGATTACAGACGTCAACAAGACCGTGGACCCTCACGAGCAACTGGCGTTCATTACCGTGGTCAGCGATGAATGGTCCATCGAGAACAGCTTCCTGACCCCGACACTGAAGCTGAAGCGTAATGTGGTGGAGGATGCGTATCAGGAAAATGTGGACTCCTGGTACGCAAAACGTGAGCCGGTCATCTGGCAGTAGAGAAAACCGACGTAAGTCGCATAGGGAAAGCACTGAAACGGGCATAAACTGAAGACATATTCAGGAGGGAATATGACTCAGTTAGCCCGGTTTCAGAAACGCATTTATGACATGATTCCGCTCTCGGAAGCATTGGGTGTGGAGCTGGTTTCCTATGACGGCCATGCGTTGTTGGTCAGTGCTCCGCTGGCCCCCAACCACAACCACCAGGGGACTGGCTTCGGGGGGAGTGTCTACTCGGTTGCAGTGATTTCCGCCTGGGGGTTGGTTGAGCTGGTATTGACCGACCTGGGATTGGCCGGAAAGGTGGTGATCCAGGTAGGTGAAATTGAGCACATTGAACCGGTAGACACGAACTTCTTCGCCCTGTGCCGCCTCCCCGGCGGTGAAGTCCCTGACCGATTCCGAAAAAGCCTGGCCCGCCACGGCAAGGGCCGGCTTTCCCTGATTGCTGAAGTGTACTGCGGCGAACCCACCACGGAACCCGTCAGAGAACCCGTTGCGGTTTTCCAGGGCCGTTTTGTGGTTCAGGGCGCGCATTCTCGTTCGGTGATCTAAGCGGACTTCCCGGCTGCCGCTTGAAGGCGGCGAACGTCAGCTAATGGCCCGGGTGTCGGAAATGGACTTGCTCATGAGGATGATCGGAATGATGCCGGCCAGCACGATAATCAATGCCGGCAGGGCGCTGTGGGCGAGCTTCTCGTCCGAGGCAAATTGGTACACGTAGGTGGCCAGGGTTTCAAAATTAAAGGGCCGCAGGATTAACGTCGCCGGCAGCTCCTTCATACAGTCCACGAACACCACCAACGCCGCCGTAATCAAGGTGCCCCGCAACATCGGCAGGTGAACCTTCAGCAGTGTGTTGCCCGGTGTATGGCCCAGGGACCGGGAGGCCATGTCCATACTGGGTGTAATTTTCTGCAGGGCACTTTCCACACTGCCAGCGGAGACCGCCAGGAAGCGAACGGTATAGGCGAACACCAGCGCAAATGCGGTACCACTAAGCAGTAGTCCACTGCTGACCCCGAAGTTGTCCCTCAGGATGCCATCCACCCAGTTGTCAAAACCGGCCAGCGGCACAATCACACCCACTGCGAGCACGGCCCCGGGCATGGCGTAGCCCAGGCTGGACAGCCGCATCATCACGCGCATGCCCCGGGTATCGTGCAGGCGGCGGCTGTAGGCGAGGGTGACGCCAATGATCAGCGTGGTCAGCGCGGCGATTCCCGAGAGAAACAGGCTGTTGAGCGTGTTGCGAACGAAGTCCGGGTTCCAGCTTTCGTCGAAGTACTCCCAGGCATAGTGGCCAAGAGTGGCGGCCGGCAGCAGGAAACCGAAGATCACCGGAACGGCGCAGACGGCCACGCACACCCACTGGCGCGGGCGTGACAGGGTGAAGCGGCGGATTGGCTCGCGGTTGTCCCGCGCCGCAAACTGTTGCTGTTTGCGCCGGGAATAGCGCTCCAGGGTCACCAGGATAACGACGAAGGCCAGCATGGTGGTGGCAATCTGCGCGGCGCCTCCCAGGTTCCCCAGGTTCATCCAGGTGTCGAACAGCCCGGCGGTCAGGGTTTGTACCGCAAAGAAATCCACCGTACCGAAGTCGTTCAGGGTTTCCATCAGTACCAGCGACAGGCCAACCGCTACGGCAGGCCGGGCAATCGGCAGCACCACCCGGAAGAAGGTGCTGATGGCGGAATGCCCCAGGCTACGGCTGACCGCAAACAGGGAAGGGGATTGCTCCAGGAACGCGGCCCGTGCCAGCAGGTATACATAGGGATAGAGCACCAGGCCGATCATCAGGGTGGCGCCTTCCAGGCTGCGGATTTCGGGGAACCAGTAGTCGGCGGCGTTGTGCCAGCCAAACCAGTCCCGCATGGCGGTCTGAACCGGCCCGGCGTAATCCAGAAGGCTGGTATAGACATAAGCGATGACATAGGCAGGCACCGCAAAGGGTAGCAGCATGGCCCATTCAAAAAACTTGCGACCGGGAAAGTCGCACATGGTGACCGCCCAGGCGCTGGCGAGGCCGATAACCAGCGTGATGAAAGCCACGCCGGCCATGAGTTGGAGTGTGGTAACCAGATAGCGGGGAAGCGTGGTGTCCAGCAGGTGAGGCCAGATATTCTCTTCCGGAAACAGCGCCAGGATAAGCACCGACAGTACCGGAAGCGCCACGATGGCGGTGGTCACTGCGGCCGTGATCAGCCAGCGTTTCGAGGTCCGTTTTGCCAGCAGGGGGTATCTCGCCCCGGTCTGTTCAATGGCCTCGGACATAGGTTTCCTTTGGGTGAATTGGGAATAGGGTGCGGATTGTACAAAAAAGCCGGGACCTGAGTCCCGGCTTTTTCAATACATGGCTGGTTTAGTTGTCGTAATCGACGCGATCAACCATCTTCACCGCTGCGCTGCGGTTTTCCGCGATTTCCTGGAGAGACAGGTCGTCCGGGTTAATCTCACCCCATTCGGCCACCATGCCGGAGGGCTTTACGTCGGGGTTGGCCGGGTATTCGGTGTTGGCCTCGGCGTAAATCTGTTGTGCCTTGGGCTCTGACAGGAACTCCATCAGGCGGATGGCGTTGTCACGGTTGGGCGCACTTTTGGTCAGGGCGATACCGCTGATGTTGATGTGAGTGCCACGGCCAGCTGCGTTGGGGAATACCAGACGTACGGACTCGGCGGCCTCGCGCTGGTTCTCGTCGTTCAGCATGTTGCCGTAGTAATAGCTGTTACCGATGGCAATGTCGCACTCGCCGGCATGGATGGCCTTGATCTGGTCACGATCACCGCCCTGGGGCTTGCGTGCCAGGTTGTCTTTCAGGCCTTCCAGCCACTCTTCAGTGGCTTCTTCGCCATGGTGGGCGATCATGGAGGAGAACAGGGCAATGTTGTAAGGGTGCTTGCCGCTGCGGGTACAGATGCGGTCATCCCATTTTTCATCCGCCAGTTGCTCGTAGGTCGTGATTTCGCCTTCTTCAACACGTTCCTTTGAGGCATAGATCAGCCGGCCGCGGGTGGTGAGGGCGAACCACTTGCCGTCAGGATGACGAAGGTTCTGCGGGACGTTGCTCTGCAGGGTTTCGTTTTCAATGCCTTCAACGAGGTCGCGCTCAACCAGCTCGTTGATGCGGGAGATATCCACCGTCATCACCAGGTCCGCGGGGCTGTTGCGTCCTTCACGCTCCAGTCGCTCTGCCAGGCCTTTCTTGGCGAAGACGACGTTGGTTTCGATACCAGTTTCTTCCTGGAATGCATTCAGCAGCGGTTCCAGCAGGTAAGCCTGGCGGTAGGAGTAGATGTTGACCTCGCCGTCAGCGCTGGCCTGCAGGGGCAGCGCGCAGGCTGCTGCGATGGCAGTCGCCGCAAGTTTCATTTTCATGGTAGGTATTCCTTTATGGTTTTGGGTAAGGGGTGATCTTTTTACGTGTAGTGAGACGTAATGGTAGTTAACAATGCCAACTATTCTTATTTGTGTTGCGCTGAGTGTCAATACACCGTTGCCAACTTATCGCGGAAATGGTGTTATGCTTCGGAAGACTATAAAAACTATGTAAAAAGTGGTGGGCATACAGACTATGGTTGGGAATGATCGAAGAGTGCACGGTCGCACAGCAATGAGTGCGAAGGTTCGGGTTACCCATGAAGAACTTGGTGAATTCGTGTTCTCAACCAGGGACATTTCCGATGGTGGCGTTTTTATTGTTGTCGACACCGAACCCTTCGCACCGTCGATCGGTGACAGTGTTCAGGTTCAGGTGCAGGGCCTTCCGGTGCCTGCTCCCGTGCTGGATATGGTGGTGGTACGTAAGACCAACGATGGTTTTGGTCTACAGTTTGCGGATCAATAGACGGTGCTCACCTGAATGATATTCAACAGATTTTTCTTCCTTGTGCGGCTTATCGTCGCCGTTCTGCCATTTGTCCTGAGTGGGTGCGCATCCTATTACACCCACTATGCGGTGTTTCCCGCTGAGAATTCGGCTGGCGAAGATCGCCAGGTAAAATTGACGTGGCAGACTGCCGAATACCCCGGCTGGTGGGTGGCGGATAACCGGTCCACACCCATTACCGTCGAAACCCAATGCAGCGCCCGTGAATGGCGTCTGGTGGATGACAGCCATGAAGACGCCGCCGACCAATCCTGCGGGGAGGGTATCCGGGCCTGCGGTAACGAAGGGCTGGACCGTGTTGCCCGCACGGGCGCGTCGGTAGCTGGCAAGCGCTGCATGACGATAAATGCGGACGATCCGGCGGCACGCGTCACCGATATTGGTTCGTCACTGGATCTGCTGGTGTCCTGTGAGCCGGCCAAGACCGTTCGGGGTAGTGGCGATGATGCCGACAACATCGACTATATCCGGGCTTCAACGGTGCCTTACACTATCTATAGCCGCAAATCCCCCCGTGGATCACTTCACGCCCGGCCGCCGGAACTGGATGATTCGGTTTGTGACGACGAATAGAAGGGCAGCGACCTGTCAGTAATGTGAATGGTGTCACGTTGCTACATTTTGTTTCCTGATGATAGTTTCGGTTACTCCCTGTCGCGTTCCGGTTACTTCACACTACATAAATGTAATGGACTCTTTCGGAGCGGGCGTCACAATAGGCATTATCGATTCGTGCACGTGTAGAGGTGTCCCGTGGGAGTCCGTCAAAAGAAAATCGCTGTACACGATCTGGAGATTGGCATGTTTGTGTCAGATCTTGATCGCCCGTGGCATCAGACACCTTTCCCCATCCAGGGCTTTCACATCCGCTCCCAGAACGATGTGCGTTCGCTGGTTACTCACTGCAAGTGGGTGATTATCGATGAGGCCGAGGTTCGCGAGGCCATCGATCAGAGCAAACCCGGAAAACGCATCTTCAGGCGCCCGAGCAAACGCTCAGGGCATGAGCGAGATTCGGTACAGTTGCCGCCTCTCAATATCAAGGAGCCGGTCAAGTACGACTCCGTAACGACCATGCGCAGAGAACTGAAGGTGTCCAAGAAGCTGATGATCGATGCGGAAGCGTCGCTGAATCAGGTTTTCGAGGCCATTCGTCAGCATGAAACGCCGGACCTTAGGGGGGTGGCTGTCGTCACCCAGAAAATGGTTTCCAGCGTTGTTCGCAATCCCGATGCCATGCTGTGGCTCAGCCGCACCCGTCACCATGACAACTATACGTATCGGCACTCCCTGAATACGGCAGTATGGGCACTGGTCTGTGGCCGTCAGTTGGGCCTGAATGAAGGCCTTCTCAATCACCTTGGGCTGGGCTGCCTGCTGTCTCAGGTTGGCAAGCTGGACCTTCCAGCCCGCATTCTTGCCAATGAGGGCAAGCTGGATTCCGAGGACTTCTCCGTGTACCGCACTTACGTAGAGCGCGGTGTTGCGAAGCTTGCGGACAGCGGTTTATCTCGTGCGGTTCTCAGTGTTGTGCAGGGCCACCGCGAACGGCATAACGGATCCGGTTTCCCGGAAGGTGTCCGAGGCGACCGGATTCCACTGCTGGCCAAGGTGGCGGGGCTGTCGGAATATTTCGAGACACTGATTGGCCCGCGGACTTCGGCGGAGCCCATGACGCCGGCCCGCGCGGTGACGCTGTTGTATGAAATGCGCAACATTGAATTCCAGGAGGACCTGGTAGAGCAGTTTATCCAGGCCATTGGCATTTACCCCACCGGCAGCCTGGTTGAGCTTAACGATGGCCAGCGCGGTATTGTGGTTTCCCATGCGCCGGAGCGTCGGTTGTGGCCGAAGGTTATGGTGATGACGGACTGCTATCACCGGCCGTTGAAGTCCGCCCGGATCGTGGACCTTGCAAAATACAATGAAGGGCGTGGCGCGCATGACACTCTGACAGTGGCCGAGTGCCTGCCCCATGGCACGGAAGGGTTGAACCCGGAGCACTACGACGTGACTGGTGCGGAGTCCCGCTGGAACCTGTCACGCATTGTCGGCGCCTGATACGGCTCGGGTTATCGAGCAATTATTGAATAAGTACCCTGAGCTGTTTCTTCACCCATCGGTAGGTACCTTCGGGGCGGAAGTTCACCAACAGCTCGGATTCTCCTCCGGATTCACCCGCAACAAAATACTCCACAGACGCTGACTGCCAATCGAAAGAGTGCACCACCACATCCTGATCGCGGGTGCTGATGGCTTCGATGGTATCCAGTTGCGGCTGATCGGCTATCTTGCGTACCCGCACGGTTTTGATGGCGGTGTCCGAAGCGGGGAATTCCGCCACATAATCGTCCAGGTAATAACGGTTGGACAGTTGGGTGCTGATGGTGTCCAGTTCCCGCGTGAGATAACCCTCGGCGTCCTCGACATCCACATCCTCCAGGCTGCGAACGGCGTTGAGGATGCGATCGCGCTTGCTTTGCAGGTCCTCCCGATACTCGACGTCTTCGTCACGGTCCTCTTCTTCGTCCGGGCGAGGGTCCGCGTTGGCGATTTCCTCTTCGGTGGGTGGGTCTTCACAAAGCTCATCGTCGGCTGGGTAGAAGCAGATGCTTTGCAGCAACTGGTTGGCGGGAGACGGCGAGTTGCCGCCTTCGGCGAAGTCGCTTTCAGGAACATTGAAGTCGATCGGCGCGTCCAGGTCGGGTAGCGCGGCATTCAGTTGCGTAATAACCCGCTCCCGTATGTCGATGCCCTGGCCATTGGAGAGGTTCAGGCTCCAGTTGAGCGCCAGTAGAAACCGCGTCATGTTGATCAGGGTAACTTCATCCTGGATCAGTTGCTGTTCTGTCAGTCGGTGGTTCTGCAGTCCTTCGTCGGTGGTGCCTGGTATCTCCAGCGCAGTTCGCAGGTCCGGGAAGAATTCCAGAGGGGTGACAATGGACCGCGCGGGAATCCCATCCGCCAGTTGCAGGTTGCCGACGCGAAGGCTGATCCGTTCGCCGGGGTAGTAGTTGAAGCGTCCGTTGGCGTCAGTGGTGCCGTTGCGGCTGGCTGTGGAATAGGTAAGCCCGGTGATACCCGCCGGCATGAGCTGCCCCGTGCGTGAACCGTCATCTCCGCCGCTGCCGTCGCCACCGAAGCACCCGGCCAGTAGGACCGTTAATGCGAGCGGGCAAATCAGAGACGGTAATGCAGATGTGAAGTGAACGGATCTCATGGTGGCGCGTACATTCCCTGGCGTTCGGTCGGTGGTGCAAGACCTTTTGTAAGTTGTTGTAACCGGCATTATAAGGACGGCACTGGTGCCATATCGGGAAACCTGTCGCAGTTTGGGGTTTTAGTCGGTGTAGCGGGATTGCGCCGAACTACTTGAATTTCACTTTCCGGGCCTCCAGTTATAGCTTTTGTTTTTTCTATTCCACTATTGGGCGCGGCAGCAGCATTGTCGGTGGCCCCTGCAGCTCTGGATTCACTATGACCAACGCACTTGAAATCGAAGGTCTGGTCAAGACCTATGGCGACGGCTTCCAGGCCCTGAAAGGGATTGACCTGCATGTCGCCGAAGGTGACTTTTTTGCCTTGCTAGGACCCAACGGGGCGGGGAAGTCCACCACCCTTGGCATTGTTTGCTCACTGGTGAATAAAAGCGCGGGCAAGGTTCGCGTATTCGGATCTGACATCGACACCCATCTATCGGACGCCAAACTGAACCTGGGTGTTGTGCCCCAGGAGTTCAACTTTAACCAGTTTGAGAAGGTGTTCGACATTGTGACCACCCAGGCGGGCTATTACGGTATTCCTCTGAAGAAGGCATCGGAGTCCGCAGAAAAGTACCTGCGCCAGCTTGGGCTCTGGGATAAGCGCAATACGCCGGCCATGATGCTGTCGGGGGGCATGAAGCGGCGGCTGATGATTGCCCGGGCGCTGGTGCATGAACCCAAGCTGCTAATTCTGGATGAGCCCACGGCCGGGGTGGATATCGAGTTGCGCCGCTCCATGTGGACGTTCCTGGAAGAGATGAACCGACAGGGCACCACCATCATCCTGACCACCCACTACCTGGAGGAAGCGGAAGCCCTGTGCCGCAATATTGCCATCATCGACCACGGCAAGATCCTGCGTCACACCAGCAAGCGAGCGTTGTTGCAGCAGTTGAGCTCTGAAACCTTTGTGCTGGACACCGCCGAGCCGTTGACGGAAGCACCGGTGCTCGACGGTTTCTTCAGTCACATGGATGACGAGGGTGCCCTGGTGGTGGATGTGGAAAAGGGCCAGAGTCTGAACGGCATGTTCATCCAGCTGGAAGAGCAGGGCGTTCGCGTGGTCAGCATGCGCACCAAAGCCAACCGACTCGAAGAGCTGTTTATCCGCATGGTTGAGGACAACAACCCCCGTAACGCCACCCAGGGAGAAACCGCATGAGAACGGATGCGATGCTGACCGCGTATAAAACCATCGTCACCCGTGAAATCCGTCGCTTCATGCGGATATGGCCACAAACCCTGTTGCCACCGGCGGTCACCATGACGCTGTACTTTATTATTTTCGGCAACCTCATTGGCTCGCGCATCGGGGTGATGGGCGGCTTCGATTATATGGCGTTCATTGTTCCAGGGCTGATCATGATGTCGGTGATCACCAGTTCCTACGCCAACGTGGTGTCGTCGTTTTTCTCCATGAAGTTCCAGCGCAGCATTGAGGAGTTGCTGGTGTCACCTGTGCCCAACTGGGTGATCCTCGCCGGCTATGTAACAGGTGGTATGTCCCGGGGATTGGGCATTGGGTTGATCGTAACGCTGCTGTCACTGGGCTTTACGCAGTTGTCGATCCATCATCTGCCGATGGTGATCCTGACGGTGTTCCTGACATCGGCGCTGTTTTCGTTAGGTGGTTTCATCAATGCCATGCTGGCGACCAAGTTTGATGATATTTCCATTGTGCCGACCTTTGTTCTGACACCGCTGACTTACCTGGGCGGGGTGTTCTACTCGATCGACATGCTGCCGGGGTTCTGGCAAGGGGTGTCGATGATCAACCCGATACTCTACATGGTGAATGCCTTCCGCTACGGTATTCTGGGCGTGTCGGATGTTAATCCCTACGTCGCCCTTGGTATGATTCTGCTGTTTATTGCCATTCTGTCTGCCATTTCCCTGCGCATGTTGGCGCGCGGTAAGGGCATACGTCACTGATGAACGTTTCCCAGGATTGATCATGGCCCTTAATGATGCCCCGCTGGGCAAATCCAGCGACTACCCGGATGCCTACGATCCGCAATTGTTGTTTCCCGTGGCACGGGAGGAAAACCGTCGCCGCATCGGCCTGGAGGATGGCCGCTGGCCCTGGTTCGGGGAAGACTTGTGGCAGGCCTGGGAAATTTCCTGGTTGCGCACCGGGGGCGTGCCCGCAGTCGCCTGGGCGGAAATTCGGGTGCCTTCGGCGTCGCCGTCGATTATTGAGTCCAAGTCTCTCAAGCTGTACCTGAATTCCCTGAACCAGACAGTGTTTTCCTCCGCCGATCAGGTTCGGGATGTGATTGCTCGTGACCTGTCGAGCGCAAGCGGTGCGGCGGTCAATGTAGACCTGCACAGTGTTGATCAGGGAGCGAGAGCGGTCGGTCGGCCGGAAGGCTTCGTGCTGATCGACGACGAGGATGTGGAATCCGTGGGCTACGACTACAACCCGGACAGCCTACAGGCGACGGGTGATGTGGTGTCGGAGAAACTGTGTTCGCACCTGCTGAAAAGCAATTGCCCCGTCACCGGCCAACCGGACTGGGCAACGGTGCTGATCGATTACACCGGCCCGGCGATGGACCGGGCAGGGCTGCTGCAATACATCGTGAGTTTTCGCCAGAAGCAGGACTTTCATGAGCATTGTGTGGAAACGATGTTTACCGACCTGATGGCCCGTTGTCAGCCGCAGAAGCTGTCGGTGTGCGCCCGTTATACGCGAAGGGGTGGTCTGGATATCAACCCCTGGCGCAGTACCGACCCGGAAGAGGCGGTAGGGCCACGGTTGATCAGGCAGTAGGTGTAAAGGCGGGAACGGTCAGGAATCCTCTTCCTGGCGCAGTCGCTCAGCGGCATCCTCGAGCGCAGACAGGATGGACTCCCGTTCCCGTTCGGTGATTTTTTCCGAATCCAGGTACATGGCAAAGCCGCTGCGTTCGTGCTCAAGGAAACTGCGGTTGGGGCCCATGTCGCGGCGGAAATCCACCACTTCGTAGATGGAGACCGGGCGGCCGAAGCCTTTAACCGTGATCTCGCCCTTGTCGCGGCACATGATGCGGTCCTTGATCAGCGAGAAGGTTTCGTAGGAGATCAGGATTTCACCGGGTTCAGCCAGGGATTCCAGGCGGCTGGCCAGGTTCACTTCCTTGCCGATGATGGTGTAGTCCATGCGGTTCTCGGCGCCGAAGTTGCCAACGGTGGTGTAGCCTGTGCTGATGCCCATGCGGATTTCCAGCGGTGTCTTGATACCCTGGCTGCGCCATTTCTGCCGCATGATTTTCATGTGTTTACGCATTTCCACCGCCATGGACACGCAGGCGAAGGCGTCTTCTTTCTGGCCCCGGCTGGTGGGGTCACCGAAGAAAATCATGATGGAATCGCCAACGAACTTATCGATGGTGCCGCCGTATTTGAGGGCCACTTCCGACATTTCGTTGAAGTAGTGGTTCAGCAGTTCCGTCAGTGCTTCCGGCTCCATCTCTTCGGACAGTTCTGTAAAACCCTTGATGTCGGAGAAGAAGACGGCCAGTTTCTTGCGTTGTGTTTCCAGCCGCACGTCTCTTTCACCGGTAAAGATGGACTGCCACACCTGCGGTGACAGATACTTGGAGAGTTTGTGGGACAGGGCAATGGATTGTTCCCGCTGATTCTGGATCTGGGTTTTTGCCATCATCAGCGCGCGGGCCTGCTGGTGGGAATAGAACGCAGTCACACAGATATAAAGGCCGGTGGCACTGATCGCGATAATGCTGGTGATCATCGGCGACTGCAGTGACTCGGCGGGGCCCACGATGGCAACGCCGATGGCGCCGCAGGCGGCCATGATCATGGTGCCTAGCAGCCACTGGCGGATGCCGCCCACAATCAGGCAACTAAACATCAGCATCAGTGCCACGGCGACCGAGGGTATCGCAATCAATCCAATGCAGCCGACGAATCCACCCCCGATGGCGCAATCCGTTAACAGCATTTTCTGGCGAATACGGGATGAGTTACGGAGAAACGTTCGCCGGGTAAGTTGATGGGCAATGTGTGGCCAGGTCAGGGCGCCTGAAAGCAGCCACAGCATCCACAGGCCGAAGACGTCTTGCAGTACGCCTGACACAATAATGCCGGCAGTCGCCGTATACGCCAGTATCCTGCCGTTGTAATCCGGCATGGGCGGGATGGCAATCGGATGGTTCTGCGCGTCAAGCACGGCGGCCTTGCTGGCACTGGTACTGGCGTTACGCAGGTCAATCGGTGCGCTCATCATTCAGAAACGGATCCGCCCGACGAGCATATCTCTGAACATCACCCAATCGCCCATCAGGCTGTACAGTGGGTGTTTGAAGGTGGCAGGTCGGTTTTTCTCGAAGCCATAGTGGCCAACCCAGGCAAACCCGTAGCCGATGACGGGCAGGAGCAACAGATAGAGGAACTTGGCCGTTACAATGGCGTAGAGTGTAACGAGGATGACCAGCAGGCTGCCGACGAAGTGAAGCCTGCGGCAGTTTACATCGCTATGTTCTTCAAGGTAGTACGGATAGAAGTCCGCGAAATTGCGGAATGTTTGCTGTTGGCTCATAGGGCGTCTACCGGCTCGCTTATCGTTTTTAAGGTAGATAGTACTGTCTGATAGTGGAAAGTACTTAGACTAAAGACTAACAGTAAACCATCTGTCCCACAATTCATACGGTCGTTTGGCCCGAACTGACGTATTGAAATCAACCACAGCGAGGCGATATGACAGCAGTAATGGAAGCCCTGTTAAAACGATCTTCAGAGCCACGCCTGGAGGCGCCAGCACCGGACCCGGCAACGCTTGAAAATGCCTTTGCCTGCGCCGCGAGGGCGCCGGACCATGCGTTGCTGAGGCCCTGGCGGTACCTGATTATTGAGGGAGACGAGGCATTGAACGCCCTGGGTGAATTGTTTGCCGCCACCTGTGGCGACGGCGCCTCGGAAAAGGAGCGGGAAAAACGCTGCAAGAAGGCACTGCGGGCGCCTATGGTGATCGTTGGCGTTGCGTCTTACCAGTCCCATCCCAAAGTGCCGGAGATCGAGCAGTCCATGTCGGCCGCGGTGGGGATGGGGTATTTGTTGTTGGCTCTGGAGTCCGCCGGGTTTGGAGGCATGTGGCGTACCGGTGCCATGGCGCACGATCCAGCTATCAAGCGAGGCTTGGGGCTGCAGGACAATGAGATCATAACCGGGTTCCTGTATACCGGCAGTGTCAGTGCGCACAAGCCCAGCATACCCAGGCCTGAACCCAAAGAGTTTGTCAGGCGCTGGCCCCACTAGTTGCCGCCCCGTTGCCCCCGCCCCCGGCGCGGGGGAAATCCCTTGCCGCTTTCCGCCCTCAATTTACGATTCGGATAAGCCGATACCTGCCTCAGCCCGCACACCGCAACACCTCCTGAAAACTGGCATCGCGATTGCTTTTACCTCTGCAAGAACGCACAAACGGCAAAACGACCAACGCCGTGTGCAGGAATCGGAGGCACTATGGCAATTTCCCTGGACAAAGCATTAGGCATTCATCAGCACGCCCTGGAAGGCAGGGTAAAGCGTGCGGAGGTGTTGGCCAACAACCTCGCCAACGCAGATACCCCGGGCTACAAGGCGCGGGATGTGGACTTTCAGGCGATGATGCAGAAGGCCCAGGACAGCATGAGTGGTTTCGGCATGACCCGTACCCACGAGTCCCATATGGACACCTCGCCCATGGGCGCGGACAGCGAATTGCTCTATCGGGTACCGCACCAGCCGTCCGTGGACGGCAACACGGTGGATGCCCAGCAGGAGCAAACCCGTTTCATGCGTAATGCCATGGATTACCAGGCCAGTTTCCAGTTCCTGGACGGAAAGGTTTCAGGCATCAAAAAGGCACTCTCTGGCCAGTAAAACTGGGCGCAGCCATTAATTGAGGAGCACCATCATGTCTCTGGGTAACATTTTCGACATCGCCGGTTCCGGTATGACAGCCCAGTCGCTGCGGCTGAACACCACTGCGTCCAACATCGCCAATGCCGAGACGGCCAGTTCCAGTACGGATCAGACCTATCGCGCCCGCAAGCCTGTTTTCGCGGCGATACAGCAGTCCATGCTGAATCCGTCTCAGCAGAGCATGGCGTTTGGCAGCGACAACGGCCCGGGGGCAGGCGTTCGGGTTGAAGGCATCGTCGAGAGTGACGCCGAGTTGCAGATGCGCTACGAGCCTGATCATCCCGCCGCGAACGAGGATGGGTACGTGTTCTACCCCAACGTCAACGTGGTTGAAGAAATGGCGGACATGATGTCGTCGTCGCGCAGCTTCCAGATGAATGTGGACATTATGAACAGCGCCAAATCCATGATGCAGCGTATCCTGACCCTGGGTCAGCAGTAACCGAGCGAGGATTGAATCATGAGCGTAGTGAATAACACGACAGACGCTTCGGATGTGCTGAGCCAGTATCGAGTGCAGCAGGATCAGGCCAAGAGCGGAAGTGAGCTGGGCAAGAACGAGTTCATGGAATTGATGATCGCTCAGCTCAAAAACCAGAACCCTCTCGAACCTCAGGACAACGGCGAATTCATCTCTCAGCTGGCGCAGTTCAGCTCCCTGGAGGAAATGCAGAGCCTGTCCGGCAGTGTCGACGATATGGCCAGCCAGTTCCGCTCCACCCAGGCACTGCAGGCCTCTGCAATGGTCGGGCGTACGGTCTTGGCACCTTCATCCATTGGCGTGCTTGGCGCGGACGGTGAAATATCCGGCAACGTTTCCGTTCCGGCAACCACATCCGGGCTGAGAATCACCATTGAGAATGAGTCCGGTGAGCAGGTCCGGCAGATTGATATGGGTGAGCAGCAGCCTGGCCAGACAGCGTTCAGCTGGGACGGCAAGGATGGCAACGGCAACAGTTTGCCACCCGGACGCTACAAGGTGGTCGCAGAAGCCTCGTACCCCGGCGGGCTTGAGCAACTCGGCACCATGGTCAGCGCCAATGTCGACAGTGTGTCGCTGGGGCAGGGTGGCAGCATTACTCTGAACCTGGCCGGCATGGGCTCCATCGCGCTGCAAGATGTTCAGCAGATTAATTGATACCGGTGAAACAGTAAGAGGTGGAGTATGGGTTTTAACACAGGTCTTAGCGGTTTAAGGGCGTCATCGGTTGATCTGGATGTCACCGGTAACAACATTGCCAATGCGAGCACAGTAGGTTTCAAGAGCAGTCAGGCGCAGTTTGGCGACCTGTACGCTAGTGGTTTCCTGAGTGCCGGCACCAATCCGATTGGGGACGGTGTGCGGGTGCAGGACGTGAAGCAGAATTTTGGGCAGGGCAATATCAGTTTCACCGACAACGGCCTGGACCTTGCCATCAACGGTGACGGTTTCTTTGTGCTGAATAATGGCGGTGAGGTGCGGTATTCCCGTGCCGGCCAGTTCGGTGTCGACAAAGACGGGTTTGTCACCAATAACCAGAACATGCGGGTTCAGGGCTTCGTTGCCGATGAAGACGGTAACCTTTCCGGTATTCGTGGTGATCTGCAGGTTGAAACCGATAATCTGGCGCCTCGTCGGACCACGAATCTACGCTCGGACCTGAACCTGGATTCCCGGGAAACCGTGTTGGAACGCCGAGTTGCCGATATGGGTGATTACACGGCGCCCGCCGGCTCCACCGGTTTTCCGTCTGAAACCTTCGAAATCACCTACGCAGATGGCAGCGTGGTTAGCGTGCCCATCAACGCGGCGGGATCGACTGATTTCTCAGCGGCTGACGTTGTGGATGTGCTCAATGGGCAGGACGGTCTCTCTGCCTCCGCGACCACCACCTATGAGGGGATGTCCGAGGCGGACTTGAACGCCGCCATTGCGGCTGGCAACTTCAGCTTTGACCTTGCGGTAGGCGGGGTCACTGTGCCCGTTGATACGACAGGTGTGACCGATGCGGCTTCGCTGGTCACTGCAATTAACAACGCCCAGGCGCCGACGATCTCGGCGTCGCTCACAGGCGGTAACCTGAGGCTGATCGACAACCGTGGCAACAACGTCACCGCCGGTTTTACCAGCGACGGCCCGAACCCGGCACCGGAGACAACCGTTGGCACGGTGAGGCCGCAGGCCGATCGGGAGATTACCGATATTGCGTCAACCAGCGGCGCCACGAACCTCACGGATTCATGGAACGCACGCAACATTGAGATTACCAACCAGTTCAATCCGCTGGATCAGCGTACCTACAATCACGCAACATCGACCACCGTTTACGACAGCCTGGGTAACTCTCACGAGATGACCCAGTTCTACGTCAAGCAGCCAGCACCGGGTAATGGTGTGGGTGTCAGCGAGTGGTCAGTGTATTTGCAGATAGACGGTGAATTTGTTGCGGGCACCGATCAGAACCCCTATCAGGCTCGCTTTGACCAGGATGGGGAGCTGCAGTCCGTGAATGGTGACCCCAATGGCGAAATTCTGATCAGTGACTGGACGCCGAAAGACGCCGATGGCACGCCGAACGGCGCTGACGGTCCTCCAGCACCCGGAGAGGTTATCACCACGCCGATTCCAGAGCCCCCCACCACCTCGGCCTTCGTTCTGGACCTTGGCAATACCACCCAGTACGGGAGCAACTTTGGCGTAAACGACCAGCGCCAGAACGGGTATGCCACTGGCAGGCTGTCGGGCCTGGATGTGTCCGACCAGGGCGTGCTGTTCGCCCGCTACACCAATGGCCAGTCGCAGTCCCTGGGGCAGGTGGCCCTTGCATCGTTCAACAACACTAACGGACTTTCGCCTGTCGGGGAAACCACCTGGGTTGAAACCTTCGAGTCCGGCCAGCCCATTATCGGTGCACCTGATACCGGAACCCTGGGGTCGATCAAGGCCAGTTCCATCGAGGAGTCCAACGTGGATCTTTCGGCGGAACTGGTGAATCTGATCATTGCCCAGCGTAATTACCAGGCTAACGCCAAGACGATTGAAACCTCCGATGCGGTTACCCAGACCATCATCAACCTCCGCTAATTCTGAAATGTGAACATGGCACAACTCCTGCTTGAACATAGGAAAGACTGGAAACAGTCAATATTCCGGCAGGAGTTTTCCCATGGACAAAGCCCTCTATATAGGAATGTCCGGCGCCAAGCAGAACATGCTGTCCCAGCGCGCCCACGCCAATAACCTGGCAAACGTCAGTACCACCGGTTTCAAGGCGGATTTCGCCCAGGCCCGCAGTATGCCGGTTTTTGGTGAACATCATCCCACCCGTGCCTATGCCATGGCAGAGAGGCCCGGAACAGACCTGTCCGCCGGTGCATTGATGGACACAGGCCGCAAGCTGGACGTCGCCGTTGAAGGTGATGGCTGGCTGGCCGTCCAGAATCAACAGGGCGAGGAAGTATTCACCCGTTCCGGCAGCATGCAGATCGACGTCAATGGCCTGATGCGTCTCTCCAGCGGAGAGATGGTCATGGGTAATGGCGGACCGGTGGCGCTGCCGCCGTTCGATAACGTGCAGATTGGCGCGGACGGAACCATTTCCGTGGTTCCCGTTGGCGGTCCGCCGGACCAGTTGGTTGAGGTGGATCGACTGAAGCTGGTGAACCCACCCCGGGAGGCGCTGGAAAAAGGTGCAGATGGCTTTATCCGTCGCAAGGCGGACCAGGCGCTGGATGGTCCAGAGCCGCCTGATGCCACTATGCGCGTCGCGTCGGGGTTTCTGGAAAGCTCTAACGTCAACGCCGTGGAAGAGATGATCTCCAACCTGCAGTTGTCCCGTCAGTATGAAATGCAGGTAAAGATAATGACCACCGCCAACGAGAATGCCGAGGCGTCGGCACGACTGTTGCAGAACCTCTGATAAACCCTATGAACATCGCCCGGGTGAGCGCAGAAGCGGCAAAAATCGGCCGCATTGAAAACGCCCCCGGCAAGGAGTAGACGACATGCATCCAGCACTTTGGGTCAGCAAAACCGGGTTGAGCGCGCAGGACACCAATATGTCCACGATCTCCAACAACCTGGCTAACGTGAACACCACTGGTTTCAAACGCGACCGCGCGGTGTTTCAGGATCTGCTGTACCAGATCGACCGGCAACCCGGTGGTCTGAATACCCAGAACTCGGAGCTGCCGTCCGGCCTCCAGCTGGGTACCGGTGTTCGCATTGTCGGCACCGCCAAGCAGTTTTCCCAGGGCAATCTGGAAGTCACCGAACAGCCCCTGGATATGGCTGTGAACGGCCGTGGGTTCATGCAGATCCTGCTCCCGGACGGGCAGATCGCCTATACCCGCGATGGCCAGTTCCAGTTGAACTCCAACGGCGACATCGTTAACCCGGACGGCTACCTTCTTGAGCCCAATATCAATGTTCCTGAGAATGCCACCAACATCACTATTGGCAAAGATGGCACGGTTACAGCTGTGACGGATGATCAACAGGCGCCACAGAATCTTGGCCAGATTACCCTTGTTAATTTCATTAACCCTCAGGGCTTGCAGGCCATCGGCAACAACCTGTTCAAAGCCACCAATGCCAGTGGAGATCCGGCGGAAGGTGTGCCAGGTCTCTTAGGTCTAGGGTCTCTGGAACAGGGCATGGTGGAGTCCTCCAATGTGGAAGTTGTGGAAGAATTGGTCAACATGATTACCACCCAAAGAGCTTATGAGATGAACTCGAAAGTGGTCTCCGCAACCGACCAGATGCTCCAGTTTATTACGAATAATATAGGCTAACCCTGAGAGGGCGCAGGGAGAAGAGTTATGACGCGTGCGTATCATGGAAACAGCAGATTGAGCCAGATCAGTTCGGTATTGATGATTGCTGGACTGGTCATACTTCAGGGATGTACGGCGCTTAGCCGAGAACGTCCTGTGCCGGACGACCCCGCCTATACGCCGGTTCGAGCGGATAATATGATGCAGCGTGACCCCAACTCTGGCGCCATCTACCAGTCGTCTCGCAACTACAGTCTTTACGGAGATACTGTGGCTCTGAACGTTGGTGATGTGCTCACAGTTAATCTGGAGGAGTCTACCCGCGCTAGCAAGAATGCCGACACCCGTATTATCAAGGACAATGAAATCACATTGCCCGAGCCAAACATTCTGGGCAGGAACAACTTTGGGATCGGTACTTCACTTAACAAAGAGCGTGATTTTAAAACCAGAGCCGATGCTGATCAGAGCAACAGTCTTGCTGGCAGCATTACAGTCTCGGTGACTGAGGTGCTGCCTAACGGCGTGCTGAGAGTACGAGGCGAGAAGTGGCTGTCCCTGACCAACGGTGATGAGTATATCCGCCTGACCGGTCTTGTTCGTCCGGAGGACATTTCGCCGGATAACACTGTGGCATCCAATCGTATTGCTGATGCCCGTATCGCCTACGGCGGTACCGGTGATTTCGACCAGGCCAACCAGATGGGCTGGCTGGCGAGGTTCTTCAACAGTGAGTGGTTCCCGCTATGAAAATGCTGAGGTTTGGGATACTGATGATTGCGCTCTCCGTGATCGCAGCGCCTGTGCTGGCGGACCGCCTGAAGGACCTGGCGCGCATCAAGGGCGTGCGTAACAACCAACTGGTCGGTTACGGACTGGTGGTTGGCCTGGATGGTACCGGTGACAAGGCGCCGTTCACCAACCAGACCTTTCGCAACATGATGACCCAATTCGGTATTACCCTGCCGCCGGGCGTGAACCCCAATCTTGCCAACGTGGCTGCGGTTACCATCACCGCGACTTTGCCGCCCTTCGCCAAGCCAGGCCAGGAGCTGGACATTACGGTATCGTCCATCGGCAACGCCGACAGTCTGCGTGGCGGTACCCTGTTGATGTCACCTTTAAAGGGAGCCGACGATCAGGTTTATGCCATGGCCCAGGGTAGCCTGGTGGTGGGTGGCTTCGGTGCCCAGGGCGCCGATGGTTCGCGAATCACCGTAAACGTTCCCAGTGTTGGCCGGATTCCCAATGGCGCCACCATTGAGCGGGAAGTGATGTCGCCTTTTACCCGTGGCGATACCATCACCTTCAACCTGTTGCGGGCTGATTTCACAACGGCTCGCCGGGTTGTGGAAGCGATTAATGGTCAATTGGGCCCGGACATGGCGTACGCCCACGATGCGACCTCGGTCTCCGTCAAGGCGCCGAGGGACCCATCCCAGCGCGTAAGCTTTCTGTCGATTCTGGAAAACATTGAGGTTAATCCGGCGGAAGACGCTGCCAAGGTGGTCATCAACAGCCGCACCGGCACCATTGTGGTAGGGCAGAACGTCAAGGTCAGCCCGGCGGCGGTGACCCACGGTAACCTGACCGTCACCATCGAAGAGAACCCCGAAGCCAATCAGCCAAACCCGTTCACCGATGGCGAAACGGTGATCGAACCCAATACCCAGATAGCCATCACCGAAGACCCGGCCCGAATGTTCCAGTTCGGCCCGGCGGTCACCCTGAACGAAATTGTCCAGGCGGTGAACCAGGTGGGTGCCGCGCCCGGTGACGTGATGGCGGTGCTGGAAGCCCTCAAACAGGCCGGCGCCTTGCGCGCCGAGCTGATTGTGATTTAGGGGGCGTGATGCAGGATTCCAGTCTCCAAAAAGCCCAGGTTTATACCGATTTTGGCGGTCTGAACGCGTTGAAGGCCCAGGCCAGGACCGACAAGGAAGCGGCGCTTGAGGAAGTGGCCAAGCAGTTTGAGGGCCTGTTCCTGTCGGAAATGGTCAAGGCTATGCGTAAGGCTGGTGATGTATTTGCCGAGGGTAACTATCTCAACAGCCAGCAGTCGGAATTCTATCGCGAAATGTTCGATAGCCAGTTGAGCCTGACGTTGTCGCAAAAGCAGGGTACGGGGATCTCCGATGCCCTGGTACGCCAGCTAAGCCGGCAGATTCCCGGTATGGACGAGAAGGGCGAACCGATGGCGGCCCATAAGACCGCGCTGGCGGATTATGACCGTAGCTTGCCGGTGCTGTCGCCGCGCCTGCCTGAGCAGGTGGACAAAGTGAATCAGGTGGCCGACACCGCTGGCCGAGAGCCGGCGCCGGAAATCAGTAGCGTCATGCCAAGCCGGTTTGATTCACCAGAACAGTTTATCCGTGAACTCTTGCCCGTCGCGGAAAAGGTGGCTGAGCAAAGCGGTATCAATCCAAGGCTGATGATCGCGCAGGCGGCGCTCGAAACCGGTTGGGGCCGGCACATGATTGAAGGCGACGGTGGCTCGCCCAGCTTTAACCTGTTCGGCATCAAGGCAGACAGCCGCTGGCAGGGTGAATCGGTGAATATTGCCACCACCGAATTCCGCGAAGGTGTGCCGATGAACGAACGGGCCGCGTTCCGGGCCTACCCGGACTATGAATCCAGCTTCCGGGATTATGTGTCGTTCCTCGAATCCAATCCCCGCTATCGCGATGTACTGGCGGCAGCGGATGATCCAGAGTTGTTTGCAAACCGGCTTCAGGAAGCGGGCTATGCCACCGATCCAAACTACGGTGCCAAGATCCGCCGCATTATGAATAATGACTCCATGGCAATATTGTCCATGGGTACGCGTGGGGCTGAGGAGTAAGGATTATGGCAGGGCTTATCAATATTGGTCTGACCGGTATCCTCGGACAGCAGGCGGCGCTGAACACCACCGGTAACAACATCACCAATGCCAACACGCCGGGCTACAGCCGTCAGGAGGTGCAATTTGAAACCCAGTCGGCGCAGCGCACCGGCGCGGGCTCTATCGGTACCGGTGTCAGCATCACCAACATCCGTCGCCTGGCGAACGAATATCTGACGCAACAGGTGCGCGAAGATAGCTCGCTGTTTGGTGAGCAGGAAGCACTGAACTCGGAATTGTCGCGCCTGGACAACCTGCTTGGTGGCGAATCCACCGGCCTGAGCAATGCCCTGAACAATTTCTTCGCGAGCCTGCAGAATGCTGCCGAAGATCCGGCATCGTTGCCCCAGCGCCAATTGGTGTTGAGCGAGGCGCAACAGGTGGTGAACCGCTTTGAAGCCCTGAATCAGGAATTTATTCAGCAGCGGGAATCCGTGAAGACGCAAATGGAGCAGGGCGTCAAGGATGCCAATACGCTTTTGAAAAGCATTGCTGAGCTGAATCTGGCGATCTCCGAATCACCCGGCTTGGCCCAGGGCCGTGAACCCAATGAACTGCTGGACAAGCGCGACGAAAAACTGCGTGAGTTGTCTGAACTGGTCAACATCAGTGTGGTGCAGGCGGAAGGCAGCCAGGTCAACGTGTCGCTGCGCAATGGTCAGGCCTTGGTTGTTGGTGACAAAGCTGCACAGCTTGGAACCCGTGACAACGCCGAAGACCCGACTACATTGGAATTCACCCTGACCACGGGCGGGCGGACTGTGAACGTGGACAGTCAGGTGAATGGTGGCAAGCTCGGCGGCTTGCGACGATTTGAATCAGAGGCCCTGCAGCCTGCCTTCGCCGAACTCGGCCGGGTTGCAATTGCCTTATCCGAGACCCTCAATTACCAGCATGAAATTGGCATGGACCTTGAGGGTGATCTGGGTGGCCTGTTTTTCAGTGACATCAATTCCCAGGCGGCGCAGCGCGGCCGGGTAATTGCAAATACCAATAACGGAGCGCCGCGGGACGCTCAGCTTGCGGTCGAGATCATCGAAAGTTCCCAGCTTCCCGCGGGCAGTTGGTCGTTGCGGTTTGGCGGCGACGGTCGGAATTTCGAGGTGGTGGATCGTGCCACGGGTGAGGTGGTTAACCAGGGTCGCCTGCCGGACCCGGTGCAGTCCGAAATCTCCATGCCGGGGTTCAATATCCGTGTTGAGGGGGGCACCTTCAATGCCGGTGACAGTTTCCTGATCGAGCCGACCCGAAATGCGGCGGCCAATATCGGCCTGGAGGTCAATCGTGAAGAGGATCTGGCCTTTGCGAGCCCGGTAAGGGCGGAAGGTTCCGCCAATAATACCGGCGATGCCACTATCAACCAGGGCAAGATGCTGGATGTCAGGGATCCGTTTACCAATTCGTTGCTGGGTAATTTCCGGCAGGACGGGCAACTGGATCCGCCGCTGGATATCCAGTTCCGTGATGACGGTGGCCAACTGGTTTACGACATCGTGGATGCGGATTCGGGCACGGTTCTGCAGGCCGGCGATGCCAGTGCAGTGCCCCCGGTCAACGTGTTCCAGCCCGGGCAGTCCAACAAACTGTTTACCGAGGACCCGCGCTCACCGGATTATTTTGGCTTCCAGTTCGAAATATCGGGCAATCCCAGGGCAGGGGATTCCTTCGGCATCAACTACAACACCAATGGCGTATCTGACAACCGCAATGCCGAGTTCCTTGCTGGGTTGGGCACCGAGAACACCCTTAACAACGGCAGCCAGAGTTTTGCCGAGGGTTACGCCGGGCTGGTTGAGGCTGTTGGTGTGAAAACCCGGCAGAGTCAGTTGGATAAAGACGCCGGTAGTACGTTGCTGGAGCAGTCGACCAACCAGCGCGAATCGGTCTCTGGCGTCAACCTGGATGAAGAAGCCGGTAAGTTGATCCAGTACCAGGCGGCCTACAACGCCTCAGCCCAGGTGGTGAGCGTGGCGCAGGATTTGTTCAATACCCTGTTGCAGAGTTTCCGGTAACAGTGAGAGGTGATGTGACATGATCAGAATTTCATCACAACAGATATTCTCCGGTGGTATAAACCGGTTGCAGGAGCTTAACAGCAGCCTGAACCAGACCCAGGAGCAGATTTCTACCGGCAAGCGGGTCAACAGGCCTTCTGATGACCCTGTAGCGGCAGCCCGTATTCTAAAGCTGGACCAGGAGTTATCGCGGATCGAGACCTACCAGCGTAACGCCGGGCTTGCTGAAAACCGATTGCAGCAGGAAGAGAGTGCGCTCGCCGGCTCGGTGGATGTGATTCAGCGGATACGGGAGCTGACCGTCCAGGCTGGTAACGGCTCGCTATCACCGAATGATCGCAAATCCATCTCCTCGGAAATGAAGGAGCGCATCGGGCAGTTGGCCAACATTGCCAATACCCGTGATGCGTCCGGCGAGTACATTTTCAGTGGTTTCCAGGGTTCCACCGCGGCTTTTGGGAAAGACGCATCCGGCAGTTGGGTGTACCAGGGTGATGAGGGCCAGCGGGTGCTGGAGATCGACGATGGCGTAACGGTGCCTATCAGCGATCATGGTAAAGGCATCTACTCTTCGGTTCCCGCAGCAGTGTTTGCCGAGAGTGACCCTGGCAATGCGGCCGCCGCTCGAATCGATGGTATTCAGGTGATCAATGATGGCGCATTGTCGGCGGTTTCACCGGACGATATCACCATTACCGTTGATACCGTTGCGGGAACGGTCAGTGCTGTGAATAGCCGCACCGGCGATCCCCTGACTGTGACTCCAGCGGCGTATACCAGTGGTGAGTCCTTCGAAGTTGCCGGTGTGCAGGCGACGATTACCGATGCGGGCGATGGCGATGAGTTCACCCTTCGCGCGGGGGAGAGGCAGTCGGTGTTTGCTACCATCGAAAACCTGATTGACGGCCTCGATAACATCGACAAAGGTTCGCCGGCCGGGCAGGCGGCCTATGACGACCTGATCGCAGCGTCTTTGCAGAATCTGGACAATGCCCAGGAAAGCATTGTTCAGAAGCAAACGGAAATCGGCGGGCGCCTGAACGCCGTGGACTCTACCAAATCGTTCCTGGAAGACTCGTCTGTGTACAGTGAGGACATTCGTTCGCAACTGCGTGACGTGGACTACGCCGAAGCTATCAGCAACTTGAGCTTCCAGAGCTTCGTGCTGCAGGCTGCACAGCAGTCGTTTGCCCAGGTCTCCCAGCTGTCGTTGTTCGATCGCTTGTAAAAAGCCTGCCGGAACAAGGAAGTCCGGCACTTGTTATTGCTTTCAGATTCAACCTCAGTATAATCCCCAGCACTCTCCGATGGCGGCGTGGTGAAATTGGTAGACACGACGGATTCAAAATCCGTTGGGGTAAAACCCGTGGCGGTTCGAGTCCGCCCGCCGCTACCATTTACGATCCGCACAGTGCGGTGTAAACAGTCCATCCAATGAACGTCTCCGATTTTCACTTTGATCTACCGGATGAGCTTATCGCCCGGTATCCCCTCAAAGAGCGCAGTGCGTCCCGGTTGCTCAGTCTCGATGGGCTGTCCGGTGACACCAGGCACTTACGGTTTACCGATCTTCCAGGCCTGCTTCAGCCGGGCGACCTACTGGTCTTCAACGACACGCGAGTGATTCCCGCGCGCCTTTTTGGCCGCAAGGAAACCGGCGGTCAGGTGGAAGTGCTGGTTGAACGTGTACTTGGAGAGCACGACATTCTCGCTCACGTACGGGCCTCCAAAGCTCTAAAAGAAGGCCAGAAAGTGCTGCTTGAAGATGGCACAGCGCTACGGATGAGCGGAAGGGATGATGCGTTGTTTCACCTGCAGTGTGACAGCGACGAACCCGTCCTTGAGGTTCTTGAGCGGATCGGTCATATGCCGCTGCCTCCCTACGTGGATCGCCCGGATGAATCCTCGGACCGCGAACGCTACCAGACGGTGTACGCCCGAGAAGCCGGTGCGGTGGCGGCTCCGACCGCCGGCCTGCATTTTGATGACCGGATTCTGGCCGAGCTTGAATCGCGGGGCATTGAAACCGCGTTTGTAACCCTGCACGTGGGCGCTGGCACATTCCAGCCGGTGCGTGTGGAGGGTATTGAAGATCATGTGATGCACAGTGAAGTGGCCCATGTATCGCAAGAAACGGTTGATGCGGTGAATGCAGCCCGCGCCCGGGGAGGTCGTGTCGTAGCCGTTGGTACCACCTCTGTGCGGTCCCTGGAATCCGCCAGTCGTGGTGGGGTGGTTCGACCTTTTCAGGGCGAAACCGACATCTTTATTTACCCCGGCTATCGTTTCCAGACCGTGGACGCCATGGTGACGAACTTTCACTTACCGGAGTCAACGCTGATCATGCTGGTTAGCGCATTCGCCGGTTATCAGAACGTGATGTCGGCCTATCAAGCGGCTGTCGCCGAGCGTTACCGCTTTTTCAGTTACGGTGATGCGATGTTTATCACAGCGCAGGAGCCAAGCCTGGGCGCCCTCTCTTCCTGTTCAGGGAAAGGCAGCCAGAATCCGGAGAACGATGATGAGTGACCAGTGTTATATGTCCTTTGAAAAACTCGGGGAAGATGGCCGTGCACGACGCGGACGCCTGACCTTTCCCCGGGGTACGGTGGAAACCCCGGCTTTCATGCCGGTGGGCACCTACGGCACCGTCAAGGGTATGCTGCCGAGGGACATCAAGGATATCGGGGCCGAGATCATCCTTGGCAACACCTTCCACCTGATGCTACGGCCGGGTACGGAAGTGGTGAAGGCCCATGGCGATTTGCATGACTTTACCCAGTGGCAAGGCCCGATCCTCACAGATTCCGGCGGCTTCCAGGTGTTCAGCCTGGGCGAAATGCGCAAAATCACCGAAGCGGGCGTGACGTTCCGTTCGCCAATCGATGGTTCACCGGTAGAGCTGTCACCGGAAATCGCCATGCAGGTGCAGCGCGATCTCGGGTCGGACATCGTGATGATTTTTGACGAGTGTACGCCGTACCCGGCCACTGAGAAGCAGGCGAGTGAGTCCATGGAGCTGTCCCTGCGTTGGGCTGCCCGGAGCAAACAGGCACACGCTGGTAATCCGGCCGCGCTGTTCGGCATCGTTCAGGGAGGGATGTACGAATCGCTGCGGGACCGCTCAATGAAAGGGCTGACGGAGATCGGATTCGACGGCTACGCCATAGGTGGATTGTCGGTGGGCGAGCCCAAAGAGGATATGATCCGTATCCTGGATCATCTGCCACCCAAAATGCCGGAAGACCGCCCCCGTTACCTGATGGGCGTAGGGCGGCCCGAGGATCTTGTGGAAGCAGTGCGCCGCGGCGTAGACATGTTTGACTGCGTAATGCCCACGAGAAACGCGCGCAACGGTTACCTGTTTACCTCCACCGGCATCATCAAGATCCGCAACGCCAGGCACCGGCACGATACCGCGCCGCTGGACGATCAATGCGACTGCTACACCTGCGAGAACTTTTCGAGAAGTTATCTGCATCACCTCGATAAATGTGGAGAAATGCTCGGCTCGCAACTCAATACGATCCACAATCTGCGGTACTACCAGAACGTGATGGCTGGATTGCGTGGCGCAATTGAAGCAGGTACATTGTCGGACTTTATTAGCGACTTCTATGCCCGCCGCGGTGAAACCGTGCCTCCAATGGCGCAGTGACTGCGGGATAAGCCGATTCTGAACCGCTACCTGAACTTTTCTTAAAAACGGAGATAGTCAATGAAATCAATCAAGTTACTTGTTGCTGCACTCTTTGCTGCGATGCCGGCACTGGCCATGGCACAGGATGCGGGTGCCCAGGGTATGGGAGTGATGGGGCAGGTGATCTTCTTTGCCGGCTTTATCCTGATTTTCTATTTCCTGATCTGGCGTCCCCAGTCCAAGCGTGCGAAAGAGCACAAGGCGCTGATGGCTGGCCTGAACAAAGGCGATGAAGTGGTTACCTCCGGCGGTGTGGCCGGCAAGATCACCAAGGTTTCCGATGACTTTATCGTGGTTGAAATCGCTGACAACGTTGAGATCAAGGTTCAGAAAGTTGCTGTTGCAGCGGCACTTCCGAAAGGAACTCTGAAGGACATCTGATCGACCGGTTTTCGACTCAGGTCTGAATTTGCCAAGCTGAAACATCACAGCCGGCCGACTGGCCGGCTTAAAGGGACCCCATGCTGAACAAGTATCCGCTCTGGAAAAACCTGGTTATCGTGATCGCGCTGGTGATCGGGTTCGTCTATGCCTTGCCTAACGTCTTTCCTGACGACTTTGCCGTACAGATCACCGGTGCCCGGAGCAGTACCGAAGTCGATCAGCGGATTCTCGACAGGGCTGTTGATGCACTCGAAGCCAAGGGGATCCAGGTCAAGGAATCCGAGTTGCAGGAGCGCGACGCCCTGATTCGCCTGAACGACGCCGAATCCCAGCTGAGGGCTCGGCCGGTGGTGCAGGAGGCGCTTGGAAGGGATTATCTGGTAGCCCTGAATATGGCGCCGTCAACACCGGGATGGCTGGAAAGCCTGGGTGCGGGCCCGATGAAGCTCGGCCTCGACCTGCGTGGTGGTGTTCACTTCCTGTTGGAAGTGGATATGGAAACCGCCGTCGACCAGCGCCTCGAAGCCATGTCTGGTCAGATCAAGCGCGAATTGCGTGAAGAGCGTGTGCGCTACCGCGGTGGCGATGTGGAAGGCAACCGTTCCATTGTTCTGAGCTTCCGCGACGAAAGTTCCCGCAGCGAAGCATTTGACCTGATCCGTGACCAGTATAACCAGTTCCTGCTCGATGAGCAGACAGAGGAAGGTGAGTACCTGCTGGTGCTGTCTATGTCGGAAGCCGAAGTGAAGTCCATACAGGACTACGCACTGGAGCAGAACCTGACCACCATCCGTAACCGGGTCAACGAACTTGGCGTGGCGGAGCCTCTGGTGCAGCGCCAGGGTGCGGACCGCATCATTGTGGAATTGCCTGGTGTGCAGGATACCGCTGCGGCAAAGCGTGTACTGGGTGCTACGGCCAATCTGGAGTTCCGTCTTGAGGCCCGCCAGGATGCGTCATCAGCTGATATCGAGACGTTCCCGTTCCGTGACAACCCTAACCGTGAAGCCCGTCTTGAGCGTGAAGTGATCGTCACCGGTGACAATGTCTCTAACGCACAGCAGGCCTTCGACGAGAACGGCCAGCCACAGGTCAACATCACCATGGACTCCGTGGGCGGCGATCTGATGAACCGTGCAACCCGCAACGCCATTGGGCGTCGCATGGCGGTCCTGTTTATCGAATACCGGACAGAGACGGAAGAAGTGGTTGTGGATGGTGAAACCCGCACGGTCGACAACCGCGTTGTCGAAAAGGGCATCATCAGCCTGGCGACGATCCAGTCTGCGCTGGGAAGCAGTTTCCGGATTACCGGGCTGGATTCCATCCCGGAAGCGGCGGAGTTGGCATTGCTGCTGCGAGCCGGTTCGTTGGCTGCGCCAATGTACTTTGTTCAAGAGCGGACGATTGGTCCCAGCCTTGGGCAGAAGAACATTGATGCCGGCATGATGTCGGTGCTGCTAGGTTTCGTGTTGGTCCTCTGCTACATGGTGGTGTACTACCGTGGCTTTGGTGTGATCGCCAACATTGCGTTGACGCTTAACCTGATGCTGCTGATCGCCTGCATGTCGATTCTCTCAGCAACCCTGACGCTGCCGGGTATTGCCGGTATCGTGCTGACGGTGGGTATGGCGGTTGACGCCAACGTGCTTATCTTCGAGCGTATAAAGGAAGAGTTGAAATCGGGCATACCGCCGCAGTCGGCGATAAACTCCGGTTATTCCCGGGCCTTCGTTTCGATTTTTGATGCCAATATCACCACCCTGTTGGTGGCGGTGATCCTGTTCGCCATGGGGTCCGGCCCGGTGAAAGGGTTCGCGGTGACACTGTCGATCGGTATTCTTACGTCGATGTTCTCCGGGCTGATGGTCAGTCGCAGCATCGTAAATCTTGTATACGGCGGTCGACAGGTTGAAAAGCTGTCGATTGGGGGGAAACTGGCCAATGTCTGAAGTTGAGAAGAAACCTATCGATTTTATGGGCTTTCGGAAGATTGCTTCCGTTGTGTCCATTGCGCTGATTGTTGCTTCCATTGCGTTGCTGGCAGTGCGCGGCCTGAACCTCGGGCTGGACTTTACCGGTGGTACCTCCGTTGAGCTGGAATACCAGCAGGCGCCCGCTCTGGACAATGTTCGCCAGACGTTGGAGGGTGCAGGATATGAGCAGTTTGTGGTCCAGAACTTTGGTTCGGACACCACGGTGCTGGTGCGGATGGCGGAGTCCGAGAACGACAAGTTGGCCGCTGAAGTCACGGCTGCGTTGTCGGCTGGTGGTAATGAGCTTGAACTGGTGAGCTCCGAATTTGTCGGCTCCCAGGTTGGCGACGAGCTGAAGGAAGACAGTGGTCTGGGAATGCTCATCGCGCTGGCAGTGGTGCTGATTTACGTCGGTATGCGGTTCCAGTTCAAGTTCGGTATTGCCTCTGTTGTGCCACTGGCCCACGACGTCATCATTGTTCTGGGTGTGTTTGCCCTGTTCCAGTGGACGTTCGACCTCAGTGTGCTTGCAGCGTTGCTTGCGGTTATCGGTTATTCCCTTAACGATACCATCGTGGTGGCGGACCGGATTCGCGAGAATTTCCGCAAGATGCGTGAAGGGGGCTCCGAGCACATCATCAACGAGTCCATTCACCAGACCATCAGCCGGACCATCAACACGTCCGGTACGACATTGGTGGTGCTGTTCGCCCTGTACTTCCTGGGTGGTGAAGCGATCAACAACTTTGCGCTGGCTCTCATCATCGGTGTGGTGGTGGGTACCTACTCATCCATCTATGTGTCAGCAAACCTGCTGGTTGCCCTGGGTGTGGCACGGGAGGACCTGATCGTTCCGCCGAAGGAAGGTCTTGCTGGGCAGGAAGAGGAAGAAGAGCAGCCGCCCGAGTGGTTGAACCGGATGTAAGTCGGTCAGCCACAAAAAAGCCGCAACACCAAATGGGGTTGCGGCTTTTTTTATGCCTGGCCGTTGGCCTTTATGCCTAGCGAGGCAGTCGGCCCCGGAACGGGTGAAGTGTCTTGAGTACTTCACGGAACAGCTTGGGGTTTGCGACGATCAACTGCTTTGCTTTCTCCGTTGAGGGGTTGCCGGAGAAATCGCCGGTCAGAGCGCCGGACTCCAGTGCCAGCGTGACGCCGATGGCCAGGTCAGCCGGCTCAGGACGGAAAATGACAGCGGCGTCCAGATGGCCGGAAGCAACCCGGGCGATATCAAGGGCCACGCAACCTGCGGTTCGGAACATGCTGCTGTCACGGGCCAGCAAGGATGCCATCTCGCCCCACATCAGTGGGTCGTCAGAAGAGCGGGTCTGGTCGAGAAGATTGCTGACCACGGCTGCACGGTCGGCATGCTTGACGTCGCTGGTACGCACCCGCCGACTGTTTAGTGCAGCACCGTGGCCGCGACTGGCAGAGTATTCCTCACCGGTGACCGGATTGATCAGCAGCAGGTTCTCGGTGCGGTTGTTTTTCTTTTGCAGCAACGCAACGGCGAAGTCAGGAATGCCGCGCAAAAAATTCTCACGTCCGAGTACCGGGAAAATGTGCCAGCTCTTGTCGTTACCGTCGGCGTCCGCCTCATTCAAAGGAGCGATGGCGTGGTCCTTGTAGGCTTTGTCGAGCTGTTCGGAAAAATTGTCGTAAATGGACTGTTCGACCCGCTCCAGTTGCCTGCGGCGGTCTTCGCTGTCGCCGTTGGGTTCCTGGCGTTCGAAGTGTGCTTTCAGATAGTCGGACCCCTGACGCGCGACGCGCAGGGCCATTTTGATTGCTGGTTGCATCTGAGTGTTCATTATCCGGGTGTGTGAAGGCCGCATAGCATATCAAAAACTGACCCGCCTTGTATGTTTTTCCACTCCGCAATGTCACGGATGGCGCTGTATCAGGGCATGTCCGGAGAGGCGGGGAAGGGGGTAGATCTGCTATCATGCGCACCTTTCCAGTTTTTACAGAGATTCTACCGCCATGCACAAGCCAGCTAAGCCCCTGGAGGGCCCTGACACCTACAACGACCAGATCCGGATTGTCCTGGTTGAGACGTCCCATTCCGGTAACATCGGTGCGGTCGCCAGGGCCATGAAAAACATGGGGCTGGGAAACCTGTGGCTGGTAAATCCTGCGTCCTTTCCTGATGAGGCCTCCTACGCCCGTGCAGCGGGCGCTTCCGATATTCTCGACAAGGCCACGGTTGTTTCGACTCTGGACGAAGCCATTGCCGATTGTGTGTGCGTTATGGGTACCAGCGCGAGAGGCCGAAAGGTCCCCTGGCCGGTTATCGCTCCACCAGACGCCGCGGCCAAGGCTTCGCAGCAGTCAGAAGCGGGGCAGGTGGCGCTGGTCTTTGGGCGTGAGAACCATGGGCTGAGCAATGAAGAGTTGCAGCGTTGTCATTTCCACATTCATATCCCGTCAAATCCCGATTACAGTTCCCTGAATCTGGCCATGGCGGTTCAGGTAATGTGCTATGAATTGCGTATGCATTATCTGAAAGGCCTTGAAGGTGGCGACGGCAGCCCATATCTCAAGCCTATGATGGTGCCCGGCGATGAAGGTTGGGATGTGCCGCCCGCGCCTGTCCGCGATGTTGAGGGTTTTTTCAGTCATCTTGAACAGGTGCTTGTGGATGTCGACTTTCACCGCCGGGACAATCCCCGTCAGTTGATGACGCGGCTGCGGCGGCTGTTCCAGCGTGCCGGGCTGGATCAGATGGAGATCAATATCCTTCGGGGAATACTGACCGCCGTCCAGAAGTCGGCTGGTGCTGCGGATACCGCAAAAAATACGTCAAGGGCTGGTTCAACGGCCGGTGAACAGGAATAGGGTTATGTTTGAACGTCTAAGGGAAGATGTGAACAGCGTGTTTCATCGTGATCCCGCCGCTCGCAATACTTTCGAAGTGCTGACCAACTACCCGGGTTTGCACGCGCTCCTGTGCCACCGGTTCTCCCATTGGCTTTGGGGTCTTGGCCTGAAGTGGATCGCACGAACGTTTTCTTCGATCGCCCGTTGGCTGACCGGCATCGAAATTCATCCAGGTGCCACGATCGGGCGGCGTTTCTTTATAGATCACGGCATGGGTGTTGTCATTGGTGAGACCACGGTAATCGGTGACGACGTCACGCTTTATCAGGGCGTTACCCTGGGAGGGACGAGTTGGAACAAGGGTAAGCGCCATCCGACGCTGGGTGACGGTGTTGTGGTGGGTGCCGGTGCCAAGATCCTCGGGCCGTTTACGGTGGGCGAGGGCGCCAAGATTGGCTCCAACTCCGTGGTGACCAAAGAGGTTCCGCCGGGTGCGACGGTTGTCGGTATTCCTGGTCGGGTTGTGGTGAAGCGTAAAGGGGAAGATGACGCCCGGCGCAAGGAAATGGAAGAACGCATGGGCTTCGATGCCTATGGTGTGACCGAGGAAATGCCGGACCCGGTAGCCCGGGCCATGCGCAGCCTGCTGGATCATATGCATGCTGTGGATGACCGCATTGAGAATATGTGCAAAGCGCTTCGCAAGGTGAACAGTGAATACCAGAACGGCGAGTTGCCGCCGCTGCAGGAGGAGGATTTTGACTGCGTGCGGGACGACGAGCCGTCGCAACGGTGAATACTTGACTGTTTTGGTAGGTCAATTCATACTCGGCGTTGTTAAAGCCGAATCAATCCCTGACCGGGGCTGACGTTATGAGACTGACCACCAAAGGCCGCTATGCGGTGACGGCAATGCTGGATCTCGCCCTTCATGGGGATCAGGGGCCGGTGAGTCTGGCTGACATATCTGCCCGGCAGGAGATTTCCCTCTCGTATCTCGAGCAGTTATTTTCCCGCCTTCGCCGTCACAAACTGGTGACGAGTATCCGGGGCCCTGGCGGTGGTTATCGCCTGAGCCGTGAGGCAGACTCCGTCTTTATTGCGGAAGTTGTCGACGCGGTCAGCGAATCCCTGGATACCACCCGTTGCGGCAACAAGGGTGATTGCCAGAATGGCGAGAAATGCCTGACCCACCACCTGTGGTCTGATCTCAGTGATCAGATTCATCAGTTCCTCAGTGATATCAGTCTTGGGGACCTGATGCGTAAACGGGAGATTCAGGTGGTTGCCGATCGGCAGAACAGGCGCCATTCAGAAGGCGACTCACAGACGATTAACACCGAGCGCCTTACGGATCAGGCGCCGGCCTGAACGACTATCCTGAAACTTCTATGAAAAAGCCCGTCTATCTGGATTATGCGGCCACCACGCCCGTAGACCCTGCCGTTGCCGAAGAAATGGTCAAATACCTGACGCCTGATGGTGTGTTTGGCAACCCTGCCTCACGCTCCCATGGCTTTGGCTGGCAGGCCGAAGCCGCCGTTGAAGGTGCTCGCCGTCAGGTGGCCAGTCTGATCCATGCAGACCCACGTGAGATTGTGTGGACGTCCGGCGCTACCGAGTCCGACAACCTCGCCATCAAGGGTGCTGTTACAGGCAAGAACAATCCGCACATTGTGACATCGATGATTGAACACAAGGCGGTGCTTGATACCTGCAAGTGGCTTGAAGGGCAGGGTGTTGAGGTGACCTGGCTGAAACCGGGCGCGGACGGGCGGGTGTCCTGTCAACAGGTTGAAGATGCGCTCCGGGACAATACCGCTTTGGTCAGCCTGATGATGGTCAACAATGAACTGGGTAGCCAAACGGATATCGCCGCCATCGGTACCATGCTTCGCGAACGCGGTGTGCTGTTTCATGTGGACGCGGCGCAGGCGGCTGGCAAGACCGAGGTGGATGTGGGAGCCATGCCAGTGGATCTGTTGTCCTTGTCGGGGCACAAGGTATACGGGCCCAAGGGTATTGGCGCCCTCTATGTGCGGCGTTCTCCGGACGTGCGAATTGAATCGCAGATTCATGGCGGTGGTCATGAGCGGGGCATGCGTTCCGGCACACTACCTACGCACCAAATCGTCGGCATGGGCAAAGCCTTTGATCTGGCCGGCGAAAAACTCGAGCAGGAGAAGGCACGGCTGGAATCCCTGCGGAAGCGTTTCATGTCGGGCCTTGAAGGTCTTGAGGGCGTGATGCTTAACGGCAGTGCCGAACATCGGGTGCCGGGTATCATCAACCTCTCGTTTGCCGGTGTCGATGCGGAATCCCTGATGCTGGGATTGCGTGAATTGGCGGTTTCGTCTGGTTCGGCCTGTTCTTCGGCCACTATTGAGCCTTCGTTTGTACTCAAGGGCATTGGGCTGGATGATGAGCAGGCGCATCGAGCTCTCCGGTTTTCCTTTGGACGCTTTTCGACGGAAGAGGAGGCAGACTTCGCAGCGGCGCAAATCGTTGACGTTGTAACCCGTCTCCGTTCAGTGCGGTAGGCAGTTGCCTCCGGACTGCGTATAATCCCAACCCTGAAATTTTCTGAACCTGAATGGAGATAGATCATGTCAAATGAGCGCACGCTCTCGATTATCAAGCCCGATGCAGTCGCAAAAAATGTGATCGGCGAAATCTACACACGCTTCGAAAAAGCGGACCTGACCATCGTCGCTGCGAAAATGATGCACCTGACCCAGGAGCAGGCAGAAGGGTTCTACGCCGAGCACAAGGAGCGCCCGTTTTTCAATGATCTGGTTGCGTTCATGACCTCCGGCCCTGTGGTTGTTCAGGTTCTGGAAGGCAATGGTGCTATCCTGAAGAATCGTGACCTGATGGGAGCAACTAACCCCAAGGAAGCGGAAGCAGGCACCATTCGTGCCGACTTTGCATCTTCAATTGATGCAAACGCTGTTCATGGTTCAGATTCCGCCGCGTCAGCTGAGCGCGAAATTGCGTATTTCTTTAATGACAGTGAGATCTGCCCGCGCGGCTGATCAGGCTGTATCGGGCCGGACATACGTCCGGCCCGTATTGGTTATTTGATTGAGGTTATGAAATGACAGCTGTTGCTGAGAAAACCAACCTTCTGGGAATGCCCAAGGCCAAAATGGAGGCCTTTTTTGAGTCCCTGGGGGAGAAACGTTTCCGCGCAACACAGGTGCTGCAATGGATTCACCAGCGCGGGGCCGATGACTTCGATCAAATGACCAATATGAGTCGGGTGCTGCGGGAAAAGCTGAAGGCCGTTGCGGAAATTCGTGGGCCGGAGGTGGTGTACGACGAGTCCTCCAAAGACGGTACTCGCAAATGGGTCATGCGCATGGACAACGGCAACAGTGTTGAAACCGTGCTCATACCTGACGGCGAGCGCGGCACGCTGTGCGTATCGTCGCAGATTGGCTGCAGCCTCGATTGCACGTTTTGTTCGACGGGCAAGCGTGGATTTAACCGCAATCTTACCGCTGCCGAAATCATCGGGCAGGTCTGGGTTGCGCGTAAGGCGTTCATGCCATTTGAACCCGGCCCGGACCGCCCGATTACCAATGTGGTAATGATGGGGATGGGTGAGCCGTTGCTGAACTTCGACAACGTTGTCGATGCCATGAACCTGATGATGGAGGACCTGGCGTACGGCATTTCCAAGCGACGTGTCACCGTCAGCACCTCTGGGGTGGTTCCGGCACTGGACAAATTGGGTGAAGTTACCGATGTTTCACTGGCCATTTCGCTCCATGCGCCCAATGATGAGTTGCGTAACCAGTTGGTGCCGTTGAATAAAAAGTACCCTATTGCGGAGTTGCTGGCAGCGACGCGTCGTTATCTTGCACGTCTGCCTGACAAGCGGAAGGCAACCATTGAGTACACGGTCATCGAAGGCGTTAATGATCAGCCTGAGCACGCCAGGGAACTCGCTGTTGTTCTTCGCGGCCTGCCGTGCAAGATTAACCTGATTCCGTTCAATCCGTTTCCCGAGAGCGATTTTCGCCGTCCCAGTAACAACGCGACCCGCCGTTTCCAGGCAGTCCTGAACGAGGCCGGCTTTATCGCCACGGTGAGAACCACTCGGGGTGATGATATCGATGCAGCCTGTGGTCAGCTGGTAGGGATGGTGGAAGACCGCACCAAGCGTAGTCAGCGTTATATCCAGGTGCAGCAGGTCAGTCCGTAAACCCGGTGCCGATATGCACCTTCCAATTCAAGAGGAATTGCCGACTGTGACATTTATTCCAGTGAAAAGGATGCGAGCTGCGCTTGTCGTGGTATTGCTGGCGATGTTTGTCGCAGGGTGTGTGACCAATACCGATAGCCGGTTTGCCCGCGAGGCAGATCGCGACAAGGCCGTCAGGAATTATGTCCAGTTGGGTACCGCCTACATCGGCCAGAATAATCTCGAAAGAGCCCGGCATCACCTTGAACGAGCGCTAGAATTGTCTCCCGATGACCCCGGGGCGCTGGCAGCCATGGGGCTGATCTATAACGCCGAGGGCGAACCGGAACTGGCTGAGCGGTCGTTCCGGGAGTCACTCGATAGTGATCAGGGCTATACCCGCGGGCGTGTTTATTACGGTGCCTTCCTGTACGGTGCGGGCCGATTCGAGGACTCCCGTGAACAGTTTCTGGCCGCGTCCAGGGATACGTCCTACAACGACAGGGCATCCGTGTTTTTCAACCTCGGATTGACGGAAGAGAGAATTGGCAACCTTGAGGGCGCCACGACGGCGTACCGGCGCGCCGTTGAATTATCCCGTGGTGATGCAAAGTCACTGCTTGCGCTGTCACGGACGTTGGTCGAATCCGGAGAGCTCCAGGCCGCCTCTCGTCACTACGGCCGCCTGATGACGTTGATGCAACGGAACCAGAATCTCCGCCATTCTCCTGAAAGTCTTTTTACCGGCATCCGCATTGCCCGGCATCAGGGCGACAGGAACCGGGAATCGAGTCTTGCGCTCCAACTGAAGAACAATTTTCCAAACTCTGTCGAATACCAACAATACAGGGTGATGACATCCAATGGACAGTGATGACGCACAACAACCGTCGGGCCTGAGTGAGCCTACGGGCCAGTTGCTCAAACGTGCGCGTGAGCAGAAGGGGCTCAGTGTTTCCGCCGTGGCCGATGCCCAGCATCTTCGCCCGGCGATAATACAGGCGATAGAGGACGGGCATTATGAACAGATCGACAGTGAACTGTTCCTTAAAGGCTATGTCAGAACCTACGCACGACAGGTTGACCTTGATCCGGATGCGGTGATCGCGACGCTGGATGAGGAGCTCGAACCGCTACGACAGCAAAAAGTGCAGGCAGAAGAAGCGAATCCGCTGATTGATATCGAGCGTCGCAGGCGTCGCAAGCGCCGCGTTGCAAAGTTTCTGCTTCTCCTGCTGGCCATAGCAGTAATTGCCTTTCTCGCATTGCGCTTTATGGGCGAATTGGACGGTATAACAGGCGACACGACGGAACCGGCTGTGTCCTCGGAAACGGCTGCTCCCGCGCAGCCTGAACCGTCCGAAGAGACGGTGTCGGTGGACGACACTGTCGATACCGAGTTAGCCGAGCCTGGAACCGAGGAAGAGGCCGATAGGCTATCCGCGCCGGTTGATGAAGCGTCGATCGTTGAGGACAATAGCGAGTTGGCAGAGCTGCCTGAGGACCCTCAGGTTAATGAGCAGGTCTCTGGCTCTCCGGCCCCGACGGTAGAAGACGATTCCGCTCCGGCTGCGCAACCTGCTGTCGATGAGATTGATGAGAGCCAGGTTCCGGTGGTGACCAGTGAGCCGGAGCCAGCGTTTCAGGAGAGCGCCCAGCCAACGGCTGCCGTCGGCAGCGCTCGCCTGGAAATGACATTCAGCGATGAGTGCTGGGTTCAGGTAACCGATTCGGCGGGCAATCGCCTGGTGGGATCCCTGCAACGGGATGGTGACAGGATTAATGTATCAGGCAGGCTGCCCATCGACGTTGTTGTCGGCGCAGTCGATGCCATCGAATCTATAAGATTTGATGGCCAACCGATTGACCTTTCCGGTTATCGGGTCGTCAACAACCGAGCAGAATTCTCGCTGGATATCTGAACGTTTCGAACCCTCTTTTGCGGTTAGCAGGCTATATGAATCACGAATCTCCGATCAAAAGACGCAAATCACGCCAGATAATGGTAGGCGATGTTCCTGTGGGTGGCGATGCGCCTATTGCTGTCCAGAGCATGACCAACACCAACACCTGTGACGTGGATGCAACCGTTGGCCAGATCCGCGCCCTGCAGGAGGCTGGAGCGGACATTGTGCGGGTATCCGTGCCTACAATGGATGCTGCGGAAGCGTTCGGCAAGATTCGCTCAATGGTGTCAGTACCATTGGTGGCTGACATCCATTTCGATCACCGAATTGCTCTGCGGGTGGCGGAACTGGGTGTTGATTGTCTTCGTATCAACCCGGGTAATATCGGTCGGGATGACCGTGTCAGCGCCGTGATCAGCGCCGCGCGGGATGGCAATATCCCGATTCGTATTGGCGTCAACGCAGGCTCGCTGGAAAAGGCACTGCAACGTAAGTACGGGGAACCGACACCCGAGGCTCTGGTTGAGTCGGCCATGCGCCATATCGACATTCTCGACCGTCATGATTTTCAGGACTTCAAGGTGAGCCTGAAGGCCTCAGAGGTCTTCATGACGGTGGCGGCATATCGTCAGATTGCTGCACAGATAGAACAACCCCTGCATTTGGGCATTACCGAGGCTGGTGGCTTTCGCTCCGGGACAGTGAAGTCCTCTGTTGGCCTGGGCATGCTGCTGATGGACGGCATTGGGGATACCATCAGAGTATCGCTCGCGGCAGACCCGGTGCAGGAGATCAAGGTCGGCTACGATATTCTCAAAAGCTTGCGCCTGCGCAGCCGGGGTATCAACTTCGTCGCGTGCCCAAGCTGCTCACGCCAGAATTTCGATGTCATCCAGACCATGAATGACCTTGAGGCTCGTCTGGAAGATGTCAACGAGTCCCTGGATGTTGCCATCATTGGCTGTATTGTAAACGGGCCGGGCGAGGCCAAGGTTGCTGACCTGGGCTTGACCGGCGGTAGCCCCAAGAACCTGTTCTACGCGTCGGGCAAGCCCAATCAGAAGCTCGACAATGCCAACCTGACCGACGACCTGGAACGGCTGATCCGTGAGGAAGTGGCGCGTCGCAAGGAAAAGGAAGAAGCGATCATTACCCGCTCGGCCGACTGAGAGCAGATCGTCAAATCACCGACACAGATAAGGTAGTAACTTGGCTAAGATCCAGGCAATCCGCGGGATGAACGATATCCTGCCAGAGCAGACGCCGGTGTGGCAGTTTGTGGAAGACACGGTCAGGAAAGTGCTTTCCCAGTACGGTTATCAGGAAATTCGCATGCCGGTGGTTGAGCAGACGGACCTGTTCAAGCGCTCTATTGGCGAAGTGACGGATATCGTTGAGAAAGAGATGTACACCTTTGAGGATCGCAACGGTGACAGCCTGACCCTGCGCCCCGAAGGTACGGCCGGCTGCGTGCGTGCCGCCGAAGAACACGGTCTGCTTTTTAATCAGACCCGCCGGCTTTGGTACACCGGCCCCATGTTTCGTCATGAGCGCCCCCAAAAAGGCCGTTACCGTCAGTTCCACCAGATCGGCGTGGAATGTTTTGGCATGACCGGCCCGGATATTGATGCTGAGCTCCTCGTGTTGACGGCCAGGCTCTGGCGCGCGCTAGGACTGAGTGAACACACCCGCCTGGAAATCAATTCCATAGGTACGTCTGCTGCCCGTCGGGAATACCGCGAAGCGCTGGTCGCGTACCTCTCGGATTACCGGGAGCAGTTGGACGAAGACAGCCAACGGCGTCTTGGCTCGAACCCGCTACGCATTCTGGACACCAAGAACCCGGATACCCAGAGACTTCTGGTGGACGCGCCTCGTCTGGATGATTACCTCGACGACGAGTCTCGGGATCATTTTCGGCAACTGCGCTCGTTGCTGGACGCGGCTGGCATTGAGTATACGGTGAATCCAAAGCTGGTTCGCGGGCTCGACTATTATGGCAAAACTGTATTCGAGTGGATTACCGACAGCCTGGGTGCCCAGGGGACGATATGCGCCGGTGGTCGCTATGATGGGCTGGTGGAGCAATTGGGAGGCAAGCCCACGGTTGCGGTCGGTTTCGCCATGGGGCTCGAACGACTGATCCTGCTGCTGGAAACGCTTAACCTTGTGCCAGACAGTGCCAATGGCAATGTCGATGTGTATGTTGCGGCTATGGGTGAATCCACCGTGGCACCCGCGTTGGCGCTGGGTGAATCCCTTCGCAACGCTTTGCCGGGCGTAACGGTTATGGGGCACTGTGGCGGCGGCAGTTTCAAGAGTCAGATGAAAAAGGCTGATCGCAGTGGCGCCCGTTACGCGGTCATTCTGGGTGAGAATGAGGTTGCCAACGGGACGGTCGGCCTTAAGCCGTTACGGTCAGACGAGGGGCAACTAGACGTTGCTCAGGGTGATCTGGCCGCGACGCTTGAAGAATTGCTTGGCCGCTGATGGCGCGCCGACGAGTTACAGCATAATAATCATCTATTGCAGGAGTCATCATGGCTGAAATGCGTACTGAGGAAGAAACGGTCCAGGCAATCAAGGACTGGTGGAAGAAGAATGGCAGCTCGCTCCTGATTGGCGTCGGTGCGGCGCTGGCGATTGTTTTCGGGTGGCAGGCCTGGCAGAACCATCAAATGCAGCAGCGTACGGAAGCGGCTTCCCAGTTTGCCGAGCTGATCAATGCCTATAGCGATGAGACAGATGAAAATCGCGCAGATACCGTTGCCTACGTGGCCGAGAACCTGCGAGAAGAATACAGCGACAGCGCCTTCGCTGTTTATGGCATGTTGATGCTTGCTCGCCAACAGGTTATGGACCAGGGCGATCCGGAAGGGGCGATCGAGTCCCTGACCTGGGCGCAGGAAAAAGCCGGCGAAAGCGGAGCGTTGGCAATGGTTATTCGCAACCGCCTGGCCCGCGCCCAGTTCGCGGCGGAGCAGTACGAAGAGGCTTTGGCAACCATTGAGGGTACGGACAATACCGGCAGTTTCGGCGCTATTTTTACCGAGCTTAAAGGCGATATCCTGCTAGCCCAGGGTAATCGTGAGGGGGCTCGTGAAGCGTATCTGGCGGCCCGTGAAATGAACCAGCAGGGTCGTAGCGGCATTCTTGAGCTCAAGCTATCCGACCTTGGTGTTGAGGAGGGAGCCTGATGCCCTGGTTGGTTAACGGGCATACCAGACTCTTTTCGCTTGCGGGTATGCTGACACTGGCTGTCCTTGCAGGATGTAGTACCAGCGACACCTTTGAGCAACCTGCACCGGTTCCGGAGATTTCATCCAGTGTCGGGCTTGAGCCTGTCTGGAGTATGGGTGTTGGGGACGGGCATGATGACAACTTCCTGTACCTCGCCCCTCTGAACACCGGAGACCGTTTGTATGCGGCATCAGCCGATGGCGAGGTTTATGCCGTCGGCTCCGAAAACGGCGAGGTATTCTGGTTCCGGGATCTTGACGAGGAAATCAGTGCCGGCGTTGGTGGCGATCAGGGAAATCTGTACCTGGTCACCCGTGATGCTGAGCTGATGGCCCTGTCGCGCGAAGATGGTTCTGCGCTTTGGCGGCAGCCATTGCCCAACGAAGTGTTGGCATCCCCCCAGTCCAACGGGCGCCTGGTGGTGACACAGACCATTGATGGCAAGGTGCTGGCGTTTGATACCGCCTCCGGGGAGCAGGCATGGCAATACGACAGTGATGTCCCGGTCCTGTCAATACGTGCAGCGGCGTCGCCGCTTGTCGGGGCAGACCTTGTGCTGGCTTCACTGGCCAACGGCAAGCTCATGGCGATCTCCACTGAGACCGGCCAGCCCGTTTGGCAGTATGAAGTCGGCCAGCCGCAGGGCCGTACCGAGCTTGAACGGCTTGTTGATGTGGCCGGTGAGCCGCTGATTCTAGAGAGCGCAGCGATGATTGTGGGCTATCAGGGCAAGCTTGCGCTGGTTGACCTGCAAACCGGACAGGAAATCTGGAGTCGTCCCGCCTCCAGCCTGCAGTCACCAATGATCGGCAACGGTAATATTTTTGTCGCGGGTGCCAACGGCGATATCACGGCCTACCGCGGTTCCGACCGTCGCGAGCTGTGGGTTCAGGACCGGTTATCCTGGCGGCAGCCAACGCAGCCGGTTGTCTATGAGGATTACCTGTTGATAGGTGATTTCGAGGGCTACATTCATATGTTGTCGTTGGAAGACGGCAGCCTGGTGGGTCAGCTTGAATTTGACGACGAGGGCCTGCGGGTGCCTTTCCAGCGCCTGCAGAACGGTAACCTTCTTGTGTATGGCAATAGCGGTAAACTGTCGGTATTGAAACTCCGGACGCTCGACTGAGTGCTCCTTTCCGGCCCTATCGCTGTGAAGCGCGGGCCCTGTTTAATGTGTAGCGAAAGACTATGACCCCTGTAATTGCTCTTGTCGGGCGCCCCAACGTGGGCAAATCGACACTGTTTAATCAAATGACGCGGTCCCGGGATGCGCTTGTAGCGGATTTCCCCGGCTTAACCCGTGATCGTAAATACGGTGAGGGCAATTACGAAGGGCAGCGCTTTATCGTGATTGATACCGGTGGCCTGACCGGGGGTGAGGATGGCCTGGACGCTGAAATGGCCCGCCAGTCCATGCAGGCTGTCGAGGAAGCTGACATTGTCCTGTTTCTGGTAGATGGCAAGGCCGGCCTCAATGGCGGCGACGAACTGATTGCTGCCCATCTTCGGAAAACCGGCAAGCGGGCGCATCTGGTGGTCAACAAGACGGATGGCCAGGACCCCGACATCGCCGCTTCCGATTTCTACGGCCTGGGCTTCGAGTCCACCTATCTGATTGCCGCCTCTCACAACCGGGGCATTCGCTCCATGCTGGAAGAGTTGCTGCCGTCCGAGGAAGAGCGTGAAGGACAGGACCGTGCCGATCGTTATCCGGGCATACGCATTGGTATTGTCGGGCGGCCGAACGTGGGCAAGTCAACATTGGTCAACCGCATGCTCGGAGAGGACCGGGTGATCGTCTATGACATGCCCGGCACCACCCGGGATAGCGTTTACATCCCGTTTGAACGCATGGATAACCAGTACACACTGATCGATACGGCCGGTGTGCGCCGGCGTAAGAATGTCAGTGAGGTGGTGGAGAAGTTTTCCATCATCAAGACCCTCCAGGCTATCGATGACGCCCATGTGGTCATCCTGGTTATCGACGCCCGGGAAGGTCTGGTGGACCAGGATCTTCATCTGATTGGCTTTGTTCTGGATGCCGGCCGTTCCCTGGTGATTGCGGTCAACAAATGGGACGGCATGGACCCGGACGACCGGGCCAAGGTAAAAGAGCAGGTTCAGCGCCGCCTGGACTTTCTTGATTATGCTGACAAGCACTACATATCTGCCCTTCACGGCTCCGGTGTGGGCGTCATGTACGATTCGGTTCACGCCTGCTATGAGTCAGCGATGGCCAAGTGGCCGACCAATCGCCTGACGGCCATCCTCCAGGATGCTACCGCCCAACACCAGCCGCCGCTTGTGCAGGGGCGTCGAATAAAGCTGCGGTACGCCCACCAGGGTGGGTCCAACCCTCCAGTGATTGTGGTGCATGGCAATCAGACTGACGCGTTGCCAGGGGCTTACAAACGCTATCTGGAGAATACCTTCCGTAAAGTGCTGAAGGTCAATGGTTCTCCCATTCGCTTCGAGTTCCGTTCCAGTGAAAACCCGTTCGCTAATAAGGTTAGCCGGCTTACGCCGCGTCAGAAGGTCAAACAGGACAATGACCTGAAGAAAGGGCGGCCGGTACGGAAGAAAGCGCGAATGAAGAGCAAGAAACGCTGAAACGATCCGACCGTCGGGGCAGCGCCAGGCAGTCGGTGCTGCATCAAAGGGCGCGATGGTTGGTCTTTAGCCACTCCTGAAACTCGTTTTCGGGCATCGGTCTGCTGTAGAAATAGCCTTGTGAATAATCACAGCCTTCCTGTTGCAGGAAGTGTGTCTGGGCTTCTTCTTCCACGCCTTCTGCAATTACACTCAAGCCAAGACTGTGGGCCATGTTGATGATGGCCTTCACCAGCGAGGCGTCCTCCCGCTCCTTCATCACGTCCTGAACAAAGGATTTGTCGATTTTCAGGGTATCGAAAGGGTAGCTCTTGAGGTAGCTGAGCGCCGAATAGCCGGTACCGAAGTCATCAACTGACAGGCGAATGCCGGATTGATCGAGTTGCCGCAGGATATCGGCGGTTTCTATGGTGTTATCAAGGATCAGTCGCTCAGTGATTTCCAGTTCCAGTTGCTGGGGGGGCAAACCGCTGGCTTTGAGAGCATTCATGACCGTGTCGACAAAGCCCGGATCCCTGAATTGCCTGGGAGATACGTTGACTGAAATGCCGATGTCCGTACCAGTGGACTCTTTCCAGCGTATGGCCGCCAGGCAGGCTTCCCGTAACACCCATTCACCAATCGGCGTTATCAGGCCGGTTTCTTCCGCCAGGGGTATAAACCGGTCGGGCATGACCATACCCATACCGGGGTTATTCCAGCGCAGCAGGGCTTCGGCAGAGCACAGTTGTCCGGACTCAGTGCGAACAATGGGCTGGTAGTAGAGCTCAAACTCTTTTTGCTCCAGGGCCCGGCGCATCAGCGATTCCATCTGCAGCCGTTCATGGGAGACTTCCGTCATTTCCGGAGCAAAGAGAGCATAGGCACTTTTACCCTTGTGTTTGGCCTGGTACATGGCGGCATCGGCGTGTTGAAGCAGGGTGCCGCTGTTATCGGAGTCGTTCGGGAAAACGGAGATACCGATACTGGTGGTTACGAACACTTCCTGGCCATTCAGCAGGTAAGGAGGGGCAAAGGTCTTGAGGATACGCTCTGCCACCTGTGACGTCGCCTCGGGGCCCGTCAGGCCGGGCAATATTACCAGAAACTCATCACCACCAAGCCTGGCGACGGTGCTGGTACCCCGAAGGCAGCTGGAAATCCGTCGTGCGGCCTCTATCAGGAGGTTGTCACCGGCGTCGTGCCCAAGGGTATCGTTAATGTGCTTGAAGTTGTCCAGGTCGAGAAACATCACGCCAACCAGGGAGCTTTCGCGTCTTGCCTGGGCCAGGGCCAGTTTCAGGCGATCCAGGGCGAGCATCCGGTTGGGAAGCCCAGTCAGGATGTCGTAGTTAGCCTGTCTGAGCAGTTGTTGCTCGTAGCGCTTGCGAATGCTGATATCTTCGCCAAGAATCAGGTAGCCGGTGGCTTCGCCCTTGGAATTCTTGATGGGGGTTACAATCAGTTGTTCCCAGAAGCGCTCACCGTTCTTGCGAACGCTGTTGATTTCCCCCTGCCAGACCCCCACGCGTTGGACCTGAAGTCGGATGGATTGCCACAGTTGGCGGTTTTCTCGATGGGCCTGTGCATCCTCGGATAGCACGCCCGGGTGTTTTCCGGCGATGGTGGCTGCGTCGTAGCCGGTGAGCTGGCTGAATTTCTGGTTGGCGTATTCGATACGCCACTGGCGATCACAAATCAGCACCGATGACGGGCTTTGCTCAATCGCCTTGGAGAATTTTCGGATTTCCTGGGCATCGCGCTCCTGTCGTTCGAGGTCATCGTTGAGACGTTCCCGCATCTGGTTGATGGCAACGGTGACCTGGGCCAGTTCGTCATTTCGATTCAGTTGGGTGTCCGGTCGGTCCAGTTCAAGCGGGTCTGACAGGTTGTTGAGTGAGAAATTGCGGGCGTAGTTGGCCATGGTGGTCAGGTGCCGCGCAATGAAGTGCTGGAAAATCCAGATGATCAGGATCGAAACGAAAAAGGTCTTCAGGAACTGGGTGGTCAGCACCACTACGACTTTTTGGCGCATGTCCGAGAACACCCGCTTCAGATCGGCGGTGATGGTCAACTGACCCAAACTGAACATTTCATCACCCTGGTGGGTGAGCTTGAACGTATGGCTGATTGTCTGGGCGTTGCGAGGGATTTCGCCCATGACCAGTTCGGAATCCGGTTCAATTTTGAGGCGTAGGTGAACGATGTCTGGCAGGCTGAGTATGCCTTCGAGCTGGGTCTGTAGGAGTTTCTGATCCAGCGCCCATAGGCTGCGGGCCAGACTGGAGGTATAGCCGGTTTCGACAACCATCATGCGCCTGTCGATCTGCGACAGGTCCTTCCGGTAATCCGAGTATATCTGGATAGCTGAAGAGATGAGCGTGAACAACGAGCTGAACAACAGGATGTATGCGAGCAGCCTGAAGGACAGGGGAGACCCGGTTCGAAATCGTTGCAGGCGAGTCAACAGTTTTTGCATGTCCTATACTTCGGCCACCCTGGCAGGTTTCAATGAGCATGGTCAGACGGTGTTCTCAGGACTATAGCAGCAGTTTCTTGCAAATGCCTCGCAAATACAGGAAAAATCGGGAGAAATGTGTCACTGTTCAGGATTTGTTAATGTCTTGGGAGCGGGCAGTGTTCGGGGGTGTTGAACGCCTGCGCATGCAGGGCTGATCGATTGGGAGTGCAGAGTGGACCTGCAAAGAAAAAGAAGCTGAAAAAATGGCGTCCCCTAGGGGGTTCGAACCCCTGTTGCCGCCGTGAAAGGGCGGAGTCCTAGGCCACTAGACGAAGGGGACGCATCGCTTCAAAAGCTTGCCTCGTCGAGGTGGCGCGTATATTAAGTAAGGCGATACGAGCTGTCAAACGGTTTTTAAAAAAAATAATAGCTTTCGCGAGCACAGCAGGTTGGTCGAGGAAGCTGCCCTGAGCCTTTCCGAGGACCGCCTCAGTACCTTACCGAATCCGCCAGGGCTGGGCCCAATTCAGGATACTGGAAATGGAACCCTTCGGCTTCGAGTCTTTCGGGTATGGCCATTTGGCCGGTCAGTAACAACCGGGACATTTCGCCCAGCGCCAACTTAAGGACCGGACTTGGTGCCGGGAAAATGGCCGGCCGGCCCAAAACGCCGGCAAGACACTTTGTAAACTGCCGGTTGGTGACCGGGTTGGGGCTCACGACGTTGTAGGGGCCGTTGGCCTTGTCGGATTCGAGCATCCAGACAAGCGCTGCGACCACGTCGTCCCGGTGAACCCATGGCATGAACTGTTCGCCGTCGCCAAGTCGTCCCCCAAGACCCAGGCGGAAGGGTAGAAGCATGCGCTGCAGGAAACCGCCACCGGGGCCAGCAACAATCCCCGTCCGCGACAGGCATACGCGAACGCCGTCAGCCTCCAGGCTCAGAGCTTCCTGTTCCCAGTCACGGCACATGCGATGAGTGAATTCGTCATGGGGCAACGTTTGCTCATTCACGCGTTCACGGCCCTGGTCGCCGTAGAAACCCACCGCAGAACCGGACACCAGCACGCGCGGAAGTGATTCCCAGCTCTTTATCACGTTCGCCAGGAGGCTAGTAAGGCCGATACGGCTGTCCCGCAGTTCCTGTTTGCGGCGATCGGACCACCGTTTATCGGCGATGCCTTCGCCAGCCAGGTTGATAACCGCACCGAACCCCGGGTGGCCTCGTAGCAGCTCGAGATCTCCCAACGCCTCTACACGTCCACAAAGAGCCTGAACGTTTGCCGTGGACTGTCTGCTGAAGACGGTTGGGGCGTAGCCTTTGCTGATCAGTTGTTGGCACAATGATTGGCCGATGAATCCGGTGCCTCCGGTGATCAGAATCCGATTATCCATTGCTGCTCGCTCCTGGGTCGGTTAATGGTCGGCTATTGATAGTTGTCGGTGATGGGTTATGCCGGCTGTTTGTGGCTGTCGAGTTCGTGGATCACAACGTCACGAATGGCTTTCCCCAGTTCGGGATTCTCACCGATGGGTGGTGCAAGCGTAATGTTGACCTCGTGTTGGCTTTGTAGCCCCTCGATCATCGCGGGAACGTCTTTTCTGAGATGACGGCCCGCCGCTAGGAACAGCGGCACGACGGTATACTGTCGGACGCCTTCACTTGCGCCCTCGCTGATAACCGTATCTAGGGAGGGCTCTGCCAGTTCCATATAAGCAATGCGGGACCCGGGTACAGATTCAAGTGTCGGGGTTGCCAATGCTTCGAACGTCCGGCACCAGCGCTCATCGCTGCTTCCATGGGCAAGTAGGATTATTCGGGGAGCTTCTCCGTTCATAGTATCTCCTGGTATGAATGAAAGCTGGGATAGTAATCTAAAGTGTAGCAGCCGCAGGCCTGCCACTGTGCTGCTCGATGACGATAGGATGGGTATATGTTCGATTGGAAAGAGATTCTGGATTTCTGGTTTGGTGAACTTGATGAGCACGGCCTGCCGGACAGCTTTCACAGGAATCGCTGGTTCCGTTCCACGCGTGCCTTCGACCAGGAAATCCGGCGACGCTTCCTGTCGATGGTCCTTTTTGCGTCAGAGGACGGTCTGCGGCACTGGCGCAAGACGGCCGGCGGGGCTCTTGCAGAGATCATCCTGCTGGATCAGTTCACACGGAATATTCATCGGGGCGGAGCGCTGGCGTTTTCCAATGACCGGTTGTCTGTAAAGCTCTGTAAGGCAGCGATGCGTGATGGACAGGACATGGAATTGCCCCCGGTAAAGCGGGGCTTCCTCTATATGCCGCTGCAGCACTCGGAAAAACGTGAGGATCAGGATCTGTCTGTGGAGTGTTACTCACAATTGGCCGCCGCCACCGATGGCATTGTCGGAGATTTTATGGAGAGTTTTCTACAATCCGCCCGTGACCATCGGGATATCATCCACCAATTCGGCCGTTTTCCACACCGCAACCAGGCACTGAAACGCTCCTCGAGCCCGGAGGAGCAAGCCTACCTGACCAACGGTAAGCGCTTCGGCCAATAAATGCCTTCAAATCCGTTCAACAGGCCGGAACTGCCAAGCCCATCAAGGTTTCATGGCGCCTTATGCGGCAGAATTTACAAAAACTAACAAGAATCAGGCTTCGCTGCACAGGTCTCAGGGCCATTGCAGGCGGCCGGCGATCGAAACAAGGAAAACCAGCCATGGGGCAGTTACAGAACCCCGCACTCCAGGCGAACAGTGAACTGCCGGAGAACCGATTACTTCGGCAGTCGATTCGCTACAGGGGGCGCAAGACCTTACGTGTAAAAAGCGAGCTACGGCGTCTTAAAATCCTGGAGGCGACCCTTCGAATTGCAGCTCGTGACGGTTTGCGAGGCATCAAGCATCGAGCTGTTGCGAGGGAAGCGAAAGTGCCTCTGGCCGCCACCACCTATTACTTTCGCGATATTCATGAATTGATCAGTGACTCATTCATGCTTTTCGCTGAAAAAGCCCGGGACAATCTTGATGGCTTTTATGACACCATCAATCTGGTGCTGGATACCACCCCTGCAGAAACCCTTCGGCGCAATGGTCCCCAACGCAAAGAATTGGCTGCGCGTTTGTCGGTAATATCGACGGCCTACCTCCATGAGCAGTTTACAAAGCGAAGGCAGCAGATGCTGGCGGAGCAGGTGTTCCTTATGGAAGCGCTAAGGGATGACCGTCTTGCGGGCCTGGCAAGAAGCTATCGTGAAGCCTGGACCGCAGGCCTGCGGCAGATACTGAAGCGGCTGGATTCGCCATCACCGGAGAGAGACGCAACGCTGCTGGTGAATGTCACTCTGGGTATGGGATACGATTCTTTACTCCACGATCAGCGTGTGGATTACGCTGCACTGTCTGAGACCGTTGCGCGCGTGATCGGGTTGGCGTTAGGCGAACAGAAGATCGTACCGGTCTGAATATGGGGATGAAAAAGGTCCTGAAAAAAGAGTTGACGAACCAGGATGAATCCGTAGAATACGCGTCCGTTGATCAAGCGGGAATAGCTCAGTTGGTAGAGCACAACCTTGCCAAGGTTGGGGTCGCGAGTTCGAATCTCGTTTCCCGCTCCAGATTCCAAAAACCCGGTCTTTTCGAAAGGAAAGGCCGGGTTTTTCATTTTTAGCCTGCAAGCCACAGTCTTCACACCCTGTTCTCGGTTATACTGCCAGGTCATATTGGATGCCTTGTCGTCAGTGTTTCGGGAGCGCCCATGCAGGTACATTCGTTGTATGTCTATCCGGTCAAATCCCTGGCCGGAATCCAGGTTTCTTCATTCCTTCTGGACGAGTTCGGTCCGGCCGATGACCGTCGCTGGATGATCGTTGATTCCGAGCGCGAGTTCGTTACCCAGCGAAGCAATCCGGAACTCGCCATGATCAAAACCCGGTTGGACTCAGGGCAGGTCTTTGTCGATATACCGGGGGAGGGCGAGTTTCCATTGTTGCCGGACACTGAGGAGTGTCGTGTCAGGGTCTGGCGGGACTGGGCGAAAGCAGTGTACGGAGAGGACAAGGCATCTGCTGCATTGTCCCGCTACTGTGGCCAGACATTTCGCTTTGTGTATATGCCCGAGGAAACCTTCCGCCGCGTTGATGCGAGCCGGGTTACCGAGTATCGTCGGGTCAGCTTTGCCGATGGTTTTCCATTCCTGATCACCAACCTTGCGTCCCTTGAAGAGCTGAACACGCGCCTTGATTCGGCCATCGATATGCGAAGGTTCCGGCCGAACATTGTTGTTGAGGGCGCGGGGGCCTGGGATGAGGACAACTGGACATCTGCACGCATCGGGGAAACGGCATTCACGCTGGTAAAGCCCTGTTCCCGCTGTGTTATGACCACCGTGGACCCGGACCAAGGCGTAAAGTCCGTAGATCTGCAGCCTTTAAGGATGCTTGGAACCTATCGGCGAACCTCTGACGGCGTCATTTTCGGAATGAACGCCATTCATGAATCGGACGGGACCATCCGGGTCGGTGATCCGATTACTCTGCAAACGACTGCCACAACGGAGAATCAGTAACGTGCCATTGTTAACGCTGGATGCCGTATCCCTTGCTTTTGGCATGCAGCCATTGCTCGACCAAGCCTCTATGACCATCGAGGCAGGTGAACGTGTGTGTCTTCTTGGCAGGAATGGCGAGGGAAAATCCACACTACTGAAGATCGTCAGCGGTGAGGTAACGGCGGACGGCGGTGTTGTCCGGCTGGACGACGGTGCGGTGTTGTCAGTGCTGCCCCAGAATCTCCCCATCAATGATACTCGAACCGCTTATGAGGCCGTTTCCGGTGCTTTCCCGGAGACCGGGGAATTGCTCGCGGAATTTCATCGGTTGTCCCAGACTGCGGATGAAGCCAGCCTGGATCGGCTGATGAAAGTACAGGAGCGCCTTGAGGCGCTGGATGGCTGGCGTCTGGACCAGAAAGTCGGTGCCATCCTCGAGCAATACGGCATCGACCCGGAGCAGCGTCTGAACACGCTCTCCGGCGGTTGGCAGCGACGTGTCCTGTTGGCGCGTGCCCTGGTGACAGAGCCGGATATCCTGTTACTGGATGAGCCTACCAACCACCTGGATGTGCCCGCCATTGCCTGGCTGGAAGAGGCCCTTGGTCAATTCCGTGGCGCGATTCTGTTTGTCAGCCACGACCGCGCGTTTATACGCCGCATGGCCACGCGCATCGTGGAACTGGACCGCGGGCATCTGGTGAGTTTTGCCGCTACGTACGACCGCTATCTGGACCTAAAGGAAAAGGCTCTGGAGGAGGAAGATCGCCAGAATGCGTTGTTCGACAAGCGGCTAAAACAGGAAGAGGCGTGGATACGCCAGGGGATCAAGGCTCGTAGGACCCGCAATATGGGCCGGGTGAGGGCGCTAAAGGCCATGCGTGAAGAACGCCAGCAACGTCGCGAACGCGGGGGAACTGCGAGCTTTTCGGTGGAAGACGCCGCCCGCTCCGGGAAACTGGTGGTGGAAGCCAGTGATGCCGGATTTGCCTATCCTGATGGTACCGCGGTCATTCGCGACATGAACATGACGGTCCTCAGGGGCGATAAGATTGGCCTCGTTGGTGAAAATGGTACCGGTAAGACCACCCTGGTCCGGCTAATGCTGGGAGACCTGAAGCCCACAGATGGCCGAATTCGCCTCGGCACCAATTTGCAGATCGCCTACTTCGACCAGCTCCGGGGTGAGCTCGATCTTGAACGCAATGCGCTGGATAACCTGTCCGAGGGGCGGGAGTTCATCGAAATTAACGGCCAGAGCAAGCACGTACTGGGATATCTGCAGGAATTTTTGTTCAGCCCGGAACGGGCGCGGTCCCCTGTGCGTGTCTTTTCCGGGGGTGAGCGTGCGCGTCTTCTTCTTGCCAAGCTCTTCAGTAAGCCTGCCAATATCCTGGTGCTGGATGAGCCGACCAATGATCTGGACGTGGAGACCCTGGAGTTACTTGAATCCCGGCTGGTGGAATTTGCCGGTACTGTGATCGTTATCAGCCACGACCGCGAGTTCCTCGATAACGTCGCTACTGATACGGTGTTCCTGGACGGCTCTGGCAGAGTCGCGGAGTTTGTCGGTGGGTATACCGATTGGCGGAGGCAGGGTGGCCGGTTCCCTTCTGAGGGGGTAAGCCGAAAGGCCACCAAGCCGCCAAAGAACCAGAGCCCAGTGCCGGAAAAGAAGCCGGAAACGCCCGCAGTGGCAGACACCAAAAAAACAAAACCCGTAAAACTCAGCTACAAACTGAAGCTTGAACTGGAAAAACTTCCGGGCCAGATTGAAGAGCTGGAGGCGGAACTGGAAAAGCTTCGGGCACAGATTTCCGATCCGGAATTCTACTCCGGGCCCGCTGAGAGCGTCTCCACGACCCTGGCGGACCTCGGGGACAAGGAAGCCCACCTGGAGAAGGTCATCGAGCGCTGGATGGAGCTGGAAGAACAGGCGAATCAATGAATGTAACGTACCACTTCAAATTTGAAGACAAGCGTTCCGAGACGTTTAAAGTAACGGACCGGCCAGCTGAGCCGGCGGGCAACCTGCCGAGCTGGACAAGGTTGGAGCACTGCCAATGCGCCAACTGCCCGCTGAAAGCATCGGAGTCGCCACGATGTCCCGCCGCCGTTGAAATGCTTCCGGTTGTGAACGCCTTTCAGGCAGAGGACGCCTACCAGAAGGTGACTGTGGAGGTTACAGACGACCGCAGGCGTTATTCCAAGGACACCACGCTTGAGGAGTCCCTGAGGTCATTGCTGGGGCTGAAAATGGCGACAAGCGGGTGTCCGGTGTTGTCCGAACTGAAGTCGATGGCCGTGCATCACTTGCCGTTTGCCAGCAACGATGAATTCATCATGAGGAGTGTGTCTCACTACCTTTTGCAGCAGTACCTGGCGAAACGTAACCACAAGGAGCCAGACTGGGAACTGAAAGGGCTGGTGGAGAGAAATCAACGCCTGCAGTTGGTCAACCAGGCGTTATGGCAGCGGATCCATTCGGTGTGCGAGGGGGACAGTAACCTGAAGGCATTGCTGAACTTCTTCTCAATGGCCTCCAGTGTGAGTTTTTCCCTGGAAAGTCAGCTTCGAAAACTGGAAGCAAAAATGAAGGGCGACGGCGCCGACTAGGGCGCCGCGGCCATCGTCCGGCTACTGGATGCGGATCGCAAGGACATCGCAGACGGTGCCATGCAACACACCGTTGGCGGTTGATCCTAGAAGCAACTGGAATCCTTTGCGGCCGTGGCTTCCCACGATGACCAGGTCCACACTCTGCTCTTCAGACAGCCGATGGATTTCGGATTCAGGGCGCCCCACCGTCACTATCTGATTGTCTTTGCCAACATTGTACTTTTCACCGTACCCGGCAAGCTGTTCCTTTGCCGCCTTGTCCAGTTGATCCTGAAGTTCCGTCAGGTCCATCGGAATGTCGCCCCCATAGGCGTAGCCAACAGGCTCCACTACGTGCACAAGCATCAACTCAGCACCATGGGCTTTGCTTATTTCGACGGCCTTATTGAGTACCTGGGGGGCCTCTTCGGTCAGATCGATTGCCACCAGTATCTTCTTATAGATCGACATCGCATCGCTCCTTCGCGGATGGGGTCAAACTCTTGGTGTGCCAAAGCAGTACCTTGTCCCATAAGTGTAAACCAACACTGACAGGTATCAATGACTGACTGGAAAGGTGACAAAAGGAGAGTTGGCTGGGGCTACAATCTGCCCCAGCCGGCGTGGACGTCAGGCGTTTTCGCGCAACAGGCCAATGGTTGTTTCCAGGCCCCGGAGAATGCCTTTGGAATAGCGGTCGATCACAAACGCAACGTTGTTGTCGTTATAGTTAATATAGGAGCCCCGAATGAACTCCCACTTGGAGGTCAGGTCGTCCAGGGCGGCTTTTAGTGGGCCCTGGGCACCGCCTTTGGTGATCTGTGACAGGAAGGCGTCAAACTGCTTTGCCTGCTCGTCAAGAGGGATGTCGTTGGAGGAGCCCTGGAAGGTTTGCGATACCGAGGAATGGGTGCGGGCGGAGTACTTGGCCATCATCTGTGCCATAGTGACTGCCGCCGAGCGTGCGGCTTCAACTCTCTGGGCAGTTGCGACTTCGGCGCTTTCCCGGGCAACCGCGTACATCTCTGAAGCCACCTGGTTCATCGATAACGCCTGGTTCGCCATATCGGACACCAAGCGCAGGTCGGGATAACCGGTGTTGCGCACGTCGTTGATGTTGCTCCGCATCAGATCCTTGAATTTGTCGAACTCCACGTTGAGGCTTTCAACCTGTTCTCCGGACAATACGCCGGCGGTGCTGTCGGCGACCGAATTCATGGATTCGTTGGCGGCATTGATACTGGCGACAATCTCGTTCAGGGTTTCGGTATCGCCGCTTGCGCTGAACCGATAGTAGGCGTCGAGTGCCATGTAGTTATTGACCCGGAAGTTATGCAGGTCCGAAAGAAAGCCGTCGCCTTCCTGGGCGCGGACCGTAAAGGAGGTGATCAGTAACAGCACGAGCGCCGTTACCAGGGAACGTACCCGCAAGCGAGCGTCTTTCATCGGATGGGTCTCCGTTAAGGCTGTTTTATTATTGTGGACTAAAGTCTTAGGCTGAAGGTAAAGTAACTCCGCCGACCAATCAAGTTGTTTTAGGGGGCGCTACGGGAGTAAATGTAAACAAATTTAAAATTTACGTGATAAACCTACCGTTTCGCATCAATACCTCGAACTACATACTTGATAAACAACAATTCCATTCGCCTCCTGATGCCGTTCGGCTGTCCATTTCGAGGCTGGTCGGGTTGATTCTTCCAGAAACAAATTGACAAACGAGCCGTTTTTTTTCATCGTGTCACACCACGATTCAAACGACTGTATGAATTTTTGGATCGCTTGATCGGGTATTGATTGAAAACAGTGACCGAAATCTCGCTGCATCAGCGGTCGTCTTGCGAAGCGCTTGTGCGGCTGTTTCAGCAGTTCCAAACACAGACTGGAGATCAGTTGATGATTTACGAAGGTAAAGCCATCACGGTTAAAGAGATCGAAGGCGGGATCGCTCAGTTGAACTTCGACTTGCAGGGCGAGTCAGTGAACAAGTTCAACCGTCTCACGATTGAAGAGCTCCGCGCCGCGACTGACAAACTGGAAGCGCAGAAGGGCCTGAAAGGCCTGGTTGTTACCAGTTCCAAGGACAGCTTTATTGTTGGCGCCGACATTACGGAATTCACCGACCTGTTTGCCGGGCCGGAAGAAGACCTCGTTGCCAACAACCTCAAGGCCAATGAAGTATTCAGCGCGATTGAAGATCTGCCTTTCCCCACCGTAACGGCGATCAACGGTATGGCGTTGGGTGGCGGCTTTGAAATGTGTCTTGCCACGGACTACCGGGTGATGGACAAGAAGGCCAAAGTAGGTCTTCCGGAAGTAAAGCTGGGCATTTTCCCAGGTTTCGGTGGCACTGTGCGTCTGTCCCGTCTGGTCGGTGTTGACTACGCGGTTGAATGGATCTGCGGCGGCACTGAGAACCGTGCCGACAAAGCCCTTAAAGTCGGTGCAGTTGATGCCGTACTTGAGGGTGAGAAGCTGGTAGATGCGGCCATCAGCATTATCAACCAGTGCAACGACGGCAAGCTGGATTACCAGGCGCGTCGTGAAGAGAAGAAGGGCAAGATCAAGCTGAACGCCATGGAAAGCATGATGGCTTTCGAGATCTCCAAGGCGTACGTTGCCGGCCAGGCTGGCAAGAACTATCCGGCACCGGTCGAGGCGATCAAGGTCATGCAGAAGCATGCCGGCCTTACCCGTGACAAAGCGATCGAGGTTGAGGCTAAAGGCTTCGCCAAGATGGCCAAAACCAACGTGGCAGCCTGCCTGGTTGGCCTGTTCCTGAACGACCAGGAGCTGAAGAAAAAGGCCAAGGCCTGGGAGAAGGAAGCCAATGACGTGAAACTGGCGGCCGTTCTGGGCGCTGGCATCATGGGTGGCGGTGTGGCTTACCAGTCCGCATTGAAGGGTACGCCCATCATCATGAAGGACATCGCCCAGGAAGGCATCGCTCTGGGTCTTAAAGAGGCCAAGAAGCTTCTTTCCAAGCGCGTTGACAAGGGTAAAATGGACGCCAGCAAGATGGCTGACGTTCTGAACAGCATCACGCCGACACTCAACTACGGCGACTTCAAGAACGTCGATTTGGTTGTTGAGGCCGTTGTTGAGAACCCGAAGGTTAAAGACGCTGTTCTGCGTGAGACCGAAGACAATGTTCGTGAAGACGCGATCCTGACGTCCAATACCTCCACCATTTCCATCGATCTTCTGGCCAAGAACCTGAAGCGTCCGGAAAACTTCTGCGGCATGCACTTCTTTAACCCGGTGCACATGATGCCCCTGGTTGAGGTTATCCGTGGTGAGAAGACCAGTGACAAGGCTATTGCCACCACAGTGGCCTACGCCAAGGCCATGGGTAAGACCCCGATTGTGGTCAACGATTGCCCAGGCTTCCTGGTCAACCGTGTGCTGTTCCCGTACTTCGGTGGTTTTGTGAACCTGGTACGTGACGGCGCGGATTTCCAGCACGTCGACAAGGTCATGGAGAAGTTCGGTTGGCCGATGGGCCCTGCCTATCTGCTGGACGTGGTTGGCATGGACACCGGCAAGCACGCTGGCGAAGTCATGGCTGACGGCTTCCCGGACCGCATGAAGCACGAAGGTACTACCGCCATTGACGTGATGTTCGATAACAACCGTTACGGACAGAAGAACGACAAGGGCTTCTATAAGTACGAACTGGACCGCAAGGGCAAGCAGAAGAAGGTTGTCGACGAAGAAACCTACAAGCTGCTTGAGCCGGTTGTTCAGGGTAAGAACGATTTCAGCGACGAGGACATCATCGCACGTATGATGCTGCCTCTGTGCCTCGAAACCGTTCGCTGCCTGGAAGACGGCATTGTTGAAGACCCGGCAGACGCCGATATGGGCCTGATTTTCGGTATCGGCTTCCCGCCGTTCCGTGGTGGTGCCCTGCGTTATATCGACGACATGGGTGTCGACAAGTTCGTCGAGCTGGCAGACAAGTTTGCAGATCTTGGTCCCTTGTACCATCCGACCGAGAAGCTGCGTGAAATGGCCAAGACTGGCGAAAAGTTCTTTGGCTAACCCTGAACGAGATTTCCGAACGGAGAAAGATCTATGAGCCTTAATCCGAGAGACGTTGTCGTCGTCGATTGCGTGCGGACTCCGATGGGGCGTGCCAAAAACGGCTGCTTCCGCAATGTTCGTGCGGAGACCCTGTCGGCTGCGCTTATCGAAGCACTGTTTGAGCGCAACCCGAAGCTCGACCCGAAAGAAGTTGAAGATGTGATCTGGGGCTGTGTAAATCAGACCAAAGAGCAGGGCTTCAACGTGGCGCGTCAGATTTCATTGCTGACCCGCATCCCTCATGAGTCTGCTGCGCAGACCGTGAACCGTCTGTGTGGTTCTGCCATGAGCGCGATCCACACCGCCGCCCAGGCGATCCAGACTGGCAACGGCGATGTGTTCTTCGTGGGTGGTGTTGAGCACATGGGTCACATTCCCATGACCGACGGTTTTGACCACAACCCGGCTGCGTCCAAGTACTCTGCCAAAGCATCCAATATGATGGGCCTGACCGCAGAAATGCTCGCCAAGATGCACGGCATCACCCGTGAGCAGCAGGACGAGTTTGGCGCACGTTCACATCGCCTGGCGCATGAAGCCACTCAGGAAGGCCGCTTCAAGAACGAAATCGTTCCGATTGAAGGCCATGACGAGAACGGCTTTAAAGTGCTGATCGAGGAAGACGAGACCATTCGTCCCGAAACCACCGCTGAATCGCTGGGTCAGCTGAAGCCAGCGTTCGATCCGAAAAACGGTACAGTGACTGCAGGTACGTCCTCGCAACTGACTGACGGTGCCGCAGCCATGGTGCTGATGTCCGCAGAGCGTGCTGAAGCTCTGGGCCTGAAGCCGGTTGCCAGGATTCGCAGCATGGCTGTTGCCGGTTGTGATCCCGCGATCATGGGTTACGGCCCGGTTCCGGCCACCAAGAAGGCGTTGAAGCGCGCAGGCCTGAAAGTCGAAGATATCGACTTCTGGGAACTGAACGAAGCCTTTGCGGGTCAGTCCCTGCCGGTCCTGAAAGACCTGAAGCTGTTGGGTGTAATGGAAGAGAAAGTAAACCTGAATGGTGGCGCGATTGCCCTTGGGCATCCGCTGGGTTGTTCCGGTGCACGTATCTCTACAACCCTGCTGAATGTCATGCAGGCCAAAGGCGGTAAGCTTGGTGTTTCCACCATGTGTATCGGCCTGGGGCAGGGCATTGCAACGGTATGGGAGCGTCTCTGATTCATTGAGCAGAATCAGTAACGCTGTCTCAGGAGGCCCGGCAAACGCCGGGCTTTCCTGTCTCTGACTGGAGAAAAAGGCGCCTGGAAATAAAAGAATGGGTTGTCTTGCTTTTCTTGACCCTGTAAAACAATGCACCTATACACTTGTGGCGGCTATGGACTGTTTTCTAGCCGACTGATTTTACAGCGAGTTTCCGGTTTGCTGATTTTTTAACCGATTATCGCCAAGGACACAGATCTCCGATATGGGTAAAAGCCTCGTTATTGTCGAGTCGCCAGCGAAAGCGAAGACCATCAACAAATACCTGGGGTCCGACTTCATTGTGAAGTCCAGCGTCGGGCACATTCGCGACCTTCCGGTCAGCGGTAGCGGCTCAACGTCAGATCCGAAAGAACGTGCCAGGCAGGCCGCGTTGACCCGCAAGATGAGCCCGGAAGAGAAGGTGGTTCACAAGAAACGGAAGTCCAGGGAGCAACTGGTTGCCCGCATGGGGGTAGATCCTGACCAGGACTGGAGCGCCCGATACGAGATACTGCCCGGCAAGGAAAAGGTTGTCAGCGAACTCAAGCGGTTGGCAAAGTCCGCCGATCATATCTATCTCGCGACGGATTTGGACCGTGAGGGGGAGGCGATCGCCTGGCACCTCCAGCAGACCATTGGGGGCGAACCCGAGAAATATCGCCGCGTGGTGTTCAATGAGATAACCAAGCGTGCCATCCAGGAGGCCTTCAAGGATCCGGGGAATCTCGATAACAACCGCGTTAACGCGCAGCAGGCGCGTCGATTCCTCGACCGGGTCGTCGGCTATATGGTATCGCCATTGCTGTGGGCCAAGATTGCACGCGGCCTTTCGGCCGGTCGGGTTCAGTCGGTTGCAGTCCGGCTTATCGTCGAACGCGAACGGGAAATCCGCAAGTTCATTCCCGAAGAGTTTTGGCAGTTGCATGCTGACCTGGCTTCGAAGCAGGCCGAGCAGCCCGTTCGTTTTGAAGTGACCCGATACGACGATAAAGCCTATCGTCCAGTCAGTGAGAAACAGAGTGTCGAACATGTTGACCGCCTGAAAGATGGCACGTTCAAGGTGGCCAAACGAGAGGACAAGCCGACACGCTCACGTCCCTCCGCCCCCTTTATTACGTCCACGCTGCAGCAGGCGGCCAGCAACCGGATGGGGTTCAGCGTCAAGAAAACCATGATGCTGGCCCAGCGCCTTTATGAAGCCGGCTTCATTACCTACATGCGTACCGACTCGACCAACCTGAGCCAGGACGCCGTGAGCGGTTGCCGCGAATTTGTCAAAAAGCAGTTCGGTGATAAATTCCTGCCGGAGAAACCAAGGGTATACGGTAGCAAAGAGGGCGCCCAGGAGGCCCACGAGGCCATCCGTCCGACCGATGTGAGTCGTAGGCCGGCCGATATAAGCGGCCTGGAGAAAGATGCTGAGAAGCTCTACGACCTGATCTGGCGCCAGTTTATTGCCTGCCAGATGGCTGATGCTGAATTCCTGAGCACGTCCATTGTGGTTGCCAACGGTGATTACGAGCTTCGTACGCGGGGGCGGATCATCAAGTTTGAGGGTTTCCTCAAAGTGGCGCCCCAGTCGGCCAAGAAAGATGAAGATATCGCGCTTCCGGATATCAAGGTTGACGAAACCCTGGCACTGAAGAAGCTCGATCCCAGCCAGCATTTCACCAAGCCGTCGCCGCGCTATACCGAGGCGAGCCTGGTCAAGGAGCTGGAGAAGCAGGGTATTGGGCGGCCATCCACCTACGCATCGATTATCTCCACCATTCAGGATCGCGGCTACGTTCGTTTGCAGAATCGCCGCTTCTACGCTGAAAAAATGGGCGAGATCGTCACCGAACGGTTGTCGGAATCCTTTCCGAACCTGATGGACTTTGACTTCACCGCCAAAATGGAAGGTGAGCTGGATGACATCGCCGGTGGCGAGGTGGACTGGAAAAAGGTGCTCAATGACTTCTACGGTCGTTTCCGTCAGCAACTGGAAACCGCCGAGAGTGGCGAAGACGGAAGCATGCGGGCGAATACCCCGACCGAGACTGACATTCCGTGCCCAACCTGCAGTCGCCCCATGCAGATTCGCGTGGCCAGTACCGGTGTTTTCCTGGGATGCTCAGGGTACTCCCTGCCGCCTAAAGAACGGTGCAAAACGACCATCAACCTGGTGTCCGGTGACGAGGTTGTCAGCGCGGACGAAGATGTCGATGGCGAAGGTGAAACCCGTCTGCTCCGCAAGAAGCGGCGTTGCCCGAAATGCGGAACGGCCATGGACAGTTACCTGGTGGACGAAGGTCGCAAACTCCATGTGTGCGGTAACAACCCGGATTGTTCCGGCTATGAAGTGGAGAAGGGTACGTTCCGAATCAAGGGTTATGAAGGTCCAACCCTGGAGTGCGACAAGTGCGGCTCCGAAATGCAGCTTAAAACCGGGCGTTTTGGGAAATACTTCGGCTGTACCAATACCGAATGCAAGAACACACGCAAGCTGCTGAAAAGCGGCGAGCCTGCGCCTCCCAAGATGGATCCGGTGCCGATGCCTGAGCTGCAGTGCCAGAAGGTTGAAGACACCTATGTGCTGCGTGATGGCGCTTCCGGATTGTTCCTGGCTGCCAGCAAGTTTCCCAAAAATCGGGAGACGCGTCCGCCGCTGGTTATGGAGATCAAACCTCACCGCAAGGAAATTGATCCCAAGTACGGTTACTTGATGGATGCTCCGGAGCGTGACCCGGAAGGTAATCCGACGGTTATCCGTTACAGCCGGAAGAGCAAGGAGCAGTATGTGATGTCGGAAAAGGACGGCAAAGCGACAGGCTGGTCTGCGTGGTTTGTGAACGGCAAATGGCAGCCGAAAGAGAAGTGACTATAGGATGACTGGCAGGTTGGGCTCGACACCTATCCTGCCAGTTGTTTGAAAGCGAACCTCAGGGTTTCTTGCGTAGCCGTTGTATCAGTGAAGACGTATCCCAGCGGCTTCCCCCCATCTGCTGAACATCTCCATAGAACTGGTCAACGAGTGCGGCGACCGGAATCCTTGAGCCGTTTTTTCGCGCCTCTTCGAGGCAGATTGCCAGATCCTTGCGCATCCAGTTGACAGCGAAGCCGTGCTCGAACTCCCCATCAATCATGGTGCCTGAGCGGTTTTCCATCTGCCACGATTGAGCTGCTCCTTTTGAGATCACGTCGACGACCTTGCGGACATCCAGTTCCGCCTGTTCGGCAAAGTGAAGGGCTTCCGAGAGGCCCTGAACCAGTCCGGCGATGGCGATTTGGTTGACCATCTTCGTCTTCTGGCCGCTGCCGATCGGTCCCATGTGGTTCAGGGCTTTGGCGTAATGCTCCATCAGCGGTTTCGCTTGCGAAAAAGGGTCGGCCTCCCCGCCACACATAATGGTAAGCTGGCCGTTTTCCGCACCCTGCTGGCCACCGGATACCGGGGCGTCAATGAACTCAAGGTTGCGGGCGCTGGCAAGCTGGCCCAGTTGCTCTGCAATGCCTGCCGAAGCGGTTGTATGGTCGACCAGCACGGCGCCGGGCTTGGCGTTGGCAATGATGCCCTCAGGGCCTTCATAGACTTTTTCCAGATCTATATCGGCACCCACACAGGTAAATACGAAGTCTGCGTCAGCAACGGCGGCGGCGATAGAGTCGCAGGCCTTGCCTTTATACTGGCTCGCCCAGCTCTCTGCTTTGGCGTGAGTGCGGTTCCATACCTGGACTGTAAGGCCGGCGTTTGCCAGGTGGCCGGCCATTGGATAGCCCATTACGCCGAGACCGATAAATGCGGCAGTTACGTTCATCACTGTTTCTCCAGACGTGGTTGGTGTTAGCGCGAAGTAGGCATCAATCATTGCAGAATGTGAGGGCACAAAAAAGGCCGCTGATGCAGCGGCCTTTCGATTTCGGCTATCCGGAAGCTACTTCTTGGGGTAGCTTCTTGCTTCGGAGCCTGTGTAGAGCTGTCGCGGCCGGCCAATGCGGTAGTCGCCGCTGACCATTTCGTTCCAGTGTGAGAACCAGCCAATGGTCCGCGAAAGGGCGAATATAACCGTAAACATGGACGTCGGAATGCCGATCGCCTTGAGGATCAGGCCGGAGTAGAAGTCCACGTTCGGGTAGAGTTTGCGCTGGACGAAATACTCGTCTTCAAGGGCAATCTTCTCGAGACGCTGCGCGATCTTCAGGAGAGGGTCGTTCTCCAGACCGAGCTCAGTCAGAACTTCATGCGCAGTTTCGGCCATTACCTTGGCGCGCGGGTCAAAGTTCTTGTAGACCCGGTGACCAAAGCCCATCAGGCGGAATGGGTCGTCCTTGTCCTTCGCCTTGGCGATGAATTTCTCGATGTTGGACTCGTCCCCGATTTCCGCGAGCATGTCCAGAACTGCTTCGTTGGCACCGCCGTGTGCAGGGCCCCACAGCGCTGCAATACCGGAGGCAATACACGCGTAGGGGTTGGCGCCGGTTGAGCCGGCCAGGCGAACGGTTGAGGTGGACGCGTTCTGTTCGTGATCGGCATGCAGGATGAAAATCTTGTCCATCGCCTTGGCGAGGATCGGGTTTGGCTTGTATTCCTCGCAGGGAACACCAAACATCATCTGCAGGAAATTCTCAGAATAGGTCAGGTCGTTGCGGGGATACATGAACGGCTGACCAATGCTGTACTTGTAACACCAGGCCGCAATGGTCGGCATTTTAGCGATCAGTCGGTGAGCAGTGATTTCACGCTGCTCGACGTTGGTGACATCCATCTGGTCGTGATAGAACGCCGACAGGGCTCCAACGACGCCGCACATAATGGCCATCGGATGCGCATCACGGCGGAAACCCTGGAAGAAGTTGCGCATCTGGTCGTGCAACATCGTGTGGTTTTTGATGGTGTCGTGGAAGCGCTTGTTCTCTTCCGCTGTCGGAAGCTCGCCGTTAAGCAGGAGGTAGCAGACTTCCAGGTAGTCGGAGTTTTCTGCCAATTCCTCGATTGGGTAGCCTCGGTGCAGGAGAACGCCCTTGGCTCCGTCGATGTAGGTGATCTGGGATTCGCAGGCTGCGGTGGATACAAATCCAGGGTCGTACGTAAAGACGCCTTCCTGGACGAGGCTTCTCACGTCAATGACGTCAGGGCCGACGGTGCCTGAGTAAACCGGTAGCTCAATGGACTTGTCACCCACCGAAAGCGTGGCTTTCCTGTCGGTCATGGTGCTCTCCTATTTATCAGCATTTGGAAGCGCTAGAAGGCGCGTATTATCGCAAAACTGGCGGCAAAATATAGGGCGTTGGCTTTTTTTGTCAATGGAAGAGGCAATAAAACCCATTATTTGACGCCTGCTGTAAATCAGGGAAATCCGGAATACGGCTGCTTTCGAGGTTTAATTGATTTTGTCAATCCTCTTTATAGCGAGTCCCAGGGCCTGATTTAACGGGCCCTGACAGAGTTGCGCGTTTGTAATTGAAAAGGGTACTCCTTATAATCCGTAGCCCGGAATCGGGGATATAACAGGCCGCAGCGTCAGATATCAAAAGAGCGCATGCCGGTTTTTCTCCCTCCTGAACATATCGTGTGCCGGATCCGTTCAGCATACCGATCCTTACATACCAACCATCCGCATCCGGTTTTTTCCGGCCCCGCGGAACCAAGAGAGAGTGTGAGAGCGCTGTGAATAGCAAACGACCAGTAAATCTCGATCTCGGCAAGTTTCATTTTCCGCTGCCAGCCATCACGTCCATACTGCATCGCGTCAGTGGCATCATCATTTTTGTGGGTGTTGCTTTCATGTTGTACGGGCTTCAGCTTTCCCTTTCCGGGGAAGAAGGCTTCAGTCGGGTTAGTGGCTTGCTGGACAGCTTCCTTGCGAAGCTGATTACCTGGGGCATTCTGTCTGCCTTGCTGTACCACCTGGTTGCGGGTATCAAGCACCTGCTGATGGATATGGGCATCGGCGAAGAGCTGGAAAGTGGCCGGCTCGCGGCGAAAGCCACAGTCGTCATCTCCGTTATTCTCATCCTTCTGGCAGGAGTCTGGGTATGGTAAACAGCGTCACGAATCTCGGACGTAGCGGTGTTTTCGACTGGATGATCCAGCGTGTTACCGCTTACGTGCTTGCTCTGTATACAGTTTTTCTTTTCGGGTTCATCCTGACCACTGACGTTAATTACGACAGCTGGTCGGCGCTTTTCGACCAGACCTGGTTCCGCATCTTCACCCTGCTTGCGCTGCTCTCAATCGGCGCGCACGCCTGGGTTGGGCTCTGGACAGTGACAACGGATTACATCAAGGCGACCCTGCCGCGCTTCCTGGTACAGGCACTTTGCGGTCTGGCCATGTTCGTGTATTTGGTCTGGGGCATTCAGATTCTTTGGGGGCTTTAATTAATGGCTAATATCAAGACCATGTCTTATGACGCGATTGTTATCGGTGGCGGCGGTGCCGGTATGCGTGCCGCCCTTCAGCTGACAGAATCCGGCGTCAATACCGCATGTATCACCAAGGTATTTCCGACCCGTTCCCACACTGTATCTGCCCAGGGCGGTATTACCTGCGCCATCGCCAGTGCCGACCCCAATGATGACTGGCGCTGGCACATGTACGACACCGTCAAGGGTTCCGACTATATCGGTGACCAGGACGCGATTGAGTACATGTGTTCCGTGGGCCCGCAGGCTGTGTTCGAGCTGGAACACATGGGGCTGCCGTTCTCCCGTACCGAGCAGGGCCGTATTTATCAGCGTCCGTTTGGTGGTCAGTCCAAGGGACCGGACAATCCTGCCCAGGCGGCGCGTACCTGTGCTGCTGCGGACCGTACCGGTCACGCGCTCCTGCACACGCTCTATCAGGCGAACCTCAAGGGCGGAACCACCTTCCTGAACGAGTGGTACGCCGTTGATCTGGTGAAGAACAGTAAAAACGAAGTGGTTGGTGTCGTCGCCATCGAAATCGAGACTGGCGAAGTGGCTTACATCAAGTCCAAGGCAACCGTTCTTGCCACTGGCGGTGCAGGTCGTATCTACGCCTCCACCACCAACGCCCTGATCAATACCGGCGACGGTATTGGTATGGCGCTCCGTGCCGGTTTCCCGATGCAGGACATGGAGATGTGGCAGTTCCACCCCACGGGCATTCATGGCGCCGGTACTCTGGTAACAGAAGGTTGTCGAGGTGAGGGCGGTTATCTGATCAATTCCGAGGGTGAACGTTTCATGGAGCGTTACGCTCCGAACGCCAAAGACCTGGCTGGTCGCGACGTGGTTGCCCGCTCCATGGTGATTGAGATCCTGGAAGGCCGTGGATGCGGTCCGGACAAGGATCACGTTCTATTGAAGCTGGACCACCTTGGTGAAGAAACACTGAACCTGCGCCTGCCGGGTATTTGTGAGCTTTCACGCACCTTTGCGCACGTGGACCCGGTTAAAGAGCCGGTGCCGGTTGTGCCAACCTGTCACTACATGATGGGCGGGATTCCCACCAACGTAGGTGGTCAGGCCCTGACTCAGGATGAGAGCGGTAACGACACGCCCATTCCCGGGTTGTTTGCCTGCGGTGAAGCAGCTTGTGTGTCCGTTCATGGTGCCAACCGTCTTGGCGGTAACTCCCTGCTGGATCTGGTCGTCTTCGGTCGTGCCGCTGGCTTGCACATTGAAGAGCAGCTTCGCGGCGGCTTTGAGGTGGACGGCGCCAGTGAGGAAGACATCAAGAACGCGATGGCGCGCCTTGATCGCCTGAACAGCGCCTCGGAAGGCGAGAGCGTTGCCGAAGTGCGCAAGGATCTGCAGAACTGCATGCAGCTTTACTTCGGTGTGTTCCGTGACGGCAAGAGCATGGAAGAAGGTCTCGAGAAGCTGGAAGCGATTGGTAAGCGCGTACGCAATACCAGGCTCGCGGATACCAGCAATGCCTTCAACACCGCGCGTATCGAAGCCCTTGAGCTTGATAACCTTTATGAAGTTGCACTTGCAACGGCTGTTTCAGCCTACGAGCGCAAGGAAAGTCGCGGTGCTCATGCCCGTAACGATTTTACCGAGCGTGATGATGAAAACTGGCTGAAGCATTCGCTGTACTTCCCGCTGGACAAGCGTGTTGGAAAGCGTGATGTAAACTTCGCTCCGAAAACGGTGGATACATTCCAGCCGAAGATCCGGACTTACTAAGGGGGATTGTGCAATGTTAGTAAGCCTGTACCGCTACAACCCGGAAACCGACAATGCGCCCTATATGCAGGACGTAGAGCTTGATATACCGGAAGGAAAGGACCTGATGGTTCTGGATGTCCTTAACCTGGTCAAGGAGCAGGACCCCTCAATGGCCTATCGCCGTTCCTGTCGGGAAGGCGTCTGTGGGTCCGATGGTATGAACATGAATGGCAAGAACGGTCTTGCCTGCATCACGCCGCTGTCGGAAGTGCTCAAGAACAACAAGCTGGTTGTTCGCCCACTTCCGGGCCTGCCGGTGATTCGTGACCTGGTTGTGGACATGAGCCTGTTCTACAAGCAGTACGAGAAGGTTATGCCGTACCTGGTCAACGACAATCCGGCGCCCGCCATTGAGCGTTACCAGTCACCGGAAGACCGGGAAAAGCTGGACGGCCTGTACGAGTGTATTCTCTGTGCCTGCTGTTCCACGGCTTGCCCCTCATTCTGGTGGAATCCGGACAAGTTCGTTGGCCCGGCCGGATTGCTGCAAGCCTACCGGTTCCTGGCCGACAGCCGGGATACTGCACAGGAGGAGCGTCTTGCCAATCTGGATGATCCGTTCAGTGTATTCCGCTGTCGGGGCATCATGAACTGTGTCAGCGTTTGTCCGAAAGGCCTTAACCCAACACGGGCGATCGGCCACATTCGGAACCTTCTGCTTCAGCGGGCGACGTAAGCAGAATCTGAAACAAACGCTATACTGTGCTGACAAGGCTCGCACCCGGAAGGGCCCGCAACGACGCGGGCCCTTCAACCAAAGGCTTATAGTCAAAAGTCTTAGCAGGGTGCACACTACGCAGGCCGTCACGGGAGCTTAAAAGGTTCCTGGCGGATTGCTGAGTATAATAACCACCGGGGAACGGAAAACATCCTTGTTGGATGTGGTGGCCAAAGTCGATCCCGTAAAAACCCGTATTGACTCAGATATACCCCTGGCCGACCATAGCCAGCTCCCCGCACCAGCCCAAGGTGAGCTATTCAAAATGCACGAAAGCATAATGGAGCAGTTGTGGCAGACTTCCCACCTACAAGGAGGGAATCTCGCCTATGTTGAACAGCTTTTCGAAACCTACCTGACAGACCCCAATGCCGTTCCCGAAGAATGGCGCAGCTATTTCGATAAACTTCCCAGTGTGGATGGCTACAAAGGCCGTGATATAGATCATTCGTCCATCCGCCAGCAGTTTGAACACATATCCCGTAACCAGCGCTTTCTAGCCAGCAGCGGCGTACCTGCCAGTGCAACGGTTGATGCCGACAAAAAGCAGATCCGTGTCCTCCAGTTGATCAATGCCTTCCGTTTTCGTGGCCACCAGGAAGCAAAGCTGGATCCCCTCGGTGTATGGAACCGTCCACAGGTTGAAGATCTCGATCCATCCTTTCACGAACTATCGGAAGCGGACTACGACCTCGAGTTTCAGACCGGCTCGCTGAACTTTGGCTCCGAGACAATGAAGCTTCGGGACATCGTTGGTGGTCTTCGGCAGACGTACTGTGAAAGCATCGGTGCGGAATATATGCACGTTGTGGACACTCGTATCAAACGCTGGTTCCAGCAACGCATGGAGCCGGTACGCTCGCGTCCCAACTACGAGTCTGGAACCCGTAAGCATTTGCTGGAACGGTTAACCGCAGCGGAAGGCCTCGAAAAGTATCTGGGTTCCCGCTATCCGGGCGTAAAACGGTTTGGGCTTGAAGGTGGCGAGAGCCTGATTCCCTGTCTGGATGAGCTGATCCAGCGGGCAGGCAGCTACGGCGCGAAGGAAATCGTGTTGGGCATGGCCCACCGGGGCAGGTTGAATGTTCTGGTTAATACACTCGGCAAGAACCCGAAAGAACTGTTTGACGAGTTTGAAGGCAAGAAACTCGCTGATTCCGGTTCTGGTGACGTTAAATACCATCAGGGTTTCTCTTCCAACGTGATGACCGAAGGTGGCGAAATCCACCTTGCGCTGGCGTTTAACCCGTCGCACCTTGAGATCGTGTCTCCGGTGGTTGAAGGCTCAGTCCGTGCCCGCCAGACCCGGCGCAACGACCCTAACGGCACCCAGTGTGTGCCCATCATCATGCACGGTGACGCAGCGTTCGCCGGGCAGGGTGTGGTTATGGAAACCTTCCAGATGTCCCAGACCCGGGGCTATGGTGTTGGCGGTACTATTCATATCGTCATCAACAACCAGGTCGGTTTTACCACCAGCAAGCAGGAAGATGCCCGTTCCACGGAATACTGCACCGATGTGGCCAAGATGATTCAGGCCCCGATCCTGCACGTGAACGCGGACGATCCCGAGGCGGTCATGTTTGTGACCCAGATGGCCATGGATTACCGCCACGAGTTCAAGAACGATGTGGTGATCGATCTGGTGTGCTATCGCCGCCGCGGACACAATGAGGCAGATGAGCCGGCCGCAACACAGCCGGTGATGTACGAAAAGATTCGCAAGCTGACAACCACCCGCAACCTCTATGCGGAAAAACTGGTTGCTGACGGTGTGATCACTGAGGACGAAGCCAAACAGATCGAACTGGACTACCGGGACGAGTTGGATAAGGGCGACCACGTGGTCAAGTCCCTGGTCAAGGAGCCCAACAAGGATCTGTATGTCGACTGGACGCCGTACCTGGGGCATGAGTGGACTGCCAAGTGCAAATCCAGTGTCGCCCTCAAGACGATCCAGAAACTGGGTAAGAAACTGACTCACGTGCCGGAAGGCTTCAGTGTTCAACGCCAGGTGTCCAAGATTGTCAGCGACCGGGAAAAAATGACCGCCGGCGCGCTACCGATCAACTGGGGCTACGGTGAAGTGATGGCCTACGCCACGCTTCTGAACGAAGGGCACCCCATCCGGATTACCGGCCAGGACGTTGGTCGCGGCACCTTCTCTCACCGCCACGCGGTACTGCACAACCAGAAGGACGGTGCCCACCATATTGCGCTGGAGCACATTGCCGAGAACCAGCCGAAGTTTGAAATCTACGACTCACTGCTCTCAGAAGAGGCGGTGATGGCGTTCGAGTATGGTTATTCCACCACGGCGCCCAATGGTCTTGTGGTCTGGGAAGCCCAGTTTGGTGACTTCGCCAATGGCGCCCAGGTGGTGATTGACCAGTTCCTGACCAGTGGTGAGCACAAGTGGGGGCGTCTGTGCGGCCTCACGCTGCTGTTGCCTCATGGCTATGAAGGCCAGGGTCCGGAGCACAGTTCGGCAAGGTTGGAGCGTTTCCTGCAGTTGTCCGCGGAACACAACATCCAGGTTTGCGTGCCAACCACGCCATCCCAGGTGTTCCACATGCTGCGTCGTCAGGTCAAGCGTCCGCTGCGTAAACCTTTGGTTGCGATTACGCCAAAGAGCCTGTTGCGTCATAAGGAAGCTACCTCGGAACTGGACGACCTGACATCGGGTACCTTCAAGACGGTACTGCCGGAGAAAGAACCCTCCGACCCGAAAAAGGTCACTCGTCTGATTCTGTGCAGCGGTAAGGTCTACTTCGACCTGTTGGAGCGCAAGAAAGCGGACGAGCGGGATGACGTTGCTATTGTTCGTATCGAACAGCTATACCCATTCCCGGGTGACGATCTGGACGAGCTCCTGAGCCAGCACAGCAAGCTCAAGCACGTGGTCTGGTGCCAGGAAGAGCCCATGAACCAGGGGGCCTGGTATTGCAGCCAGCATCATATGCGTAATGCGCTGCATCGTCATAATCCCAAGCTGTATCTTCAGTATGCCGGTCGTGACGCCTCCGCTGCTCCGGCTTGTGGCCATATGTCGGTTCACATTGAAGAGCAGAAAAAACTGGTTAACGACGCGTTTGAAATCTGACGAGCTACCGAACTAAGGATCCGAGATGTCAACTGAAATAAAAGCCCCCGTATTCCCAGAGTCGGTCGCAGAAGGGACAGTCGCGACCTGGCATAAGCAGCCTGGCGAAGCCTGTTCACGTGACGAACTGATTGTCGATATTGAAACCGACAAGGTCGTACTCGAGGTGGTAGCTCCGGCGGATGGTGTTATCGAGGAAGTACTCAAGGGCGAAGGCGACACCGTAGAAAGTGGTGAAGTCGTCGGTAAGTTCAAGGAAGGCGCAGCTGGTGATTCCAAGCCTGCAGCCAAAGATGACAGCAAGAAAGAAGAAAGTAAGCCCGAAGCGACTTCGGAAAAGTCCTCCGAAGCACCAGCCAGGTCATCTGGCGAAGCCATCCTCAGCCCGGCAGCGCGGAAGTTGGCGGAAGAGAATAGCGTTGATCCAGACGCCGTCGAAGGTACCGGAAAAGACGGTCGTGTAACAAAAGAAGATGTTCAGAATCATATAGATGCGGGTAAATCTTCAGGGTCTTCTTCAACTCCTGCATCGAAGCCGGCCGGCGATATGCCGCAGGTGGATGTTGGTTCCGGCGAGCGTCCGGAGAAGCGGGTTCCCATGACGCGTCTGCGTGCCAGTATCGCGAAACGACTGGTCAATGCTCAGCAGACCGCGGCCATGCTCACCACGTTCAACGAAGTGAACATGGGGCCGGTCATGGAGCTGCGCAAGCAATACAAGGAAAGCTTCGAGAAGCGCCATGGGGTCAAGCTCGGTTTCATGTCCTTCTTTACCAAGGCAGCGACCGAAGCGCTGAAACGCTTCCCTGCGGTTAACGCCTCCATCGACGGTAACGACATGGTTTACCATGGTTACCAGGATATCGGTATTGCTGTGTCAAGTGATCGCGGCCTCGTTGTGCCTGTGGTTCGTGACACCGACGCGCTCGGCCTGGCCGACATTGAGAAGAAGATCGTCGAGTACGGAACCAAGGCCAAAGACGGCAAGCTCGGTATCGAGGATATGACCGGTGGCACCTTTACCATCACCAACGGTGGTATCTTCGGTTCACTGATCTCCACGCCGATCCTCAACCCGCCACAGACGGCCATTCTGGGTATGCACAAGATCCAGGAGCGTCCGATGGCAGTGAACGGCAAGGTCGAGATTCAGCCGATGATGTATCTGGCGCTTTCCTACGACCACCGCATGATCGATGGCAAGGAAGCAGTGCAGTTCCTGGTGGCTATCAAGGAAATGCTTGAAGACCCAGCGCGCATTCTGCTGGACGTCTGAGCTGACACTTAACGAATTGGAAAACGGGATAAAACATGTCTGACAAGTACGACGTAATCGTCATTGGCGCTGGCCCGGGCGGCTATGTTGCCGCCATCAAAGCGGCTCAGCTGGGCCTGAAAACCGCGTGCATCGAGTCCTGGACCGATAAAGAAGGCAAGAACCGTCTAGGCGGTACCTGCCTGAATGTGGGCTGCATTCCATCCAAGGCGTTGCTGGAGATTTCCCATAAATATGAGGAAGCCAGCCACGATTTTGCCGAGCAGGGCATTATCGCCAAGGAAGTCGGCTTCGACATCGCCAAGATGATGAAGCGCAAAGAAGGCATCGTGGACCAGTTGACCGGTGGCATCGGCGGCCTGTTCAAGTCTAACGGCGTTACACCGATCTATGGCCACGGGAAACTGTTGGCCAACCGTAACGTGGAAGTGACCGACAAGGATGGCAAGAAAAAAACCTACGAGGCGGAGAACGTGATTATCGCCACGGGTTCCCGTCCCATCCAGATTCCACCTGCGCCGTTCGATGGCACGCACATCGTGGACTCTGAGGGCGCTCTGGAATTCACTGAGGTTCCCAAGCGTCTCGGCGTTATCGGGGCAGGTGTTATCGGTCTCGAGCTGGGCAGCGTATGGGCTCGCCTGGGGGCAGAGGTAACCGTACTTGAAGCGGTTGACACCTTCCTGCCAGTCGTTGACCAGCAGGTTGCCAAGGATGCACTGAAACAGTTCCAGAAGCAGGGGCTTAACGTTGTGCTGGGCGCACGTATGACCGGTGCGGAAGTCAAGCGCAAACTGGTTAATGTGACCTATGAAGATTCGAAGGGTAAGCAGGAAGCCAAGTTTGACAAGCTGATCGTCGCCGTTGGCCGTCGCCCATATACCGATAACCTGCTGTCTGAAGACTCCGGTGTTAAGTTGGACGAACGCGGTTTCATCTTCGTGGATGACAACTGTAAAACCGAAGCGCCCGGTGTCTGGGCGGTTGGTGACGTGGTTCGTGGTCCGATGCTGGCCCACAAGGCATCCGAAGAAGGCGTTATGGTTGCTGAGCGTATTGCCGGGCACAAGCCGCAGGTTAACTACGACTGCATCCCGAACGTGATCTACACGTCGCCGGAAGTTGCCTGGGTCGGGAAGACCGAGCAGGAGATGAAAGCGGAAGGTGAGGAGTACAATGTGGGTACTTTCCCATTCGCCGCCAATGGTCGAGCCATGGCAGCGAATGCGGCGTCCGGCATGGTCAAGATCATCGCCGACGCGAAAACCGATCGTATTGTCGGTTTCCACGTGGTGGGTCCCCAGGCCTCTGAAATCGTTGCTCAGGGCGTTATCGCCATGGAGTTTGGTTCCAGTGCCGAAGATCTCGCCCTGACCTGTTTTGCACATCCGACTCTGTCCGAGTCCGTGCATGAAGCGGCTCTGGGTGTTGCCGGCGGAGCGATTCACATCGCCAACCGTCGCAAAAAGAAGTAACGCGAGCCAGGAAGCAGGGGCGCCAATGACGGCGCCCCGCTGCTATTAAAACGGCTGGTTTTCGGTCGCGTTAAGGATGCGCTGAGGTGATCCCCGGCGCATCAAACCGAATTCGCACTGCGCGGGTTCAATTTCCGTATGTGGTTATCCTCCATCAGAAAGCGGGACATTAACTATGAATTTGCATGAATATCAGGGCAAACAGCTTTTCGCTGAATATGGCCTGCCAGTATCCAAGGGCATTGCCTGCGATACCCCCAAAGACGCAGTGGCCGCTGCTGACGAAATCGGCGGCGACGCCTGGGTAGTAAAAGCTCAGGTTCACGCTGGTGGCCGCGGCAAGGCCGGCGGTGTAAAACTGGTCAAGAGCAAGGACGATATCCGCGCCTTCGCTGAGAACTGGCTTGGCAAGAATCTGGTGACCTACCAGACCGACGAAAACGGCCAGCCAGTCAGCAAGATTCTTGTTGAGTCCCTTACCGATATCGACCAGGAACTCTACCTGGGCGCGGTTGTTGATCGCGGTACCCGTCGTATCGTGTTCATGGCTTCCACCGAAGGTGGTGTTGAAATCGAAAAGGTTGCCGAAGAAACCCCGGAAAAGATCCTGAAGGCCGAAGTTGACCCACTGGTCGGAGCACAGCCATTCCAGGGGCGCGAACTGGCGTTCAAGCTAGGCCTGGAAGGCAAGCAGATTGGTCAGTTCACCAAGATTTTCCTGGGCCTGGCGAAACTGTTCGAGGAGTGCGATCTGGCGCTGGTTGAGATTAACCCGCTGGTTATCACTCCAGCCGGTGACCTGCACTGCCTGGACGCCAAGATTGGCGTTGATGGTAACGCGCTGTACCGTCAGAAGAAGATCCACGAGATGCACGATCCCTCCCAGGAAGATTCCCGGGAAGCGGAAGCTGCCAAGTGGGAACTCAACTACGTGGCGCTGGATGGCAACATCGGCTGCATGGTTAACGGCGCAGGATTGGCCATGGGTACCATGGATATCATCAAGCTGTCCGGCGGCCAGCCTGCGAACTTCCTGGACGTTGGCGGCGGTGCCACCAAGGAACGTGTTTCCGAAGCGTTCAAGATCATCCTGTCTGACGACAACGTGAAAGCGGTACTGGTCAATATCTTCGGCGGCATTGTTCGCTGTGACATGATTGCCGAAGGCATCATCGGCGCCGTAAAAGATGTTGGCGTCAAGGTTCCTGTGGTTGTGCGTCTGGAAGGCAACAACGCCGAGAAGGGCACTAAAGTACTCGCTGACAGTGGCCTGAACATCATTGCCGCCACCAGTCTGTCGAATGCGGCAGAGCAAGTCGTTAAAGCCGCGGGGGGTAAATAATGAGCATCCTGATCAACAAAGACACCAAGGTTATCTGCCAGGGCTTTACCGGCGCACAGGGTACGTTCCACTCTGAGCAGGCCATCGAATATGGCACCAAAATGGTTGGTGGCGTAAGCCCCGGTAAGGGCGGCACCGAACACCTGGGCCTGCCGGTGTTCAACACCGTGCGTGAAGCGGTCGAGAAGACGGGCGCCGAAGCCACGGTTATCTACGTTCCGGCGCCGTTCTGTAAAGACGCCATCGTTGAAGCCGCTGACGCTGGCATCCAGCTGATCGTCTGCATCACCGAAGGCATCCCGACCATCGACATGCTCTACGCAAAAGAGTACGTCGATCGCAAGGGTGTTCGCATGATCGGGCCGAACTGCCCGGGTGTGATCACGCCAGGCGAGAGCAAGATCGGTATCATGCCGGGCCACATCCACAAGCCGGGCAAAGTGGGCATCGTGTCCCGCTCTGGTACCCTGACGTACGAAGCGGTCAAGCAGACCACCGACTTCGGTTACGGCCAGTCTACCTGCGTTGGCATCGGTGGTGACCCGATTCCGGGTTCCAACTTCATCGACATCCTGCAGTTGCTGCAGGACGATCCGCAGACAGAAGCCATCGTGATGATCGGCGAGATCGGCGGGACCGCTGAGGAAGAAGCCGCTGCGTTCATCAAGGACAACGTCAGCAAGCCGGTGGTGTCTTACATCGCGGGTGTGACGGCGCCTCCTGGTAAGCGTATGGGCCACGCCGGTGCGATTATCTCCGGTGGTAAGGGTACGGCGGATGAGAAATTCGCGGCCCTGAACGACGCCGGTGTCAAAACTGTGCGCAGCCTGGCTGAAATTGGCAAGGCGCTGAAGGAAGTGACTGGCTGGTAAACTACCGCCGGTGAATGAAAGCCCCCGGGTCTGTTTTGCGGACTGCCGGGGGCTTTTTGTTTTCTGGCGTCAGCGCAGGTTTTTCAATGCCTTCTTAACGCGGGCCACACATAAGACTATAATGCCCGGTCAGCCTGCAATATGATGGCTGTTCCCTATAAATAAAAGGAGTTCATGCTTTGAGTTCTGTCGATTCCCAGCAACGGATTTTGTCCGGCATGCGTCCCACCGGCAAGTTGCACCTCGGCCATTATCACGGTGTTCTGAAGAACTGGGTGAAACTCCAGCATGAATTCGAATGCTTCTTCTTCGTTGCCGACTGGCACGCGTTGACCACCAACTATGATGATCCCAGCGGCATTGAGGATAGCGTCTGGGATATGGTGATCGACTGGCTCGCGGCAGGCGTCAATCCCGGGTCCTCAACGATGTTCATCCAGTCCAAGGTGCCGGAACACGCGGAGCTTCATCTTTTACTGTCGATGATTACCCCATTGGGCTGGCTTGAGCGTGTACCCACGTATAAGGATCAGCAGGAAAAACTGCGCGAGAAAGACCTGGCCACCTACGGCTTTCTCGGCTATCCGCTACTGCAGAGCGCGGACATTCTGATGTATCGGGCCGGTCGGGTACCCGTGGGTGCAGACCAGGTGTCCCACGTGGAAATCACGCGCGAAGTCGCTCGCCGCTTCAATCACATCTACGGCCGTGAGCCGGGATTTGAAGAGCAGGCAGAGGGCGCCATCGTCAAGATGGGCAAGAAAAACGCAAAGCTTTACCGCACCCTGAAGAAGCGTTACCAGGAAGAGGGCGATATGGAAGCCCTGGAAACGGCGCGGGCATTGCTCAAGGAGCAGCAGAACATCTCCCTGGGCGATCGTGAGCGGCTGTACGGTTATATCGAAGGTGGCGGTAAGGTGATCCTTCCAGAGCCCCAGCCCCTGCTGACACCGGAATCGAAGATGCCAGGACTGGACGGCCAGAAAATGTCCAAGTCCTACAACAACTATATCGGTTTGCGCGAAGAGCCTGACAGCGTCGCCCAGAAAATCCGCACCATGCAGACCGACCCCCAGCGGGTACGGCGTACCGATCCGGGCGAACCGGAGAAGTGTCCGGTTTGGGGGCTTCATCAGGTTTATTCCGATGCGGATACCCAGGAATGGGTGCAAACCGGCTGCCGCTCGGCGGGCATTGGTTGCCTGGAATGCAAGAAGCCGCTGATTGACTCGATTATTGAAGAGCAGCGGCCCCTGCATGAACGTGCTCGTGAATATGAAGGCAATCCGGACCTGGTTCACGCCATTATTGAAGAAGGCTGCGAGCATGCCAGGGATGCCGCGAGGGATACCCTTGAGGAAGTTCGGACAGCCATGGGCCTGAACTACCGCTGAGCCCCGACGCTGACAATTCCGGAGAGACCATGACAGAGGACACCACAGGCAATACGACGGCGGATGAGGGGGCTGAGGTGCCCGTTGAGCAGGCGCCACTTGCCCGTGTCTCCGGTAAGCCGGTGGTTGATCTGCCTCGTGACCTGTATATACCTCCCGATGCCCTGGCGGTCTTCCTTGAGGCCTTTGAGGGGCCATTGGATCTGTTGCTGTATCTGATCCGACGTCAGAACATGGACATCCTCGACATCGATGTCAGTGAGATTACCAAGCAATACATGGATTACATCGGCGCCGTTGAAGCCATGCGCTTCGAACTGGCTGCGGAGTATCTGGTTATGGCAGCGACCCTGGCGGAGATAAAATCCAGGATGCTGTTGCCGCGACAGGAATCCGAGGACGAAGAGGACATCGATCCGCGAGCGGAGCTGATACGCAGGCTCCAGCAGTATGAGCGCTTCAAGCAGGCCGCCGAAGATATTGACGACTTGCCACGGCTTGAACGGGACAATTTCGTTGCCTCTGCAGCGTTGCCCCGGATGCCTTCCAGTCAGCCCCATCCGGACGTGGACCTGCGGGAAATACTGTTTGCCCTACAGGGCATGCTCAAACGTGCAGATCTGTTTACCAGCCACCACGTGGAGAGGGAGCGTTTATCCACCCGTGAACGTATGTCGGCAATACTGTCGGTCTTGCGGGATGATCAGTTCGTGACGTTCGAAAGTCTGTTCACTCCAGAGGAAGGGCGATTGGGGGTCGTGGTGAGTTTCCTGGCGACCCTGGAACTGGTCAAGGAGCAATTGATCGAAGTGGTCCAGGCCGAGGTGCTGGGCCCGATCCATGTCAGGGCGAGAGCGGTATGAACGAGGAAAATCTCCGGAAAATACAGGCCATTACCGAAGCTGCATTGCTGGCCGCCGGCAAACCCTTAACGGTCGACCAGTTACGGGATCTTTTCGAAGAAGGTGAGCGCCCGGCCCGCCAGGTAATGGAGCATGTGCTGGTCTTGCTGGAACAGTCCTGCCAGGGGCGGGGATTCGAACTGAAGAAAATCGCCAGTGGTTACCGGCTGCAGGTGCGGGAAGAGTTTGCTCCGTGGGTGGGGCGTTTATTCGAAGAAAAGCCCCAGAGGTACTCCCGAGCACTGCTGGAGACGTTGGCACTGGTTGCCTATCGCCAGCCCATAACCCGCGGTGAAATTGAGGATATTCGGGGCGTCACCGTCAGCAGCAACATTGTCCGTACGCTGCTTGAGCGGGAATGGGTGAGGGTAGTTGGGCACCGCGACGTGCCGGGCAGGCCTGCTATGTATGCCACCACCCGTCAGTTTCTGGACTATTTCAATCTGGAAGGTCTGGACCAGATGCCGCCCTTGTCAGAAATCCGGGATCTGGAAGAGATCGGTCGGGAAATCGAAAAGAACATGCAGGCCGAGATCGAATTTGAATCTCCGGCCCGAAATACTGGTGACGATGGGGATGACTCCAATCCCGATAACGCGCCAGGACAAACACTTCACTGATGCCACCGGCGTCAGTCACTCTTTAAGGATAGATCCATGGCGGCCAATCGCCCCAAGAAACCCGAACAGCGGCAGCCGGATGAAACCACCGTTTCCGGCCCGGAGCGCATACAGAAGCTACTGGCACGAGCCGGTGTGGGATCGCGTCGGGAAGTTGAATCCTGGATCGAAGCCGGTCGCCTGAGCATCAATGGGAATCCGGTTGAGCCGGGGCAGAAAGTCACGGTTGATGATCGCATTGAGCTGGATGGCAAGCGCCTCGACATTGCGGCCGGGGCCGAGGTGGTCAGGCGTGTACTCATCTACAACAAACCGGAAGGCGAGGTCACCACACGCCGCGACCCGGAAGGACGACCGACGGTATTCGACAGCCTTCCCCGGCTCCGTGACCATCGCTGGATTGCCATTGGGCGGCTGGACATCAATACCACCGGCCTGGTGCTGTTCACCACCGATGGGGAACTCGCCAACCGGCTGATGCATCCGTCACGCCAGATTGACCGCGAATACGCGGTCCGGGTATTTGGTGAAGTGGATGAGGCTATGATCAAAAGATTGTCTGAGGGCGTGCTGCTCGACGACGGTATGGCGAAGTTTTCGGACATCAGCGAGGCCGGGGGAAAGGGGATCAACCAATGGTTCCATGTGACGCTTCTGGAAGGCCGTAACCGTGAAGTGCGCAGGCTTTGGGAATCCCAGGGTGTGAGGGTCAGCCGCTTGAAGCGTGTGCGCTACGGGCCGATTTTCCTGCCAAGCCGCCTGACGGTTGGTAAGTGGGAAGAGCTGGATCAGAAAGCCGTGGATTCGCTGAGCAAAGCCGTCGATTTGAAGCCTGTGGACATTCCGGCCAAGACGCCGTCCGAGCAAAAGACCCTTGATCGTAAGCGTCGTAAACAGGCCGGGGCAGGTCCGCGTAAATCAGGCGGCGCGCGATGGCAGGTCGACAGTGCTGGCCCGTCGACGGGCCGGAAGTCATCAGGCAAGCCACCGGCAAAGTCTGGAAAACGCTGATCAGTTGCTGATAGCGGCGAAAACCCGTGTGCAATTGCGGCCATGGGCTTTCGCCTGGTACAACGCTTCGTCGGCGCGGGCAAGCCACTGGTCGGCGGTCTCGTCTGCCAGCCTCATGGCCACGCCGCAGCTGGCGGTTACTGTGACATCGGTATCCCCGCAGTCCACGACAATGGTATTGATGAAGTCGCGAATACGGTCGCCAACCTCGCGGGCGTTCGCCTCGTCGGTATGGGCCAGCAGAATGGCAAACTCTTCCCCGCCAAAGCGGTACACGCTGTCGGAATTTCTGACGGCCTTTTCGAGTTCGGCGGCCGCCAGTTTCAGCATGTGATCACCCACGACATGGCCGTGTTGGTCATTCACCTGCTTGAAATGGTCCAGATCGCACAGGATCAGTGAATACTGCTCTCCATGCCTGTCGCCAAGACAACTGGCACGGGACAGCGCCTCGTCCATAGCACGCTTGTTGGGAACACCGGTCAGGCAATCCGTCAGAGACGCCTGTTCGATGGTAAAAAACTGGCAGGCATTGCGAATGGGGCAGATGGCGGCTGCAAGCATCAACTCTATGCCTTCGAGCTCCTGTTCCGTGAATTTCTGTCGACGGCTGAGAGAAAGCGTGCCATAGAAGCCGCCTTCGAGGTTGAGCCGATAATCGCAGCTATGGGGGCCGCCCTTACCGGTTACATAGACAAAATCCCTTGACGCTATGGTATGCCGGTAAGTCAGGCAATCGTAAGGAACCACGCTGGCGATCTCTTCAGCCAGAATTGCCAGTTGTGTTTCCAGGCTGAGTGTCGTGGACAGTCTTCGGGTCAGCCTTGTCAGCACATCCGGGGATTCATTCCAGTCGCGGTGCGCCTGTCTCAGGGCCGCGAGTTTCTGAGGTTGTGGTCCAGACTTATTGATCGACGGAATCTGTTTCACTTAAAACTGCCTGTTAAGGTATTTTTTTATAAACATGCATGTTTGGGGCCATTATTTAATTAACGTTCAATAACAATTATATACAGTTATTTCCTACTCGATTTCTCAAGAATTAGAACAGACCTGGTGGCGAGCACGCCAAATTTCCGGCACGGGTTTGCCGGCATGACCAGATCGTTAAAATGTCCGACAAGGGGATTGGGCTCACGGGTGCCTGTGGTAAACTTCTGCGCTTATTCTTTGCTGCCAGTAGCGAGTGAGCGACCAACTTTATGAGGTTTCAGGCCCCCGAAAGTCTTTCCGAACAGATAGCCCAGCACCTGGGGCAGCGCATTGTGACCGGCGACCTGAGGCCGGGCGAGCGAATCCAGGAGCTCAAGGTTGCCGGTGAACTGAATGTCAGTCGCGGTTCCGTGCGCGAGGCGCTGTTGATTCTCCAGCGCCGCCATCTGGTGGATATTTTTCCTCGCCGTGGTGCCGTGGTGTCCCGTTTGACGCCGGAACTGGTCAACAGCCTCTATGATATCTACATTGATTTGCTGTGCATGCTGGGGCGGAAGGTGCTTGAGCGTTGGTCCGGCAGTGAACTGTCTGGCGTTATGGGTCAGGTGCGGGAGCTTCAGGCGGTCATTGATGCACTCAATTCCTCCGGCGGAGATGCTGCCGAGCAGGTCATTGATGCCGGATTCGGGGTAATGCGCTACGCCTATGGGTTGGTGGAAAACCCGTTCCTTGAGGAAACCCTGGAAAACTTCCGGCCTGCGATCAGCCGGACCTATTTCGTCGCGCTTGAGAATTTCCGCGATGAACTGGCGGAAACCGGGCGGTTTTTCCGGCAACTTGCGGACGCAGCGGTGCGTGACGACGCCGCCGGCCTTGAAACCGCCATCTGTGAGTTTGGCGAACATCAGCGTGAACAGGTACTGAGTATTCTCAGGGAAGAGGTGAGCGCCTGATATGCGCCTGAAGTCCATCAAGTTATCCGGTTTCAAATCTTTCGTTGACCCGACCACGGTGCCGTTTCCGTCCAACATGACAGCGGTCGTGGGCCCCAACGGTTGTGGCAAGTCCAATATCATCGATGCGGTGCGCTGGGTGATGGGCGAAAGCTCGGCCAAATATCTGCGTGGCGAGTCCATGTCGGACGTTATCTTCAACGGTTCCAGTGCGCGTAAACCGGTCGGCCAGGCCTCCATAGAACTGGTGTTCGACAACAGCGACGGTTCGGCGCCCGGCGAGTTCGTACGTTTCAATGAAATTTCGGTACGCCGCCGTGTTTCCCGCGAGGGGCAGTCGGAATACTTCCTGAACGGCTCCAAATGCCGTCGGCGTGATATTACCGATCTTTTCCTCGGGACCGGGCTAGGCCCCCGCAGCTACGCCATCATCGAGCAGGGGATGATCTCGCGGTTGATCGAGGCCAAGCCGGAAGAGTTGCGGGTGTATATCGAGGAAGCGGCGGGTATCTCCAAGTACAAGGAGCGCCGCAAGGAAACCGAAAGCCGCATCCGCCGGACCCAGGAGAACCTGGAACGCCTGACGGATCTTCGGGACGAACTTGGCAGGCAGCTGCAACACCTTGAGCGTCAGGCTCAGTCGGCGGAAAAGTACAAAGCCTACAAACAGGAAGAGCGCCAGAAAAAGGCCGAGCTGACGGTGTTGCGCTGGCAGTCCCTGGACACCGATCTTCAGACTTGGCGCACTCGCATCCGGGATACCGAGCTCGAGCTCGAGAAGCAGCTGTCTGAACGTGTCAGCCTGGAAACAGCTCTTGAATCCCTGCGGGACGGCCATCAGGAACGTAACGAACATTTCAATCGGGCGCAGGCGCGTTACTACGAAGCCGGTGCCGATATTGCCCGCATTGAGCAGAGCCTTGAGCACCAACGAGAGCGCAGCCGCCAGACGGCCGCGGAACTGGACCAGGCCATGGCCAATCAGCGCGAACTGGCTCGGGAACTGGAACAGGATGAAGAGAAACTGGCGGGCATCCAGGAAGAACTGGATATGTTGGAGCCCGAACAGGAGGCGCTGGTCCTGAAATCGGAGGAATCCGGAGAAAAGCTCCAGAGTGCCGAGGATGCCATGAGCGAATGGCAGCACAACTGGGAGGATTTCAGTTCCCGTTCAGCGGATGCGCGCCGACAGGCGGAACTGGCCCAGTCCAGTATCCGTTCCCAGGAAAATGCCATTGAGCAACTGCGCACCCGTCAACAACGGCTTCGTGAAGAACAGGATCTGCTTGAAGGACAGGTTGATCGGGCGGAACTGGACGACCTTCTGGAGCAGCAGGAATCCCTGGAGCTGCAGAGGGAGGAAGCCGCGGAGCGAATCAACGTTGTCCAGGACGAACTCCAGGAGGCACGCCACCACCAGCGGGATGCAGATCAGGCTGCCACCGAGGCGCGCCAGCAGGTCCAGAGTCTGAGGGCATCGCTTGAATCCCAGCAGGCCTTGTTGGATGAACAGATGGGCAGCCAGGACGACACCCTGCAGGCCTGGCTTAATGAACACAGCCTTAGCGACAGCCCACGACTGGCCACGCAACTTCGTATCGACGATGGCTGGGAATTTGCGGTAGAGCAGGTAATTGGGCGCTTCAGCCAGGGGCTGAGCGTACCGGGGCTGGGAGCAATGCATGCCAACATGGCTGATGCTCCCCGAGGTTTGGCCCTGGTGAATAGTGACTCCAGCGCCAATGGTCCATCAACGGGGCTCGCAAGCAAAGTATCCGGTGCCGGGGGCATGGCATCCTTGCTGGCGCTTGTTGATACCGCGGAGTCCATGGAGGACGCGCTGGAACGGCAGAAAGGTTTGGCGCCGGGCAGGAGTGTCATTACCCCCGAGGGTGCCTGGTTGTCCGTTGACTGGGTGTTGATGCCCGATTCCGACGCAGCCCAGATTGGCGTAATCGAACGCCAGAAGAAAGTCACCGCACTGACAGCAGAGTTAGAGCAGGCGGAAGCCTCCCTGGAAGCCGCCACCGATAATCTGGACCGGTTGCTGGAACAGTCAGAACGGGCGGAAGCTGCCAGGGACGATGCCCAGGGCCGGCTGGCGGATGCTGATCGGGAACTCGCCACCCTGTCATCCAAGATCAGTGGTCTCAAGGCGCGTGCGGAACAGATTGATGCGAGGCTTCAACGCATTCGTGACGATCTTGCTGACGTGTCCATGAATCTCGAGGAGCAGCAGGGACAACTGCTGGAAACCCGCGAGGAGTGGCAGCAGGCCCTGGCATCGACGGAAGACAGCGATGAAGAGAAGGAGCGGCTGCTTGAGCGTCGGGACGTGCTGCGTGAAAACCTTGACCGGCTTCGCCAGGAGGCTCGGCACGATCGCGATCACGCCCACCAGTTACAACTCCAGCTTCAGTCTTTGAACAGCCAGCGCGATGGCTTGCGTCAGACCATTGATCGAATGCAATTGCAGAAAGAGCGTCTGGACGAGCGACTCGACATTCTCCGTGAAAGCCGCGAAAACGCCGAAGAGCCCATTGAAGATCTGAAAATGCAGCTGGAAGGCCTGCTGGACAGGCGCTTGGCTGAAGAGGAAAAGTTGGGTGCTGCCCGAGACGCGCTTGAAGAAATTGATCAGGAGGTGCGTGATCGGGAGCAAAGTCGCAGCCGCATAGAACATACCATCCAGGACGTCCGTGCCAGCCTCGAGAAGCTGAAAATGGAATCCCAGGCCCTGGAGATTCGTGCAGGCAATCACCTGGAGCAGCTCGAGGAACTGGATGTCCGCCTGCAGGAAGTGCTGTCCACGTTGCCTGAAGATGCCAACGAGAAAGCCTGGGCCGAAGACCTCGAGAAAATCGGGTCCCGGATTCAGCGTCTGGGTGCCATCAACCTTGCGGCCATCCAGGAGTATCAGGTTCAGAGTGAGCGTAAGACCTATCTGGACAGTCAGCATGAAGATCTGATGGAAGCGCTGGAGACCCTGGACAACGCCATACGCAAGATCGATCGCGAAACCCGGCAGCGCTTCAAGGAGACGTTCGATCAGGTCAATGGGGGGCTCCAGGCGCTGTTCCCGAAAGTGTTCGGCGGCGGCAATGCGTACCTTGAACTTACGGGTGAGGACCTGCTGGAAACAGGGGTTGCCATCATGGCAAGGCCGCCGGGCAAGAAAAACAGCACCATTCATTTGCTCTCCGGCGGGGAGAAAGCACTGACGGCTATTGCGTTAGTGTTCTCCATCTTCCAGCTTAATCCGGCCCCGTTCTGTATGCTGGATGAGGTGGATGCTCCGTTGGACGACGCCAACGTGGGGCGGTACGCCAACATGGTCAAGGAAATGTCAAAACAGGTACAGTTCATCTACATTACCCACAACAAGATCGCCATGGAAATGGCCGACCAACTGATGGGGGTCACGATGCATGAGCCAGGATGCTCACGGCTGGTATCGGTAGATGTTGACGAGGCTGCCGCGTTGGCTGAAGCATGATGACATGTCGCTGGCGGACAGGCGGTCAAGGTTCGTGCAAAAATGACAAAACTGCCATCTGGCCTGTGTTTGCGTTGTATTCATTACAGGCTTTTCTTAGAGTAGCAACGATATCTGATCTGCAAACAGGACAGCACCACTATGTCTCTTAGGGAATGGTTAATTGCCATCGGTACCCTGGTTATACTCGGTATTGTGATTGATGGCCTGCGCCGGATGAGGCGCGCCCGTAAGGAATCAATCGCGATATCCTCTGGCATGGGCGCGGACGATCTCGACGATTCCCCGTTGGACCAGGACTACAACCCTGAGCTCCCAAATGGTGGGGCGCGAACCATTTCACGTGACACGCTGGAAGAGCGCGGCTACGTCAAACCGGAAAAGAGCCGTTTCGCCAAGCCCGAGCCCAAACCGACCAGGCCGGTGGTCAGCAGCGCGAGCGCGACGGGTAAGGATGACTCCCAAGAGCTGACTGCAGAGCGTGAACCGGAGCCGGAAAATCTGGCCGCCAGTGAACCCAGTGACGTTGACTACGATTCTGACATCGGTTGGGGGGCCGTAGACGAGGAGCCGGAAACCGACATAGCGGATTCTGGCCCGGACCACGAAGAGGTTCCCCCTACGGTAACCACCGAGGTCGAGGAAGACACGGCAAGGCGGGAAGCCACAGCACGGCAATCCGGGCAGCCCCTCGCCGGAGCCAACCGGCCGGAGGCCCGGGAAGTGGTGGTTATCAATGTGTTGGCGAAAAGTGAGCAGAATTTCGAGGGCACCAAACTCAAGGCGCTGTTCGAAGCTTGTGGCCTGGAACATGGCGACATGGATATCTACCATCGCCACGAACAGTCAGATACCACCAGTCCGGTGCAGTTCAGCGTGGCCAGTGCTGTTGAGCCCGGTACCTTCAAGCCCGAGGATATGCCAGCCCTGTCGACGCCGGGTATCAGCTTCTTTATGAGCATGCCCGGGCCTACCAATTCCATGCAGGCCTTTGAGTTCATGCTGGAAACGGCGCAGTGCGTGGTGCGCAATCTTGGCGGTGAACTGAAGGACGAGCGCCGCAGCGTGATGACCCCGCAAACCATTGAACACTGCCGCCAACGCATCCGCGAATTTGAACGTAAACAACGATCCCCCAGACAATGACCAAAGCCTCTCCCGACGTTATCAGCCGGGCCGGAGAACTCCGGGATATCATCACTGAGCATAACTATCAGTACTATGTTCTGGACGATCCCCGGGTTCCGGATGCCGAGTACGACCGCCTGTTTCGGGAATTACAGGGCCTCGAAGCGCAATACCCCGATATTGTGACGCCTGATACCCCCACTCGCCGGGTGGGGGCATCGGTGGAAACCACCTTTGAGGAAGTTGTCCATCGTATCCCCATGCTTTCCCTGGACAATGCGTTCAGTGATGAAGAACTGAGGGACTTTGACCGCCGGGTGAGAGATCGGCTCAAGACCGAAGAAGACATTGAGTATGTCTGCGAGCCCAAGCTGGATGGGCTGGCGGTTAGTCTTCATTACGAATCTGGCGTGCTGACCCGGGCCGCTACACGCGGTGATGGCTATACAGGTGAGGATATCACCGCCAACATCCGTACCATCCCGTCGGTGCCCCTGAGACTTCGTGGTGACAACATCCCTGAGCTGGTGGAGGTCCGGGGAGAGGTCTATATGCCCCGGGAAGGGTTCGAAACCCTGAACAAACGTCTGGCGGACAAAGGAGAGAAGACGTTTGTTAACCCCCGTAATGCTGCCGCCGGCAGTCTGAGACAGAAAAAGCCCACCGTGACGGCCCGACGTCCACTCGAATTGTGCGCCTACAGTGTCGCGCTTGAGGACGAAAGCCGGCTGCCCGCCACCCATTGGGAAGGGCTGCAACAGGTTGGTGCCTGGGGTTTCCGGATCAACCCTGAGATGCGTCGGGCGACCGGCGCGGAGGACTGTCTGCAGGCTTACAATGAGCTGATGGATAAGCGTGCCAGCCTACCTTATGAAATCGATGGCATTGTCTTCAAGGTAAACAGCCTGGCATTGCAGCGGCAGTTGGGGTTTGTCTCCCGAGCCCCCCGATGGGCCATTGCCCAGAAATTTCCGGCGCAGGAAGAGCTGACGGTCATTGAAGACGTGGAATTTCAGGTCGGCCGTACCGGCGCGATTACGCCAGTCGCCCGGCTCAAGCCGGTATTTGTGGGAGGCGTCACCGTAAGCAATGCCACTTTGCATAATATGGACGAAATCCAACGACTGGGTGTCCGTATCGGAGACACCGTGTTCGTTCGACGGGCGGGGGATGTGATTCCCCAGGTGGTCAAGGTTGTGGCCGAACGTCGCCCTGACAATACCCGTGAAGTCCAGCTTCCGGACGCCTGCCCGGTATGCCAGTCTGACATTGTGCAGATCGAGGGCGAGGTAGTGGCCCGCTGTTCTGGCGGGCTGTTCTGTCCGGCACAGCGCAAGGAGGCCATCCGGCACTATGCATCCCGAAAGGCGCTTGACATAGAAGGGCTGGGGGACAAGTGGATTGATATTCTGGTGGACAGGGAACTGGTCACCACGGTTGCGGATCTGTACCTGTTAAAGAAAGCCGATTTGACGGGTCTTGAACGTATGGGTGATAAATCCGCGGGTAATCTGATCGATGCCATTGATCGCTCCCGCCACCCGGTCCTTTGGAAATTCCTGTATGCCCTTGGTATTCGGGAGGTGGGCGAGGCAACCGCCAAGGCCCTGGCCAGCCACTTTGGCACCCTGGAAGCCATTGGTGAGGCTGACGAGGATGCCCTGCAGTCGGTGTCTGACGTTGGGCCCATTGTCGCCGGCCACATTCGTAGTTTCTTCGACCAGACCCACAACCAGGAAACCATTCAGGCCCTGAAAGACGCTGGGGTTCAATGGCAGACCGAAGAGATCACCGCCAGTGAAAAGCCGCTGAAGGGAGAGACTTGGGTACTGACGGGGTCACTGTCCGACATGACGAGGGATGACGCCAAGGCAAAATTGGAGTCCCTTGGGGCCAAAGTAGCGGGAAGCGTCTCCGGCAAGACCTCCTGTGTTGTTGCCGGCGAAGCCGCCGGTTCGAAGCTGACGAAGGCCGAGAATTTGGGAGTCCCGGTAATGGACGAGTCCGCCTTCGTCGATTTTCTTGGTACCCACGGCCTGGAATAAACCTCTGGCCACGGCGCACACTATGGTTCGTCCGTGGCCAGAATCTGAGAACTCGCGCAGATCCTGCCTCCGTGAAATTGATTACCATGAGCTTGTTCTGTAACGGTGTGTAAAGCACCTATAAAAACAATGCTCTGAAACGGACTTTTTCATGCGCGCCGATTCGCTCTCTTGCCTCTCCTGTGCTCTTCGCTGTTTTCCTCGCGGGGGCTGTCTTGCCCTGCTGTCACTGATCCTGGTTGTCATTGGCGGTTGCAAGACCGAACAGGACGCCGAAGACCCCTACATTCTGGGAACACCGCCGGACGAAGCTTATCTGGGCGTTGACTACGCCTACAATTTTGGCGCTTTCGACAGCGACGATATTCTCGATTATTCACTCACCAATGCACCGTCCTGGCTGGCGCTGGAAGACACCAGCAACAAGGCACGCCAGGGCGTCATCATGCGGGGCGTTCCGGGGCTGACCGGTGGCTCGAGAGGCCGTGATGACCTCGGCACTACGGAGAACATCACTCTGGTTGGCAATGATGGCCGTGCGGCCGGTACACAGCCATTTGACATTGAGGTCCGGGAAAACGTGCTCAGCCTGGCCATCGACGATTTTACCGAGGGAGAGGCGTTCGAGGCGCCGGAGGAACGGGATAATCGGTGTGAGGCTCCGGAGATCGGAGAAATCGGTCGACAGACATATGAGGTGAACGAGTACGACGATGATGGCGCCGTCGTTAAAACCGTTCAACGCACCAGCGCCACCTATCCCGTTCTTGTGCGGGTACTGCTTGATCAGCCTTCTGTCACCCGTGTGTCGGTGGCCTTTGAGCTGGACTCCAGCTTTAATCCACAACGCTGTGACGAGGATATTGATCCCCCTCATCAGCGTTGTGAAAATGGCGCCGCCAACGACAACGAGGCGATCATCGGCAAGGACATTGTTGGTTTGGGGACGCAGAGCGAACCGACCTTACCAGTGCCTTCCTATCTTCAGTATCAGCCAGACGATGATGGGTTCCTGTCCAAGGGGGTGATTACTCTGGAGCCCGGAATCACCGAATGTTACATCCGCCTGGAAGTTATCGAGGACACCGAGGCCGAACCCCTGGAAACCCTGAACATCCGACTGACCGAGGTGCGGTCCGGCCTCGCCGGGCTTGGCAGTTCCAATTCCGGTGTCAGGGAATTACTGCGGATTGCGGACAATGAGCCAACAGTGCGCCTGGAAACCGAGGCCGGCGGTACCCGCGATGCGCTTAATGTCGGCGAAGTTCGCGAGTATGTTGCTTTAATCAGCGGTGAACGAGCCGGTGCTTATAGCGTGAAACTTGGAGAGGATGATGACTCCGATGTGATTCTGGGCGAGGATTTCCTTGTGGAAGTCCGGGACGGGAATGGCGAGTGGGTGGAAGGGGATCTCCTGACCTTTGCCGAGGGCGTTGAGGAAATGCGCTTTCGTATCCGCATTCCCGACGACTACACCAACGGCCAGCTGGAAAACGATCGTTTCCTTCTTTTGGGTCTGGACGAACGTTATCAGTCCGGAAGGGAGAATTTCGCGGCCTCGGCGGATGCGGACAAACTGCGGGTGAACATCAACGAACTGACTTCACCGATTGAGGTGGGCAACAGTGCGGCCTTTGTTCCCACCGACACGGCCTTCGGGCACAACGGTCGTCTTTTCATTGCAGGCTATCGTATCGATGATGGTGACCGTCCCTGGGTGCGTATCGTCACGCAGAAAGGGGAAGTAACGGAGCAGCCGTTGTCAGAGGCCGCTATTGCCCAGGGTGGGGAACCGGTTATCGGTTTTGTCGAACGTAACTTTAAGGAAGGAGATGACGACGTTACCCGCTACGAATTCGTCGTGTCGTTCGGCAGTGAACAGACACCGGACGGTGCCCCTGGCGGCAATGGTGTGGATGTTCATACCTTGCTGTACTTTTTTGACACCGCTCAGGATCCGGACAGTTATGTACCGGTTTGGGGCATCGTGACCGGCACATCCGGTGATGATTTTCCCCGGTGGACCGGGATTGATGAAGACGGTGGTTACGTTGTAAACGCCGGCGAAACCAATGGCCAGTGGACGAACGAAAACGCTGCTGGTGGTGTGGACAGTTTTCTCCAGAGAATTGACACTACCGTTGACGGCAACTCGGTTGTGCCGGTGGTTGCCTGGATACGACAGGTCGGGTCGGCAGGGCATGATGAGTCGGTTGTAGGAGGCAGTACGTCCACCAGCAGTCCGCTGCTGATCGGGGATTCCTCAGGCGCGGTGAGTGGCCAACCCCAACTTGGCGGAAAAGACGCGTTCTTTTATATTGCCTCCAGCGCAGACAGTACAATTAACGTCAGGCAGCGTGGAACCGCTGGCAACGAAGATCTCTCCGGCGGCATCTACGGGACCAACAATGTCTGGTTGGTGGGCCAGAGTACCGGCAACTATAGCGTCGAGTCTGGCGATGGGAACCGCTCACTGAAGCGCCGTCAGATCAACAGCCAGGCCGGGTTTGCATTGTCCTATACGGCGTTGGGAGATGTCACTCGCGCCTTTACGTTCAATGACTTGGATGATGCATCCACTGAGTCTTTACGTGCGGTGCGCACTTACGACCGGGACATTCTGGTTGCAGGAAGTACCAACGGTAATTTCAGCGAAAGCGAGGGAAACAGCCAGACTCAGCCGATCCTGGCGAGAATTTCACTGGAAGAAAACAGCGATGATGACACTGACAGCAGCCGGGAATGGAGAACTCAGTTGCCACTGGTGGGTGCTGAGGGTGAAATAGAACGGCTTGAAAACTACCGCGATGACGAAATAACAGCCCTGGTCAAAATCGTCAGTGGTGCCTCTGAGACCTGGGAGGTTCGGCTGTTTACTGGAGAGGGGCTGCCGTTGCATTAATCGAATGCGGGCGATGTGCCCACTGCTATACGCTACCCTCGTGCCGGCTGGCGTTGGCGTACAACTTCAGGTAATCGGTGCTGGTGACGATACCTGCTGACTGGCCCCTCTCATCAACCACCAGGGCCGCATTCAGTTGGTGAGCGAGCATCAGCCTTGCCAACTGGTGGGCATCGGTCTCGGGCGACGAGGTCAGGAAGGCGGGTAGTTCGATATTCACGAAGCTCGCGCTCATGGCGTTTGCATCGGTTTCGTGGAGCCAGGCTAGCAACCAGCGTAGATCCACAAGCCCTGCTACGTTACCGTCTGCGGTAATCACGAGATGGTTGACGCCGTTTTCATCCATGGCTTCCATCGCGTCAGCAACGCTTGCGGTGGCTGGCAGAGAGTGCAGGGCGGGGGTGCAGATCTGGGATACCGGCAGGTAGGCCCGCCGCTCTTTGGGTTCACCGGACGCTGCGGCACTGTATTCCTCAATGGCACGCTGCCGTCCGGAGCGGGCGGCAAGCTGGAACTCGGCGTCGGTTGCCTCACTGTGCTGAACATCGATATTGTGGGATTCGCTCAGTTCTGTAACGTCACCTACGCGGCGGCCCCGGAATATCTCCGGCAGGCGTGTCCCAACGGGTCTGCCGGGTTCACTGACATGAATGGACATAATGATCTGCTCCGGTTACAACAGGGCCTTCTCCGGTTATCGGCAGACAATTTGATTTCTTCAGGCGCTAATAGTTTCCTGCTCTGTTATTTCCACGCGGTGGCAGCGGCCCGTCGCGACCCGTTTTGCCAGGGATCCGGGGAGGCAGACAGGCTGCCCGGAGAGCCGGTCGGCAAGGTACTCTGCGAGCAGGGGAGCGTAACTCAACCCCTTGCTGCCCAAGCCGGTAAACAGGTTGATGCCTTCCAATGGTTGCCCATAAGCGTCCACTAGTGGACCAGCGACCGGCTGATAATCATGGGTTGTGCATCGAAACCCGACTTTGCCATCGAGTTTCGCCGGATCAACGTCGCCTGAATCCCTGTTTACCGAGCCTGGAACCATCGCATCCAGCATTGAAAGGTTATCCCGGTGGCTTTCGGTGGAAAGGGTTGGCGATGAGTCATGAAGATCGAAGGTGGCACCCGCCAGTGTCATGCCACCGTGGGCGGGATTGAGATACCCTGATCCACATACCACTACATCAGGGCAATTGACCGCCTTCGCAGGCAAGTGGGTTACTTGCCCTCTAATCGCACGAAAACGGAAGCCGCCCTTCAACGGAATCAGGTCCGGTGTCTGATGGCCGGCGCATATCACCACCCGGTCGACCACAACATCCTGCTCGCCGTTACCTGCGATATGCCATTTGCCGTTGCAGGGAGTAAGTCGGTGGACGTCAAACCCAAAACATTGAAAGATCCGCTCGTGCTCTATCAATGCCCGGCAAAGGCCGCCGGGCTCAAGCCATCCACTGCGAGGAAACCAGAGGCCTCCCCGAGTCAGCGGAATGCCGGCAAGCTCAGACGCCTGTTCCGGGCTGATCTGCTGCAATACGGCGCTTGGATAGTCGTTGCGGGCGATGAAGCGGTTCTGACGGTCTTGCTCGCTATCACTGTGCGCCAGTTGAACAAGCCCGGAAGGATGCCAGTGCTCCCCGCCGAACTGTTGATAGTAACGTTGACTGAACAGCAACGATGAGAGACCGAGCTTTGCCTGATCGTTGAACTCAATGCCCAGTTTGACATACAGCGCACCCTGGATATTGCCAGAGGCGGCTGTTCCAGCCTCTTGAGCCTGGTCAATCACCGTGACATGCAATCCCCGCTCCGCCAGATTCCGGGCGAGCAGGCTGCCGGCAACCCCGGCGCCGATGATGGCAATGGATTCAACATCATTCGCGGCTGGTGGTGTTCCGGGGCTGGTGGCATCACCCAGTGTGCCGGTCAACATGTCCCATTTCTGGCCAAATCCGGGTGCTTTTCGCATGGCGAAGCCAGCAGCAATCAGCCGTCTCCGCACCTCGCCAACGGATGTAAAGGTGGCGACCGTCGCGCCGGGCTTGCTGTGGCCCGGCATCGCGTCGATGACTTCACTCGTCCACATGCCCGGATTTTTAGCGGGCGCGAAACCGTCCAGGAACCAGGCATCCGCCTGAAAATCCAGCTCACGCCAGGCATCGGCTACGTCGCCGAAAAACAGGGTCAGCCTGACGTGACCGCCGGCGAGTACCAGGCGATGGGTGCCGGTGATGGGGGCAGGATATTGTTCAAGCAGTTGGTCAGCGTAAACCTTGAGCTCCGGCCACATCGTAAGTGCTCGGGCAAGGTCCTCCGGAGTCAACGGGTGGCGTTCGGCGGAGACGAAATGCAGGCAACCGTGGCGTGGTGTGGCTGTTTCATTCCAGGCTTGCCAGGCTGCGAGGAAATTCAGGCCAGTGCCAAACCCCGTTTCCGCGATGACGAAGGAGGAGGCTGCGGGCAATAAGGAAAAACGTTCGCGAAGCCGGTTCTGGCCGATAAACACGTATCGCGCTTCTTCAAGACCATTCTCGCTGCAGAAGTAAACATCGCCAAAGCGGCGACAGCGGGGCGCGCCATTGCTCCAATCAATGTCGGCGGTTTCAATGGAGGGGAGGCTGAGGTCAGTCACGATCGTTGTATCCGGTCAGTAGGCTTAACGGGCTACTCTGTCGCGGTATCGGTTTGCCGAACCGAAACGCTACGAATAATGACGGGTTCCTGGGGTACATCCGCCATGCCTCGGGATCTCACCGTTTTCTTGCTGGCGATGGCATCCACGACACCCATTCCCCCTGTTACCTTACCAAATACCGCGTAGCCCGGGCCGCGGACACCTGCGTTCAGGAAATCGTTGTCGGTCAGGTTGATAAAAAACTGGGACGTGGCGGAGTCCGGTGAGCTTGTGCGGGCCATGGCGATGGTTCCGCGAAGGTTTTTGGCGGTTGGCCTGGCTTCGTTCCGGATGGGGCTACGGGTCTGCTTCTGGTTTAGATCCTGATCAAAACCGCCGCCCTGGATCATGAAACCTGGAATGACCCTATGGAACAGCGTTCCCTCGTAGAACCCGTTTTTGGCATAGGTAATAAAATTCTCAACGGTCTCGGGAGCGATGTCCGGGCGCAGAGTCACCTCAATGGCACCTTCGCTGGTTTCAATAATCACCTGGGGCAGCTCATTCTGTTGCCCTTCTGCCGCCAGGCAGTTGCCGATACCCAGCATGAAGGTTACAGATAGAGCGATTTGCATCACATAACGAAACGGTTTTACGAAATTTGTCATTCTATAATGGCTCACGTAGTTAGTTCAGGGAATAGTAGGTAGCTTCGGGAATGTTTGCTGCGATACTGTTCCCATGAATCCAGTCTGTTGCAGGATGTTAGCAGATAATACTTGTCAAGTCGGGCATATTCCCTGCGGAGTTCATGACTATCAGCTAACCTTTTATCGCATCAGTGGCATTGATGCACTCTGACCGGGCCAGGTTGTACGGCAATCACTGTGAAGCTATTGGAGGCATACCTTGAAAATCCGTCAGGGCTTCGAAGAAAAATCCCGTCTCGGTCGGTTGCTGATAAACCGGGGATACCTTTCCGAAATTCAGTTGGAAGAGGGCTTGCGCCTACAGCATGAGACCGGTCAGCGGCTCGGCGAGGTGTTTATACAGTCCGGCTGGATTACCGAGCGCGAGTTGCATCGGGTTCTCAAGCACCAATCCCGTTACCGCAACGCGGCTGCACTGGTCACCATGGCGGTATTGCCTTTTCAGCCATTGGTCAGTTTTGCCGCTGGCAGCACCACGAATGATTCACGAGACGTTACGGACGCCGCGCAATTGTACGAGCGTGCCGGTTTGGCGCCGCTTAATGATGACGAGATGGCCGGCGTGTCGGGGCAGGGTGATCAATCCTTGTTGGATCGTATCGCCACGGTATCTGCCATGACCGGAAGTAACGACGGGACAGGAGAGGTTGATCCGGATGTCATCGAAGGCCTGAAACTAACAGCGAACATTTTCGTGCCGGTGCTGAACTTCCTGGATTCTGATCTTACGATATCCGGTGTGCATTATCGGGATGATGTTCCCCGTTACACGGTTCGTGACGATGGCGGACTCACCCTGGCGTTCCCGGAAAGGATCGAACAGATCCGCATGGACAATATACGGGTCAGCGGCAGTCAGGGACCGTCCATGGGGAACATTGCACTCGACAATATCCGCTTCCATCCCGATTCACAGATGACGATCTATACTCGCTGATGGGATGCGTTGGGCTCCGACGTTTGCGGAGCCCAGAAGCCGTCAGGCGCTCGCCAGAACGGTACGGTGTGATACGGCCTTTTGCTCGCCCTGAGCACCGTAGAGGGTCTGGTGCCCGGAAACGCCGCGGAATATATCAGTAAGACGTGAAAGGCGCTTCTGAAGGTGACTGACAACCCGCCCATTATTGCTATTCAACTGGTGACAGGTCTTAAGACGTTCGTCGGCCTCCCGCCACAAGTCGTAAACATCTGACAGACCGGCGCTGAGAATAAACCGTGAGGGTGCTCCGTTTTCAGGTCGAAACCCCATCGACACCAGAAGGCGGATTTTGAGCTTGGCCCGTTCGCGAATCTGACCCAACAGAGTGTTTTTCTCGCCCGTCAGGGATTCGAGTTTACGGATATCAGATGTGGAAAGGCAGGCTTTTTCCTGCTGCAGGACGTCCGCCAGGGATTCGAGTTGACGGATATCCTGAGATAAAAGGTCTTTCAGTTCATCAATTGCGGCCATGATCTACTCACCCGAAAATGCTTTCATCCATCTCAAGCATTTTCTGGGCCAGTTTCTCTGCATCAACCTTGTAGGAGCCGCTTTCAAGGGCAGAGCGGATCTGCTCGATACGGTCATCGTCCATTTCCGGATAACTGCCGAGCTTTTGTTCGAGCTGTTTCAGGTTCTTCGCCTGGCTGCTCAAATTGACATTTTCACCACGGGCGCCTTGCGCCTGGGTCTTTGCCTGCTCAGCTGTAGAGGGCTGAGTGCTCTGGGTAGCGGAAGATTTATCGGCCGTGGTTTTCTGGGTGTTGACCTGGCCTGGGCCTATTCCATTAAAGTCAACTGACATAACGTTACCTGCTTAACTGGTCGGCCGCGTTGGGCGGCTCCAAAATTTCATACCTGTCTATCGGCATGGCCTGACGTTTCTTTAGCGATTTTTGCAAGAGTTAAATGACACTCTTGTCATCTTTCCAAAAAACCGGCAACAGATTGCCGTTTCCGGTGAATCAATGCCGGGAACGAGGTTACATGGGAATCTCGACATGCCCGGGAGCAGTCACACGGGCACGCACGGTGCGGGAGGACGAGAGGTTCTCAACCAGAACCTGTTCTCCAATCCCGGCACTGGCCAGGGCCTTACCCCTTGAGTTTACCGAAAAATTACCGCTGCGGGCGCTGATGATAACATGGTCTCCGCGTTCGATCGCTGCGGGAGCCAGCACCAGATCCGGTGTAAATACGGTTCCGGCGTTCACGCCGCGGCGCATTTCCATGCCCACTAACTGGTCGACATTGGTTATTGCGCCCCGTCGAATCGAATTCACCACCACGTTATCCGACTGTATTGCTGCTTTCGTCAGTCGTTCGCCGCGCCCCAGGGGGCGGGCGGCGACCATGGCTTCACCGGTTATCGTGACGGATACCGGAAGGAACATGCGCCAGGGGCGCTCGCCCTCGCAGGAAACCAGTAGCGAAGGTTGGGTGGTCCTCCAGGGGTCGCCGCTGAACGATACGCTGAGTGGGGTATCACAGGTTGCGAGCGAGAGGCGTGCGTCGAGTTGGCCGGTATCGTGGGAAACCGTAAAGCCTTCGTTTGCCTGAGCCTCTGAAAATGCCTCCAGAAATTGTTCCGCGCTGCTTTGAATTTGTTCGGACGTGGTCGTGGAGGCCATTGCCGGGCCGGCTGTTACGGTGAATAACAATATGATGGCGAAATTGGTAATGCGCATACGCGGCAGTTTGTCCTATGCTGTCATTAACCGGGTAAAGCCCCGAGTTCAGGAATATCCTAATGATTTCCGGATTCGGCCGTTAAGCCTATCGAGTGAGTCAATAAACCGGCACATAGCCGGTTCCACGCGACTTTTAGAATAACGCAGCAAAATGCGTGCCGGCAGCAAGACGTTTCGAGTGGGAGATATAAACGATGGCAGGGGTATTGGACAGTGTAAATCAGCGCACCCAGCTGGTGGGCCAGAATCGTCTGGAGCTTCTGTTATTTCGCCTTCGTGGCCGGCAGATGTACGGCATCAACGTCTTCAAGGTCAAGGAAGTGTTGCAGTGCCCCAGGCTGTCATCGTTGCCGAACAGTCGCCCTATGGTTCGGGGCGTGGCCCATATTCGTGGCGAGACTATCCCAATCATTGACCTTGGTATGTCAATCCGGCTTCCCGGTATTCCCAAGGAAGAGATGGCCACCAGCTTCGTGATCATTACTGAGTACAACCGAAAAACCCAGGGTTTCCTGGTGGCTGGTGTCGACCGCATCGTGAATATGAACTGGGAAGACATCCTGCCGCCACCCAAGGGTGCGGGCAAAGACGTTTACTTGACGGCGGTAACCCACTTTGAAGACAAGCTGATTGAGATTATCGATGTTGAAAAGATACTCTCCGAGGTTTCTCCGTTTGAGGAGGATGTCACCGAAGACGTTCGCAACCGCAGTTCAGAGCGGGTGCCCGGCCATCTGCCAGTGCTTGTCGTGGATGACTCCGCAGTGGCCCGACGTCAGATCGAGCGTTGCCTCACGGCCATCGGTATGGAAGTGGTGACAAAAAATGATGGCAAGCAGGCCCTGGATTACCTAAAAGAAGTTACGGCAGATGGCTCTCGCGCCGTCGATCACCTGTGTTTGATCATATCCGATGTCGAAATGCCGGAAATGGACGGGTACACTCTGGTCACCAAGTGTAAAAATGAGCCTGCAATCAAGGATGTATTTATCATGCTGCACACATCCCTGAGTGGCGTGTTCAACAAGGCGATGGTGCAGAAAGTAGGCGCTGACGATTTCATGGCTAAATTCAGCCCTGATGAGCTGGCCGAAAGAGTCATGGAAATTGTCGACCGCGAGCAGTGACGCTCCTCCGTTACTTCCGACTCACTCGATAATGAGATCCAATGAAAGCTGAAATAACGCCACAGGAATACGAGGCCTTTAAATCATTCCTGCAGGATGCGTGTGGCATTTTGCTCGGGGATAACAAGCAGTACCTGGTAAAAAGCCGTTTACGGCGGATCATGGAAGAGAACAAGCTGAGCACCCTGGGTGATCTGCTGGATCGTGTGAAGCGAACCGGTCGCAGCAGTTTGAAGGAAGTCGTGATCGACGCGATGACGACGAATGAAACCCTCTGGTTTCGGGACAATCACCCGTTCCGCATCCTGCAGGAAAAGCTGCTGCCCGAATTCGGCGACAGAAAATCAGCGCAGTCACTTCGTATCTGGTCTGCCGCCTGTTCGACAGGCCAGGAGCCCTATTCGGTAGCGATGATTATCGAAGAATTTCGTCGCCAGCGGCCGGGTAGGCTGCGGGATGTGAAGATCACCGCCACCGACATTTCTAAAAGTGTTCTTGAGGTTGCGCGCCGTGGCGAGTACGAGATGATCGCCATTGGCCGGGGCCTGTCACCCGAGCGGCAAAAGCAGTTTTTCACTCCCGCGATGAACGGTAGCTGGCAAATCCGACCGCAGATCAAGAGCATGGTTGAGTTCCGGGAACTCAACCTGCTCGAACGCTACATGCTTGGAAAGTTTGATATCGTTATGTGCCGGAACGTACTGATCTATTTCTCGGCAGAGCTTAAAAAGGACATCCTGACCCGTATCCACGCCACTCTCAATCCCGGTGGTTACCTGATACTGGGAGCATCGGAATCGCTGAACGGGTTGCCTCATCTCTACGAAATGGTGCAGTGCCACCCAGGTATCATCTACCGCAAAAAATAGGCCCACCCAATGCCGATCAATGTATGGATACTGGTCGCCGCCCAGGCGCTTGCCATGTGTACAGCGCCTTTTATCGTTTTTATCGGAAGCATTCACGGACGTCTTCTGGCGCCATCGCCTGAGTGGGCAACCCTGCCCGTGGGTCTTGTGGTTGTAGGAACGGTCCTGGCTATTAAGCCTGCTACGTGGATGATGGAGCGCCTGGGGCGCAAGCCGGTTATGTTGCTTGGCGCGCTGGCGGGTACCGTGTCCGGGTTGCTCGGTGCGCTGGCAGCCTGGAATGCAAGTTTCCCGTTCTTGTGCGCTGCGGCGGTTGTGGGCGGAACCGGGCTGGCGGTGGTTCATCAATACCGCTTTGCGGCCATGGAGTCGGTGGCGCCCGAGATGGCTGGCTCCGCCGCAGCCAGGGTACTTCTCGGTGGTCTTGTAGCGGCGTGGCTGGGGCCGGAAATTGCGCTTTTGGGCGGTGGAGGTCAAGCCGAGTACCCTTTCATGGGGGGATGGCTTGCACTGAGTGTCGTGCAGGTGCTTGCCATGGTCGTATTGGTATTCGGGTACCGCGCCAGCGGGGAGCGAGTACGGGAAGCCTTGGGGGAGGGCGGTCGCCCGATGTCTGACATCCTGAGGCAACCGGTCATTTGGGCGGCAATCAGTTCCGCGGCCATCGGTTATGCCCTCATGAGCTTTATCATGACGGCAACACCACTGAGTATGACGGAAGTGGCCGACCACCCGCTTGAAGATGCCAAGTGGGTCATTCAGATTCACATCATGGCCATGTATTTGCCGTCGCTGATCAGTGGCTGGTTCATTCGTGTGGTGGGTATTCCAAGGATGATGGGGCTGGGATTGCTGGCCTATCTGGGGTGTGTGGCCCTGGCGTTCAGCGGTATCAGCTTTCACCATTACCTGTTTGCACTCATTCTGTTGGGAGTTGGCTGGAACTTCCTGTTTGTCGGTGGCACCACGCTGTTGCCGCAGGGATATCGCGATGAGGAGCGGTTCCGTGTTCAGGGGCTCAACGACCTGATGGTATTCGGCTCGCAGGCGACAGCTGCACTGAGTGCTGGTGCGGTATTGGCGGCGTTTGACTGGAACGGACTGTTGCTGATTGCCATACCGTTCCTGGTGTTACACGGTGTCTTGATGGCCGTTTGGCTGATGAGCCGGCCCCAGGACAGGGGCCGGCATCCCGCTTGATTGGTTATACCAGGTTGTAGACGAACACGACGGCGACAGCAACGGGTGTGAAGTAACGCAGGACGCGATACCAGACCGAGAATGTGCCCGGTGACATGCCCAGTTCGCTTTCCAGCGCCTGTCGAGACATTGTCCAGCCAACAAACACGGCGACCAGCAGTCCACCCAGGGGCAGCAGGATATTTGCGGTCAGGAAATCCAGAAGATCGAAGATGGTTTTGCCTTCGAACATCGCAAACATGCCCAGCGGTGTCACGTCCGACCACAGGTTCAGTGAAAGCACGGAGGCCACGCCCAATAACCAGCAGACGATACCTGCTCCGACGGTGCTCACCGTACGGTTCAACCCCTTCTGTTCCTCAAGCCATTCGACTATGGGCTCCAGCAGCGAAATGCCGGATGTCCAGGCGGCAAAGATCAGCAACACGAAGAACAGCGTACCGAAGAGGCTGCCCATAGGCATTTGCCCGAATGCCAGTGGCAGGGTTTGGAAGATCAGGCCGGGACCGGCGCCTGGCTCAAGGCCATTGGCAAATACGATTGGGAAAATAGCCAACCCGGCCAGCAAGGCCACGGCGGTATCCATGATCGAGACGGTCACGGAGGTTTTGGCGATGGAGATGTTTTTTGGCAGATAGGAGCCGTAGGCCATCATGACACCCATGCCGAGGCTGAGCGTGAAGAAAGCGTGGCCCAGGGCAACCAAAACGCCCGAAGTGGTGAGCTTTGAGAAGTCAGGCTGGAACAGGAAGGCGACGGCCTGACCAAAGTGGCCAGTGGTCATCGCATAGCCCACGACAATCAGCAGGAGCACGAACAGGGCTGGCATCAGAATACTGACAGCGCGTTCAAGCCCGGAACGTACGCCTCGTGCAACCACAATCATGACCAACGCCATGAACAGGGTGTGCCACAGAAGCAGCTTCATCGGGTCGCCCAACAGGCCGGAGAAGATGGCACCTATGGACTCTGCCGACTGGCCAGCCAACTGGCCCGTGGCGGCGGTGCCCACATAGGAAATCGCCCATCCGCCGATCACAGAATAGAACGATAGAATCAGGAACCCCGCCAGAACCCCGACGGCAGCCACCCAGCGCCAGGCGGGTTTCAGGCCTTCCTGGCTGGTTATGGCCCGCATGCTGTTGACGGGGCTGAGACCACCACGGCGACCGACTAGTACTTCAGCCATCATGATCGGAAGACCCACCGCCGCAATGCACAGCAGATAAACCAGAACAAAGGCACCACCGCCGTTTTCACCGGTGATGTAGGGGAATTTCCAGATATTACCCAGGCCCACCGCTGAGCCTGTTGCGGCAAGTATGAATGCCAGGCGCGAAGACCACAGCCCACGCTTCGCTGTCGCCTGGCCCATGGCACCGCCTTCAGCGGATGAAGAAGCATTACTCATTGTATTCTCCTGCTTACTGTTTTTGTTTTCGGGGGAGTGAGTGGCGGCGGTTTAGCCGCCATCAACGGGATTTATGCCGGAATCGCTCCTCTGCGAGTTGATCGGCGATCTGCCCGGTGGGCAGGCCATCGCGATCCGAGCGCTGGAAGATCTCCTCCAGGGTATTGGCTATGGAATCAACGTGTTTGCGGACGGCCTGGGGGTCGGGGCCCTTGCGCTCGTAACACACGTCGATAATGCCGCCAGCGTTGATTACAAAGTCTGGGGCATAGAGCACTCCACGTTCGAACAGGGCCTGGTCATGAGCCGGGGTAGCCAACTGATTGTTAGCGGCGCCGGCCACGATGGTGGCCTGTAGCTTACGAATGGAGTGATCATTCAGGACGGCGCCCATGGCGCAGGGCGCAACCACGTCTACCGGCAGGTAGAGGATTTCGTCGGCGGTAGCCGGGGTGGCGCCCAACTCTGCCACTGCGCGATCCATCTGATCCTGGTGGACGTCGTAGACCCAAAGCTTCGCGCCTGCTTCTTTGAGGTGTCGGGCCAGGCGGTAACCAACGTTGCCAATGCCCTGTACCGCCACATTCAACCCCTCCAGGTCGCTGCGGCCGAGCTTGTGTTTAACGGCAGCATTAATGCCCACGAAGGTGCCCCAGGCGGTAGCGGGAGAGGGGTCGCCGTTGCTGGGCCTGCCATCAAAACCCGGGCGTTCGCTGATACCAGCCACATTGGATGTTTTGCGGCCCATAACCTGGAGGTCGGCTACGCTGGTGCCCGAATCCTCGGCAGCGATATAAAGTTCGCCGAGCTGTTCCAGGAAGCGGCCCATTGATTCGAGCAAGGCTTCGGTTTTGTGCTGGCGCGGATCGCCGATGATGACGGACTTGCCGCCGCCGAGATCAAGGTTGGCCAGCGCCGACTTGTAGGTCATTCCTCGTGACAGGCGGAGGACGTCTGTCAGCGCCTCGTCGTCGCTGGCGTACGGATACATGCGGCATCCGCCTAGAGCGGGTCCACGAGAGGTATTGTGTACGGCGATAATGGCGCGCAGCCCGGTTTCCGGATCGCAGCAAAACGTCAGATGTTCGTGGTGGTCGAATTCAGGATGGGTAAATACAGTCATTGTTTGGATTCCTTTTGCTCCGGGTTGTTCTTGCACAGGGGGTCGCCCTTAGTTACGGAGGCCGGCGGGTAGATTGCGGGCGCTACCGAAACTCAATCGCTATCGGGTGTTGGACGCGATTAACTGCCGGTCAGATTTGGTAATTGCACGAGTGTGGATAGTCGTGAAAGATCCGGTCGGAGCGATCGGGATGCACAAAACGTCAGAGAAAGGAAAGGAGCTGTAGGGTGTTGCAGGGTGTGGGCGCATGGGCCCATGCTCAGGGACTGTTTTACCAGTGACATGCTGAAATCCTCTTCCACCAGGCCGGATCACGGCTTCCGTGGTCAATATTGTTGTTGTGCCCCGGCAGATAGGCCGGTTGGCATGATTTCATGTGTTGATACCCTTTTGGGGCTCAACGAGAGAAGACTAGATAGCTTTTACATCGTCGTCAATGGTTGAAATTCATGCATTTTTTGGTGATTTTGAAAATTCCAGCGGTAACAGGCAGATACATCTACTTTACGTAAACGTAAATATTTGGGGCACCCCAATTCAGCAACGGTTTCCCTAATGTGTCTCACTGGAACCCTGATGTGATTCCAGTGACAGCATTGGTGATATTCGCTTTGTCACTTGATCAGTTTCTGAACTTCCCGGAAACGTGGGTGCTCGCAGTCCCGCATCCACTCAAAAGCCACCATCTCAAGCGTTACGATAACGGCCCCGGCCTGCTGCATTCGTTCCAGGGCAGCATCCCGGTCGTTGTCATGGCGTGAGCCGGTCGCGTTTTCCACCACCCATACACGAAAACCCGCAACGAGGAGGGATAGGGCGGTTTGCAACAGGCATACATGCGCTTCGCAACCGCCAATAACCACCTGTTTCCGGTTATCGGTAATGGCCTCCACCAGCCCTCCACCGCAGGCATCAAAGTGAGTCTTGGATAAGGTTTGATCAGCTAGAGCACTGATTTGTTCGTCGTTGTGTCCAAGCTTCTCCGGGATCTGTTCCGTGGCAATCACCGGCACATCAAGCAGCTTGGCAATCTGCGCAAGTCTAACGCTCTCTGCCAGCATTAAATTTCCGTGGCTGATGACAGGCATGAGTTTTTTCTGGAGGTCAATCAGTACCAGCGTGGATTCGTCGGCTTTCATCATCATAACGGGTCGCCCCCGAGCGGTGTTTAGGGTATTGGGTAACTATGCCAGTATCGCACAGGCGGCCATCAGGTTTCTGTGGTCGCTGTGGTTGGTCAGAAAAGGATTTGAAAATTGGAGTTGCCAAACCGGAACAAAACCATTAGAGTTTGCGCCCTCAAATGAGCGACGACGTTGCTGATTTGGAACGAATTATTTAAAGAGTATTGGAGAGGTGGCCGAGTGGCTGAAGGCGCACGCCTGGAAAGTGTGTATACGTTAATAGCGTATCGAGGGTTCGAATCCCTCCCTCTCCGCCAATACGAAAAACCCCAGCAGAAATGCTGGGGTTTTTTATTGCATGTCACTTAAGCCACCCCTGCCGTCCGCAACACAAACACCCCTGCCGTAACCGTTACACTGGCCATTAACGTGGTCAAAGCCACGATATTGGCTGCCAGGCGGTCGTTGCCGCCCAGCGCCTTGACCATGACAAAACTGGCGGCGGCTGTCGGGCTGGCGAAGAACAGGAACATCAGCCCAAGTTCGCGCCCTTCAAACCCGGCCAGCCAGGCAGCGAACGTACACAATACCGGTAACGTCACCATCTTCATCACACTGGCACTGATCGCCAGCTTGCGATCGGTACGCATGGCGCTCAAGGAGAGCGTGCCGCCAATGCACATCAGCGCCAGGGGCAAGGTAAGTGAGGCGAAATAGTCACCGCTGGTCATCAGCCAGTTCGGCAGTTGTAACCCGGACCAGGCGAAGGGAACGGCGATGACCACCGCCAGAATGAGCGGGTTGCGCCCGATATCACCGAGAATGCGCCCCCAGCTGGCCGTCTGACCCGGCTGGTAGGCTGTCAGGACAACCACAGAGAGCGCATTGTAGGAAATAATGACCACGCCCAGGAGAAGGCCCCCGGCGGAAAGCCCAAAGTCGCCATAGAGGCTTGCCGCCAGGGCGAGGCCCACAATACCGCAGTTGCCCCTGAAAGCGCCCTGCACATACACACCCCGGTCAATCGCTGGTGCGGCACGTATGGCCCAAAGCCAGCAGAAGAGGAAGCTGGCGAGGGTGGCGGCTACGAAGAATCCAAGCAGTGCGGGGTTGAGGGTGGTATCCAGGTCCGCGCGTACAATACTGAGGAATACCAGGGTTGGCAGAGTCGCGCGGAAGACCAGTGCCGACGCCGTGTTAATAAAGTTGGTATCGATCCAGCCGAGCCGCCTGAGACCAAGGCCGATAAACACCATGGCGAATACCGGCAGCGTGGTCTCAAGGGTGTGAAGAAATGTTCCGAGTAGTGTCATCCAGCCGGTGGTTACCGAACTCCAAAGTTAGTGAACTCACCGGTTGCAGAGTCTTCGGTGGTGTTGATTTTGTCGACGATTGCCGAGGGAGGGCCGTCCCGGCACCACTGTCTGAGCGAAACCAGTGACGCCGGTGAGCCCTCTGCAACAATTTCTACGCGGCCATCCGGCAGGTTTCTGGCGTAGCCGGTAACACCCAGGCTGTTGGCCATGTCGGCCGCGGAGGCGCGATAGCAGACGCCCTGGACCTTGCCGCTGATCAGCATTGTGAGTCTCTGGTGGCTCATTGCGTGATCCCTCCTGACATAGAGTGGCTTTTTACAGTTTGCGCCATACCAGCAGTCGATTGTTGGCAGGCATTTCGAAATCGCTTTCAAGCCCGAACCGAACTCGGCCCGCCAGTTCCAGCATGTCATCCATGTTCCTGATGCCCATGTGCGGGGCCTGACTCCGCAGGTGGTGATCGAACTGTCGATTGCTGTCGCTGGTAAATTGCCCCTCATAATTAAACGGCCCATAGAGGCAGAACAGGCCGCCGGCAATGAGGCGTTTAGCCAGCCCGGCGAACATTGCCTCTACCTCTTCCCACGACATGATGTGAGCCGTGTTGGCGGAATAGGCGCCATCAATGGTGTCTACCGGCCAGCTTCCCAGGGAAACGTCCAGTTCTAGAGGTGGGCGAATATTGGCAAGGTCAGCCTCCTGGATCCAGCCGAGGGAATGATCGGCGCCTCCAGGCCGATCACTGGGCTGCCACGTCAGGTGGGGGAGCTCTGCTGCAAAATAAACAGCGTGTTGCCCCGTTCCCGTTCCAATTTCCAATATGGTGGCCGGCTCGGTGAACACCGTTTTGATGCATTCCAGTATTGGTTGCCTGTTATTTACACAGGCCTGTGAGAAAGGCTTGCTGTGGACCATCGTTTACGCCTATTCGGAATCAGTGCCAACCTAAAGAATATCGCGCTGGGCGCAATGGGTAAAAGAATGAGCGTAGGGGATTTCCCGCGTATTCGACATTCGATGATGGTCTATCGGAGGCTTTCCGACTGGAAAATGGCGCCATTCGCGACATAAAAGTGTCACAAAACAGGCATAAGCTCCATTGGACGATACCCCCAGTGGAGATACCATGCTCAGAACTGTCCGCAGCCGTATTCTGTTCTTTTCCTTTCTATCGGTGTTTGCTTTGGCCGCATTGGCGGCCCTGTCATCGAGCATTATGACCCGTGCGGAGTCCGCTTCAGAGGCATTGGTTCGGGAAAGTCTTATGGAGTCGTGGCTGCTGGAAGATCTTGAACAGGACCATCGCCGGCTGCAGGACCTCGCCTACAAGATCAAGGCGCAGCTGATGCTCTGGGATGAAATCGATGCGGAATTCCAGGCATTGACCGAGGTGCTGCCGGAGCACTGGCGTGCTATCGAGGACAATGCCGGGCTGAGCGAGTGGGCGACGGATAATCGAGCGTTGTTCGAGAGCGTGCTGGCGCTCATCGAATCCATGAGACCGGGTATCGAAGGACGGAGCTACTATCGAGTAGGGCAAGTGGTGGATTTTGACTTGTTCCCGGCCCTCGGCCCGATGCTCACGGCGATCAACAACCGTAAGGAAGCCAGCCGCAACATCATTGAAGTTCGTAGTCAGGACCTGCTGGCCTTTCTGGATGCCCAGAAAATCTGGCTGTTGGCGGGCTCTGCTGTATTCCTGATGTCTGTGGTCTTGATGACGCTCTGGCTTCGGCGCTCAGTGATTGGCCGCCTGCAGTTGCTGGAGTCCGGCCTCCGGGAAATGGACGAGACCTCAGATCTTTCCCGGCGCCCGGTTATTACCGGACACGATGAAGTGGCTGGTGTGACGCGCGCGCTGGTAGGGTTGGTTAGCCGGTTTGAGCTCTTTATCGGAGAAGTGAGAACGGCTGCCCACAGCATCAATGACCGGTCCACATCGTTGGACTCTCAGGCAGAGGACGTCCAGGCGTCCACTGATACTACCCGCCGGCAGATTCATGATGTCAGCCAGTCAATGGCGGCCATTGCGAACCAGGCGTCGGCCATTGATTTAGCCACCGAGAACTCAGCCACTACGGTTCGAGATGCCGTGGCGGCCAATGCGGTGGTTCAGGAAGGGCTCAGAAACAGTGAGCAGGCAGCTGAACACACGGTGGAGGTAATTGGCCGGGTGTCCCTATCTATCCAGGCATTGAGTGAATCCTCGGGCAAAATCGAGAGCGTGATCGGCGTCATTGCCGATATCGCGGAGCAGACCAATTTGCTGGCATTGAATGCAGCGATTGAAGCGGCCCGTGCCGGCGAACACGGTCGGGGATTTGCCGTGGTGGCAGACGAAGTGCGCACCCTGTCGAAGCGTACGTCGGACTCCACCAGGGAAATTCGCCAATGGGTGACCGACCTGGTAACCGGGGTTTCCGGCGTTGAGGACCTGCTGGACGAAATGCGCGATGCCGGTGGCATGAACCGGCGGAACCTTGATGCCCTGAAAGACCACCTGGAGCGTCTTGCGAGTCAGTTCACGGAGCTGGAGCTTCGCAGTGCTGAAATTGGGGATGCGGTTGCGGTTCAGAGGGAAGAGATTGACCGTGTCGGGCGGCGGTCAAGGGCGCTTGATGACAGTTCGGGTTCCCTGATCACCAGTGTTGATAACACCCGCCAGATCAGTGAATACCTGAGACAGGAATCGGTCACCATGCGTCAACTGATTTCCCGGTTTAAGGCAGCCTGACCGAGCGGTCAACGCCAAGTGGTGAAAAAAAGCCTGATAATCGGTCTTCTACAGCCTCGCCAAACCCATTACCATGGCTGCTTTGAGGTGGAGTTGAAAATGACCGACGAAGCAGGCCACGAGCCCCAGCCGGACCCACGTGAAGAGAAATTCGTAGTGGATGTGGGGCTGCTTTCAGAGGACCAGCTTGACGGGCTGGTTGACGAATACTGCACTCGGTACCACGGCCTGAACGACACTGAGAACCCCATGGCAGAGCGTGAGCGGGTAAAATCGGCGGCTCGGCGGGGGGATCTGGTGGTCTGGTTCGATCCGGTAGAGAATACCGCAAGCCTGGGCGTGCCCCGCTGATGATTGTGTCCTGAGCAGTGGGTCCCGGTATTGATGGATGCATCTACCGTCGGGAACCCTTAACCGGTACAATTCGTAAATTCCCATAAAAGCCGCGTGCGAGGTGAGTTTTGATCAGGGTATTGGTTGTAGACGACCATGAACTGGTCAGGTCCGGTATTACCCGGATGCTGGCGGACAACCCCGATATTGAAGTCATCGGCGAAGCATCTTCAGGCGAGGATGCTATTGATTCTGTGCGTAAAGACAGCCCGGATATCGTGTTGATGGACATCCGCATGCCTGGTATCGGGGGGCTGGAAGCGACACGGCGAATCCTGCGCATTGACGACGCTGTGCGGGTGATCGTGGTGACTGCCTGTGCTGATGACCCCTATCCAACGAGGGTGATGCAGGCCGGCGCATCGGCTTATATCACCAAGGGCGCCGACATCAAGGAAATGGTGCGTGCCATCCGCATGGCGCATTCCGGGCAGCGTTACATCAGCCCGGAAATTGCCCAGAAAATGGCGCTCAAGCAGCTTGGAGGCGGCGATGCGAGGGACGAAGACGGCGAGCTATCCCTGTTTGACCGTTTGTCCGAGCGCGAAATGCAGATTGCCATGATGGTGGTGGACTGCCAGAAAGTGCAGGACATTTCCGACAAGCTTTGCCTCAGCCCAAAAACTGTAAACAGTTACCGCTACCGCATTTTCGAGAAGCTGGAAATTTCCAGTGACGTTGAGTTGGCGCTGATGGCGGTCAGGCTCGGGTTGCTCGATGCCGACAAGGTCTGACGCACCGGCTGATTCTGCCGAGGCAGGGAACAACAGGGAGTTCGACACCAATAGCTTCCTGAAACAGTTGACCGAGCGGCCCGGCGTTTACCGCATGTACGACGCCGCTGGCAATGTGCTGTATGTGGGTAAGGCCCGGAACCTCAAGAAACGGGTGACCAGCTACTTCCGCAAGTCCGGCCTGGCGCCCAAGACCGAAGCCCTGGTCTCCCGAATTGACTCCATCGAAGTCACCATCACCAGCAGTGAAACCGAAGCGCTGCTGCTTGAACAGAACCTGATCAAATCCCTGCGGCCGCCTTACAATATCCTGCTGCGGGATGATAAATCCTATCCCTATATCTACCTTTCCTCACACGACGATTATCCCTCCCTGACGTTTCGCAGGGGGCGCACGAAGAAAGGCGGTGGTACCTGGTATGGACCATTTCCGAGCTCTGGAGCGGTCAAGGAAAGTCTTAACATTCTACAAAAGATTTTCCGTATAAGATCCTGTAGTGAAAGCTATTTCAGAAACAGAACCCGACCTTGCCTGCAGTATCAGATCAACCGTTGCACGGCACCCTGTGTCGACTATATTTCCCCCGAGGATTATCGGGAGGACATGCGCCACGCCACCATGTTCCTCGAAGGCAAGAACCCCGCGATCCTGCAGGATCTGATGGCGGCCATGGAAACCGCGGCGAAGAATCTGGAATTTGAGAAAGCCGGTGCCTACCGCGACCAGATAAATCACCTGCGGCACGTTCAGGAGCAGCAAAGCGTGGACGGCGAAGGGGGTGATGCTGATGTGGTTGCCATTGCTCAAGATGCCGGTGTGGTGTGCATCGTGGTGATCATCGTACGCGGTGGGCGCGTGCTCGGTACCAAGGACTATTTTCCGCGATACAGTATTGAGCAGTCAGAAGCTGAGTTGTTAAGTGCTTTTCTGGGGCAGTATTATTTCGGCGGTAGCACCCGCCGGGAAATTCCACCGGACATCCTGGTGCCGGTGGACGTCGACGGCCAGGAACTGCTGTCCCAGGCGCTGACAGAATCCGCCGGTCGTGACACCCGGGTACGCAAGAACGTGCGCGGGGAGCGTCGGCGCTGGCTGGATCTGGCAATGACCAATGCCCGCCAGACACTGCTGACCCACCTGGCCAGCAAGGAAACGGTCTATCGCCGCCTGCTGGCCCTGCGTGACCTGCTGGATCTGACGGAAACGCCGTCACGCATGGAGTGCTTTGACATCAGTCATAGCCATGGTGAAAACACAGTCGCATCCTGCGTGGTTTTCGACGAGAATGGGCCGCTGAAAAGCGACTACCGGCTCTACAATATCGAGGGTGTCACTGGCGGCGATGACTACGGAGCCATGCGCCAGGTTCTGACGCGCCGATATAAACGCATGGTGGCAGGTGAGGGCAAACGCCCGGACCTGGTGTTCATCGACGGTGGTAAGGGCCAGTTGAACATTGCCCGGGAAGTGTTTGATGAGCTTGGTGTTACGGACATTCCGCTGATTGGTGTTGCCAAGGGTGTCACCCGGCGTGCGGGTATGGAACAGTTGATTGATGCCATAACCGGCGACCTCTATCGGGTTCCCGCAGACTCGCCGGCACTGCATCTGATCCAGCATATCCGTGACGAGTCGCACCGTTTCGCCATCACTGGCCATCGGGCCCGGCGTGACAAGAAACGCCGGCAATCCACCCTTGAGGGAATCGAAGGTGTAGGGCCCAAACGCCGCCGCGATCTGATACGTTATTTTGGCGGTATCCAGGAGCTACGCAAGGCGAGTATCGACGAAATGTCCAAGGTTCAGGGAATCAGCAGGAACCTGGCAGAAACCATCTACGCAGTACTGCATGACGAGTAGGGATAGCATGAATTTACCGAACATTCTCACCCTTTCCCGGATTCTGATGATCCCGGTTTTCGTGATTATCTACTACCTGCCGGCGCAATGGAGCTATCTGGTCAGTGCGGGCCTGTTTGCGCTGGCGGCGGCGACGGACTGGTTGGATGGTTACCTGGCCCGGAAACTGAATCAGAGCACACCTTTTGGTGCCTTCCTGGACCCCGTCGCAGACAAACTCATGGTAGCGGTAGCGCTGACCGTGCTGATTGAAGCCCACGCGAGTTTCATTCTGACGATTCCCGCCACGGTGATTATCGGTCGTGAGATCGTGATTTCAGCATTGCGGGAGTGGATGGCGGAAATTGGCAGCCGTGCGAGTGTGGCGGTTTCCTACATTGGCAAGATCAAGACTACAGCGCAGATGGTGGCCATTATCATGCTGCTGGCATTTCCTCCTGGTGTCCTCTGGGCCCAGGCCGGCACGGTCCTGTTGTATGTGGCGGCCGTACTGACATTCTGGTCGATGATTCTCTATCTCAAGGCCGCCTGGCCCGACCTTTTTCCGGAGAAACACCGGGGTTGACGGGTTAGGGGCGCTGCTCAACCGTCCAGCGAATCACCTCGCGGGCCAGCGCGCTACTGGCCTCGCCAAATGCCTCCACGACTGCTTCAACTTGTTCCCCTGTCGCCGGATGCTGGTACTCAAAGCGTTTGCTGGCAAGGGTATTGCGGGTGCGTTCGTCGATGAGATGCAGGTCCAGCCTGATCAGTGCTACCGGCATACCGTCCTGATACTCACTCTGGAACGCATTTAGCTCTCCGGCTATGGTCAGATCGCTGCGGGCAGGACTGGTTCCAGTTAAAACGCCAGCGAAACGGCCATCCCGGCGAAAGGCATCGATCAGTTGGTCCCGAACCAGGATGGGAGACTTCTTACTCCAGCGCGCTCCCTGATACGCCTTTATTTCGTTGCCCTCCGGTTTCACCAGAATACGCGAGCTATCAACAGGGCCTTCGGCCAGGGGCGTTACGAACCGAAGGGTTGTGCTGAATGGTTTGTTGTCAGTGATGGATTCCTCAACCGTGGAAGCCGGTAACTGAAATATTCGATTGGCCGGTCGATCCGGGAACAGAGTACAAGCGGATAACGTGGCGGCAACGACCATGCAGAGCAGTGCCCGTGATGCAGTCAGTGTCATGGATTAAACTCCTGTATCGGCTCGCGGCCCAACAGAAGGCCGGCCGGGTCGTCCTCCAGGCGGTGGATAAGGCTGTCCATGTTTTGCAGCGTTGATCTCAGTTCCCGCATGGCCGGCGCCAGTTCCCCGATACCCTGCATTCCCTGGTCCAGGGAGCCTTCGCTGCGGGCGGTGAGTGCTTCAAGCCGCGCGGTAGTGGTTTCCAGTGAGTTCATGGCGCTCTGGGCAGTGGCCATCAACTGGCGGCCTTCCTTGTCCAGCAAAGTGTTCGCTGTGCTGCCAAATTGACGGAAGGTTTTCAGCGTGGCCTCGGTTTGTACACTGAGTTGATCGAAACTCGCCACCAGATTGCTCAGTTCGCTGCGTTGATCCATCAACCCTGACGACACGGCCTCGATATTCTTGAGGCTGCGGGTGAGGTTGCGGGAGTTTTCCGTAGACACCATGGCATTTGCGTTGGTGAGGAACTGATCGAGCTTGGCAAACAGCTCCTCACTGGAAGCCATCAGGGTGGTAAAGGCCGAGGGTTCGGCCTGGATGGTCGGTGGGGATTCAGGGCTCCCAGTCAGCTTTTTGCTTCCGGGGGTGCCGCCCTTCAGTTCGATGTTCATGCTGCCGGTAATGTTCGTCAACGCCAGGCCAGCCCGAGTGTCTTCCTTGATGGGCACATCGTCGTATACCCGAATCAGCACTCTGACGTTGCGCGGGTCACTTGGGTCGAGGCTTAGTTCGGCCACGTCGCCCACCTCAATGCCGCTGTATTTGACCGGGCTGCCCTCCGAGAGCCCGCTGACGCCCCGATCAAAAACTATTTCGTACCAGGCATAATCGCGGTCGTTGCCGGCCTGGCCTAGCCACAGGGCAAACGCGAGCGCACTGGCAAGCGCAACCAGTGTGAACAGCCCAATCAGGACGTGATGTGCTCTGGGTTCCATATCAGCGTACCTCTCCCGACTTCTTTGCTGCTTTCCGGTTGTTTTTATTTATTGTCCCGTGGCCGGCCTGATGCGATTGACGGCGCGGCCTCTGGGCCCATGGAAGTAATCGCGAATCCAGGGGTCGTCGGTGGCTTCAACTACCGCCAGCCGGTCCGCCACAAGTACGCTCCGTGAGGCTAACACGGCCACCCGGTCACAGGTGGTGTAAAGGGTGTCCAGATCATGGGTCACCAGAAATACGCTGAAGCCAAGGGCGTCCCGGAGCGTAACAATCAATCGGTCAAAAGCGGCGGCGCCAATGGGATCGAGCCCGGCGGTGGGCTCGTCCAGGAACAACACCTCCGGGTCCAGCGCGAGGGCCCTTGCGAGCGAGGCTCTTTTAACCATGCCACCTGACAGCTGGGCGGGGTACTTTCCGGCCGCGTTGACTGGGAGGCCGACCAGTGCGAGCTTCACCCGGGACAAATGTTCCGCGTCAGTACGGGACAGTTTGGCATGTTCAATCAGCGGCAGGGCAACGTTTTCCTGGAGTGTCAGGGAACTGAACAGGGCACCGCTCTGAAACAGCACGCCAAAGCGCCGTTCTACGTGGGAGCGTTGTTGTTGAGAAAGAGCCTGCAACTGCTCACCAAAGACTTCAATGGTCCCGGAATCCGGCATATGCAGCCCGACAATACTCCTCAGCAGCACCGACTTGCCGGTTCCCGAGCCGCCAACCACCCCCAGTATTTCCCGTTGATAAAGGTCGAGATCGAGCTCCTTATGTACCTCATGACTACCGAAGCGGTTACACAGGCCTCTCACGCTGATAACCACATCCTGGGGCGCTGCCTCTTCTATCACCAGCCCATCTCCATGAAGAATATCGCTGCTATGGAATCCAGCAGAATCACCATAAAGATCGACTGTACCACGGCGGAGGTGGTGTGCTCACCGACGGACTGGGCGCTGCCACTGGCCTTGAAGCCCTCAAGACAACCGATGACGGCAATCACAAACGCAAAGACCGGGGCTTTGCCCAGCCCAACCAGAAGGTGGACGACTTTTACCTTGGTTTCGAGGATATTCAGGATTTGCGGAACGGAGATATCCAGCGCCACGACGCACACCAGCGAACCACCAACAATGCCGCTGATCATGCCGACGAAGGTCAGTATCGGAAGCGAAACCACCATCGCCAGCACCCGGGGGATAACCAGTAATTCAATCGGGCTCAGCCCGAAGGTTCTTAGGGCATCGATTTCTTCGTTCGCTTTCATGGACCCGAGTTGCGCAGTAAAGGCGCTGGCCGTGCGACCAGCCAGCAGGATAGCGGCCAGCAGAACACCGAACTCCCGCAGGAATGAGAAGGCCACCAGGTTAACGGTGTAAATGGTGGCGCCGAAATCATCGAGAATGGTGGCGCCCAGAAACGCAACGACCGCGCCCACCAGAAACGTCAGCAGCGCCACGATGGGAAGGGCATTCAGCCCGGTCTGATGGACATGGGCCACCAGTGAGGTGATCCGCCATCGCCAGGGTGTTGCAAGGATGCTCGCCAATGTCGCCAGTATCTGGCCGGTAAAACCAATCAACAGACGTTGTTGATGCCAGAAGTCTTCGATTTTTTCGCCAACACCCGCCAGGAACTCAGTGATCGGGTTGGATCGGAGGGATTTTTCGCCTTCAGGGCTGGCCATCGCGTTGGCAATCAGGCGCAGCAGTTCCTGACGTTCGCTGGAAAGCCCGGGGGTTAGCTCGGTAAGCTCATGGAGTTGACGGGCACCCAGAAGATCCACCAGCAGGGATGCGCCAGCGGTATCCAGCGCATTGATTGTTGCCAGATTGACCGAATGCCCGTTAGGTAACTCCATTGCGGTGGCTTTTTGGACATCCCGCTTCAAGCTGCCGTAGTTCGGAAGCGTCCAGTCGCCCGAGACGGTCAATTGGCCGTTCTGGAATTCAAGCTTGCCAGGGGAGGGCATCTGGAAATCCCGTCTCCTTTGTTGAGGATTGGCGATGGGTGTTCCTTGATACTAGCTCAAATTCGCGTGTTGGGGGTTGCTGCGTTCGAGTGCAATCGATCAGAATCTGAACTAAAACAGAAAGTTGAAAAAAGTGGTTGACGCAAACGGCCTAATCCGTAGAATACGCCCTCGTTGATCAAGCGGGAATAGCTCAGTTGGTAGAGCACAACCTTGCCAAGGTTGGGGTCGCGAGTTCGAATCTCGTTTCCCGCTCCAATTAACACAGTCTCTCAATGCCCACCTGAGAGCATAAAAGTATCGAATCCCCTTCGAACTTTTCCCGGCGCGGTGGCAGAGTGGTTATGCAGCGGACTGCAACTCCGTGTACGCCGGTTCGATTCCGACCCGCGCCTCCATTTTTACCCTTTAAAATCAATAAGTTAAGTCGACGCAGATTAGTTGATTTTCTCGCCCAAAAAATATCCAAATTAAACCCAAAGTATTATCCGCTTCAATGCGTGTCGGAAGAGCGGGCAGTTGAATGGAAGAGCATCCTGAAAAAGCTGGCTTAGGCGTCTGTTGTGACCAAAAACACAGCCTCTTGCTCTAACGCCTTACCGCTCAGCTTAAGGGCCTCAATAAGCTCCAGCACCTCATCCGGTTCCTGATCCAAATTTAAACTTTCCTCGGCATTGGCAACATATTTAAGATTATTTCGCCATACCTCAGAATTGCCATAGCGCTCCAATTTGCGTTTCCAGTAAGGCATTAGCCATAGTTCGATATTATTACCCAGCGCTTTGCGCAGGCGGGCATAGTTCTCGAGTCCGACGCCATCGTAGTCTGGAAACATAAGAATCCGTGGACTTCGTTTTTTTCCGCATAGCCACTCTATCAGCCGTTCACTGAGCTGGCCCTGATAATAAAGTACAGATCCGTGCAAGTCTTCGGGCACCCAGCTGGTGTCATCCAGCAACCCCTGGTTCTCCACCAGCCACAAGGGGCTGTCGGTGGCCAGAGGCGTTTCATTGTGGCTGATATCGATGGCGAGGGCGCCTGCGATGGATGTCAGCTGCCATAGGTCGAGCAACTCTCCATCACGATTCCAGATTACGCCCGGTATTGTTGCCTTCAGGAGTCGGTAAGAAGCTGCGTGTGAACTCTTTCGACCTTTGGTGGATCGGGTAAGCGCGAGGTTTTGTGCCCGAACTGGATGCGCCTGGTTGGCTGAATCTGCATCGGGCCGTAACTCCCGAAGGTGTTGCTCAAACACCGGTGAGTTGCTGATACGATAAACGAAGCCATTGCCCTGACGCAGCTTGGTGACACATGCGGTTCTGCGGAGAAACTCATCAAGCACCCGCTTCTGTGACGGCGTGAAACGTGATCCAAGACATTCTCCGCCGGAATCCTGTAATTTGACCAATGCTTCTCTGAGCGATCTGTTCATTAGGGGGAACTCATGCCTCGACATCTTCAAGCGGCTGCAGAATCTGCCAGTGCTTGCGGCTGATGTGGTTTTTTCCGTTGCTCAACTGTTGGATAGGGACGCAGTAATGGGCGGTAATCAACGGTGAAGGGGAAGCAAACATTAGAGCGAATCCGAATTCGGAAGCGGTTTTGATCAAACTTCTCTGGTTGGCCGCATCTAGGGCCAGGGCTTCGTCCAAGTAGCAAAGGGCTTGAACATTACGGCTCTTGTCCTGCATTAGGTGAAGCATGGCCAGACCGGTCACTAACTTGGCCATGAGCACGGTGCCGTTGGAAGCTGCACTATCGATGTCGTCAAAGCTTTCTACGTCCTGGTTTTCTTTGCCTAGCTCGAACGTGAGGCGAAACAAATCGGCAACCTTCAGCCCGTGGCGAGCGCTACCTTCGTCGATCAGTAACTGGCGGGCTTGGTCCAGCTGTCGGTCGTCCAGTACGCTGGACTGGTTGAACAGCTCGAAGGATTCGCCAGACTCCACTTTTTCTGCTGTCTGGATCAGCAAGTCGATCGCTTCGACAAGGTGATTCTCGTGAACCGGCTGAATGCGGAAGACCTTGAGGTCGGACAGTTTCCTGCGGCTGATCAGACGGTTGAATTCATGCATGGCATTCTCGAATGACTGCAGGTTGCCGCGAAGATCCCGGAGGCTGGCCGTCACAGTGACCACGGCGCTGCGGGCTTTCTTTTCTAATGCTTCTGCTTCCCGGGCCAGATGATGGCGGAATTCCACCATCAACCGGATTTCTTCTTCCGGGCTGGGAGCATACTGGAACTTGGTCAGGCCGCCGGTGTGCAGGGTTATGCGCTGGTGGTTCAGCTCCCGGTCCAGGTCCTTCAGCTGGTAGCAGTCCCGCTGATAGTCCCGCAGCGTTTGCGAAAGCTGCTCGAGCGGTAGCTCGGGGTCGCCGACCCATGGAGTGTGGGGGAGGTCAGCCAGCCAGTTGAACTGATCGTCGGTGTCGCCACGGTTCTGGCGGATACGATCTATCTCCTGGTGAGCGGTATCCAGTGCTTGCCGCTGCTTGGCGACTTCCTGGATCTGCTCCCTGAGCGTCTGTTGCTGGGCACCCGCCTGTTTCTGAGCGTGCTCTATCTCTGCCAGCTCTTGATTGGTTGCCTCCATTGCTTTCAGGCGATCCGGGCGCGATTTATGAAGTTGAGCCAGTTCGTCAAACTGTTCCAGGTCCTTTTCCAGGCGTTTTACTTCCTGCTCCAGTTCTACCTTGCGCTTCTTCTGAGTGTCCAATTCTTCGGTGGCGGCCTTTTGTTCCTGCAATTGCCGGTGCCGGTCTTGGCAATCCTCAATCAGTTGGGCAATCTCTTCGTCTGATCGCTGTTCATACTGCGGCGCTTGGTGTTCAACAGACAGATTCAGCCCGGGTAGTTGAAACCGATCTTCGCGCATTTCCTGCAGCCATTGGCGCAGCTGGACCGAATCCAGTTGATAGTCCCCAGGCGGCAAGGTAAGCAGTTGGCGGTTGAGCCCTCGGTTGAGAATACTGATCTGCTCTTCGGAGAGGTGCTGTTTAAGTGTGAGATAAAGATTGTCCGAGAGTGTTTCCTGTTCCTTGCGCAGTGCTGATAGCTCCTGCTCCTCCCGCCGCAATTGATGATCAGTGGCGGTCGCAGACTGCCCATGGGCATTGGCGAGTAAAGCAATCTGACGGTCGCGTTCTGCGGTGGCACTAGCAAGTTGCTGCTCAAGCTGGCTGCGGTCATTGACCAGCGCGAACCGGTTCTCCAGTTCGTCACGGCGCTGCTCGTCCTTGTTCAGTGCCTCCAGCTGCTGATTGAGCTCACTCTGGCGGCGGGTCTGCTCCCTGTCCCTCTGAAGCAATTCTGCTTCCTGCTTGTGCAATTTCCCATGCTGATGCTGGAGGCTTTCGCTTTCTGTCTGGTAATGGTTCTGCCAGCGTTGCAGGCCATCGTCGATGAGCGGTCGGCGGGCAATGATTCGGCCTCTGGTGGCGAGTCGCTCGTCTTGCTGACGCTCCAGCTCATCAATCAGCGTTTGCTGGTTCTTGGCGGCCCAGTATTGTTCCCGATCCTGGTTGACCTCGGCGAAGGCCTTGTCCCATTCCTGTTTGAAGTCCACCACGGAGTCTGGCAACTGACGACTGAAGATCTGCAGCAGGTGGCGTTTTACTTCGCCGGAACTGAGTTTGTCCAGGCGTAGGGTCCGGGTAAGAACCTGACGGTACGCGTTGGCGTCCTTGCGGTTCTCCAGCCGGAACACGGTAAACTCGGAGCTGGTCTGTCCCCGCTTGCGGGCACCGCCGTAGACCGTCTCGGCAAACTCAGTCGATGAGTAGAAATTGGCCGTTCGCCCGTGGTGAGCCAGCTGCTCCAACAGCTGTGGCTGCGTCACCAGCTTGCCATTGTCCAGCCTGTAATCCTCAATTTTCAAAGGGCCCCGATAAGCAAAATAGGCGTAGTCATGGCTAAACCCCTTGCCCACACACCCCAGCACCACTGAGCCGGATTCAGGCAAAGTGACTTCCAGCAGGATATAGCTGCTATTGGATGGGAAGTAGAAACGTCTCGCTTTGTCTTTGTCGTGGGCGCCAAAATCCAGGTGCCGCTTGTCGATAATCAGCAGGTATTGCAGGGCATTAATCAGGCTGGTCTTGCCAGTATTGTTGGGGGCAATGAGAGAAACTGACTCATCCAGAGGGAGCTCAGCGCGCTCGTAGCCGGCGCTGTTGAGAAGTACCAGCTGCTGGAATCCGTAATCGGAACTCATAGGGAATTATCCTCGTCGTCCTGATCGCCTGCCCAGGACACATCTTCATCCTGATCCACCTGGCTGGCCAGTTCTTCGTAATGATCCAGGTAACGACACACAGCAGGCAGTAGCTGCCAGGCTCCGCCATCGTAACGGGCAAAGCCGAAATTTTCTGAGGTTCTCATCAGGCTCACCAGGCCGGACAGATCCAGCTCTTCTGCCTCCAGCAAGTCCTGGTGTTGCTCGAAAACCGTTGTCAGCAGGGTTTGATCGATTCGCCAATGCTCGAATTTCATCAGCGGAATGCCGGCATCCGCTTGAGTATCAAAGATGACCATGAACAACAGGGCCAGTTGTCGTGTGGCTTTGTTGGTATTGCTGCTTCCGTCGTCCTGATGGAACCAGGCGAAGCCCCGGCCATCAAGGCGAAGGTCAAAACCCAGTGCGGTAAAAATGGCCACATAATCGTCGAGGTTGCGTTCGAGCTCTTCCCACAATACTGGTTCTGAGATCCGGTTGAGATGCCGGCCCCGGTTGAACCACCGAAAAAGATGGGCCAGGTTTGGCAGGTTGCTGGCGATTTGTTGGAATTGGCTTGTATTACTCACGAGTTTTATTCACCGGTTGTGTCAGACGGTAGGGCCAGTAGTGCACTGAAATCAGGGAAAGGGCGGATATTGTAGGCTGCGCGTCCAGCTCCATCTCCCATAGCTCCTCCCGTGCCAGGTCATGATAGAGCCGCAGAAGAACCTGGTCAGGCAGGGAGGGGTAGTGATGCTTCAGCCACTCCAAAAGGTTGCCGACCGGGAGGTCCTTTAACAACTGTTGCCGAAGCTGTTCTTCGTCAATCCACTCAGCAATGGTTATGGGCGCCGCATCCACTTCACCCGGGAACTCCCGTTCAGTAGGCTCAAAGTTCCTCGCTTCCGCAATGATTGTTTTGACCTCGTCGCCTACAGACACACTGCGGCTCTGATTCACGCGCCACACCGGCAGCCTGGTCTGATCCTGGCGTTTGCGAAAGGTGCGGTTGAGCCCTTTTTTGCGAACCTGTCCCAACAGCCGGCTGATGGCCGAGGAAAGATTGTTATGCTGGCGTGCTTCCTCTCGGAGGGGTAACAGAATTTCAGCACATTGCTGAGCCGTGATTCGCCCCAGTCGTCGCAATTCCTTGGCCTGATAACCAACGTGCCGGAGACGGTTGAGGTGGCTGTAGAGTGCGCCTTTGGTGACCAGGCGATTGTATCCGAGGTCGAGGGCGTCTTCCGCTGCGGCGAGGTGATGGTAGAAAATGCCGGAAGGTCCGGAATCCATCATCTCGTTCATCGGTTCTACATACTGATCGTACGCGTCGAGGACGGACTTGTAGCGTTTTGCAATGGGAGCCCGAGTGTCTGCTGATTTTGCTTGCTCGGCCAGCTCGGCAATCGCATGGCGGTCCTGCTCGAGCTGGCGAGCAATATCTCTGAACAGGGTAGATAGTTGGTTAATGGCTTGAGTTTGCTGACCGGTATCTCCGGCTTCGATACCCGCGGTGAGGGTCTCTGTCGCGCCACGAATTGCTTCGATGCGCGCCTGAATGACTGATGACAGTCCTAGTTCGTGTTCATGCGTCAGTCCACGGACAAACTCAAGTACATGGGCATTGACCACGAAGCTCTCAGAGCGACTTTGAGTCTCCAGTACGCCACTTGCCAAAAGCCTACGTAGGGCCTCCCTGACTTGAACGTCGTCCAGGGCCGGTTGAGCCTGGCGAATGGCAGCAAGAACCTGTTCCTCGGAGAAGGCCGGCATCTCCCGAGTGGCCCGAACCAGTGCCTCGACAGTTTCCCATTGCTCATAAAGTGTTCGAGTGAGGTGTTTTGGACTAGCCATGGTACTTAGTTGCCCATTGAAGCAAGGCGGGCGTCGATGCCAAAGAAAATAGCCGCGTTCACCAACGCTTCATCCTCACTGATAAGTTGAGCCTGGTGATGTTCTGCGCATGCCAAATGGAGTGCATCCAACGTTCTCAAGCTTGTCTTCCTTGTGCCAATCCAGTGGCTGGCCCGTTTATAGTGGGCCGTTTCAATGGGGCACAGGCTGAAGCGCCCATGGCTGACATCATCGTGGAATGCACTTTCGATCCGGTTCGCCTGGGGTTCGCTGAGCTCTCTCATCCGAACCCACCGAGCCAGTGCGCTTGCCACCTCAACTTCCGTCAGATGACTAATAAGAACAGGCTGGGTTTGCGACTCAAGCAATGCCTGAACTCGATCGCTAGCCTGCTCTTGTCTGTAGTAGGGGAGAACGGCGCTGGTATCGAAGTACAACATTAATAGCGCTCTTCGTCTCTGAGTTCCCGCACCGCATGGGCAGAGCTTTCCTGGACGGGTGGCAGAGATGCCCTGAGTTCCGAACGGTTTGGAAAATGAACCTTTTCGGGCAAGGCCGCGGTTAGGCGTGCGGCAGGTTTACCGTGGCGCAGAATTACAACCTCTTCTCCTGCGGCCACAGCGTCCAAAAGATTTGAGAGCTTTTCCCGAGTTTCTCGAACATTGATCGTTTGCATGATTCTCACTCTATCCGTGTACACAATAAGTGTACTCTTAGTAGAAGTTCCATAGCAATCAGGTCCGTTGGAGATTTTTCGGTTTTATCTAACTCACTCAGAAACTTTCTGTTCCCGCTCAAATCTGATCGTTGTCCTCGCCCGCTTGGGCGGCTTGATCAACCGATAATGATTCCGCATGGCCTGCGTTTCATGTCCGCCTTTGTCGTTTTCTCCTTGGCTCAGGAATTCTTCGGTCAGTCCTTTCTTGCGGAGGTCTCTGAGGTGGTACATGCCTCCATAGCCTGCTGTCTTGCAGGCATCTCGCCAGGCGGCCTGCATAGTTCTGTGTTTTACTTGCTGGTCTCTGGAGCGCTTATCGAAGTAGCGTGGGTATACTAGGAGGTATTCGCTTATGATTGCCTCCTTCCGCTTGAACTCCACAAACCACTTCCACAGATCGGCGAGATCCTCGTTCATCTCGAGTTCGATGCCGATTTTTGTTTTGTGGCGAGCAAAGCGGATCACTCCGTAGGCGAAATAGTCCCCGCGATCGATGGGCTCGTTATAGAGCTCACCTTGGCTTTCCTTCAAATTGAAAACGTCAATTGGCTGCTGACTCATCATGTAAATGAGATCGCAAATCTTCGCGCGCCACGTGCCGTCCATATCTCGCTTGTTATGACGATGGACGCACAGGTGTTCAGTTATCTTCCGGTAGGCCTCATCAGGGATGAGAACTTGGCGTTTTTCTTCGGCGGCTTTACGTATATCGATCATCGGTTTTCGGTCAATGAGACCTTCCTGAACCGCATGGAGGAACACCCGGTTCAACGTATTCTTGAGACCGTTGTAATGGGTAGGCATCGGCAGCCATGGGGAAAGCAGTTTGCGAATCTTGCGAAGGATTTGCGGATCAGAAAGCGGGAATTTTGCATCGTCGCTCTGCTCCAATTGCCGGGCATCGCTCGCGTAATCAACACGGGTTGGTTTAGCGATAGGGGCGCCTTTATTCGGTCCTCGTAGGGATAGGACTCGGCACTCCGACCAAACTATGCTCTTGCCCTTTATTTGATGACCGAGGACCTCCGTTCTCCATTTCTTCAGGTAGTCCTGGAGCAGAATGTGATCCCCCTTGCTTGCTGGTATCGAGAGGCTATCCAATTTTTCAGCCAGGGCGTTGGTTTTCCGTTCTTGGACTTCGGCCTCCCACCTATGGTTAAGCATTGACCACAGTCGGATCGCTTGATTCCTGTCCCTGGTGTCCAGGGTGCCGCGTTTTTTCGTAATGGGATGGATAACGAAGTAGACACCGTCCTCGCTCTGATAGAGGCCGGGGTATCTGTGCAGCGATGAGTGTTTTTCAGAGCGGTATCTTGGTGCCATGTTAGGAAGCTAGTTTATTTGCCAAGTCATGGATAAAGGCGTCTTCTGCAGCGTCCGATCCGGACACCCGACGCTCCATCTCCCGAAAATACCCGTCCAGGTCAATTTTCCAGGCTTTCCCCAATTTAAAGGCACCCGGGATAACTGCCAGTCCGAACTCGTCTTTCGCAGCACAAAGCCGACGAATAGTTGATGGGGCAGGTGGCGTGCTGTCGTATTCAAAAACGACATTTATAAAATCCTCAATCGATACCGGACGCATGGCAATCTCCCGAACTTACTGGTTTGGACGCATCTGATCCCCAAAAGCGTGCTGTTTCAGAGGCGCTTCTGATCAGACATTGAGATCACTCTACGTTTTTTTCGGGAGGAGCAAGTGCAAAACGACCGCGGAAAATTGCCGTCGTTTTGCACAAGTAATAGCGGTTTGTTGTGTCAGGGCATGGATTTTGGCGATGAGCCAAATCGTTAGCTGCGAGGCCTATCCTTTGCCGAATACCTCCTTGAGTACTGAGTGGGCTTGGAACTCAGTAGCGATTTGCAAAGGAGTGACCCATTTGCCTGAATTTTGATCAAGATACGTCTTCTCAAGGATTCCACCGGCGCTGATCATTCTGTTTACCAAGGCTAGTTCATCACTTTCAATTGCAAGCATAAGGGGGGTGTAGCCCGGGATGGGGTAATTCTGTTCTGCGTTGGTGTCAGCTCTCCGCTTGATAAGCAGTCCGGCCATAGCCCGCAAAACATCCAGGTCAAACGACTTTTGCTCTGTTTCGACCAGAATTTTTCCGGCCGCTTGGTGGATGTTTTTATACCTAGGGTCGGAGGCGACTCGTTCCAGATACTGCCGTTGGGCTTCGAGGGTCATACCAAGACTCCCTGAGGTATATCGCCGGATGCTTTCAAGTAGCACCTGGTCTTGGGGAACCTGTGTTATCTGTCTTAAGACCTCACTCTTGCCCTTTACCAATCCAATTTTTTGGATGCAGTAGTACAGGGGTGTGCTCAGCTCGATGCCGGCTCTGGAATCCGGCGCGCAACCTATATCAAGTAATTTTCGCAGCACATCGAGCCTGTTGGTGTTGATAGCGGCTGTTAGCAGTGATAAGCGCTTCTTTTGGGTAGTTGCATTCAAAACTTCTGGCTTGTGTGGCTTTTCACTCAGCAAAGTGAAAAACGAATCATCACCTGGCTTTTGGTTCGGGGTAGTTACATCCAGCAACTGCACAGCCTGTAATAAAGCAGAGTCGCCCGCTTCAGAAAGCTGATTGACGTCGGCTCCAGCGTCCAACAGTTTTTGTACCGCGTCGGCGTTCTCCCTCCACACAAAGTAGGTAAGTTGGGGTATGCGCTTTTGACGAAGTTGGCCAATTTTTATCTTCCGGTTCGGCGCCTTGAAGGATGGTTTTTTGGCAAGGTCGTCATCAGTTACAAAAATCGACCCGAGCAAGTCTGGCTCCTGCTGAGGGTACTCTGCCCCGGGGAACCCGCCGTGAGCAGGAAATATTTTGGTGAAATGACCGCGATACTGAGGAATAAACCAGTTTTCCAGGTGCTTGTCGTATCGTGACGACACTCCAGATTTGTCGCCGAGATCTAGTGGCACTTCGAGACCTAGAACTACCTGACCATTTCGAAGTTGTCTTAGAAAAGTCTTGGGTGGTGATGGGAGCATTGCCGCTACGGCCAAGGCCTCTTGGATAATGAGACCCTGATTCGGCCCTGCATGGAAATACGACTGCTCAAACGCTCTCTGGTAGGTCTCAGTGGCACGATCCAATTTTCCTGATAAGGTAAGCCAACGCGCTTCATGCCAGCTTTGACAATAAGAAAGCGAGCCTGAGGGGGCGATCTGATGCAGAAAAATCTTAAAGTGTGTGAGTGCCTGTTGGGCGAAGACTTGATCCTTGAATGACTTTTCCCGGCCAGGGTGCAGCAGAGTCGCGAGCATTACATTCCGCTCCGCGATCAACTTGAACTGGGGAGCTTTTAACATGCACTCCTCAACAACTCTCGAATGGATATCGCGCAGGTTTGCATTGGAATAACCATGTGCCCGTTCAATTGCGATCTCCCCAATTGGCAGAGCTCGGTAATGATCAACGGCTCGCGCTGTAACAAGCAGCGCTCGCAATCGAGTTCTCTGTGTTTCATCAAAGAATTTGCCCGCGTCTTGTTGAGAAAAGAGGGCGCTCAGAGAACTCAGGGCAGGTAGCTGTGCACCCGTTTGCCACCGTCGCATGCGGTCCTTCACTTCTTTGCTAAGCTGGTTATAGAAATCGTCCCAGCCCGGTACCGATAATTCGAGCCATTCGAACAAACCTTCAATAGCTTGCTTGTCGGGCGACAAATACTGTTCTGGAGGTGGCCCATCGAGGATACTGCAGGCGGTTCTCACGGCCTCAGCTCCGAAGGCGCTGAATAGATGACTCGAAAGAATTCTTAAAGCCTCTGAGTGGGATAAACCCTCAAGGCTCAGGTTCGCGACAAACCAACTGTATGTTTTGCAGAACCTGTTTAGCCAGGTGGCCACATTTCTCGCGAAGTCCTCTCCGATGTATCGTGATAGCGGTTCAAACAATACCTTGTCGGTCGCGACGGGAATGGCTCTATAATCAAAATCCCATTTACCGGCATGGTCATCAATCCACTTATCAGATCCCTTTGTGTCAAACCCTCGTGCAAGTGACCTAATGATCTCGAGGTGGTTCGGATAGGCAGGAGTGCTATGCAAGAGTGGCCTCCCTGCGCTCCAGTTGACGAATATCTCGAATGAGGTTCTGTAGGGTCCGTCGGTCGCTGGGGCTCGTCGGGATAACCACTTTGCCCACTCCAGGTAGTTCGATTTTCCCGTGCTTTTTGCCAGACTGATAACGCCAGCCGTTCTGAAGTAGCTCTTTAATCAACTGATTTATATCCTTATCGCTGCTTACTCGTTTCATCGTACTCTCCCGCAACAATCGAGCGGGCACAAGGCCCGCTCTCTTGTAATGCCTATTCAGAATCCTTTTTTGCAACAGTTCTCTGAGCCCTGGCGACAAATGAATCCTTACTAACTCCACCGCCAGATTGCTTAGCGGTGGCGCTCTGGATCCTTGCCACATCTGCGGCGGTCATGGGCTTGCTTGAAGGTTTCTTGCTCATGTCATATCTCCGTTCATTGGTTGTTTGAATCGTCCCATCGGGACCCTTTGAAATTTACAGACGCGGAGATAAATCGTCGGCAGCGCAGTTGGAGGAAAAATCTGATTTTTTGAGGATTGATATTCGGTGGGCTTACGTAGAGCTATTTTTACCACTCGATTGAAACCATAAATTCCAACCTTTCTGCCGTTTTGGGAATTTCATTCAAATCCAAATCAGGCAGATTCCATCATTTGACCATCTCGCCTGATTTGGATCGGTGCCACGGCTCGCGTATCTGATTTGGAAACTTCACCCAATTCCCAAATCTCGAATTTGTTTAATCACTCTGCGATTTGGGAGCCATGCTTACCTGGGTTCTACCCCGCTACTGCGGACATTCCTAAAAAGAGGCACACTGTGCCAAAGGAGTGTTCATGTCCAGACGCAGAAAATATAGCCCAGAGTTCAAACGCGAAGCCATTGCTTTAACCCGTCAACCCGGTGTGAGTTGTCGCCAGGTTGCCTTAGAGATCGGTATCAATCCCAATCTGCTGTCCCGATGGCGCAGGGAAACGGATGAGGAGACAGACAAGGCCTTCAAGGGCTCAGGTTCTCCCAGAGACGAGGAAGTTGCTCGCCTCAAGCGAGAACTGGCCCGTGTGAAGAAGGAGCGTGATTTTTTGCGCGAAGCGGCAGTGTTCTTCGCAAAGGAGTCGTCCTGAGGTACCAGGCGATTCAACGTTGTCGCAATCATTTCCCAATACGTCTTATGTGCCGATGCCTGAAAGTGTCGGCCAGCGGTTATTACGCTTGGGTATCTCGCCCCCAGTCCGCTAGGGCAAAGGCTAATCAACATCTGCTGTCACGCATCAGAGAGATTCATGACGACAGTGGCGGCATGATTGGCTCGCCCCGTATGCATGAGGACCTGGTTGCCGAGGGTGTTTCAACCAGCCTGAACCGTGTTGCGCGATTGATGGCCAAACACGGCATTCAGGGGTGGCCACGCAAGAAGCGCGGACGCTTGGGACGTCAATCTTATCGACCACCGGGTATCCGGAATCACCTGGAGCGGAATTTCTCCGCTCTGGAGCCGGACACCAAGTGGGTGACGGATATTACGGAGATACCCACGCAGGAAGGAAAGCTCTTTCTATGCGTGGTTCTAGACCTGTTCAGCAAGCTGATCGTTGGTTGGTCCATGCATCATCGACAGGATCGGCATATGGTGATCAGAGCGGTTGAGATGGCCGTTTGGCAGCGCCAGGGGAAAGTCCCGGTGATATTGCATTCAGATCGAGGCAGTCAATTTACCAGTGGTGACTACCAGCGATATCTCGGCAGCAACCGCTTGGTAAGCAGCATGAGCGCGGTCGGTCATTGTGGCGATAATGCTGCCTGCGAGGGATTCTTCGGAATGCTCAAGCGGGAGCGAATTCACCACCGGCGCTACCGAACTCAGAACGAAGCGCGAGCTGATATATTCGACTACATTGAGCGGTTCCATAATCCCAGGATGCGACGTAGAGTTGCCGCTCAGGATCAGAAGCTGTCAGCCGTTTTAAAACCGTCCGTGGAAACGGGGTAGAACCCGTAGTAGATTCCAGTCTTCTCGGTATATTCGAACCTCTGGGTCGATGTGAGTAGTGCGCTGCCGTTCAGGTAAAAAAGATAGCGGTCCCAGGTGATCAATTGGAACCTGATCCGTCTCATAGACCTCGGCGGGTGACTGTTGCTCAATCCGGAGCCAAGCATGTGTTCCCGACACGCAAAGATCGGCTTTGGCGATCCAATACGATTTCGGCGAAAAGGTATACCGAACGCTCTGGCAATACTCAGAGCTATTCAGGGGGATTGCTGAGAAGGCCAGTTGCAGCTCACCAACTAATCGATTGGCGTTCGCAAGATGGCGAAGGAGTTCCTCGGAAATGCGTACCACCACGAAATCGTTCTCGGATCGGTAACTGTATTTTTCAGATTTAGGGAAGACCAAAACATTCTTGGCGACCAGTGGCAAAAGGGCATCCATTAGACCGGCAGCAACTTGTCGTGCAGATACAAATGGTGTTTTGGGGAGGAACTCTTCAAAGTGTTTGACCGCGCTGGTTAACACTGATGAGGCCAGCGAGGGCTCAATTTGTGTAAGCATTGACCCTTTGAACTCGAATCGCCCCAACTGGGGATTCTGGTTCAGGATGGTCTCAGCAGCCCTTTCGAACAGTTCCTTTTTCCGCTCTGATAAATGAAGTCCAGGGTGGATAGTTTTTTGCTTTAGTTGAGCCCTCACCACGTCTATATACGCAGTCATCGGTGGAATAGGGTGATCTGGATTACCCTTGAATCTCGCCGAGTACCCACGAGGTGGTTTGGGAATGCCAAGCTTGGTGCATCGTTTCGTGAGTGCAGGACCTGAAATCCCAAGCTTTGCAGCGACTTGCTCACTGGGCATGGACCAAACAAGGTGGAACAGCCCCTCTCGGTCTCTCTCGAGCCTGCTATCGTCCGATTCTGACTGCATTTCTCCGACCCCTATGTCATCTGTAGGGATTTTAGGTGATTCTCTGCTGTATAGATTGCGATCAGTTCGTCGGAGTCGGAATTAGCCCAGGATTGTCTGGCGTCAACTATCTTGTCCGGTTCGCGACAACTATGATGGCCGGTTGGGTGGTCTTACTTTTTACTCTTTCCAGCCTGCTTAAGCTGTTGCTGTCGCCGGTAGCTTTCCCCCTCTAATTCGA